>Ga0256404_1007793_pt1 | contig 16643 bp, 10 predicted proteins | sample RumenRJG_01DNA_FD_185990 | JGI IMG/M metagenome (GOLD analysis project Ga0256404, IMG submission 185990) | Bovine rumen microbial communities from Lethbridge, Alberta, Canada - RJG_01 | ecosystem: Host-associated > Mammals > Digestive system > Stomach > Rumen | place: Canada: Alberta | collected...
GACGCCGGAAAAGCGTGCACCGGCGCTGGACTTCCATTCACTGAGGCGGCGGGGGAGTAGGCGGTTGTCGGCACGCATTTTCATGTGGCGCTCAGCTGCCGGGCGGTAGCACTCGCTGTAATACTGACGGACCATGCGGGCGCTGTTGAAAACTGGAGTCAGTGTTGCAATGCTGTTCTTCATGCGCTGAATCCAGCCGTGCGGCAGTCCGTCGCTTCCTCTGCTGAAATACAGCGGCACCACGTCGTTTTCAAGGAGTGTGTAAAGGCTTTCGGCGTCGGCATAGTCGCTCTGTTCAGAAGGGGCGTCGTGGATTGTGGTAACCCGCGGCCCGATGGTCCAGCCGTTTTCGCCGTTGTCGCCCTCGCACCACCAGCCGTCTGAAATGCTCATGTTGAGTACGCCGTTCGGGGCGGCTTTCTGTCCGCTTGTGCCGCTGGCTTCGTAAGGGCGGCGGGGGGTGTTGAGCCACACGTCGCAGCCCTGCACCATGGTTCTTGCGATGTCAAGGTTGTAGTTTGGAATGAAGAAGATGCGGCCTTTCAGTTCAGGGGTGCGGCTGGCCGAGATAACCTGTCGGATCAGCTCTCCGCCCTGTCCGTCTGCGGGATGGGCCTTGCCTGAAAACACGAGGATGACAGGCCGGTCAGGCTGGGAGAGGATTCCGGCAAGACGCTTGAGATCTGCCAGTATGAGGTCGGCGCGCTTGTACGGCGCGAAGCGGCGCGCGAAGCCAATAATAAGCGGCTGTACTTTCCAGTGGACTGAGGCTTCCTGGTAGACACGCGGCGAGGTCTTTTTCAGGAGCGCGAGAAGCCCGGCCTTCTGTCTCTGGCGGGCCTGCCACAATTCGCCGTCCGGAATGGCGGCGACGTTTCTCCACTGCGGGGCATCGGCGGACAGAAACATCCATTTCTTTCCGACTGACTGCGAAAGGAGCGCCGACATGGGGCCTCCGGTGAATGTAGCCGGATGAATGCCGTTTGTGACTGAGCCGATGGGGATTTCCTCGGCGGGTACGCCTTTCCAGTTGAACTGCCACATGGCGCGGGAGACGCCGCCGTGAAGCCGGCTGACGCCGTTGCTGCGCATGGCGTGGTTCAGAGCGAGGAGGGTCATTTCAAAATCGCTGTTCTTGTCGCCGCGGCTTCCGAGCTTCATCAGGTCGTTCCAGCTGATTTTCATCTGGACGCACCAGTCGTCGAAATAACGGTGCATCAGCTCGGCGGAGAAGCGTTCGTTTCCGGCTTCGACCGGCGTGTGAGTGGTGAAAATGCTGTCGCCGCGGACGACCTCGCGCGCCGCTTCGAAGCTGAGTCCGCGCGTAAGGCACAGGTGGCGGATTCTCTCGAGAATCATGAAGGCTGAATGTCCTTCGTTCATGTGGTAAACGTGAGGGTGAATGTCGAGCGCGGCCAGCATGCGCGGCCCGCCGACGCCGAGAAGAATTTCCTGACGGATGCGCGTGTCGCGGTCTGCGACGTACAGCTTTTCAGTGATGCGCCGGTCTTCCTCGGTGTTTTTCGGCGTGTCCGTATCAAGCAGATAGAGGGGGATGCGTCCGACCTGAACGCACCATACGCGGGCGTACAGTGTCCGCCCGGGCAGGCTCAGCGAGATGTACAGGTGTTCGCCGGTTTCCTTGTTTCTGACGCGGGTCATGGGCAGCGTGCGGAAGTTGTTTTCGGGATAGAGGGCGGTCTGCGTGCCGTCCTGTGAAATTTTCTGCTGGAAATATCCGCATTTGTAGAGCAGTCCGACGGCAGCCAGCGGAAGTCTCAGGTCACTGGCAGATTTCAGATGGTCTCCGGAAAGAACGCCGAGTCCGCCGGAATAGATCGGCAGGCACTCGTGAATCCCGTATTCTGTGGAGAAATAGGCGATCGGGCTTTTTGGCGTCAGTTCGGGGACGGTCGTGTCAAACGGCGCGGACATTTCCTCGTCAAACTCGGCAAGCGCACTGTTGTACAGCGCCACATAGGAAGGGTCGCCCGCCATGTCTTCAAGGCGGCTGTGATCGACGTTTTCAATGACTGCCACGGCATTGTGCCCGGAAAGTTCCCAGAGGCACGGATCAAGAAGCACAAACAGCGGAATGTACTGCGGGTGCCAGGTCCACCACAGGTTCTGTGCGAATTCACTGAGACGCGACAGCTTTTCTGGCAGCTTGACTGTGCTGGTGAAGCCGTGCAGAAGGGGCGTGGCTGACGAGCGGCCGGTAAAGACGCGGGTCAGATTTTCGTCATCCATATTGGAAGCCGGCCGTGTCAGAACGCGGTTAGCCGCGTTCGCGGCGGCAAGCTCATAGGCGCTGTTGTAGAATTTGTAGAAAATTTTCCAGTCTGTCAGCTTTGCGACGCTGCGGGCCGCGCGGCGCGCAGATTCAGCTGCCTTTTCGGGCATGTCTGCCATGGTCTCAATGATTTCGGCGAGTTTTTTCACAACGTCGCCGTACGGCTTGTGGCTGCGCTCAAGGACTGTAGTGCCCTGCAGGTCGGCGCCGCAGGTGCTTACCCACTGGCCGAAACCGGCAAGGTCGCACGTGACTGTGGGGACTGAACAGGCGGCGGCCTCCTGGGGCGTGTAGCCCCACGGTTCGTACCACGACGGGAAAACTCCGCCGTCGCAGGCGCACAGCACGTCAATGTAGTCCATGTTGAGGAATCCGTCGCGGCCGTCAAGCAGCGCCGGGTCAAAAATGACCTGAACGGCGTTTCCGGGATGGTTGTCCAGGCCGAGGCGGGCGCATGAAGTCAGGATCGGGTCATGGGCGCTGTCATAGATCTGGTGCGCGGTGATCCAGTAAGGAGCGTTTTCGGGCTTCTGGGCAGGATCTCCGCTCAGCGCCGCCGCGCTGACGCCGCTGTGCCCGTTCATTACGGCACAGAGCGCGAGAATTGGCGGTTTGTCAGCGCCGCGGCTGCGGTTCAGCTGGGCGAGCGCATCAAGAAATACGTCGATTCCTTTGTTGTGAAACTCATAACGGCCGGAAATCATGAAAAGGCGCGTATTTTCAGGCAGCTTACGGCGAAGCAGGCGCTCTGCCGCGGCAAGTATCTTTTTCTTGTTCTGGCTGGGCACGCTGCGGTCGGCGGTGTAGTCCGGAATTGTCTCAAGGCACAGGCCGTTGGGCGTGATGAGGTCGGGACGGCGCCCGAGAAAGGCAGCGGCCTCGTTGGCGGTCAGGTCGCTGACGGTCGTGAAGCAGTCGGCTTCGCGCGCGGCAGCGCTTTCCATGGAACATTTGGCGACAATATTGCATTTCCGGGCTTCTTCCGCCGCATTGATCTGGTCCATTTCGGCGTAAATATCTCTGCCGCTGCCGGCAAGAGATCTGCCCAGCATTGTTGCATGCGTGGTGAACACGGTCGCAATGGACGGGTCAATATGCTTGAGGTGAAGCAGCCCCGCCCCGCACAGCCATTCATGAAAATGGGCGGCTGTGCAGAGTTCGCCGTCGCTGTCGCCGGCCAGAACTTTGGAAAACGTCGCGATGGCATCTCCGCAGGCAGCGCTGAACATGACCGGCTCGACATAGTCCCACCTGCCGGTCAGCGAGTCAACGCCGTACTCCTGCCACAGATCATAGAGAAGCTGGTTCTGGTTGTAGCGTCCGTTCCAGTCGATGAGAATGACTTTCGGGCGGCCGGGGATGTTCCAGCGGCCGAAACGGCATTTAAGGTTGTGAATTGAGGCGGCGCGGCGGAACCCCTGCCACATCAGATCGTCCGGCGCGCCGGGGACGCATTCCTCGAAACCGGGGTTTTCAGTTCTCTGCGGGCCGAGAAGATAATAGTTTTCGCCGAAGCGGCTGACCGCCTCACGTGCTTTGGTGCTGACGACGGTGTAGATGCCGCCGACTTTGTTGCAGACTTCCCACGAGACTTCAAAAAGCGCTGCGGGAGTACGCTTGAGTTTTGATTTCATCCAATTCTCCTTCGCTGAAGCGCGGCTTTCAGAGGGCACTGGCTGTGCCGTGAGCTGCGCGGTTCTGTCAGGCTTCGAGTGTCATTTTAAAGTCTGACAGGACATTCATGTAGTTGATATAGGCGTCGTAAGGCGTGCCGTACGGGTTGAAGTATTTATGCACGTCTCCGTCGGAGAACCATTTTGTGCACATGTAATAGAAATGGTCTGATGTCTGAAGGCGCCGCCAGGTACGCATGAGTCCCTTGTCTTTTGCAGCGGTGACTTTCCTGTGAAGCGCGTACACTGATTCGATGGCATCGCGTTCCATGTCGTTGCCGATCCATGCGGTGAGATCCCGTTCCACATCGGCCCATGAAATGGCATTGGGCACGTCGATTTTCGCGGCGGGCTGATAGCGCGCAGCGGCCTCAGACGGCGTGACAAAGTCAAAGTCCGGATTGGCCAGCACGGCTGCCGGCAGAGCTTCCATGAACTGGAAAATCCCGGTTTCGGGCCACTGATGCTCGCCGAATGTTTCGTAGTCCATGAACAGGTTGATCAGCTCTCCCGAGCCGTTGACCGCGTGAAGCCACGAAGCGTACTTGTCGGCCATGAGCGGCCATTCGCTCCAGCCTCTGTTGGAAAAGCGGAACGCTATGTCGTCGGACAGCCGGTAGTTTTTCAGCAGCAGCTTGAGCCGCGTGCAGCCCGACGGCTGATACATGAAATTCGGGCTGCGCCAGCCGAGAATATGGTCGGCGCCTTCTGTCAGAATTGCCTTGAACCCCATTTTCTCGATGATGGCCGCAATGTCGTTGCGGTAGATCAGCTCGGTGTTGCGGAACACTTTCGGCTTTACGCCGAAAAGCGAAGATATCATCTCATCGTGGAGCTTTATCTGCGCTCTGAATTCGCGGGCATCGTACAGTGACGCCAGAGAATGGGCATAGGTCTCTGAAAGCAGTTCGACGCAGCCGGTATCCACGAGTTTCCTGAAACTGTCAATCACCTCGGGGCGGAATTCGGCGAACTGGTCGAGCGCCACGCCGGAAATTGAGAAAGAGACTTTAAACCGGCCGTCCCACTGACGTATGAGCTTCAGCAGCAGAGCGTTCATCGGCAGGTAGCACTTCTGCGCCACCTTGTCCATGATGGCGCGGTTCGCATCCGCATCCTCGTAAAAGTGGTCATTTCCGATGTCGAAATAGCTGTAGTGTCTCAGGCGGTAAGGCTGGTGCACCTGAAAATAAAAGCATACCGAGGGCATTTTTCGTCATCTCCTGTCAAGGCAGCTGCGGTAAATTTCACAGAGCTGGTCTGCGGCGGTGGACCATCTGATGCGGCGCAGGTCGTCATGGCTGTTTTTCACCATCGCAGCGGCCAGTTTCGGATACGCCAGAACGGCACAGATTTTGTTGGCAAGTTCCTGGATATCCCAGAAATCGACTTTCAGCGCGTTGTGAACCACCTCGGCAACGCCGGACTGACGCGACATGATCACCGGAATGTCGCAGATCATGGCCTCAAGCGGCGCAATGCCGAAAGGTTCTGAAACGCTGGGCATCACGTAGAGGTCACAGCTCGCATACATGCGTTCCACGTTCTCGCCGGACTGAAATCCGGGGAAATGGAACACGGTGCCCATCCGCAGTTCTGCGACGCGGCGCACCATACGGTAGAACATATCGCCGCTGCCTGCCATGACAAAGTGCACGTCAGGCATGACGCTGTGAACGAGCCGGGCTGCTTCCACGAAGTAATCGGGGCCTTTCTGGAATGTGATGCGCCCCATGAACAGCACTCTTTTTCCTCTGTGCGGCAGCTGGGTGATGTGGTAGGTTCTCTGCATCTCGTCGCGGTTCACCGCGTTGTGCACCACTTCAATTTTATCGCCGGGAATCTGGTAGAGCCGCATGATTTCTTTCTTTGTGTACCAGCTGACGGCCACAACGCGGTCGGCAGCTGTCAGCCCCGCCCATTCAATCTGGGCGATCTCGGGGTTGACCGCATCGCCGCTGCGGTCATGCTCCAGAGCATGGACATGGGCAATCAACGGCTTTCCGGTCAGCTGCCTGATCAGGATTCCCGCGGGGTAAGTCATCCAGTCGTGAACGTGGATAATGTCAAAATCCTCGTTCAGCGCGATTTTTGCGGCGGCAAGGCTGTAGCGGTATACCTCGGACATCAGGTCAGGCCCGTAGCCGCCGTGGATTTCCACGGGGCGGAGAAGTTTTCCCGCATCGGCCGGCGTCTCGGCGCTCAGCAGCCGGGAGAAAATTTCCGGAGCGCCCGGCAGGGACGGCCCGTTTTCTCCGGCTGGCCGGGCAGGGACCGAACGGCTGAGACGGCTGACTTCTCCGGCGGCGGCATAGGGGCGCAGCGAAGAGCGTATTCCCCTGATGATCAGGTGCTCGCAGAACTCCCCGATTTTTTCCGGAGGAATCCGGCCGGCCGGAATGTTCTGAAAGGCAGCGCCATTTTCAGTGTCCTGAAGGAACGGACGCATTTCTGCGGCTGCGGGGATCAGCGTTCCGGAAGCGGAACGCAGTTTTACATGCGAGACGGGGTGTTCTTTCAGGTCGGTCTGCGGCATGATGAACAGAACATCCACATTCTTTCTGACCAGGGCCTGAGTGATTCCATAGCAGGCAGTGCCCAGCCCGCCGCTTTTATTTGGGGGAAACTCCCATCCGAGCATGAGCACTCTCATTTCAGACTGCCTCCTCTTTCATCTGTTCTTTTATTTTGCCTTCCCACTGTCTGTAAATCTGCGGAGACGTTTTTCTGATTCTGCACAGCATGCGGCACACTTCTGCAACGCTCCAGGCCTGCGCGGGGCAGCCTGCAGGACGCCAGGGCGCCGATGCGTCAAAAATTTCGGCGATCGAGCCGATTCCGTAAGCGCGCAGGTGTCTGGTGAAAAGCGGCGTGATCTTTTCAAGAAGCGTATGCAGCCGGCGGTCATGCTGCCATGTGGAGTAAATCAGCGCGTCGCAGTAGGCGCCCAGCAGCCAGGGCCACACTGTTCCCTGGTGATAGGCGGAATCCCGCCGTTCCGGTCCGCCCTCATAAAGCGGACAGTAGGCCGGATCAGACGGCGCGAGAGTGCGCAGTCCGTATGGCGTCAGCAGGTTCCGGCGTACCTGGCTGACCATCCGCGCGGCCTGCTCACGGTCCAGAAGAGGTTCTGGCAGCGACGCCGCAAAAAGCTGATTGGGGCGGAAACTCCAGTCTGCATCGGCGGGGCGCCAGACATCGGCAAGAAATCCGCGTTCTTCAGACCAGAAGCGTTTCAGAAATTCAGCCTTCATGGCATCGAGCTTTTCAGCCGGCCATACCGGCGGCTCGCCGAATTTTCCCGCCAGTTTGTCGGCATATGCCAGCGCGTTGTACCACAGCGCGTTGATCTCCACGGGGAACCCGTTTCTGGGCGTTACAGGCCGGCCGCCGACGGCGGCGTCCATCCACGTGAGCTGTGTGTCAGGCGTGCCGACGTTCAGCAGTCCGGCACTGTCGGGTGAAATGCCCGGCGCCCGGCCGCCTGCAATGGCGGCAATGATTTCTTTAATGGCAGGCCAGCACTTGTTTTTCAGAGGCGTAATGCAGCCCGGTGCATTTTCATGCATCTGACGCACAGCCCATATATACCACAGGGAAGCGTCAGCAGAGTTGTAGCTGCATGTGCCGTCGGAACCACAGAAATTGGGCATCAGACCGTTTCTGACAGTTTCTGCAGCACGTGTGAGAATTTCAATGCCGTCCTGCGGCCGGCGGGCAAAAAACGTCAGCCCCGGCACTGAAATCATTGTGTCGCGTCCCCACGAATCAAACCACGGATAGCCGGCAATCACTGATTTTGCACCTTTGCTGTCACGGGTGATGAATCTGGCGCCTTCGTCAGCAAGGTGTCCCTGCGGCGTGCGGGATGTGCGCGCGCTTTTGGCGCGGCGCGCTGTTTCTGTTTCCCACAGACTGAGCGCTTCTCTGGCGGAAAAGGGCTCAAGCGAGGCAGAAAGGAGAACGGGGCGGTCCGGTGCGATGGGGATTTCAAACATGCCGGGGCAGAACAGGTCTTCCTGAAATTCAAAGCCGCGTTCGCGCTCGGCAAGGTACTGGACGTTGTAGTACCAGTCAGGCGAAGGAAGAAATTCAAAACGTCCGTCAACCTGCATAATCATCGGCGGCAGTGCGTCATAAGGCTGAATTTTGAAGCCCTGTTCCTCCGGGTAGGTCCACACACGCAGATCCATGTTGCTGTGCGTCAGCGCATGGAACGAACGGAATGCCAGCAGCGGCTTAATGCGGAGCAGAGTGTCCGGCGTGCCTTTTGAGCATTTCAGAGTGTAGCGGATGAAAACGGCGTGCCGTTTCTGCGGCATGAGAATTTCACGGGTGAGAATCATGTCGCCGATGCGGTATCTGAACTTTGGCCACTCGCCGATGCGCACCTCGCGGAGATATTCGTGTCCTTTCGGATAAAAGCAGCCGGGATGCTGCCGGATGGAAAAGAGAAATTCCGAACTGCCGGCGCAGAGTGACTCCTCAAGGGTTGAAAGCAGAACATAGCGGCCTTCGGGGTGGTCAAGCGCCGCAGTGAAAAGTCCATGGTATTTACGGGTGTTGCAGCCGGTGAGCGTGCTTGAGGCGTAGTCTCCAAGCCCGTTTGTCTCAAGCCATTCAAGACGGAGAGCCTCTCTGAGATTCTGGCAGGTAGCCCTGCGATATACAAAAATCATCAATATCCCTCCCGTCATCGTGAAAATATAGTTTTTCTCAACTACAATTATAGATTTTCCAATGGTCTATGTAAATCAGAAATGCGGCGAAAATACAGAAAAAAACAGGGCAGACCGGACAGAGAGTACATAAAAAATGTGTGAGGCGGAACATGCCCCTCCCTGCAGAGCTTCTGTTTGACAGGCGTTGCGGAAACTGCTAAGCTGACTGAAACAGAAATTCAGGAGCAGCCCGGGGAATCCGTTTGAAAAGGGCGCCAGCGCCCGGAGAGGTGGGGATTTGTTTGGAAATTCTGAAGCTGGGAATCGTGTTTGCCGTCATTACCGCGGTCCTGTGGATGAAAAAGCCGCTCTGCCTTGCAATACTCAGCGGAATCATTGCTGTTGTGCTGCTGTTCCGCATGCCGCTGATTCCCTCCCTTGAGCTTGTTGTGAAAACTGCGGCCGCCAGGGATACGGTCAGCGTGCTGCTCTCATTTTACGTGATCACGGTGCTTCAGCGCATGCTTGAAGAGCGGGACCGCCTGAGCAGGGCACAGCGTTCCTTTGAAGCTGTGTTCGAAAATCCGCGCGTGCATGTTTCCTTTTCCACGTCTATTCTGGGGCTTCTGCCTTCCGCCGCGATCATGAACATCTGCGCCGCAATGGTGGACAAGACCTGCGGAAATTATCTTACAGTGGACGAAAAGATGTTTTCCGCCTGCTTCTGCCGGCATGTGCCGGAAATGTTTCTGCCGACGTTTTCGAGTGTGCTGCTGGCTTTAACCCTGAGCCGCACAAACGCCGGGCTTTTTGTGACAGCCATGGTGCCGATGGCGGCCACAGCCTATCTGCTTGTCTATATTTTCTGCCTGCACAAGCTGCCTGCCCGCTGGGACAAACCGGCCGCAGCAGACGGCCTGACAAAAGGACAGCATGTCCTGAATATCCTGAAAAATCTGTGGTCGCTGATTGCGGTTGTCCTGCTGATAATCATTTTCAACATGCCGGTGTATGCCGCGTCCCTGATTGTAGCTGCCGTTCTGTTCATCACAGACCGTTTCAGATTCAGCGACATTCCGCGGCTGCTGAAGAGCGGCGTCGAGCCTCTGGTCCTTTTCAGCATGTATCTGATCATGGCCTTCAAGGCTGTCATAACGGCCACAGGCGTTGTCGCTCTGCTGCCGGGCTTTTTCTCTCAGTTCCCGATCCCGATGACGCTGTCCTTTTCGCTGATTTTCTTCTTCGGCGCGATCATCAGCGGTTCGCAGGCGATCATTGCCCTGTGCCTGCCCATGGCAATGGCGTCCATCCCGGACGGCGGCGTGCCTCTGCTGGTGATCCTGATGAGCTTCGCCTGGGCGGCGATGCAGATTTCTCCGACGCACGTCTGCGCTTTTATCGCGGCTGAGTATTTTCACCGCACGCTGAAGGACATCATTGTCAAGACACTGCCGGTCAGCGTGGTTTTCTGCGCTGCTGCATATGCCTACGGCACACTGCTTGCATATTTATTCTAGTCCGCCTTTGTATTGAAAGAATCAGAGTATTGAAAGAATCGGAAAAACTTCAGAAAAAACAGGGACAGCCGCTCTATGCGGCTGTCCCTGTTTTTTCAGGTGTCGGCAGTGAAATCTGCTGCTGCCCGTTCTGCCGTGCTGCGCGCTTTAAAGAAGCGCGGCCAGCTCATCTGCAGAGGGAATATCGGTGATCACGCGGCCGTAATGTGCATACGTCACATGCAGGCCGTGGTCCAGAATAAAGGCTGCAGGAAGCTGAAGCTCGTTGCCTTCATATTCGCCGTGGCGGAGATTTCTGGCAAGCACCCGCTGAAATTTCGCCATACTGGAATCGTCTTTCAGTGCTTCTTTTGAGGCAGCTGAAGGAATTTCCAGCATCTGATACAATTTCTGCCCGGGATCGCAGATAATATCGAAAGGCGGCCTCTCTTCAGCAAACTGACGCGCCAGTTTCTGCGGGTCCGACTGCAGAACTGTCAGAAGCTGCCCGTTCTTTGCGGTGATCTTTGAATATTCCTCGGTAAAATCAAGCAGGTCAAGCTGACACATGTGGCAGCCGTAATACCGGAGAAACACGAGCGCCGTTTTTCCGCTGACCCTGCGGACAGTTTCGGAGAGAAGATTCTGTGCGCTGAAAGGCGTGACGTAGGAAAAGTCAGGCATGACAGCGCCCGCGGCAATTCTGCTCATCGCTCTTTTCCCTCAGACCGGCAGCTATTCTGCGTTGAAAACGTACTTGTCCATACGGGCAAAGGCTTCCTTGACGCGGCTCAGGGGCAGGGCCAGGTTGATGCGGATGCAGTTTTCGCCGTGGAATTTGCGGCCGTCCTGCCATGCGACTCCCACTTCCCAGCCGGCTTTCTCCACTTCATCAATGGTCTTGCCGTGCTCGCGGCACCAGTCTGTGCAGTTGATGAAGAGCAGGTAGGTTCCCTGCGGTTTCGTGACCTTCACGCCCTTGAAATGAGCGTTGATATAGTCGCAGCCGTAGTTGACGTTTTCAGTCAGCACGTGGCGCAGCTCGTCAACCCATTCGTAGCCTTCAGGCTTATAAGCGCCGATCAGAGCGTGCATTGAAAGCACGTTGGCTTCGTTGTAATGGCACAGTGAGGATTCCTTCGCCATGCGGTCACGGATCCAGTCGTTGTAAACGATGTGATAGCTGCCCACAAGTCCGGCCAGGTTGAACGTCTTTGACGGGGCATAAAGCGCAACAGTGCGCTGACGGGCGTCCTCGCTGACGCTCTGGGTCGGAATGTGCCTGTAGCCTTCCAGAACCAGATCAGACCAGATTTCGTCAGACACGACGAACACATCGTGCTTTCTGTAAATTTCCATGGCCTGGAGAATCTCTTCGCGCTCCCAGACACGTCCGCTGGGATTGTGAGGCGAGCAGAAAATGGCGGCGTGAATGTGGTTTTCAACGATTTTGCGCTCCATGTCCTCGTAGTCCATGCGCCAGACGCCTTTTGAGTCCTTGCGCAGCGGGCTGAGCACCAGATTGTAGCCGTTGTTGCCCATCGAGCCCGTGAAGCCGATGTAGGTGGGCGAGTGCACAAGAATGTTGTCGCCCTTGGAGCAGAAAACGTTCATGGCTGTGACGAGGCCGCCGAGAACGCCGTTTTCGTAGCCGATATGCTTTGCCTCAAGCCCCTTCACGCCGTTGCGCTTCTCCTGCCACTGGATGATCGAATCGAAATAAGCCTTGTTCAGTTCGAAATAACCGTAGGCGGGATGCTTTGCGCGCTCAATCAGCGCTTCAGGAACAGTGGGCACAGTGGGGAAGTTCATGTCGGCGATCCACATGGGGATCACGTCGAAACCGCTTTTCGGAGACACCGGAACATTGGGATGCCTGCCGACGCAGTCGATTGCCAGAGCGTCTTTTCCGCGGCGGTCCATGATGCTTGTGAAATCATACTTCATGCTTTTACCCCTCCTAAAAAGTTAATGATGCGTTAATTCTACTAAACTGGTTGAATTATATCACAGATGATTTCGCGAAATATAAGCTTTAATGCCTGCTGCATTTTAATAACTAATAAATTTCCTCCGTATAAACTGGAAAAAATCAGCAATGTGGGCGGACAAGTCCAGGTTTATTGGTGCAGAATGCGGCTTTATCAGTGCGATTTGAACGGGCGGAGCAGACTGCAGATTTATCTGACGGCGCGCTGCCAGTGTTTCTGCTGCCTGTAAAACTGGTCAGATGATTTTGCCGCTGCTGAATGCTGCAGCAGAGAACAGTTCAGCGAATGTCCGATCTCACTGCTGAGGAAAAAAGAATCTGCGCCTCTTTTTATTCTGCTCTCAGCGCTGTTGTCCTGTCAGTACCATACCGTAACGCTGAATTTTAAGAACGGAGTGTTCTGTGTGAAAATTTTGGTTTACCAATATTTGACTTCTGTTGTTTGAACGATTAAACTGTATAGGTACTGAACTATTTACAGCAGCTTTACAATCATGATTTTTGCTGAAACAAAAATTTTGAACAGAGAATTAGAGGGAGAATGGAATTGGAAATTTTTTATCTTGCACTTGTTTTTTCGGTCATTATTGCTGCTTTGTGGATGAAAAGGCCGCTCTGCGTTGCAATTTTCTGCGGAATAGCGGCAGCAGTCCTGCTTTTTAGGCTGCCGTTCATACCGACACTCAAGATCATTGCTGAAGCTTCAGTGAACAGGGAAACGATAAGCGTGCTTCTCGCGTTCTACGTAATTACTATTCTGCAGCGTATGCTGGAGGACAGAGATCGTTTAAACCAGGCTCAGCGGTCATTTGATGCGGTTTTTGAAGATTCGAGGGTTAACGTGTCCTTTTCTACCTCAATTCTTGGACTGCTCCCGTCTGCTGCCGTGATGAATATTTGTGCCGCAGTCGTGGACAAAACCTGCGGTTCTTACCTTTCTGTCAGCGAAAAAATGTTTACTGCCTGCTTTTGCCGACATATTCCAGAGATGTTTCTGCCGACGTTTTCAAGCATTCTGCTGGCATTGACGCTGAGTCAGACAAACGCGAGCATTTTTGTTTTGGCGATGCTGCCTATGGTTGCGACGGCCTATCTGCTTGCGTTTGTTTTTTATCTTCACAAAATGCCGTCCAGGACTGAAAAAGCAGCAAGGAAGGACTCTGATATTACAAAACGGCGTCACGTGCTGAACATCATTAAAAATCTTTGGTCTCTTATCGCGGTGGTACTGCTTATTATCCTGTTTAATCTGACTGTTTATGCATCTTCACTGATTGTCGTCATACCGTTATTTTTTCTTGACCGTTTCAGCTTCAGTGATATTCCGTCGCTGCTCCGACGGGCAGCTGAACCGTTTGTTTTGTTCAGCATGTATTTGATAATGATCTTCAAGGCTGTTATAACATCAACCGGAGTTGTGGCGCTGCTTCCCGGATTTTTCTCGCAGTTTCCTATTCCAATTATGCTTTCCTTTGCACTGATCTTCTTTTTTGGCTCTATCGTGAGCGGTTCTCAGGCCATCATTGCTCTTTGCCTTCCTATGGCGATTGCCGCAATCCCTGACGGCGGAATTCCAATGTTGGTGATTCTGATGAGTTTCGCCTGGGCAGCGATGCAGATTTCTCCCACTCATGTCTGTTCATTTATTGCCGCAGAATATTTTCACCGTTCGCTGAAGGACCTGATTGTAAAAACATTGCCGGTAAGCCTGGTCTTTTGTGTCTTTGCCTATGCGTATGGAAGCCTGCTTGCGCTGTTTTTCCATCATTAATGCGTGGCTGCGGCTGATAAAAAGAGAGAACTGCTGATATTATGACATCAGCAGTTCTCTCTTTCTATTTCATAACTTCAGAGATAACACGAAGAGAATTCTTATAGCCGATCTTTTCGATTTCCGTTGAAGTGAACCCGTGGGAAGCAAAATAATCGAAAAGTTTCTGCATCTCATGAGAGCCCGCAATTTCAAGCGGACTGCCTGAGAATCCGTCAAAATCGGTGCCAATGCCCAGAACGTCTTCGCCGCCGATATTGATGATGTAACGTGCATGTTTTGCCATGAGATCAATACGGCTTGACTTGCTGACCGTGTCTTCATGAAGAAATTCCGGCATGAAATTCAGGCCGATGCAGCCGCCTTTTTCAGCGACAGCACGGATCATTTCATCGGTGAGGTTGCGGGGATGCGGAGCAAGGGCACGGGCGTTCGAGTGGGAGGCAACAAAAGGTTTTTTTGAATATTTCACAACATCCCAGAAGCCGCCGTCAGACAGGTGTGAAACGTCAACAAGCATCCCGAGTTCGTTCATTTTCTGAACGCCCTCTTTGCCGTAATCCGTAAGGCCTTCTGCCATAATTGCAGGATCCTTGCTGTTGGGGCTTCCCCAGCAGTTTTTAAAGTTCCATGTCAGTGTAATCAGACGGATACCCCAATCATGATACATTTCAAGCCGTTCAAAGCTTGATGCGTCACGGCCGTCTTCAACAGTGAGGATGCCGCTCATCAGCCCTTTTTTCTCGTTGTTAAGTATGTCCTGTGCACAGCGTGCAGGTGCAATGATGTCCGAGCGTCGTTTCATTGTTTCATTGAAAATTCCTACGCAGCGTTTCAGATAAACTTCATCAGGAACAACAGGCTTATGGCATTTTCCCCAGCGTGCAGACGTTGGCTGAACCAGGAAGATGCCCAGGAACTGGGCAAGGGCTCCCCCTTCCTTCATCTTCTTGACGTCACACATGCCGTTGGAAGTGTAGCATTCCTCTGCATCGTTGAAATAAGCCTGCATAAGCGTATCACAATGCATATCAATAAATTTCATAAAAATCACCTCTTGCTGCTAGCGGCTTTTAGTCTGCATCTTGCTGAGAAGAACATTAAAAGCGACTGTGGCAAAAATAACCAGCGGCATCATTACAAATCCCTTAAGGTGAGCAAAGCGTCTGAGGCAGAGGGCAAGAGCCACTGCGAAAATAGCAGCTTTAACATTCTTGCGGCCGTAAAGGATATAAAGCGTCCCGTAAAGTGCCGGGAGAACAAATTTAAGCATGTCGGTCACAAAAGGAGGCACAAAGGAAAGGATCACGTTTCCGGCAAGTATTGCCACAATGCTGAAAAGCAGAGTGCAGAGCACAGAACCTGCAATTCCAATGCTGGAAACAAGTTCAGCACGTTTTGTACCGGGCTGGCAGGACAACACATCCTGGGCGACCGTAGAAGCAGGTACGCGTGTAGAACCGATGCTTCCGGAAAGGAAAGACATGTAAGTTCCCGCTTCGCCGAGCACAGGGAAATAAGAAATAGGCTCGATGAAATAATAGAAAAGCTCAGTGGTGAGAATAAGCAGGTAGCCTTCAAGAATCTGATTCCACGTAGGAATTGCACCGAAACGCATCCATACATACAGTGCAGGTATATAACTGAAGCAGATGGCCAGGAAAAGTGAAGCTTTGCCGATCTTGCGTACTGGCGAAGTGAAACCGTTGAAATAGCTGTCATTTGTGTTTGCTTCGGATGTCATTGTTAATTCCTCCCTCTTGCTCGTAATCAATTTAATGTCACCGATTTACTTGACAATAAAGTTTTTGTAAAAAGATCCGGCAAACATGCCGCCAAGCATAGCGATACCAATATTCCACTCTTTAAGCTTAGGATGATTCTTGAGGAAGGGAGTGAGAATCAATTCAATAATCGCTGCAGCGAACCATGTGCATGCCACGGCACCGCCGCTTAAAATACTGGAACTGGTCAGGTAGGACATGCATGCGATAATGGCCGCGCTGGCAAAAACTTCCAGACCAACTTTGGAAACTTTAACGAGTTTTTCAGTAACGATGCTCATCTTATCTGTGAAAATAAGGCAGAAGAGCAGCCATCCGCAGCCATTCATAGCCATGACCCAGAGAGCGTTCGCATAAGCAGTCATCGAGGTAAAACCCGTCTTGCTCAGATCAATGCCCATTGCTTCAGCAGCAAAAGCAGAAGCTCTCATTTCTGTGGACGGCGAGGCAATGATGGAGCACCGTGACCATGTGATAGGGTTGCCGACCACAGCTGACATTGCAATGATGATGATAAAACTTGAAATTGCAGGGCCGATGGCGGTAAGAAATCCCGTGCGGAAAGCAAGACTGCACTGTTCTTTGCTTAACTGCAGTTCCGGCATCTGCGCTGCAGTTTTTACGGCGCGTCTGCGGATCAGAATGACCTGTGAAAAAATAACGGCCATCAATGGTGCGATGCAAAGCCACATAGCGAGACTGTTGCTGAAAGCTAATACTTCCTGTTCCATAACGAAGCCCCCTTTAGAACTTTTGAGAAATAATATATCAGCTCCTGAAGCAGGAGCGTACTTATGCGGCAAATGCCGCACAAGAACCCAGGGATATATGCCGGATGGGAAACATGAGGCAGTAGTTATATACAAATAAAGTTAAAAACAGATAATAGTTTATCATTTAAACTCTTTTTTGGATTCTATCATATGATATAAAAACATTCAATAGAGCGCCTAATCTTTTTTTATGTATATTTTA
>Ga0256404_1007796_pt1 | contig 16638 bp, 16 predicted proteins | sample RumenRJG_01DNA_FD_185990 | JGI IMG/M metagenome (GOLD analysis project Ga0256404, IMG submission 185990) | Bovine rumen microbial communities from Lethbridge, Alberta, Canada - RJG_01 | ecosystem: Host-associated > Mammals > Digestive system > Stomach > Rumen | place: Canada: Alberta | collected...
TCAATGTTCCATCATAGAAGTTCATCTGCGGAACACCGATGAAGCCGGCCACGAACAGATTCACCGGATTGTCATATACCGTCTGCGGCGTACCGATCTGCTGAATCACACCATCCTTCATGATCACAATCCGATCGCCAAGCGTCATCGCTTCCGTCTGATCATGCGTAACATAGATGAATGTCGTATGAATCTTCTGACGCAGCTTGATGATCTCGGCACGCATCTGGTTGCGAAGCTTCGCATCCAGGTTCGACAGCGGCTCATCCATCAAAAGAACTTTCGGATTTCGAACAATTGCACGCCCGATCGCAACACGCTGACGCTGGCCGCCGGACAGTGCCTTCGGCTTACGGTCCAGATATTCCGTGATGCCAAGGATCTCGGCCGCATCATTGACGCGGGCATCAATCTCTTCCTTCGGCATCTTGCGGATCTTCAGCGGAAATTCCATGTTCTCACGAACCGTCATATGCGGATACAGAGCATAGCTCTGGAATACCATCGCAATATCACGATCCTTCGGTGCCACATCGTTGACACGCTTGCCGTCAATCAGAAGGTCGCCGTGTGTGATCTCTTCCAGACCTGCGACCATGCGCAGCGTCGTCGACTTGCCGCAGCCGGAAGGTCCGACCAGAACAATGAATTCCTGGTCCTTAATCTTGAGGTTGAAGTCATCGACCGCAAGGACACCTTCCTCGGTACGCTTCAGATTCGCATTCTTTTTCTTTTCTTCCGGCTTCTTACCGAAACGGTGCTTTGCAGGTTCCTGGTCACGATAGACCTTGCGGATATGTTTCAGTTCAACATCCGACATAATTTGTTTTCTCCTTTAAATTTCGGCTTCCGTTCCCGGAAGACGGTCATAAATCATTGTGAAGTGATAAAGCTTCTTTGCAAGGGCATTGGTCCAGCTTCCTTTTACGGTCCGCCATACCCAGTTATTGCCCGTGGTCGATGGAACATTGAAACGTGCCTCATCGCCCAGCCCCAGCAGATCCTGATACTGCATCACGACCAGGTCGCCGACCGATTCATACGCTCCCCGCAGAAATCCCCAGTGATATCCCTCGGACTTTGAGAGGTTGAGATACTCGATGGCGCGTTTCGTATACTCCTTCGGCGAATTCTTCATCCAGCCGTTGACGGTCTCGTTATCATGGGTCCCCGTATAGACGACACAGTTGTGCGTATATTTATGGGGCAGATAATCGGATCCGGTATCCCTTGGATCGAAGGCAAATTCAAGCACCTTCATCCCCGGATATCCCGTTTCCTTCACCATCTGAATCACTTCCGGCGTCAGGAAGCCAAGATCCTCCGCGATGATGTCGAGATGTCCCAGCTTCTGTTCCATGGTCTTGAAGAACGCGATGCCGGGCCCCTTCTTCCATCTGCCGTTGCGGGCAGTCGTTTCACCATACGGAATGGCGTAATAGGACTCAAAACCCCGGAAATGGTCAATGCGCAGCACGTCAATCATCGTAAACTGATAGGCGATGCGCTGTGCCCACCACTGGTAGCCATCCTTCTTCATCCGGTTCCAGTTATAGAGTGGATTGCCCCACAGCTGCCCGTCTGCCGAAAAGCCATCAGGCGGACATCCGGCAACTTCCGTCGGTTTCCCGCTGCGATCCAGCTGGAACAGATCCGGATGACCCCAGAGATCACTGGAATCCGGCGACACATAGATCGGCACATCTCCGATCAGCTTGATCCCATGATGATGCGCATAATCGCGCAGATCATTCCACTGCTTACGGAACAGGTACTGAATCAGCTTCCAGAACTCAATCTGATCCGCCAGACGTTCTGTTTCTCTGGCGACAGCCTTTGGATTATGGCGGCGAAGCGAAGGTTCCCATCCCATGAAGGAAACGCCCTGATGCGCTTCTTTTTCCGCCATGAACAGTGCATAGTCATCCAGCCAGAACGCATTCTGCCGGCAGAAGTCTTCATAATCATCCGGCAGATGTTTCCTGAGACGGTCCGCGGCCAGATGGAGCACGGCGAAGCGGTGATTGTAGATTGTGCCGTAGTCGACACGCTGCGGATCACTTCCCCAGTCAATGTTCTGATATTCCTCAGCCTTCAGCAGGCCGTCCTTCTTCAACAGATCCAGGTCAATGAAATACGGATTTCCGGCAAAGGCCGAGAACGACTGGTATGGCGAGTCGCCATAGCCCGTCGGCCCCGTTGGCAGAATCTGCCAGTAAGACTGTCCGGCCTTCTCGAGAAAATCAATGAAGCGGCAGGCTTCCTTCCCCAGTGTCCCAATTCCATAGGGCGATGGCAGTGCACTGATCGGCATCAGTATTCCTGCTCTACGATTCATGTGAAACTCCCCTCTAACGTTTTACGAAGACACTTTCGCCTTCGACCAGTTCAAACGGCACGATTTCATGGATCGCCTGCCGATCATACTGCAGACGGACCAGAAGGTCCTCCACACCTTTGCGGGCAAGTGCATCCACATCCTGACGAATGGAAGTGAGCCGCGGCACCGTATATCTGCCCTGTGCGATACCATCGTAGCCAATGACGCTGACGTCCTGGGGACAGTTGAGCCCCATGTCTTCAATGGCACGCATCGCCCCGATGGCGATCGAATCGCCAAGAGCGAAAACAGCCGTGATCTGCGGGCTTCGCTTCAATAACCGCGTCGCCGCCTGGTAGCCGCCCTCCATGGAGAAGCGGCTTGGTTCATACTGCGCCGCCTCATCAAAGGTGACGCCTTTATCATTGAATGCCTTGCGGCAGCCCAGCAGCCGGCGATAGCCGACCTGGCTTCCGCTGCTTTCCGGTGAACCACCGATAATACCGATGTTCCTATGGCCGCAGGCAATCAGATACCGCACCGCGCAGGCACTGGCTTCCAGATCATCCGTCGTATAGCTGGACAACTGATCAATGGAAAGGTCAGCGGCACTGTTGGTCAGCAGGACGCTGGGCGTATCCACGGCACTGAATCCGCTGCGGAAATACTCCAGGTTGCCGCCGAGAAAGATGAATGCCTTCGGGTGCGATGACATATGAAGCTGTGCAGCTGTCTGCACCTCGTTGGCACTTTCATCGACAAACACCACCGAAGCTTCTTCATGTGCGGAACGCAGAATGTTCTGGGTCTTTTCAAGCAGAGATTCAAAGAAGATGTTGGCATAGCCGCGGATGATGATCGCGATCGGTGCATCGGTCTGCTGCTTGAGCATCTTGGCATTCGAGTTCGGCTGAAAGTTCTCCTGCGCAATGATTTCTTCAATGCGCTGGCGAGCAGCCTCGGAAACATCCGGATGATGATTGATGACACGGCTGACCGTACCGATGCTGTAACCCGAAAGCCGGGCAATATCCTTAATCGTAGTCATGTACGGTCCTTCTGTTCAGGCTCAGCCCTTGACGGCGCCAGCCGCAACACCCTTAATAATATATTTCTGGCAGCTCAGATAGAAAATGATGACCGGAATGACGGCGAGAATCAGTGCCGCCATGATGGCACCCATATCGACGGATCCGTAGGATCCCTTCATGTACTGAATGATAATCGAAATCGTCTTGTATTTCTTGATGTCCAGTACCAGGTATGGCAGCAGGAAGTCGTTCCAGATCCACATCGTCTCAAGAATGCCGACGGAAATGTAAGTCGGCTTCATGATCGGAAGAACGATCTTGAAGAATGTCTGCAGCGGCGTGCAGCCGTCAATCATGGCAGCCTCTTCAATCTCGATCGGAATGGAACGGACAAATCCCGTAAACATGAACACCGCAAGACCGGCGCCGAATCCCAGGTAGATGACGATGATGCCCCATGGCGTCGTCAGACCGAGACGGTTGGCAACCAGTGACAGCGTGAACATGACCATCTGAAACGGTACAACCATCGAGAAGATGCACAGCGTATAGATGAGCTTCGTCCACTTGTTCTGAACGCGGGTAATGAACCAGCCCGTCATCGAGCAGCAGATCAGAATTGCCGCAACCGAGAAGACGGTAATGAATACGGTCCAGCCGACAGCACTCAGGAGGCCGTACTTGTTGATGGCCTGACCGTAGTTTTCCCAGCTGATGAAGGTATCAGAATTCGGCAGCTGGAACGGCTGCAGGTTGATGGCCGTCTTTACTTTGAATGAGTTCCACAGGACACAGAGAATCGGGAAGATCCAGAATGCGGCAAGGAACGTCAGGAACGCGGTCCCATACCATTTTCCCTTATTTTCATTCATATTACTGCTGGACCTCCTTTTCCTTGGTCATCTTCTGCTGCAGAGCCGCAATCACAACAACAAGAATGAAGAAGACAACCGCCTTGGCCTGTCCAACACCCTCGAAACCGACACGTCCATAGAATGTGTTGTAGATGTTGAGAGCCAGCATTTCGGTCTGCTTCATCGGTGCGCCGCCCGTCAGGGCAAGGTTCTGATCGAAGAGCTTGAAGCCGTTGGTTATCGTAAGGAATGTGCAGATGGTGATGCTCGGCATCATCATCGGAATCGTTACCTTGAACAGGCGCTGGGAGCTGGAAGCTCCGTCAATTTCGGCCGCTTCCATGACATCTTCCGGAATCGACTGCAGACCAGCGATATAGATGATCATCATATATCCGATCTGCTGCCAGCAGACGAGAATGACCAGGCCCCAGAAGCCGAGCTTCGCATTGAGGTTGAGTGCCGTATTGAAGTGCACCAGAATCCCCGAGAAGATCAGCTGCCAGATGTAGCCAAGCACGATGCCGCCAATCAGGTTCGGCATAAAGAAGATGGTACGGAAGACGTTGGTTCCTTTACGCGACTTGGTCAGAGCCATTGCCAGTGCAAAGGCAATGACATTGATCAGCACCAGTGTCACCAGAGCGAAGGCGGCAGTGAACCAGAACGAGTGATCAAAGGTTGTATCTTTAAATGCGGTGATGTAGTTCTGCAGGCCGACCCATTTTGCATCCTTGACAGTTGTAAATTTTGTGAACGAAAGATAGATGCCGAGAATGAACGGGACGATGAAGCCGATGGTGAAGGCGATCATCGTCGGAAGAGTGAAAATCGGCCAGTATTTCTTGATGTTTTTCTGCATAGTTCCCCTTCCTTGGTTAGAAAACAGGCACGGCGCCGACTGATCTGCCGGCAGCCATGCCTGTAGTTGATTCAGTGCTGAGGATCAGCCGTTGGAGGCAGCGAGCTGCTTTTCAGTTGCCCAGTTGTCTACAAATGCGGAACGAACCTGTTCCCAGTTAGCATCCGTCTGATCAGCCGCATAGACCGTCAGAGCCTGGCCAAGCGTGTTCTTCCATTCTTCGGAAGGCATCGTGGTGAAGTTCCAGGAAACCGGTGTCCCGGTGTTGGCATTTGCGAGATTGAACAGAACGTTCGTGGATTCAGGGTTGGACTTGAACGGAATGTTGAAGCCCATCTTGTCGCCCGATGTCATTGCATTAACACCAGCATCCGACGTTACGCACCAGTACATGAAGTCAAGTGTTGCCTGAATGTCTTCCGGCGAAGCCTGGCTGTTAACGCACCAGTAGTTCTCAGTACCCATGCAGAGACCTTCATTCGCATCATCGACACCGAAGTAGATCGGCAGATAAGCGAGGTTGTCATCGCCGATTGCCTTTACAGCATCATATTCCCAGGTACCGTTCTGGAAGAAGACTGCTTCCTGGTTAACGAATTCGGATTCAGCCTGATCACCGGTAGCGGTGGACAGCTGCGAAGGATCGATCGTGGAGTTGTTGATGTAAAGATCCCAGATAGCACGATAGTTGTCGAGATAGGTTCCCTTCAGCTCATCGAGATTGTCGACGCCGGCGTCCTTGTATTCATAGTAGATCGGCAGGTTTGCCAGATGCGTCTTGAACCGCCAGTCAGAGGAGCTGTCCATACCTGCAGAAGTGAAGGCGGAGAAGCCAAGCTCATCCTTGCGGGCGGTAATGTCTTCAGCAACCTTCTTCAGATCGTCGAAGCTCTTGATGTCATCAACCGTGTAGCCGGCCTTTTCAAGCAGAGCCTTGTTGGTAATCAGACCATACGCCTCAGTAACGTAAGCGATGCCGGCAACCTTGTCGCCATCCTTAAGTTCGTAAGCACTATTGGACAGCTCGCCTTCCAGCTTGGAGCCGGACAGATCGTAGCAGTAATCCTTCCAGGAAGCCAGACCGACCGGACCATTCACCTGGAACATTGTCGGAGCTTCGCTCTTGGACATTTCAGATTTCAGAGTCGATTCATATTGACCAGAAGCTGCTGTCACAACCGTTACAGGAACACCTGTCTCCTCCGTATATTCCTTTGCCAAATCCTGCCAGTACTCATCTGCTTCAGGCTTGAAGTTCAGATAGTACACACGACCGGTTCCGGACGCTGCTGCAGCCGTACCGGCGGCTGCGGAAGTAGAAGCTGCTGCCGAACCGGAAGCGGAAGAACCGCATCCTGCGAGCATCGCAGCCGACATTGCAAATGCCAAAATCTTTTTGCTGTTCATATTTCCTCCCAATGATTTCCGTGAATGTTCCCGGTGTTTCCCTCCGGATGGAAACGTTACCGGAAACGTTTACACAAACAATATATGAAACCGCTTACTGTTTTTCAAGTACTTTTTCGAAAATTTCGGATATTCCTGTCAGAGATATTTTTCTGCGGAACAGGCACATGAAAAGGCGGAGCATTCCGCTCCGCCTCAGAAAATCATTGCAGGATCAGTCCAGCTCTTCCTTTGCCTTCTTCAGCGCTTCGGCAATGACCGCATCCATATCGTAGTACCTATAAGCCCCAAGGCGGCCACCGAATATGACGTTTGCCTTCTGATCCGCCAGCGCCCTGTATTTTGCGTAAAGTTCGCCGTTGCGTGCATCGTTGAGCGGATAGTACGGCTCAATCCCGGGTTTCCATTCCGAACTGTACTCTCGGCTGATGACAGTCTTGGGAAGATCGTTTCCTTCGTCATCTTTTCCGAACTGAAACCACTTATGCTCGATGATCCGGGTAAACGGTGTCTCGGCATCGGTGTAGTTGATGACCGCATTGCCCTGATAATTTGAGATATCAAGCACTTCTGTCTCAAAGCGCACCGACCTGTACTGCAGCGGACCGAGCGAGAACCCGAAGTAGGCATCAATCGGTCCCGTGTACACAATCCGCGGCGCGATGCTGTCCCAGTAGGATTGATCCGATAAATAGTCGGTATTTGTACGCACTTCAATTCCTTCCAGCAGACGTTCCACAAGCTTCGTGTAGCCGCCGGTCGGAATGCCCTGATATAGCGCATTGAAGTAGTTGTTGTCAAAGGTAAAGCGCACGGGCAGCCGCCGGATGATGAAGGCCGGCAGCTGATTGCAGGGCCTTCCCCACTGCTTTTCCGTGTAGCCTTTGATCAGCTTCTCATAGATGTCGCTGCCAACGAGGCTGATGGCCTGCTCCTCAAGGTTCTTCGGCTCCGTGATGCCGGCGGCCTGACGCTGTTCACGGATCTTCTGTTCCGCTTCCTGCGGCGTCACGACACCCCACATCCTGTTGAATGTGTACATGTTGAACGGGAGCGAATACAGCTCGCCATGGTAATTGGCAACGGGCGAATTGGTATAGCGATTGAAGACGGCAAACTGATTGACATAGTCCCATACCTGACGGTTATTGGTATGGAAGATATGAGCCCCGTACCTGTGAACATGGATTCCTTCCACATCCTCTGTATAAACGTTGCCGGCAATGTGGTCCCGTTTTTCAATGACGAGAACCTTCTTCCCACGCTTTTTTGCCTCATGGGCAAATACGGCACCGTAAAGGCCGGAACCGACAATGAGATAATCGTACATACAGCTTCCTCCACCTGAAATTATAGCAATCCTCCATTAGAGGCGGCTCACCAGCTCCATGAACGGGACAATAATCCAGTCCGGAACGATCCAGGCCAAGAAGCGCTGCAACGTCGTAATGATTCCCGGCGTCGCCACCCAGAAGTTGCAATTATTCGCCCACAGGGACAGACGCACAACCGAAGAAGAATGCGATGCCAGAAAGGGATGTACATAGTGCGTGCTGGTTTCTTCTTTTTTGGCCAGCGGAATGAAACCTGTGTCCTTGACCCAGTACGGACAGGCGCAGGTCACACGGATGCCGGAGAAAAGAAGGTCATGATGCAGCGCCTTGGTGTAGCTTTCGACAAACGCCTTGGTTGCGCCATAAATTCCGAAATTCGGCATCGGCTGAAAGCCGGCAATCGATCCGATTTCGATGATGCCGCTTCCTTTGGTGCAGTACGGCAGTGCCAGCGCCGTCACATCGGCCAGCGCACGTACATTGAGCTCGATCATCGCATCGACCTGATGGCGATCCATGGAGGCAATCTGTCCGATTATTCCCCGCCCCGCGGAACATACAAGCCAGTGGATTTCCGGCTTCTGTTGTTTCAGAAGATTCTCCAGTGTCTCAAAGGCGGCGGGATCACAAAGATCCAGCGGCACAATGCGGCACGGCACAGAGATTTCAGAAGCCAGCTGCTCCAGCTGCTCGCGCCGGCGGGCAATGATCCAGAATTCATCAACATCATTCTTTGCGGCCAGCTGATGAACAAATTCGCGTCCAAGGCCGCTGGACGCTCCCGTTACAAGTGCTATTTTCATTCTTCAAGAATAACGCGAAAGCCTACCGGATTTCCACCCGTGAAAAAGCCGGGACTCTCAGATCATAAGTTGTTCGAAAGCTCCGGCTTCATCTTTTTTCTACAGCTGGATTGTTACAGGCGCCTGAATAGTGGAGCGGATCGTCAGGTTGCCATTGCGCATCCGCAGCTCATTGATCAGCGCCTGTTCCTGGGATGACTGCTTGAGATCGATGCGGTACTGCAGCTCATTGAGCATGCCCATATGCGTCGTACGCACTTCCATCAGCTGCGCACTGGAGGTGTACTTTTCAAACAGATCATCGAAGGCATTTGCATAATTGAGATCTTCCGGAACCTGAATCATCAGATAGCGCTGACCGGACGGCGTCGAGAATAACGGGAGCTTTGAAAAGAGAACAGCGGCCGCAATGCAGAGAATTACCATTGCCAGTGCAAAGGTAATGTAGCCCATGCCGCAGGCAAGTCCCGCTCCCATCGCTAGAAAGATGACGCCGATATCGCTTGCCTTTCCCGGCTGCGAACGGAAGCGGACCAGGGAGAAGCTGCCGGCCACTGCAACGCCAACGCCCAGGTTGCCGTTGACCATCATGATCACCATCATCACGATTGCCGGCAGCAGCGTCAGTGTCAGCGCGAAGGAACGCGACATGTCCGCCAGCATATGATAGGCAAGTGCAATCACAAAACCGCACAGCAGCGCTCCGAAAAAGCAGAGGGCAATCTGTTCAAAAGTAATGTAGGATGCAGAATTGCTCAGAATGGACGTAAACATACAGAAGCCTCCCCAGCCGGAGCACTTTCATTCTCCAGCACATAATTTCGATACAGGTTCTTTACATATGAGATATAAATCGATCCATATTTGGAAAATGAATCCGGATACACGTGCAGCGACGTAAGAATCGAACTCAGCCAGCACGGATACGGTCCCGCCAGCTTGACTTCCAGCAGCACCTCGGGCGCACTGACCAGCGGCGTTTCCGTCCCGTCCAAAACAAGATTCACATTCTTCATCCGGCTGCGGATCCGTGTATCAAGCGTAATGCGCAGATCATTGTCTGCCGCAAATGCCATGCGGTGATAGGCAATGAATACCTTCGGCTCAACGATATAGGTTTCCAGCACCTGCCGCAGTTCACCTGCAATCTGTCCATCCCGGGGAAGATCATCCGGTTTCAATGCACAGCTGAACTGCTCATTGTAGGTTAATGCAACCCGCCTCTTTTCACCCCAGTCGCCAAGACGCTGTTTTGTCTCAAGGAACACGGGCGCTCCAACGGCAGGATTGCCATAGGAGCGAAGGCGGAGCTTCAGCCGGTACAGCGGATGATTCAGACAGTGATTGATCAGATAGAAGTCCGGCGTATCGTAGTAAATCGTATTCAGATCATATTCCGGATAAATATCCGGTGTCAGATGGTCACGGGCAGCGATCAGGAACTGCTCCGCCTGCGCACTGCTCAGACGGAATTTCTCCTCAACCCGCAGGAATGTTTCACTTTGGATCAAGAGACGGCACCTCCTTTCACTGTATGCACATATGCTATGCCATGACTTTGGTATCCTCCTGATGTGAATGTGAACTCAAGATGAAAAAAAGACCCGCTTTGTTAAGAGCGGGCCCGGTATCCAAAACGGTTACTGCTGATAATCGAAGCGGCCGGCATTCTTTTCTTCGAGCGCCTTGATGATGTGATAGGTACACTCTGCCACCGGCACCTCGATTTCCTTTTCCTTCGCCTTCTGCATCAATACACCGCAGAACATATCCACTTCCGTCGGCCGCTTTGCGTCCAGATCCTGCAGCGTCGAATACCGGGTGGCGGGTGTATAGCGGAACTGCTCTCTTTGAAGCGGAGCAATCTCCATGCCATAGGCGGCCGCCACCCTGCGTCCTTCCTCTTCCAGTTTCAATGAATACCAAAGCGCATGCCTGCTGTCATGGTACACACCAAGACCTGCGCCGATGACTGCCTGGGGAAGATTGAAGGCAATATTGCGGATGAACTTCGTCCACTGCCGCTTCTGAATATCCGGCACAAGTGTGGTATGAAGACGGGTCGTTGCAAAGAAGCGTTCCAGCGAGGCACAGATTTCCGTCTTTTCTGCCGTATTGCGATCCCCGTACAGCAGTCCGTCCTCTCCTTCCGGCTGAAAGATCTGAATATCGCTGCCGGTGCGATGGGAGGCTATGGTCATGTAGGCATTGACAATCGGTTCCCACCCCATCCTCTCTGCAATCAGCTCCTCCGAATCGATCCCGTTCAAAAGACTCATGACAATCGTCCTGTTGTTTCCGGACACAGTTTTTTCGGAATCGTTTCCTGCGATCCGTACAATGTCATCCATTGCCTCTTCCAGCCCCGTATACTTCACTGCCACCAGCAGAAGATCCGCATCGGCCGCTTCCTGAGAACTTTGTACGTGGAGATCATAGTGGCGGCCGTTGACCGTGATGCCCCGGCTTTTCAGGCGTTTAGCCCGTTCGCCTTCCGCCACCACGACGAGATTGTCCCCGAGAACATCGGCCGTTCCCCAGACAATATATCCACCAATCGCTCCTGCTCCGATCAATGCCACCTTGCGGATTTCCATACCGTTTCCTCCTGCTTGATTGATATGGAGCATATGATACACGAAGCCGGGGACAAAATACAGAAAAGACCCCGGGCTGTTCGGCCTGAGGTCCTGTTCGCTATTACCTTGTTTGACTTTCAGCGCGCTTCGACTGTCTTAATCGTATAACCGAGAGGGTCGATGACGCTGTGCAGATCCTGTGCACTGACCGGATGCTTGGCAAGGATGATGACCTTCCCCGTCTGATAGGAGGAGGAAACCCTGGAAACATCGAGCTTGCGGATCGCATCGTTGATATGTGCCTCGCACATGCCGCAATGCATGCCGTCAATCTGAACGTCTGTTTCTACCAGTCCGCCGGTATTTTTAACCGGCCTGTTTCCTTTGCGGAAAAAACCCTTGACGATGAATACCGCAACGACCATCAGGGCAATCAGAACCAGCAGAACAAATGCATCGGCGCCGGACAGTGAAACATTGCTGCGCATTAATCAGCCTCCACAGCAGCTGCCGCCTTGGCCTTCTTGTACGGATCCGGACGGAACAGCAGATAAGCAATGATGACAGCCACAATGAATGCCGCAACCGTAGCACCGCTGAAGGCAACCTCACCCGTGATCAGGCCGCCGATCTGATAGAACATCAGCGACAGGCAGTAAGCATTGATATTCTGGAACGCGATCGCAAACCAGAAGTACTTCTTGTTGCCGATTTCCTTGGCCATCGTCGAAATCGCAGCCAGGCACGGAGAATCAAAGAGGTTGAAGATCAGGAACGATATCGCAACCATGTTGGTCGGAAAGAACGCACTGAATGCCTGATGCATACCGCCGGCATACTCTTCAATATCACCAACACCGGCAAGGACGCCCATCGTCGATACGATGCCTTCCTTGGCAACAAAGCCGGAGATCGAAGAGGCAACCGCCTGCCATGTATTGAAGCCCAGCGGCGTAAAGAGCACAGCAATGGCACGGCCGATATAAGCCAGGAACGAAGCCTCTGTATCAACAAGACCGAAGACGCCGTCCTGAATGCCGAAGCTTGCCAGGAACCACATGACTGCGCAGCAGAGGAACAGGATTGTCCCGGCCTTCTTGAGGAATGCCCATACACGCTCCCAGACATGCAGTAGAACGCCCTTCAGGCTTGGAATATGGTAAGCCGGCAGCTCCATGACAAACGGAGCAGGATCACCGGAGAAGTACTTCGTCTTCTTCAGGATAATGCACGAACATACAATGACAACGATGCCGAGCACATAGCAGCCGAATGCATAGCGCCAGTCATCATTCATGATGTAGCCGGCGATCAGGGCAATGACCGGAAGCTTCGCTCCGCACGGCATATTGGTAGTGGTAATCATCGTCATCCGGCGGTCCTTCTCGTTTTCAATCGTACGGGTCGCCATGATACCCGGAACACCGCATCCGCTTGAAATCATGAACGGAATGAACGACTTGCCTGATAGACCGAAGCGGCGGAACAGACGGTCCATGATGAACGCGACACGAGCCATATATCCGCAGTCCTCAAGGATCGAAAGGAAGAAGAAGACGATTGCCATCTGCGGCGCAAATCCGATCGGCGCCGCCAGACCACCGATAATACCATCAACGACAAGCGACACCAGCCAGTCGGAAGTGCCGATACTTTCGAGCCATGCCTGAACGCCTGGCTGAATCCACTCGCCGAAGAGAACATCGTTTGTCCAGTCGGTTACATAGGTGCCGAGCGTCGATACCGCGATCCAGTAAACGAACGCCATGATACCGAGGAAGATGAAGATGGCAAATACACGGTGCGTCATGACCTTATCGATCTTATCGGAGATCGTCAGGCCGTCCTTCAACTTCTTCTTGACGACCGCTTTGCCAACCAGCTTCTGAATGTATTCATAGCGCTGATTTGTGATGATGGACTCACTTGTATCATCCATCTCCTTTTCACAGTCAGTGATATGGCCTTCAATGTGTTTTCTGACATCCTCCGGCAGATTCAGCTTTGCCAGAACCTTCTCATCGCGCTCGAACACCTTGATGGCATACCAGCGGAGATTCTGCTTCGGAACATAGATTTCGATGCTTTCCTCGATATGGGCGATTGCATGTTCCACACTGCCCGTAAAAACATGGGGCAGTTCAACATCGGCGTGCTTCTTTGCAAGATTGATGCAGGCTTCCGCCGCATCCATCGTCGCTTCACCCTTGAGAGCACTCATCTCGACAACCGGGCAGCCAAGGCCTTCACTCAGCTTCTTGAGATCAATTTTGTCCCCGTTCTTCTTGACGAGGTCCATCATGTTTACGGCAACCAGCACCGGAAGACCGACTTCCAGCAGCTGTGTCGTCAGATAGAGGTTGCGCTCAATGTTCGTACCGTCAACGATGTTCAGAATGACATCCGGCTTCTCTTCTACCAGATAGGTACGGGAAACGACTTCCTCGAGCGTATACGGAGAAAGGGAGTAAATACCCGGCAGATCTTCGATAATGACATCCTTGTGGTTCAGAAGGTGTCCTTCCTTCTTTTCAACCGTGACGCCCGGCCAGTTGCCGACGTACTGGTTGGATCCCGTCAGGTTGTTGAACAGCGTCGTTTTGCCGCAGTTCGGATTGCCTGCCAGAGCAATTTTCAACTCACTCATGCTGCTTCTCCCTTCACCGGTTCAACCTCAACCATTTCTGCCTCTGATTTACGGATCGTCAGCTCATAGCCGCGCACCGTAAGCTCAATCGGATCGCCCAGCGGAGCAACCTTGCGCACATAGATCTGCGTGTTCTTTGTGATACCCATATCCATGATGCGTCTGCGCAATGCACCTTCACCGTTGATCTTTAAGACGCGGCAGGTATCACCTACTTTAACTTCCTTCAATGTAAGCATGTACTGCTTCCCCTTTCCTTTTCTTCCATATTTACAAGCGATGGCTGCTCACTCCACCATCACCTTGGAAGCCATCTGACTTGTAATCGCCAGGCGCGTGTCTTTGACGATCACAATGACGTCTCCATAACGCTGCAGGATCACCTGAACCTTCGTTCCCGGTACGAAGCCAAGATCTTCCAGGTGGCGCTTCATTTCATCGGTTCCATGAACCTGATTGACGGTTACCGTCGAATCTGCATCTGCGAATGTCAGTGGAATCATATCTCTATGCCTCCTCGATCTGCCGGGCCGCTTCTTTTCCGGCGGCGGTCAGATACACAATTCCGTAGCGTTCCATTTCAACAAAACCCGCTGCCGCAAGGCGCCGGACCATGACACAGACACTGGAGCGCCTCACCTGAAGCAGTCTGGCAAGGGCTACGCAGCGGATGCCACGTCCATTTGCGTCCAGGGAAACGATTGCGCGGAGGTATTTCTTTTCACCTGCCGTAATTTTTTCAATATCAGTGTTAGTCATGTCTTGCCACATGCGTTAGTTTAAGATAACTAACAGTAATCGTCAAGGAAAATTGTACAAATCTCATGGAAGATCGTAATAATTTCACAATAGTGATAACAGGCATTATGAAGCGGTCTAACATTGTTTTGTGCCACCGTCTGTTTCCGCATGCAGGCATAAAAAAAGTGTCCCTTTTTGTATTAAAAGGACACTTGCATTGATTGCTTATTCACCCGCATTGATACTTTTGGTGAGACGTTCGTTGGCTTCACCGATCACCCTGCCGTGCTCTACATAGGTACGGGTTACACGGCCCGAGATCAGGCAGATGATTTCATAGGGGATCGTATTCAGATCCTTTGCCATATCCTCGAGAGGGATATGTTCCCCGAACAGCTCCACCTTCGTTCCAGTGAGCATCCGGTGCGGCAGGCGGATCATCATCTGATCCATGCACACGCGGCCGACGATTTCGCACAGTTCGCCATCCACATACACATGGCGCCCCTGGTTGGCACGTACGAAGCCATCCGCATAGCCGACGGGAACGGTTGCGATCCATTCCCCTTCCTTTGCCGTATAGGTTGCGCCATAACCGACCCTGTCTCCCTCATGAACCTGCTTGGCCATGATAATCGTAGAGTAAAAGGACAGCGGACGCTTCAGATCATTCTTATATGTCGAAATGCCGTACAGCGAGATGCCGACCCGGCAGGCATTGGACACCGGATCCCTGAAATTGATCGTCGCATCCGAGTTGTCACAATGAATCCAGTCAAAGCCATAGTTCAGGCCCTTCACCGTATCCGCAAAGATCTGATACTGACGGTCTGTAAATTCCGGGTCAAAGTCCGAGCATGAGAAATGCGTAAAGATGCCGGTCACCTTCGCACCTGCATCGAGCAGCGTCTTCAGCGCAGCCCTGCTTTCCTCAAAGGAGCGGTAACCGATCCGCGTCATACCTGTATCAATCGCAAGATGCACCTTGAGACCGGCGCATCCCGCCGCAGCAAGATCCGCAGCGAATTCAGGCGAATAGGCGGCGACCGTAATGTTTTCCTTTTCCATCAAGGCCGCATCCCTAGGATCCGTCGCACCAAGGATCAGAATCTCCGCGCCGCAGCCCTGGTTTCTGAGCATCATTGCCTCATCCAGTGAAGAAACGGCAATCATCGAAGCCCCTGCACGCAATACGGCGTTGGCCACTTCAATATCTCCGCAGCCATAGGCATCAGCCTTCAGTACGGCAATGAAACGTTTGCCGCAGATGGCATGAATGGTGCGGACATTGTCCTCAATCGCATCGAGATTTACTTCCAGCCAAGTTTTTCTATACATCGGATCACCTCCGGATACTGGTTGACCCCTTACAGAAGTCACGATTCTAATATTACCCTATTCCAGCGCAGCACGAATCAGGGCATAAAAAAATCCGCATTTTTCACGGGCGCCTTTCATGACCAATTCATGCCGCTTAAATACGCAGTTATTGTAACAACGACGCAAATGATTTACTATGCCTTTTCATAAAAACGATGCCGCAGTATCTCCCGTTCACGCATATCAAGCAGGCCGGAAAACGCCCGGATTTCCTTGCGCAGCCAGCCAGAGTCATACCTTTCAAAGGCGAATCATGCAGTCATTTTTTGAGAGTCGCGCATTTCCATGTCAACCGGTTCGGATTGCAGAGCTTCACTCCTTAGCATCAAGCCTATTGAATCCCCTATAAAAATGATATATATATCATATACAGAGATGGAGGACATGGCCTGTGACGCCTAGTCTAGCCATCCTTTTTATTTCCTTCCCTTTGACCTGATTACTACTTCCAGGCCATTCATTCGACGAATAACAATGTCCAAATCATTTTTACTCAACATGTTGCCCTTAACCGCATTGACGCCGGAAAGATATCCGGTCTCATTCATCATAGCTATGTACTCAATCCATCGTTCCCCGGACACACCTCAGGCTGTTAATTGTCAAACCCGGATAGATCTGCACGCTTTGAATCCATCTGCTCTTCCAGGGATGAAAGAATTCGGAATATCGCTTTTAAG
>Ga0256404_1007799_pt1 | contig 16625 bp, 11 predicted proteins | sample RumenRJG_01DNA_FD_185990 | JGI IMG/M metagenome (GOLD analysis project Ga0256404, IMG submission 185990) | Bovine rumen microbial communities from Lethbridge, Alberta, Canada - RJG_01 | ecosystem: Host-associated > Mammals > Digestive system > Stomach > Rumen | place: Canada: Alberta | collected...
CCCGGTTCAACGCCGAATATCCCCTCGTGAAGATCAAGCTCACGGAGGTGGGCTCCGCCAGACTGGAGTCCCTGCTGCTGGACAATGAAATCGACCTCGCCCTGGCCGCGACAGAATCCTCTGACCCGAGAATCACCTACCGCCTCCTGGAAAACGAGCAGATCGGCATTCTCACCGGCAAAAACGCGGCCCTGGTCTCCCGGATTCCGGACGGAACGCCGGTCTCCCTCTTCGATATCGGCGACGATCCCTTTGTCTGCCTGCGGGAGGGGCACAGCCTCCGCGTGGTCCAGGACCAGCTGTTCCGTCAGAACGGCCTGAGCCCCAAAATCCTTCTCGAGACCAACTCCCTGGAGGTGGCGAAGCGCACAGCCCTCTTCACCGGCGCCCTGATGCTGTGCTCCAATATCTACGTGGACGAGATGGTCCGGCTCCACGGCGCCTTTTATCCGCTGAAGGACTACGTGAACACCCGCCACTTCTACGCCTGCACCCGGGCCGGCGAATCCATCCCGGGCTTCGCGGAGGCCCTGATCCGGATCGTGATCCAGTATCTCAGGGAAAACCTGACGGCGTGAGGTGGGACTTGTCTAACAAGAGGAGCTTCCTGCGCCTTGGCCGCCCATGCAGAAAAAAGAAAGCGGCCTCTCACGAGGCCGCCTGCAGATAGGATACCCTGTTTCTGGGCACAAAAAAGCAGGGGAAGAGGGACTCGAACCCCCGTTAACGGTTTTGGAGACCGCCGTTCTACCACTGAACTATTCCCCTGTGTTTCCCGGGACGGTTTCCGTCCCGGGCACGAACGTTACTATAGCACACGAAAAATGGGACTGTCAAGCGCTTTCTGCTTCAGATCGCGGCTTCAGACCTTGCCGTCGTCGATCATGGCGAGAGCCCCGTAAATATTGGAGTCGTCGCCCAGGGCAGCCAGCTTCAGCTCCACCGTGGAGCGGATGGAGGGAAGGCAATACCGGTCAACCTCCTTCAGGATCTTCTCCAGGAAGAGCTCTCCCATGGCCTCCATGATGCCGCCGCCGTAGACCACGATGTCCGGGCTGATGGTGTTGATCATGTTGCCGGTGGCAATGGCCAGGTAGTGGCAGGCCCGGTCCACCGCTTCCATGGCCACGGTGTCCTGCTCCGCCAGGGCCTTCTTCAGGATCTTGCTCTTGAAGACGCCGCCCTGCACGCTCTCCTGCATGACGCTCTTCCGCCCCCGGGCGGTCTGCTCCCGGATGTAGGCGGACATGCCCTGCTTGCTGGAGAAGGCCTCGAGGCAGCCTCTCTGGCCGCAGCCGCATAAGGGTCCCTCCGGATCCAGGATCATGTGGCCGTACTCCGCCGCCTTGCACTGGTTCCCCAGGAACAGCTTCCCGTCCAGAATCAGGCCGCCGCCCATGCCGGTGCCCGGGAAGAAGCCCACCACGTTCTTGTAGCCTCTCGCAGCGCCATAGCGGTACTCTCCCAGCACGCCGATGTTCACGTCGTTGCCGATAAAGAAGGGAACCCCGAACTTCTTCTCGATCGGTGTCTTGATGTCGTAATCCCGCCAGGGCAGGTTCGGGGAAAAGAGCACTACGCCCTTCTCCTGGTCAATGACGCCCGGGGCGCCCGCCGCGATGGCGTTGATGTCCTTCTTCTTAATGCCGGATCCCTCGATCATCTCAGCCACAACGCTTAAGATGACCTCCTCCACATTTTCCTTGGAATCCCCGCCCTCCTTGGTCTTCTTCTTCAGACGGTACACAATCTCCTTCTTTTTGTCGAAGATCGCACCCAGCACCTTGGTTCCGCCGATATCCAGGCAGATGTTGTATTTTCCGGCCATCCGGCATTCCCCCCTTAATAAAAAAGACCGCCGGTCCCATGCCGGCGGTACTGCAGGTTCCATATCTGATTGTCACGGATAACAGGGAAAATGTCAAGAGTTCTCCCGGCTGCCTCCGAAGGCGGCCCGCATAGCCTCGGCCACGGTGGCGACCCCGATGAGGCGGATGCCCTCGGGCTTCCGCACCCTCTGCAGGGCAGATTTCGGGAGGATGCAGGTCTGGAAGCCCAGCCGCGCCGCCTCCCGCACCCGGTTCTCTGCCTGGGAGATGCTCCGCACCTCGCCGGAAAGGCCCACCTCCCCCAGGACCACCGTGTGCTCCTCCACCGGCAGGTCCCGGAAGGAGGACACAATGGCGATCACCACCGCCAGGTCCAGGGAGGGCTCGTTCATGCGCATGCCACCCGCGATGTTGATGTAGGCGTCAAAGCGGGACAGGGGCATGCGGCAGCGCTTTTCCAGCACCGCCATGAGGAGGTTCACCCGGTTGTAGTCCATGCCCGCGGCCGTGCGACGTGGCATGCCGAAGGCGGTCTCGGTCACAAGGGCCTGCACCTCCAGAAGCACAGGCCGGGACCCCTCCATGGAGCAGCTCACCACCGCGCCGCTGGCCCCGGTGGGGCGCCCCTCCAGGAGATACTCCGAGGGGTTCGGGACCTCCTTCAGGCCGATGTCCGTCATCTCGAAGACGCCGATCTCGTTGGTGGAGCCGAAGCGGTTCTTCACCGCCCGGAGAATCCGGTAGGAAGCGTTTTTCTCCCCCTCGAAGTAGAGCACCGTGTCCACCATGTGCTCCAGGACCCGGGGGCCTGCCACCTGCCCCTCCTTGGTCACGTGGCCGATGATGAAGACCGCGGTTCCGCTCCCCTTCGCCAGCTGCATCAGGAGATTGGTGGACTCCCGCACCTGGCTCACGGAGCCGGGGGCCGCGCTGACGGACTCGCAGTACATGGTCTGGATGGAGTCGATCACCGCGATGTCCGGCTTCTCCGCCTCGATGGTCTCCCGGATGGTGTCCAGGCTTGTCTCGCAGAGGAAGCGGATCGGACCCTCCATGGGGCCGATGCGGTCCGCCCGGAGGCGGATCTGCTTCAGGGACTCCTCGCCGGAAATATAGAGCACCTTCTTCCCGGCGGCCGCGTACTGCCGGCAGACCTGGAGAAGGATGGTGGATTTTCCGATGCCCGGGTCGCCGCCGATCAGCACCAGGGAGCCCGGCACCGTGCCGCCCCCGAGGACCCGGTCCATCTCCGTGAAACCGGTTCCGAACCGGTCCTCTTCCTCCGCCGGGATCTCATTCAGGTTCACCGGGACGGCGGGTCCTCTGCGTCCGGACCTCCCGCCGGCCCCCAAGGCGGCCCCGGAGGCCTTCGAGGGCCGGATCTTCGCCGGTTCCTCCACCATGGTGTTCCAGGCCCTGCAGGCAGGGCACTGGCCCATCCACTTGGCGGACTCATAGCCGCACTCGCTGCAGAAAAATGCTGTATCCCGTTTCATGTTTAATTAGCGCTCCCGCTTACTCACGCCGGCGCCCCGGCCTCTTCCGGTGCCGCCTGGGCCCCGTTGACATCCGCCGCTATCTCCCCGTTCTCCGGAAGCTCACCGTTGTCCGGCAGCCCGGAGAAGGTGAGGCCCTTCTCATCCGGCGCGTCCACCTGGACCACCGTGCCCTCCCGCACGGTTCCGTCCAGCACGGCCTCGGCCAGCTTGTCCTCCAGCTCGTTCTGGATGGCCCGCTTCAGGGGACGGGCCCCGTACTTCGGGTCGTAGCCCTTGTCGATCAGGTACTCCCGGGCCTTGTCGGTAAACTGGAGCTTCAGCTCCATCTGGGACTCCGTCTGCTTCCTGATGCCCTTCAAGAGGATCTCCACGATCTCCTTCATGTTCTCCCGGTTCAGCTGGTGGAACACGATGGTCTCGTCGATCCGGTTCAGAAACTCCGGCTTGAAGAGACGCCGCACCTCGTCCATGACCCCGGTTTTCATCTGGGCGTAATCCGCCTCGTCGCTCTTTTTCACCGAGAAGCCCAGGGTCTTCGGCGCCACAATGCGGGAGGCCCCGGCGTTGCTGGTCATGATGAGGATCGTGTTCTTGAAGTCCACCCGGCGCCCCTTGGAGTCGGTGATGTGACCGTCGTCCAGGACCTGCAGGAGGATGTTGAACACGTCGGGGTGGGCCTTCTCGATCTCGTCGAAGAGGATGACGGAGTAGGGGTTCCGCCGCACCTTCTCGGAGAGCTGTCCGCCCTCCTCGTATCCCACGTATCCGGGCGGGGAGCCCACGATCCTGGACACGCTGTGCTTCTCCATGTACTCGCTCATGTCCACCCGGATCAGGGCCTGCTCCGTGCCGAACATGGCCTCGGCCAGCGCCTTGCAGAGCTCCGTCTTTCCCACGCCGGTGGGTCCCAGAAACAGGAAGGAGCCGATGGGCCGCTTCGGGTCCTTTAATCCCACGCGGCCGCGGCGGATGGCCCTTGCCACGGCGCCCACCGCCTCCTCCTGGCCCACGACCCGCTCGTGCAGCACGGACTCCAGGTTCTTTAACCGCTGGTTATCCTCCTCGGTCAGCTTCTGCACCGGGATGCGGGTCCAGACCGCCACCACCTCGGCGATGTCGTTCTCGTTCACCTCGAGCTTGCGGTTCTGCTTGTCCTTCTCCCACTTCTCCCGGATCTTGTCGATCTTCGCCTGCTTCTTCTCCTGGCGCTTCTTGATCTCGCCGGCCCGCTCGAACTCCTCCGCCTTGACCGCGCCCTCCTTCTGCTTCTCCAGCCGGGCGATGTCCTCCGTCAGCTCCCGGATCTCCGGGGGCTCGGCGTAGCCCTGCAGGCGGATCCTGGAGGCCGCCTCGTCCACCAGGTCAATAGCCTTGTCCGGCAGGAACCGGTCGCTGATGTAGCGGGCCGAGAGCCGCACCGCCGCCTTCAGGGCGTCGTCGGTGATGGTGACCTTGTGGTGCTGCTCGTAGCGGGACCTGAGGCCCGTGAGAATGGCCAGGGTCTCGTCCTCCGTGGGCTCCTCCACCGTGATGGGCTGGAAGCGGCGCTCCAGGGCCGCATCCTTCTCGATGTGCTTCCGGTACTCGTCGATGGTGGTGGCGCCGATGAGCTGCAGCTCTCCCCTGGCCAGGGAGGGCTTCAGGATGTTGCTGGTGTCCATGGCGCCCTCCGCGGCGCCCGCCCCGATGATGGTGTGGAGCTCATCGATGAAGAGCAGCACGTTTCCGGCCTGCATGACCTCCTGCAGCACCCGCTTGATCCGCTCCTCGAATTCGCCCCTGTACTTGGAGCCGGCGATCATGCCCGACAGGTCCAGCGTCACCAGGCGCTTCCCCGTCAGGGTCTCCGGCACCTCACCCGCCACGATCAGCTGGGCCAGGCCCTCCGCCACGGCGGTCTTTCCCACGCCGGGCTCGCCGATGAGGCAGGGATTGTTCTTGGTCCTGCGGCTTAAAACCTGCATGACCCGCTGCATCTCCTGGGTCCGGCCGATCACCGGGTCCAGCTTGCCCTTCCGGGCCAGCTCCGTCAGGTCCCTGGAGTACTGGTCCAGGGTTGGGGTCTCCCGGGAGAGGTTCCCGGAGCCGCTGTCGGCGAGGCCCTGGTCGCCCCCCTGCCAGCCGGCGTCCTGCCCCATGGCGTTCAGGATGTCCACGTAGATCTTCTGCACATTGGCGCCCATGGTGTGGAGGAGCTTCGACGCCACGCAGACCTTCTCCCGCAGCAGGGCGATCAGGAGGTGCTCCGTCCCGATCTGGGGCGCCTTGAAGCGCTCCGCCTCGCTCCGGCTGTTCTCGATGGCCCGCTTCGCCATGGGGGTGTACTGGGGCTGGCCGTCCAGCACCTGGGTCTCCCCGCTGCTGATTAACCGCTTCATCAGCTCCGCCACCTTCTGCTCCGTCACGTCGTTCTCCAGCAGGACCCGTCCCGCCACACCGGTTTTCTGGCGGATCAGGCCCAGGAGAATGTGCTCAGTGCCGATGTACCCGCTCTGGCGCTCCTTCGCGGCCTGATACGCAAGATTGATGGCCTCTCTGGCCTGCCCGGTAAAATAATCTGCCATTATACCTCCTTCAGTTCAGGCAGCTCGCGCCGCAAGTAGTCCGCGCGCACTGCGTCAAGTTTCTCCCGGTCCACCGGCTCCGTCGAGGCGGCGATCAGGTTGGACGGCTGGATCCCGAGATACAGCCGGTAAATGCAGCAGGGCTCCTCCGTGGCCACGAGCCCGTCCGTGATGGCCGCCATCACCTGGGACAGGTAATTCAGCGCATCCTTCAGGGAGAGCTTCCTGGCGTACTTCAGGATCCCGTAGGACTTGAAGGCCTCGTCCAGGCGCTCCAGGCGGTGGCTCTCCAGGGATTTCCTGCGCACCTGGTTCTCCTCGCTGTTCAGCTGGGAGGCCACCCGGGAGACCAGGTCCAGGATCTCCCGCTCGCTGGTGCCCAGGGTCTTCGCGTTAGAGATGTCGTACAGCGCCCCGTAGTTCTCCTTGTCGGTCCCGTAGACGCCCCTGATGGTGACGCCGAAGCGGGTCATGGAGTTCAAGAGGCTCTGGAACTGCTTCCCGGTGGAGAGAGCCGGGAGGTGCACCACAATGTTGGCCCGCATGCCCGTCCCCACGTTGGTGGGGTAGGTGGTCAGGTACCCGTAGTGATCGTCGAAGGCGTAGCTCACCCGCTGGTTGATGAAGTCGTCCAGCCGGTCCGCCTTGTCCCAGAGCTCGTAGAGGTGGCTGTTGGGGGAGAGGAGCTGGAGGCGGATGTGGTCATCGCCGTTTAACACCAGGGAGATGTCCTCTGACTCGGAGAGCATGAGGCCCACGGGGGTCCGGCGCTTCAGGATGCCGGCGTTGAACACTCTCCGCTCCCGCATGGCCATGCGCTCCGCCTCCGGAATGTCGGACAGGAGCGCCTCCCGGATGGGCTCCCCGGCGCCGTCCGAGAAATCGGAGAGCCGTCTTCTCAGCTCCCGCACAAGGTCCTGGGCCTGGGCGTCTGACAGCCGGTTCGGGAAGCAGTAATCCTTCCAGTTCCTGGCGAGACGCACCCGGCTCGACACATAGTTGCTGCCAGGTTCCATTCGGACCTCTTCATACCACTTATTCATCCGGATTCACCTCCTGCTCCAGAAGCCGGATCTGGTCCCTGATGCGGGCCGCCTCCTCGTAGGCTTCGTTCTGCACCGCCTCGCTCAGCATCTTTTTCAGCTCCAGGATGGCGGTCTGCCGCTTCTGCTCCGGCGTGAGGCTGAGTAAGCCCTCCAGGCCCCCGGGCTGCTCGGCGTCATTGCCCTGCCCGCTTCCGCTTTCGGCAGAGGCATCATCGCCCGCGTTGCTGTTCAGCATGGTGCTCAGGCTCTCCGGGACCATTTTCAGCCCGTATTTCGGGGTCTTCCCCTTGTGCCGGTCGCTGCCCTGCAGGGACTTGATGGAGTCCCGGATCAGGATGTCAAAGAGCTCGTAGCACTCCGCACAGCCAAAGCGGGAGTTCTCCACAAAGTCCTGGTAGGTGTTTCCGCAGACCGGGCATACGATCTGGGCGTAGTTTCCGCTCTCCGTCTGCCCCTCCTCCCCGAACAGGGCCGAGAGGATCTTCGCGAAGGGGAACTCCCCGTCAAACAGGGCGGAGACGGCGCCGAAGTCCATTTCCCTGGCGCACTGGGCGCAGAAGCTGTGAACGGTCCTTCTCCCGTTTACCACCTCTGTGTACTGAATGGTCGCCTCCCGGATTTTACATTTTTCACAGATCATGATTTTTCCTCCGACCGACAGTGAAACAGCTCGTCAAAGAGTTCATCCACCAGGGCGTGCACGTCCTGGCGGGAGATCCCGCTGCAGATACCGCGGGCCAGCGCCACGGAGAGCTCCTGCTTCATCTCCGAGAGGACCCGCAGGCGGTTCATGTCCACGCTGATCACGGCGCCCCTCCTGCGGTCCAGCTTCAGGAAGCCCTCCTGCCTGAGGATCGAGTAGGCCTTGTTCACCGTGTGCATGTTGATGCCGACAGCATCCGCCATCTGCCTGACAGACGGCAGGCTGTCGCCCTCGTGGATCTGGTCCATGGCAATACCCAGGATGATCTGGTTCATCAGCTGGATGTAGAATGCCTCGTCGCTGTTAAAGTCTATGTAGATTTCCATGGTCTCCCTCCGTCTCCGGCTGGACTGCTGGTTTGCCGGCCCGCACGCCGGCGCAGGTGCAATGACACCTGTTATACAGATTATATAACAAACTGCAGGAGTCCGTCAAGGACGAGGAAAAGGGGGCGGAAGGCCGGGGCGGATAACCACGGGGCGGATAACCACGGGCCGGATAACCACGGGGCATAGGGATTTTCATATTTTACAGATTTCTATGCCTGTGAGAGGGGGTATTCAGGCCAGAAAACGGCTCATTCTCTGGAAAAAGAAAGCTGCGGGGCATAGATTATCGTGATTCATCGATAATCTATGCCCCGCGGCGCTTCTGAATAGGCTTTCGTGGCATAGAGATTTGACTTTTCGTTATTATCTATGCCCCTCTTGGTGCCTGATACCCCATAGGGGTATTATGCTCCCGATCCCGCAGACAGCATCTGCTCTCAGAGATCGATGTCCTCGAACAGCTCGATGTCCTCGAAGTCCTCGCTGTCATCCTCCGCGGCCTCTTCCGGAGCCGCCGCAGCGCCAGCGGTGCCAGCGGCGCCCGCGACTCCTGCGGCCTCACCGGCTTCCGCGCTCTCACTCGGCCAGGAGGCATCCTCCTCGGCCGGCCGGCGGGACTGGCTGTCCCGGCTTCCGCGCTCCTCGTAGTCCGGACCCGGCTCCCTGCCTCTCTCCGGCTCGCCGCCGTGTCCCCTCAGGAGGTGCAGCAGCGCCAGCACAGCCGACAGCACGCCCAGGGCGATCAGAATCCAGCCCCTGGTGCGGTACTTCTTCATCAGCGCGTCATACTCCGGCGTGACGGCCGCGCCCTCCGGCATCTCGGTGCCGCCCTGCTGAACTGCAGGAGGCGTCTCGTTGAAGTATCTCTGGATGGTCTTCTCTGCCAGGTCGAAGCGGTAGAAGTTCTTCTCCCCGTCCTGGTTCATTCCGTAGAAGACGCAGTAGTTTGCGCCGTCGTCCTCCCGGCCCAGCCAACCGGAGACCGGTTTGCCGTTCAGGGTCAGGCGGTTCGGAACCAGGGTGTCCGGGACCTGGAGGTCCGGATCAGCCGGAACCGCCGTCACGGTCTTCTGCAGGGAACCCACCTCCACATAGGGGACGCAGACCCCGCTCCGGGTGTCGTAGTAGTAGAGGTTTCCGCTTCCGTCGGCTCCCAGGAGGTAGAGGATCCTGAGATTCTCGTCCGCTCCGCGGCCGGCCATGACCGCAGACCCGTTCAGGTCAAACTGGCCCGCCTCATAGCCCGCGGGAAGCAGGGTGGAGTCAAAGCTCTGGGCGGCCTCGTACTGGACGCCGTCGATGGTCAGGTACACAGGCTCGTCGGACAGCGTCGCTCCGCTCTCAGCGGCGGATGCAGTCTCGCCGGAGCTCTCGCCGGCAGCGGCGGTCTCGCCGGAGCTCTCGCCGGCAGCGGCGGTCTCGCCATCGGCCCCGGAAATCTGGACCTTGGAGCTGCCCTGGTGGGCGATGGTGGCCAGCTTTCCGTCCCCGTCGTAGATCTCGGCGGTGCTGACGGTGATGGAGGCGGTGCCCCCCTTCAGCGCCTTGAAGGTCAGCTCGTACTTCCAGTCATCCGCCGAGCCTCCCATGCCGGTCACGTGCAGGGAGCCCGCGCCCCCCTCCACGTGCTCTCCGCCCACAAACTCCAGGACGCTGGCGTCGTAATTCAGCATGATATTCGCGTTTCCGAGCTTCTCCCCGGAAATGGAGGTGACCCGGAAGGTCACCGGCACCTCCTCGCCCACAGAAGCCGTGGGATCCGAAAAGGTCATGGTCGCGTTCATGGCATAGGCCGTCACCGCGGCAAAGGGAAGCGCGGAGAGCGCCGCCGACAGGCACACCGCCCGGATCAGGTTCCGGCCTCTGTTCAGTCTCTTCATGAAAATGCTGTTCCTCCTATTCTCAGGACGGTCCCACAAGAGATACCGTTCCGCTTGTTCCGCCGGGCGAGCCCGCAGACACAGACCCGCCGCCCGGCCCGGCCGACTGGCCCTCGGGAGTTACAGATCCGCCCGGGTTTCCTGGGCCGATCTCGCTTCCGGGTCCGTAGCCTCCCGTTCCTGCGGTGCCATCTCCGGAGCCGCCGCCGTAGCTTCTTCCGCTTCCGGTCTGGCCGCCGTCCTGTCTGGAGATGTTGATGATGTAGTTTCTGAGGTCCCCGTTGCCGGCTCTCACCTGCACCGTGACCTGGGTGAACTGTCCGTTCAGCGGCACCTCACCGGTTCCGGTGACCGTGGCGCTTCCGTCGATGACCTCCGCATTGATCCAGACAGATCCCACCGAGCTGTCCACCGTGAGCTCATAGGTCTCCTGGAACAGGTCGAAGCCGGGATTCATGCTGAAGCCGTCCACCGAGAGGTTCTTCAGCCGGTTGTTGGGGCTGCCGTCTCCCGTGGGGCAATACTCCGGCGTATCCGGCATGTTGCTGTAAACCGGGATCCGGAAGGTCAGGGGCTGGGCCTTCATGGCGTCGGAGTAGGCGCCGCTCAGGTGGAAGCCCTCATCGGCCGCGCCCTCCACGTTGGTCATGTACTGGTGCTGGTACCGGTTGTGCTCCGTCACGTTGAACTTCTTCAGGTAGAAGGTGTCCTGCCCGACCCGGATATAGTTGTCCCCGTAGTACTGGGCGCCGCCGATCACGGCCCGATCCACGCTGTTCCAGGGCCTTCCGTACTCGCCCTGCTGGGCGGCCCACCAGAGCCCGCGGGTGATGGCGCTCATGCTGCCGTCCTCGTAGGCCATGATGTTGAAGAAGTTGTAGATGCCCGGATAGGTGGAATTGGTCCCGCTGATGAGGCCGCTCTTCCCCTTGGTGCCCTGCTCCTGGATGATCATGGCCGCAAGGACGTAGGGATTCACGCCGGAGGCCTGGGCCGCCTGCATGAGGAGATCCACGTAGTTTATGCCGGAGGGGGTGCTGCCGCCATCGCCGCCGGAGACCGGAGCGCCGGAGGAGCCGCCCGTGGGCTCTGAATAAGCCCTGGAGCTGTGGCCCACCACCGCCCTGTGCTGCACGGACAACTGGTCAAAGACCTGTCCCTCGTAGGAAAGCTCCGGTGCCTTCGCCGTGGGGGCGCCGGAAATCACGCCCACAACCGAGCCCGCCGAACCGGAAGCCGCCGCAGGGGCGCTTCCGCCGGAGGAACCGGAATCCGTCACGGGCGCACTCCCGCCCGACGAACCGGAATCAGACACAGGCGCGCTGCTGCTCACCGAACCGGCAGACGCCGCGGGGGCGCTTCCGCCCGCCGAACCGGACGAGCCGGAGCCTCCTCCCGCTCCCGGAGGCGCGCTCACCACCGCCGCCCCCGAGGAGGCCTGGGGCTGGGGCTGGGCCGCCGGCTGGCCGCCGGACACAGAGCCGCCCCCATCCGGGGTCACGGAAGGCCCGGACCCGACGGGCGCAGTGCTTCCCGGCGCGCCTCCTGACGGGGCTGGGCCGCCCTCGAAGCTGCCGGAGGATGTGCTCTCCATGAAGGTCCCCCGCACCATGGTCTCAACGCCCGACGCTGTCTGGCTCCCGGCGTCGTAGCTCTGCAGGAGGAACTGGAAGATATAGGATGGATCCAGGAAGTTCCTGGGATCCATGTAGTAGCGGATCACCTGGCCGCTGGCCGCCACCCAGGCGCTGGAGTCAAAGCCGGGCCAGTAGTTCCTGCCCCAGTCAAAGGCCCCCGTCTCGGTGGATTTCCAGGCGGACTTGCTGTCCTTCGCCACCAGGTTCCGTCCGATGACGCTCTCGTTGGCCACCGCGTCGTTCCAGTCAAGCCCCGTGTGCTGCGCCACAAATACCCAGGAGGGATACTGGGCGTGCACCTGGCGGAGCTTCGCCCGGTAGCTCTCCGGGAAGCCCTGGGATGCCAGATGGGCCTCAAAGGATTCGTCGTGGGAGTAGGCCTGGGTGGTCTGCAGATAAGACTTCTGCACAAAGCCCGTGCCGCCGTTGTAGCGGACCGCGGCCCAGATATTGCCGTCGCTGCCCTGGACCTCGTCCACGATGGTCACCGGCGCGCCGTTATAGAGGACGTCGGTCCGGTCGTAGGAGGTGCCGGCGCCGCTTCTCACATTGAGGGAGGTGGCCCGGACAGCGGCGCTCTGCTCCGTGTAGGCCCAGGCCGTCAGGCCCGCCCCGGGCAGAACCGGCAGAGAGGTCACGGAAAGAACTGCGGCAAGGATCATTGCCGCAGAACGGGTGATTGCTCTGAATAGATTCCTGTTGCGTTTCATCAATTATGCTCCGGATTTCTGTCGGTGCCCTGCCCCGTGCGCTTTCCCGGAAGCACGGACACGCAGTCATATTCCCTTCGGGCCGCAAGGTCAGGAAAAGACATGCACGCATGTCTTTTCTGACCTTTCCACCCTTGCATCATTATAATGAAATGCCGGTGAGTGGTCAACATAATAAGGAAATCTGTCACAAAACCGAAAGCAAATAAAAAGAAAACGGGCGGAGTCCGGAAACTCCGCCCGCTATAGGGAACGATCTTATTGCCGGTATCCGCCGGAACGGCGTTTACCATCGATGTTCGCCGGAAATCCGCCTCAGACCGGGTACACCCCGTTGGAGGTGTCGGCCTTGGTGATATCCATGCCCGTCTTCTGCGCCTGGCGCCACTTGAAGAAGTCCATGGCGACCTGGGGGAACAGGGCGTAGGACAGCACGTCCTCATCCTGCTGCTTCCAGGGAGCGATCTCCTCCTCGTACTTCGGCAGCTGGGGCTCGATCAGGTCTGCCGGACGGCAGGTGATGGGCTCGGCGTCGCCGATGATCTGCTTCTGGACCTCCGGGTTCACCGGCTTCGCGGACTGTCCGAACTCGCCCATGACCAGCTTCTTGGACTCCTTCGGAACCATCTTGTACCGGGAGTGGGTCAGGACGTTCATGACGGCCTGGGTTCCCACGATCTGGGAGGAAGGCGTCACCAGCGGCGGCTGGCCGAAGTCGTCGCGCACTCTCGCCACCTCTTCCAGAACCTCCGGAAGCAGGTTCTCCTTGTGGGCCTCGGTGAGCTGCTTTAAGAGGTTGGACAGCATGCCGCCGGGCACCTGGTAGCGCAGGGTGTTGATGTCCACGCCCAGGAGCTTCGGGCTGAGAAGCCCGTTGGCGATGTACTTCTCCCGGATGGGGGTGAAGTAATGGGCGATCTCTGTCAGCTTGCTGATGTCAAGGCCCGTGTCGTGCGGGGTCCCGCGGAAGGTCTCCACCATCACCTCGGTGGCGGGCTGGGAGGTTCCCAGGGCCAGCGGGGAGATGGCGGTATCCACGATATCCGCACCGGCTTCCACGGCCTTTAACAGGGTCATGGAGGCCACACCGGCGGTGTAGTGGGTGTGGATGTCGATGGGAAGCTTCGTGGACTTCTTCAGGGTGGACACCAGCTCATAGGCCGCGTAGGGGGTCAGAAGGCCCGCCATGTCCTTGATGCAGATGGAATCCGCACCCATATCCTCGATGCGCTTCGCGATGTTCGCCCAGTACTCGATGGTGTAGGCATCGCCCAGGGTGTAGGACAGGGCGATCTGCGCCTCCGCCTTCTCCTTCTTGCAGGCCTTCACCGCGGTCTCCAGGTTCCGGAGATCGTTCAGGCAGTCGAAAATGCGGATGATGTCAATGCCGTTGGCCACGGACTTCTGGACGAAGTACTCCACCACGTCGTCGGCGTAGTGGTTGTAGCCCAGGATGTTCTGGCCGCGGAACAGCATCTGCAGCTTTGTTTTCTTGAAGCCCTTCTTCAGAAGGCGCAGTCTCTCCCACGGATCCTCGTGCAGGAAACGGAGGCAGGAATCGAAGGTGGCGCCTCCCCAGCACTCCACCGAGCGGTAGCCCACCTCATCCATCTTGTCGATGATGGGAAGCATTTCCTCCGTGGTCATCCGGGTCGCGAACAGGGACTGGTGCGCGTCGCGCAGCACGGTCTCACAGATCTGCACCGGTTTCTTTACCGTTTTTTCCATGAATCGCTACTCTCCTTCATTGTCAGGATATCAGGATCAAAGGGTGATCTTCCGGCGCTTTTATTTCACGCCGAAAATCGCCATAAAGGTTCCGGCCGCAACTGCCGTTCCAATGACGCCGGCCACGTTCGGGCCCATGGCGTGCATCAGCAGGAAGTTGGTGGGATCAGCCTCAGAGCCGACCTTCTGCGCCACACGGGCAGACATGGGAACCGCCGAGACGCCCGCGGCGCCGATCAGCGGGTTGACCCTGCCGCCGGTCAGCTTGCTCATGATCTTTCCGAGCAGCACGCCGGCCGCGGTGCCGAAGGCAAAGGCCACCAGGCCCAGCAGCACAATCTTCAGGGTGTCGGCCTTCAGGAAGGCCTCCGCGCTGGTGGTCGCGCCCACGCTGGTGCCCAGCAGGATCACGACGATGTACATGAGCGCGTTGCTGGCCGTCTCGGTCAGCTGGTGGACAACGCCGCTCTCCCGGAAGAGGTTTCCGAGCATCAGCATGCCGACCAGCGGAGCCGTGGTGGGCAGGATCAGGCAGACCACGATGGTGACCACGATGGGGAAGAGGATCTTCTCCAGACGGGAAACCGGCCGAAGCTGGGCCATCTTGATCTTCCGCTCCTTCTCAGAGGTCATGGCCTTCATGATCGGGGGCTGAATGATGGGAACCAGCGACATGTAGGAATAGGCCGCCACAGCGATGGCGCCCAGGTACTCCGACTGTCCCAGCTTGCTGGCCAGGAAGATGGAGGTCGGGCCGTCAGCGCCGCCGATGATGGAGATGGAGGCCGCGGCCTTGCCGTTGAAGCCCATCAGGATCGCCATCAGGTAGGCCATGTAGACGCCGAACTGCGCGGCCGCGCCCAGGAGGAAGCTCATGGGGTTCGCGATCAGCGGGCCGAAGTCTGTCATGGCTCCCACGCCCATGAAGATGAGGGGAGGAAGAATTCCCAGCTCATCCAGAAGGTAGAAGTAGTGGAGAAGGCCACCGCTTCCGTCCGGGGACTTGGCGGGGTCCGCCATGATGTCAGGATAGATATTCACCAGCAGCATTCCGAAGGCAATCGGAACCAGCAGCAGGGGCTCGAAGCCCTTGGCGATGGCGAGATACAGGAATATCAGGGCCACCGCAATCATGATCAGATTGCCTCCGGTCATGGAGAAGAATGCGGACTGATGAATCAAATTACTAAGCGTATTTGCCATTTGACTCACTCCTCCGTTGTATTTGGATCAGGACTGTTCCTCCGCGCTTTTCAGCTCAGAGTCGCAAGGACCTCACCCGCCTCAACGGCCTGGCCGACGGAAACATTGATGCTGGCAATGGTTCCGGCCTCGGGAGCGACGATCTCGTTCTCCATCTTCATGGCTTCCAGGATCATGATGGTCTGGCCGGCGTCCACGTGGGTTCCGACGGTCTTGTCAATGCTCAGGATCTTGCCGGGCATGGGGGACTCAACCGTGATGCTGCCAGCAGCGCCAGCGGGAGCAGCAGCGGGAGCCGGAGCCGGGGCGGGAGCCGGAGCTGCCGCGGGAGCCGGAGCCGGTGCCGGGGCCGGAGCCGGAGCGGGAGCCGGAGCTGCCACAGGAGCCGGAGCATAGACCGGAGCCGCAGCGGGAACGGTGACAACGGGAGCCTGGGCCGCCGCAGCGGTGATGCCCTCTTCAACCTGGACAACGTAGGCCTGGCCATTCACGGTGATGGTATAGTTCTTCATGATTTTTTCCTCCTGATTAGGTTTGTTTGGAATGCCGGAGTCCGGCAGCTTTTACAGTACTGGGTTTCAGTGCCCGTTTTCAATCGGGATCGGCAAGCCGATCCCGCGTGGTCAGGACAGCGCGCTTGCGCGCATTCCTCTGTCCTGACCTGCGATGAACAGGTCTCAGAACGCCCCGCGGACCTTCCGCTTCGGCACTCTCTTGATCGAGCGGACCACCAGTCCGTCCGGTCCCGCGTCGTCCCCGCGGAACGCCTGGATGGCGGCGGTCATGACTGCCACCAGCTGGGCATCCGGGCCCTCGGCCGCTGCGACTGCAGCCGCGAGAACCGCGATCAGCTGCGGATCCAGTCCGGCCGGCTTGAGGGCGGCCTTCTCGGCCTCCTCGGCCTCCTTCTCGCCCGGCGCGTACACGCGCTCAGCGATTGCGCCCTCGGGAACCACCGCCTGGCGGATCATGTCGGCCGTAATCCGCTTGGAGACATCCTTCGCGACTGCCGGCATCTTCGCGGCAGCGGCCACGGCAGCCTGGTAATCACGCTCTTCCTTCTCAAACTTTTCCTTCGCCGTGACCCAGTCGTTGATGTGCTTGAACTGACTGATGATCCAGGCAATGAAGATCAGGACCAGGAACACCGTTCCCATACCCACGATCAGATTGAAGGCTGCGTTCTGGAACTTCTCTCCCATCGTCTCGTTCTTGTCGAAGGAGAGCTGCGTCATCGTTGTCATCCCCTCGTCAAGCCCGAGATGCACGGTTGCCGTGCGGTCGCCGCAGGAAATCTGGGCGCTCACCAGGAATCCGTCATCTGTCTGCTTGATCTCGGAGGACTCAATCTTGCCAAAGGGCCCGGTTTCTGCCTTCAGGGCCTGCCAGCTCTTCAGTCCGGCCGCCATGACCGGATCCTGCTGCTCGGCAAAGGCAATGGTCTGACCGAGAGAGGCGTCGTCCATACTGCCGATCTGCTCGATCACCATCTCCGCT
>Ga0256404_1007800_pt1 | contig 16623 bp, 12 predicted proteins | sample RumenRJG_01DNA_FD_185990 | JGI IMG/M metagenome (GOLD analysis project Ga0256404, IMG submission 185990) | Bovine rumen microbial communities from Lethbridge, Alberta, Canada - RJG_01 | ecosystem: Host-associated > Mammals > Digestive system > Stomach > Rumen | place: Canada: Alberta | collected...
GAAAAATTTTGGAGATTCAAAAAATCGTCGTATCTTTGCAGCCGTTTTAGAGAACGTCCTAAATCAAGCGCCTCTACGGCTGCAAAGATTTGCCTCTTTAGCTCAGTTGGCCAGAGCACGTGATTTGTAATCTCGGGGTCGTTGGTTCGAATCCGACAAGAGGCTCGAAAGAGACTCGCGGAAGATAGACAAAGACAATCTTTTAAGGCTCTCCAACGTAAGAGATAAGGGCGTTTGAAAAGACAAGGGTGGTTACCAGAGTGGCCAAATGGGGCAGACTGTAAATCTGCTGGTTTTTACCTTCGGTGGTTCGAATCCATCACCACCCACTTCAGTAGAAGTTTAGTTGCGGACTGTTCGAGTTAGTCGGACTAACAAACTTGCGGAAATAGCTCAGTTGATAGAGCACTAGCCTTCCAAGCTGGGGGTCGCGGGTTTGAGCCCCGTTTTCCGCTCTAATAGACAACGCTGCTGTTATAGCTCAGTGGTAGAGCACTTCCTTGGTAAGGAAGAGGTCCTGAGTTCAAATCTCAGTAACAGCTCTTCTGCTGAAAAAAGTTGTAATATTGTGTGAAGCAGAAATAACACGATTATTCATTTATTTAAATAAACAAAGTAAGCTATGGCTAAAGAGCAATTTGTGCGCACCAAACCGCACGTAAACATTGGTACTATCGGTCACGTTGACCATGGTAAGACTACTCTGACTGCTGCTATCACGCTCGTGCTTTCAAAGCGCGTAAGTGGTAATGAGGGTAAGATTAAGTCTTTCGACCAGATTGACAATGCTCCTGAAGAGAAGGAGCGTGGTATTACTATTAACACCGCTCACGTTGAGTACGAGACTGAAAAGCGTCACTATGCTCACGTGGACTGCCCGGGACACGCCGACTATGTGAAGAACATGGTAACTGGTGCTGCTCAGATGGACGGTGCTATCCTCGTTGTTGCTGCTACTGATGGTCCTATGCCTCAGACTCGTGAGCACGTGCTGCTCGCCCGTCAGGTGAACGTTCCTCGTCTGGTTGTGTTCCTGAACAAGTGCGACATGGTTGACGATGAGGAAATGTTGGAGCTCGTTGAGATGGAGGTTCAGGAGATCCTCGCTCAGTATGAGTTCGAAGATGATACTCCTATCATCCGCGGTTCTGCACTTGGTGCATTGAACGGTGTTGAGAAGTGGGAAGACAAGGTTATGGAGCTGATGAACACTTGCGACGAGTGGATTCAGGAGCCTCCTCGTGCTACCGACAAGCCCTTCCTGATGCCTGTTGAGGACGTGTTCTCAATCACAGGTCGTGGTACAGTGGCTACTGGTCGTATCGAGACTGGTGTTATCCACGTAGGTGACGAAGTTGAACTGCTCGGTCTTGGTGAGGACAAGAAGTCAGTGGTTACTGGCGTTGAGATGTTCCGCAAGATTCTTGACGAAGGTCAGGCTGGTGATAACGTAGGTCTGCTGCTCCGCGGTATCGATAAGAATGAGATTAAGCGTGGTATGGTACTCTGCCATCCCGGACAGATCAAGCCCTTCAAGCGCTTCAAGGCTTCTATCTATGTGCTGAAGAAGGAAGAGGGTGGCCGTCACACTCCGTTCGGCAACAAGTATCGTCCTCAGTTCTATCTCCGCACCATGGACTGCACCGGTGAGATCACTCTTCCCGAGGGCGTTGAAATGGTAATGCCTGGTGATAACGTGGAGATCACTGTTGAGCTGATTTACGCTGTTGCTCTGAACCAGGGTCTGCGTTTCGCTATCCGTGAAGGTGGCCGCACTGTTGGTTCTGGTCAGATCACAGAGGTTTACGAGGACTAATCATATCTGATTGCCGGCTAGCCGGTTAACTGGATAAACAATAATCAAGCCCCCGTTCTTTGGGCGGGGGCTTCTATACGGGAATAGCTCAGTTGGTAGAGCATCGGTCTCCAAAACCGAGGGTCGTGGGTTCGAGTCCTCCTTCCCGTGCTAATATAGAAGATAATATGTTCAAAAAGTTTGTAAATTATTGCAAGGCTTGTTATAACGAACTTGCGCATAAAACTACTTGGCCGACACGTGCCGAACTTACTCACAGTGCAATGGTTGTATTATCTGCTTCCCTTATCATTGCAATTGTGGTGTTCATTATGGATTTCGTGTTCCAGAATGTCATGCAATTAGTTTATCCAAGCTGATCGTTTAGGAAGAAATGGCTGAAACAAGTAAAAAATGGTATGTGCTGCGTGCGGTTAGCGGTAAGGAAGCTAAGGTGAAAGAATACATCGAAGCTGAGATTAAGCATAACCCACTCCTCCAGCAGTATGTTTCTCAGGTATTGATACCGATGGAGAAGCATGCATCATTGCGTAACGGCAAGCGTGTAGTCAAGGAGAAGATTTCTCTCCCTGGCTATGTACTTGTGGAAGCGCAATTGGTTGGTGACGTGGCTCACACGCTGCGCTTTATGCCAAATGTTTTGGGATTTCTTGGAGGTTTGGATAACCCGACGCCAGTGCGTCAGGCTGACGTGAACCGGTTATTGGGAACTGTTGAGGAAACCGAATTGGTAGAGGATGTAAACATCCCATACATGGTTGACGAGACGGTGAAGGTAACCGATGGTCCTTTCAGCGGTTTCAGTGGAGTCATCGAAGAGGTGAATGCCGAGAAACACAAGTTGAAGGTGATGGTCAAGATTTTCGGAAGAAAAACTCCGTTGGAGTTAAGTTTTATGCAAGTTGCAAAAGAATAACCACATTGTTACGGATGTGAGCTTGTTCTTTTATATTTTTCAAATATTTAATTATTAACAGAAGAAATGGCTAAAGAAGTTGCTGGATTAATCAAATTACAGATTAAAGGTGGCGCTGCGAATCCCTCGCCTCCCGTAGGACCTGCTTTGGGTTCCAAGGGTATCAATATTATGGGATTCTGCAAAGAGTTCAACGCCAGAACCCAGGATAAGGCAGGCAAGGTATTGCCCGTTGTTATCACTTACTACACCGACAAGTCATATAGCTTCGAGATTAAGACCTCTCCTGCTGCAGTGCAGTTGCTGGAGGCAGCCAAGGCAAAGGGCGGAAGCTCAGAGCCTAACCGTAAGAAGGTGGCAAGCGTGACCTGGGATCAGGTTCGTGCCATTGCTGAGGATAAGATGGCTGACCTGAACTGTTTCACTGTTGAGAGCGCTATGAAACTCGTGGCAGGTACGGCTCGTAGTATGGGTATTACTGTAAAAGGGGACTTCCCTGGTAAATAATTTATAACTTCAATTTAAACAAAAATGAGTAAACTGACAAAGAATCAGAAGGCAGTTGCTGATAAGATTGAAGCAGGGAAAGCATACTCTTTGATGGAGGCTGCTCAGTTGGTGAAGGAAATTACCACCACCAAGTTTGAGGCATCCGTTGATATCGATGTACGCTTGGGCGTTGACCCACGTAAGGCTAACCAGATGGTTCGTGGCGTTGTTTCGCTGCCTAACGGAACTGGTAAGGTCGTTCGTGTGTTGGCTCTCTGCACCCCCGATCAGGAAGCTGCTGCTACAGAAGCAGGTGCTGACTATGTTGGTCTCGACGAATATATCGACAAGATCAAGAGTGGTTGGACTGATGTTGATGTGATTATCACAATGCCTTCTTGCATGGGTAAGCTTGGTCCTTTGGGCCGTATTCTCGGTCCTCGTGGCCTGATGCCTAACCCCAAGAGCGGCACTGTAACTATGGACGTTGCTAAGGCAGTTAAGGAAGTAAAGCAGGGTAAGATTGACTTTAAGGTTGACAAGGCTGGTATCATCCACACCTCAATCGGTAAGGTGAATATGACTAATGAGCAGATCTACGGAAATGCCAAGGAGTTTATCAACACCGTTATCAAGTTGAAGCCTGCTGCTGCTAAAGGTACATATATCAAGAGTATCTATCTTTCGAGCACTATGAGTAAGGGTGTCAAGGTTGATCCAAAGACAATTGAGTAACTCTAAAATTCACAGAAAGCAATGAAAAAGGAAGTAAAAGATACTATTATTGTTGACTTGGGCGAGAAACTGAAGGAGTTTCCTCATTTCTATCTGGTAGATGTTACCGGACTGAATGCGAAGCAGACCAGTGACCTGCGCCGCAAGTGCTTCAAGAACGAAATCAAGATGGTCGTTGTGAAGAACAAGCTTCTGCACAAGGCTTTCGAGGCTTCGGAGATTGATTTTGAACCTCTCTACAGCACATTGAAGGGTAACACTGCTGTTCTGTTCACACAGACCGCCAATGTCCCTGCCAAGATGCTGAAGGACTATAAGAAGCAAGGCATTCCTGCTTTGAAGGCAGCTTACGCTGAAGAAGGTATCTATGTAGGTGCTGACAAGTTGGATGAGCTTTGTGCAATCAAGAGCAAGAACGAGGTTATCGCCGACATCGTGGCACTGCTGCAGTCGCCTGCCAAGAACGTTATCTCTGCTCTGCAGTCAGGTGGCCAGACTATCCATGGCGTGCTGAAGACCTTAGGCGAGCGTCCTGAGTAATAAAACGCTCAAAATAAATACATTTAACATTAAAAACAATTAAAATTTTAAATAAAAATGGCAGATATTAAAGCTATTGCTGAGGAGTTGGTTAACCTCACAGTGAAAGAAGTAAACGAGTTGGCTACAGTCCTGAAGGACGAGTACGGAATTGAGCCCGCCGCTGCAGCTGTTGCTGTTGCTGCTGGTCCCGCTGCTGGCGGTGCTGCTGAGGCAGCTGAGGAAAAGACATCTTTCGATGTTGTTCTCGCTGAAATCGGTGCTGCTAAGCTGCAGGTTGTGAAGGCCGTTAAGGAAGCTTGCGGTCTTGGTCTGAAGGAAGCTAAGGATCTCGTTGACGGTGCTCCTTCAACTCTGAAGGAAGGTCTCTCTAAGGACGAGGCTGAGAACCTGAAGAAGGCTATCGAAGAGGCCGGTGCTAAGGTCGAGTTGAAGTAATTCGAGCTTACTTTTCAGAAAATACAGGTTAAGATCTCCTAGGTAGGGGGGTCTTAACCTTTTCTTGTCTAAATGACAGAAATTCCGGAAAATCCGGAATCTCCGGTAATGCCGGATTTTTTTCAAAACCAAACATTATTTATAATAGATGGCTTCAAAAATTGTTGATAACAGAGTAAACTTTGCCAGCGTGAAGAATCCGATGCCCTATCCGGATTTCCTCGATGTGCAGTTAAAGTCGTTCCGCGACTTCTTGCAGTTGGACACTCCGCCTGAGGAACGCAAGAATGACGGTTTGTATAAGGTGTTCTCTGAGAACTTCCCTATCACCGACACACGTAACAATTTCGTTCTTGAGTTCTTGGATTACTTTATCGACCCGCCCCGCTATACCATTGACGAATGTCTGGAGCGCGGTCTGACTTATAGCGTACCTTTAAAGGCCAAGATGAAACTCTACTGCACCGACCCTGAACATGAGGATTTCGGTACATTCATCCAGGATGTATTCCTTGGCACCATTCCCTATATGACCGAAAACGGTACCTTTATTATTAATGGTGCCGAGCGTGTGGTTGTTTCCCAGCTGCACCGTTCACCCGGTGTGTTCTTCGGTCAGGGTGTTCATGCCAACGGAACCGTGCTCTATTCTGCACGTATTATTCCTTTCAAGGGTTCTTGGATTGAGTTTGCAACTGACATCAACAATGTGATGTATGCCTACATCGATCGTAAGAAGAAGTTGCCCGTAACCACGCTCTTGCGTGCCATCGGTTTTGAAGCTGACAAGGATATCCTTCAGATTTTCGACCTCGCTGAGGAAGTGAAGGTGAACAAGAAGAACATGAAGGAGATGATTGGTCGCAATCTGGCTGCCCGTGTGCTGAAAAGCTGGAACGAGGACTTCGTTGATGAGGATACCGGTGAAGTGGTTTCCATCGAGCGTAATGAGGTTATCATGGAACGTGAGACTGAAATCACCAAGGATAATGTTGACGAGATTCTTGAGAGCGGTGCTTCTACCATCCTTGTACACAAGGACGCAGAGGCTGCTTCAAAGTACGCCATCATCTTCAACACTTTGGCTAAGGACCCCTCAAACTCTGAGAAAGAGGCTGTGCTCTATATCTATCGTCAGTTGCGTAATGCTGATCCTGCCGATGATGCCAGTGCACGTGAGGTCATCCAGAATCTGTTCTTCTCAGATAAACGTTACGACCTCGGTGATGTGGGCCGTTATCGTATCAATAAGAAACTCGGTCTCAATACCGATATGGATGTGCGCATCCTGACAAAGGAGGATATTATTTCCATTATCAAGTATCTGATCGACTTGGTTAACAGCAACGCTACCGTGGACGATATCGACCACCTGTCGAACCGTCGCGTACGTACCGTTGGTGAGCAACTGAGCAACCAGTTCTCTATCGGTCTTGCTCGTATGAGCCGTACTATCCGTGAGCGCATGAACGTTCGCGATAATGAGGTGTTCACACCGACCGACCTCATTAATGCCAAGACTATTTCTAGTGTCATCAACTCGTTCTTCGGTACCAATCCGTTGAGCCAATTCATGGACCAGACCAACCCTCTGGCAGAGGTTACGCACAAGCGTCGTCTCTCCGCTCTGGGTCCTGGCGGTCTGTCTCGTGAGCGTGCCGGTTTCGAGGTTCGTGACGTACACTATACACACTATGGTCGTCTGTGCCCGATTGAGAGTCCTGAAGGTCCTAACATCGGTCTGATTTCATCTCTCTGCGTCTATGCAAAGATCAATGAGCTCGGATTCATTGAGACTCCTTACCGCAAGGTGGAGAATGGTGTGGTTGACCTGAAGAACGAGGATGTGGTTTACCTTACCGCTGAAGAGGAGCAAGACCATATCATCGGTCAGGGTAATGCGCCGTTGAATGATGACGGTACCTTCATCCGCAAGGTCGTAAAATGCCGTCAGGATGCTGACTTCCCCGTGGTGCCTCCCTCTGATGTTGATCTTATGGACGTGGCTCCCCAGCAGATTGCCTCTATTGCAGCAGGTCTGATTCCTTTCTTGGAGCACGATGATGCTCACCGTGCACTGATGGGATCAAACATGATGCGTCAGGCTGTTCCTCTGCTTCACAATGAGGCACCTATCGTAGGTACTGGTATTGAAAAGCAGGTTTGTGAGGATTCACGCACCATGATTACCGCAGAAGGTGAAGGCGTCATTGAATATGTGGATGCTACTACTATCCGTATCCTCTATGACCGTACAGAGGATGAGGAGTTCGTTAGCTTCGAGCCTGCCCTGAAGGAATACCGCATTCCTAAGTTCCGCCGCACGAACCAGAACATGGTTGTTGACCTTCGTCCTATCTGTGAGAAAGGTCAGCGTGTGAAGAAGGGCGATATCCTTACTGAGGGTTATGCTACCGAAAACGGTGAATTGGCTTTGGGTCGTAACCTCCTCGTGGCTTATATGCCTTGGAAGGGTTACAACTATGAGGACGCCATCGTGCTGAATGAGCGCGTAGTCCGTGAAGATATCCTGACTTCTGTTCACGTGGATGAGTATTCACTCGATGTTCGTGAGACAAAGCGTGGTATGGAGGAGTTCACCGCTGATATTCCTAATGTCAGTGAGGAGGCCACCAAGGATCTTGACGACAATGGTATTATCCGTGTAGGTGCTTCTGTGGTTCCCGGTGACATTCTGATTGGTAAGATTTCTCCTAAGGGTGAGAGCGATCCTTCACCTGAAGAGAAGCTGCTTCGTGCCATCTTCGGTGACAAGGCTGGTGATGTGAAGGATTCTTCACTGAAGGCTAATCCGTCACTGACAGGTGTCGTGATTGACAAGAAACTCTTCTCACGTGCCGTGAAGACTCGTGAATCCAAGAAGCAGGATAAGATAATCCTGAGTAAGATTGACGAGGAATACGAGGCAAAGGTAAACGACCTGAAGGATATCCTCGTTGATAAGCTGATGACTCTTACCAAGGGTAAGACCTCAGAGGGAGTGAAGGATTACACGGGTGCTGAGATTATCACTAAGGGTGCCAAGTTCACTATCTCTGCTCTGAAGAACCTTGAATATGATGGCATTCAGTCGAATGGCTGGACCAGCGATGAGCATACCAACGAACTCATCCAGCGACTCATCATCAACTTCATCAAGAAGTATAAGTTGCTCGATGCCGAGAACAAGCGCCGTAAGTTTGCCATTACCATCGGTGATGAACTGCCTTCTGGCATTCTGCAGATGGCTAAGGTTTACGTGGCTAAGAAACGTAAGATTGGTGTAGGTGACAAACTCGCCGGTCGTCACGGTAATAAGGGTATCGTATCTAAGGTGGTACGTCAGGAGGATATGCCGTTCCTCGAGGATGGTCGTCCTGTTGACTTGGTGTTGAACCCGCTGGGTGTGCCTTCACGTATGAACCTCGGTCAGATTTTCGAGGCTATCCTCGGTGCTGCCGGTAAGCGTCTCGGTGTGAAGTTTGCTACGCCTATCTTTGATGGTGCTCATCTTGAGGACCTGCAGGCATGGACAGACAAGGCAGGACTGCCGCGCCTTTGCTCTACTCACCTCTATGACGGTGAGACGGGTGAGAAGTTCGACCAGCCTGCAACCGTAGGTATCACCTACTTCTTGAAGCTCGGCCACATGGTTGAGGATAAGATGCACGCCCGTTCCATCGGTCCGTACTCTCTCATCACGCAGCAGCCTCTTGGCGGTAAGGCCCAGTTTGGTGGTCAGCGTTTTGGTGAGATGGAGGTTTGGGCACTTGAGGCCTTCGGTGCTTCTCATGTGCTCCAGGAAATCCTCACGATCAAATCGGACGATGTAGTAGGCCGTTCTAAGGCTTATGAAGCTATCGTGAAGGGTGAACCCATGCCAACTCCTGGCATTCCTGAGTCACTCAACGTGCTTCTCCATGAGCTCCGTGGTCTAGGTCTTAGCGTAACCCTCGACTAATATTCAATTAAGAATCAAGAATCAAGAATAAAGAATTGAATTATGGCATTCAAGAAAGATTCAAAGGTAAAAAATAATTTCACCAAGATTACCATCGGTCTTGCTTCACCGGAGGAAATCCTCGAAAGCAGTTTCGGCGAGGTTACCAAGCCTGAGACCATCAACTACCGCACCTACAAGCCTGAGCGTGACGGTCTTTTCTGTGAGCGTATCTTCGGTCCTACCAAGGATTATGAGTGCGCCTGCGGTAAGTATAAGCGTATCCGTTATAAGGGCATTGTCTGCGACCGTTGCGGTGTAGAGGTGACCGAGAAGAAGGTGCGTCGTGAACGTACGGGTCATATTGAACTCGTTGTTCCCGTTGCCCACATCTGGTATTTCCGTTCACTCCCCAATAAGATTGGTTATCTTTTGGGTGTTCCTACCAAGAAACTCGACGCCGTTATCTATTACGAGAAGTATATCGTGACCAATCCGGGTATCGTGGCTGGTCGTAAGACTTCCGACGGTGAGGAACTCAATGGTTCACACAAGTACGATCTCCTTTCTGAGGATGAGTATATCGACATTATGGATTCCCTGCCTCAGGATAATGAATATCTGGAGGATACCGATCCTAATAAGTTCATCGCCAAGATGGGTGCCGAGGCTATTTACGACCTCCTCGTAGGTCTTGACCTCGATTCCATCTCCTATGAACTCCGTGACCGTGCCAATACTGACGGTTCCCAGCAGCGCAAGACAGAGGCGCTGAAGCGTCTGCAGGTAGTAGAGGCTTTCCGTGCTTCTAAGGACATCAACAAGCCCGAGTGGATGATTCTGAAGATTATCCCCGTCACTCCTCCTGAGCTCCGTCCGTTGGTTCCCCTGGATGGCGGCCGTTTCGCCACTTCCGACTTGAACGATCTCTATCGTCGTGTCATCATCCGTAACAACCGTCTGAAGCGTCTGATGGAGATTAAGGCTCCTGAGGTGATTCTCCGTAACGAGAAGCGTATGCTTCAGGAGGCTGTCGATTCACTCTTCGACAATAGTCGCAAGTCAAGTGCTGTTAAGAGCGATTCCAACCGTCCGCTGAAGTCTCTTTCCGACTCTTTGAAAGGTAAGCAGGGACGTTTCCGTCAGAACCTTCTCGGTAAGCGTGTTGACTATTCAGCCCGTTCCGTGATCGTGGTAGGTCCTGAACTGAAGATGGGTGAGTGCGGTCTGCCTAAGCTGATGGCAGCTGAACTCTATAAGCCGTTTATCATCCGTAAGCTCATCGAGCGCGGTATCGTGAAGACGGTGAAGTCTGCCAAGAAGATTGTGGACCGTCGCGAGCCGGTCATCTGGGATATTCTCGAGAATGTGATGAAGGGTCATCCCGTGCTCCTCAACCGTGCACCAACACTTCACCGTCTCGGTATCCAGGCCTTCCAGCCCAAGCTCATCGAGGGTAAGGCTATTCAGCTCCACCCACTGGCTTGTACTGCCTTCAATGCTGACTTCGACGGTGACCAGATGGCTGTTCACCTCCCGTTGTCAAACGAGGCTATTCTGGAGGCTCAGATTCTGATGCTCCAGAGCCACAACATCCTGAACCCTGCCAACGGTGCTCCTATCACCGTTCCTTCTCAGGACATGGTTCTTGGTCTTTATTACATCACCAAGATCCGTCCGGGTGCTAAGGGTGAAGGTCTGACCTTTTACGGTCCTGAGGAAGCAATCATTGCCCATAATGAGGGCAAGTGCGACCTCCACGCGCTGGTGAAGGTGGTGGTTGATGATATCGACGAGAACGGTCATAAAATCAAGCACATGGTGGAGACTTCTGTGGGTCGTGTCATTGTGAACGACATTGTGCCCAATGCAGTTGGATTCGTCAATAAGATCATTTCCAAGAAGTCACTCCGCGACATCATTGCTGATGTTATTAACAAGGTTGGCTTTGCTGAGGCTTGTGAGTTCCTTGATGGTATCAAGAACCTTGGTTATCGCATGGCCTATCTCGCAGGTCTCTCGTTCAACCTCGACGATATCATTATCCCTGAGGAGAAGGCAGAACTTGTGGAGAAAGGTAACAATGAAGTACAGCAGATTACCGACAACTATAATATGGGTTTCATCACGGATAATGAGCGTTACAATCAGGTGATTGATGCCTGGACTCATGTGAACAACCGTCTGCGTGACGTGCTGATGAAGGAGATGACCGAGGCAGACCAGGGTTTCAACGCTGTTTACATGATGCTTGACTCTGGTGCCCGTGGATCCAAGGACCAGATTGCTCAGCTGGCTGGTATGCGTGGTCTGATGGCCAAGCCGCAGAAGGCAGGTGCTGAGGGACGTGGTACGATTGAGAACCCGATTCTTTCGAACTTCAAGGAAGGAATGTCTGTGCTGGAGTACTTCATTTCTACTCACGGTGCCCGTAAGGGTCTGGCTGATACCGCTATGAAGACGGCTGACGCAGGTTATCTGACTCGTCGTCTGGTGGACGTAAGCCATGACGTGATTATCAATGAGGAAGACTGCGGTACGCTTCGCGGACTCGTTTGTACGGCTTTGAAGAATGGCGATGAGACGATTGCCAGCCTTGGTGAGCGTATCCTTGGCCGTGTATCCGTACATGATATCCTCGATCCTCACACAGGTGACTTGATCGTGCCTGCAGGAGAGGAAATCACGGAGTCTGTAGTCCAGCGCATTGAAGAGGTTGGTATCGAGAGCGTGGAAATCCGTTCGGTGCTCACCTGTGAGTCAAAGAAGGGTGTCTGCATGAAGTGTTACGGACGTAATCTCGCCACCCAGCGCATGGTACAGAAGGGTGAGGCTGTCGGTGTGATTGCCGCTCAGGCTATCGGTGAGCCGGGTACTCAGCTTACGCTTCGTACATTCCACGCCGGTGGTGTGGCTGGTAATGCAGCAGCTAATGCCAGCATCGTTGCCAAGAATGAGGCCAAACTCGAATTCGACGAACTTCGTACGGTTCCTTATATTGAGGATGGTGACACCGAACAGCGTGAATGTCAGATGGTAGTAAGCCGTCTGTCGGAAGTACGCTTCGTGGATCCCAATACGAATATTGTTCTTTCCACCGTCAACGTACCTTATGGTTCAAGTCTGTATTTCAAGACTGGCGACGTGGTGAAGAAGGGCGACATGGTTGCCCGTTGGGACCCGTTCAATGCCGTTATCGTTACTGAATATGCCGGTACGCTGAAGTTCCGCGACGTGGTGGAAGGTGCTACCTATAAGGCAGAGACCGACGAAACCACTGGTTTGACTGAAAAGATTATCACCGAAACTCGCGACCGTTCACTCGTTCCTACCTGTGATATCATCGGTAAGGATGGTGAGGTCATCGGTACCTATATCTTCCCCGTAGGCGGTCACGTGGTTGTTGAGGACGGTCAGGTCGTCAAGACTGGTACCACACTGGTCAAGATTCCACGTTCCGTTGCCAAGGGTGGTGATATCACCGGTGGTCTGCCTCGAGTGACTGAGTTGTTCGAGGCCCGTAATCCATCCAACCCCGCAGTCGTATCTGAAATCGACGGTGAGGTGACCATGGGTAAAGTAAAGCGTGGTAACCGTGAGATTGTGGTTACCTCCAAGACAGGTGAGCAGCGCAAGTATCTGGTATCTCTGTCCAAGCAGATTCTGGTACAGGAACACGATGCCGTACGTGCCGGTACGCCACTTTCTGATGGTGTGATTACACCTAACGACATTCTGGCTATCAAGGGCCCGACGGCTGTTCAGGAGTATATCGTGAACGAAGTGCAGGATGTGTATCGTCTGCAGGGTGTGAAGATCAACGACAAGCACTTTGAGATTATCGTCCGTCAGATGATGCGTAAAGTGCAGATCAATGACCCAGGCGACACTTCATTCCTTGAGGACGAAGTTGTCGACAAGCTCGACTTCTCCGAGGAGAACGACCGCATCTGGGGTAAGAAGGTTGTCGTCGATTCCGGTGATTCTGAGACCATGCAGAAGGGTCAGATTGTAACAGCCCGCAAACTGCGCGATGAGAACTCCATGCTGAAGCGCCGTGATATGAAGATCGTTCAGGTGCGTGATGCCGTTCCTGCTACATCTACTCAGATTCTGCAGGGTATCACCCGTGCTGCTCTTCAGACCAAGAGCTTCATGTCGGCTGCATCCTTCCAGGAGACCACGAAGGTGCTCAACGATGCTGCTATCCGCGGTAAGGTTGACCATCTGGAGGGTATGAAGGAGAACGTGATCTGCGGACACCTCATCCCCGCTGGTACAGGTCAGCGCGACTTCGACCGCATTGTGGTAGGCAGTCGCGAAGAGTACGAGCGTATGCAGGCCAACAAGAAGAATGTGCTTGATTTCGCTGATCGTGAATTGGTCAACGATTAATCACAAATCTCAATAGAATAGGGCAGTGGCCGCAGGGTCGCTGCCCTTTCACCGAATATAAACGATAAAAATATGGGAAGAATTATATTGACAGGTGACCGCCCCACGGGACGCCTGCACCTTGGTCACTATGTGGGATCATTGCGTCGTCGCGTGGAATTACAGAACGAAGGCAACTACGACAAGATGTTTGTATTCATCGCTGACGTTCAGGCACTCACCGATAATGCTGACAACCCCGAGAAGGTGCGCCAGAATATTATTGAGGTGGCATTGGACTATCTCTCAGCAGGACTCGATCCCGATAAGGTGACGATGTTCATCCAGTCGATGATTCCAGAACTGGCAGAACTTACGGTTTACTATATGAACCTGGTGAACGTGGGACGCTTGCAGCGCAATCCTACCGTGAAGACAGAATTGCAGATGCGCAACTTCGGCGAGGGCGTGCCTGTGGGCTTCTTCACTTATCCCATCTCTCAGGCTGCCGATATCACGGCCTTCAAGGCTACGACGGTACCTGTGGGTGAGGATCAGAAGCCGATGCTGGAACAGTGTAATGAGATCGTGCGTCGCTTCAATCAAATCTATGCGCCAGTGCTTGTGGAACCCCAGATTATGCTCCCGACCAATCAGGTGTGTATGCGCCTGCCAGGTATTGACGGCAATGCGAAGATGTCTAAATCACTTGGCAACTGTATCTACCTGAGTGATGATCAGAAGGAAGTGGAGAAGAAGGTGAAGTCAGCCTATACTGATCCTACCCACCTGCAGGTGGAAGATCCCGGTCATGTGGAAGGTAATGTGGTGTTCACATACCTAGATGCCTTTGCTACGGATGATGACTTCGTGCAGTTCTGGCCTGATTACAAGAACCTTGATGAGTTGAAGGACCACTACCGTCGTGGCGGTTTGGGCGACATGAAGTGTAAGAAGTTCCTGATGAAGGTCCTGAACGACCGTCTGGAGCCTATCCGTCAGCGTCGTCATGAGTTTGAGCAGGACATTCCTGAGGTTTACAACATCCTCAAGAGGGGTTCTGAAGCTGCCCGTGAGGTGGCTGCCCAGACGCTTTCTGATGTAAAGGCTGCCATGCGCATCAATTATTTTGATGACGCAGCACTCATTCAGGAACAGGCTGAGAAGTATCGCAGCAAGTAATAATAGTGAGGGTCTCTCTTATAAAGACAATCCCTGCCAGCGTAAAGTTGGCAGGGATATTTTGTTCTTGAAAATCAATTTTTTGACAAAATATGACTTCAACTCTTTTTTTTTGTGTAATTTTGCAGAGAAATTTTGAATATATGGGTAAAAGGATAGAATTATTACTGTTGTTGTGTTGTCTTTTGTGCACTTCGTGCTTTAAGGATGAACCACTCAATGATGAGTGCGATATTGAAGCCGCCTATGTACATGTGGATGATTTGAATTCTGTTTTCTATAGTGCAAAGGATACATTGGTCTCTGTACTCTACACCAGCGACAAAGTTGTGTTTAACGTACGCCGTACGGCTGATGTGAAGAATCTCGCACCTGTTTTTAAGATTACGGATGGTGCTACCATTCAGCCGGCCAATGGCTCGGTCCAAGACTTCACAAATCCAGTGACCTATACCGTAACTTCCGAGAACGGACAGTATAAGCGTACTTATACCGTGGAATTCAGTAAGCAGGCCCGAATGGTGAGCGATATATTGAAGTTTGACTTCGAGAATTATTGTATAGACCGTAAGTACGGATCATTTTACGAGTGGTTTGAATTGGATGAAGATGGTAAGGAATGGCCCCGCTCGTGGGCCAATGGCAATCTCGGGTTCGGACTTTCCGGCGGTGGAAAGGATCCTGACAAGTACCCCACAACGGTAGAGAAGAACGGATACGAGGGAGCGGCTTTGAAACTGGTTACCTGTTCTACGGGTGTCTTTGGTGCTATGGCTAAGAAATACATTGCTGCTGGTAATCTGTTTCTTGGTGAGTTCGACCTCTCCGTGGCAACGACGGATGCTATGAGGTCAACGCGCTTTGGTGTGAAATTTGACCGTAAGCCGATAAAAATTTCGGGTTATTATCAGTACAAGCCAGGCAGTCCTTTTAAGGATTCGAATAATAATGATGTGGCCGGACGCATTGACAAAGGCGATATCTATGCTGTCTTCTTTCGAAATGAAGACGAGAATGGCAAAGATGTCATCCTGTACGGTGATGATGTGCTGACAAATCGGCATATTTTGGCGATAGCCCGGATTGAGAATATGCAGCCCGCTAGTGAGTGGACACCTTTCGAAATTCCTTTCGTTTATACCAAGGATGTTGATCTCGACTTGTTGGAAGGCAATGGTTATAACCTGACGGTATGCTTCTCGTCGAGCATTGACGGTGCTAAATTTGAGGGTGCTCTAGGGAGCACGTTGCTGATAGACAAAGTAAGAATCGATTGTGAGGAGGAGGCTGAATGATGAAGAAACTTTCAATCATATTTTTTTGCATGCTACTGTCGGCAGCTACAGTCCAGGGAGCAGAACGTGAAGAGAATTCAGACTGGCACATCAAGGGTAGGGTAGGCTACAGTATCGGAGGTACTGCCCCTATCGGAATGCCTGCCACCATCCGTAAACTCAATAAGTTTGAATTGAAGCCCAATCTTTCTGTTGGCGTGGATGTTCAGAAGAATTTCTGGGGGAAATGGGGCCTTCAAGGCGGTCTGCGTTTCGAGAATAAGAGTATGAGCATTGATGCTACCGTAAAGTCTTACTATATGGACTTGGTTCGTGGTGGTCAGTCACTTGACGGAAGGTTTACAGGCCGAGTGATAACAGATGCCCGCCAATGGATGTTCACGGTTCCCGTGAATGCAACCTTCCAGCCCTCCGATCGGGTTCTCCTTTATGCGGGACCCTATCTTTCAGTTCTTACCACTAAGAGTTTTGAAGGCAACGTGTATAACGGCTATCTGCGAAAAGGCAATCCTACGGGCGAGAAAGTGGAAATGGGCGAAGAGGAAAGCACACGCGGATATTATGACTTCAGTGATGATATGCGTCCGCTGCAGTTTGGTCTGAATGTAGGCGCGGATTGGCGTGTGTGGCATCAGTTTGGCCTCTATGCTAATCTTTCATGGGGACTTTCGGGCGTGTTCAAGAGCGATTTCAAGACCGTGGAGCAGACACTCTATCCCATCTATGGTACAATAGGAATAGTTTATCAAATCAAATAAGGAATGAAGAAAATTTATACACTTTTATTGATGACCATGCTGTCTCTGACAGCTTTTTCTCAATCAAACGAAAATACACAGATATTGAATGGTGGTTTTGAGGATTGGGGCGTATATGCCAACAGTTCTTCTTCCTCTGC
>Ga0256404_1007801_pt1 | contig 16617 bp, 19 predicted proteins | sample RumenRJG_01DNA_FD_185990 | JGI IMG/M metagenome (GOLD analysis project Ga0256404, IMG submission 185990) | Bovine rumen microbial communities from Lethbridge, Alberta, Canada - RJG_01 | ecosystem: Host-associated > Mammals > Digestive system > Stomach > Rumen | place: Canada: Alberta | collected...
CTCAAGCCTTGCCTGCGCTGCCGAGAACGTTAACGATCTTGTGAGCGACCATATCCTTAACCGCCTGTCTTGCGGGTTTGAGATACTGTCTGGGATCGAAGTGATCCGGATGCTCAGCAAAGTATTTCCTGATATTGCCGGTCATAGCCAGGCGGATATCGGAGTCGATATTGATCTTGCAGACGGAAAGCTCTGCAGCGTGACGAAGCTCATACTCCGGAATGCCGATAGCATCGGGCATATTGCCGCCGTATGTGTTGACCATCTTTACGAATTCCTGCGGAACGGAGGAAGATCCGTGCAGAACGATCGGGAATCCGGGCAGCCTCTTGGAGACTTCCTCGAGAACGTCGAAACGAAGCGGCGGAGGAACAAGGATGCCGTCCGCATTGCGTGTGCACTGCTCGGGTTTGAACTTATAAGCGCCGTGGGAGGTTCCGATTGCGATCGCAAGGGAATCGCAGCCGGTTCTGGTAACGAATTCCTCAACTTCTTCGGGACGTGTGTAGCTGGCCTTGCCTGCCTCGACAACAACTTCATCCTCTACGCCTTCGAGAGTTCCGAGCTCTGCCTCTACCACTACGCCGTGTGCGTGGGCATATTCAACAACCTGCTTGGTCAGAGCAATGTTGTCTTCAAAAGACTTCGAAGAAGCATCGATCATGACAGAAGTAAATCCACCATCGATGCAGTTCTTGCACAGTTCAAAAGAATCACCGTGGTCAAGATGAAGTGCGATCGGGATCTGAGGATTCTCAATAACAGCTGCTTCAACCAGTTTCACCAGATAGGTGTGATTCGCATATGCACGAGCGCCTTTGGACACCTGAAGGATTACAGGGCTGTTCAGTTCGCCTGCAGCTTCTGTGATACCCTGAACGATTTCCATGTTGTTCACATTGAAAGCGCCGATGGCATATCCGCCGTCATAAGCCTTTTTAAACATTTCAGTCGTAGTAACTAATGCCATTTCTTTGTCTCCTTTTTAGTATGTAGGTTAATTGGGTTACTTAGAAGTTACTAATATTATAATGCTTTGGAGTTAAGAATCCAATCGAAAAAAAAATACTGGCAAAAACCACCCCAGTGGCAAAAACCACCCCAGAGGTCAAAACGAAACGAAACGGAAACGTAACGGCAAAGAGAAAAACTACCCCAGAGGTCACCCCCCAACCCCAGCTACTAACTTGATGCCGGAAACTTGTTGACAATTCAACAATGCCATGCTATTCTTCTGAACGTTGACAAATCAACATTTATCGATATTTTGAATTAATGAAGAATTAATGAAGGAGAAACATACAAATGGCAGTAAGGATTATTACCGATTCCACAGTTGATATCGCAGATAAATACAGCAATCTTTTTACCGTCGTCCCTCTCACCGTCTCATTCGGAGAAAAGGATTATATCGACGGTGTTACATTGAACAAGCAGGAGTTTTACCAAAAGCTCGTCTCCAGCCCAGAGCTCCCCAAAACCAGCCAGGCAACGCCTGCAGCGTTTGCAGAGGTGTTCCGGGAACTTCAGGAAAAAAGGGAAGAGGCGGTCGTGGTCACAGTCTCCTCCCGTCTTTCCGGCACTTATCAGAGCGCCTGCATTGCCGCGGAAGATTATGAGAATGTCCGCGTTGTGGACAGCATGAACGTCTCTATCGCATCCGGGATCCTCGCAGAGTACGCTTTGCGCTGTGCTTCAGAGGGGATGGGACTAGATGAACTGGCGCGCCGCCTGTCAAAAAAGCGAGATGAGATCGGTCTTGTCGCCATGGTCGATACTCTCGAATATCTGAAAAAGGGCGGCAGGATCTCCGGAGCAGCTGCGTTTGCCGGCGGCGTCCTTGGCATCAAGCCGGTCGTCACTTGCCGAAACGGTGAACTGGCTGTTATCGGCAAAGCCCGCGGATCCAAAAAGGCCAATAACCTTCTTGTCGAGCAGATCCATAGGGATGGCGTCGATTTCTCCATGCCTCTTCTGCTCGGCTACACCGGTCTCTCTGATGACATGCTCCGTCAGTATATTCAGGACAGTCAATGCCTCTGGAAAGGACATGTCGCCGATCTGGACTGCGTGCAGCTCAGCAGTGTGATCGGCACGCATGCCGGTCCCGGCGCCGTTGCAGTTGCTTATTTCAAATCCGGTAAGGTACAATAAGGCTAATCAGTGAACACTTCGCGAGACCTCTGCGCCGCGTTTGGAAAGGATGGCATAATGGAAAACCGTTTTGAGCATTTCAGTCTGGATATTTTTAACATCTCCAGATACTGGAACAAGATCGCAACGGATGAAATGAAAAAATATGGTCTCCGCGGCACGCACGCCCTCTATCTTCTGCTGCTTGACGGTTATGAGGGAGAGATCACCGCTGCCCGACTCGCTGACCTTTGCCAGCGGGATAAAGCAGATGTCTCCCGTGCCCTCGCCGACTTTCAGAAAAAGGGAATCCTGGAGCCTTGCAGCGGACCAAAATACAGAGCGACCCCTAAACTCACTCCATTGGGCAGGACGATCGCTGCACAGATTCGTATGCGCGCCACGGTTGCCCTCGACCTGGCCGGTCAAGGCATTACCGAAGAGATGCGTGAAAACATGTACCACTGCCTCGATCTCATTGCCGCCAACATGCGCGGAATCTGCGAAGAGGGGCTGATGGACCAGGATTGACCTCGACCTCTGATTGACCTCGACCTCTGGGGTAGCTTGATTGGGGGGTAGCTTCGACCTCTGGGGTCATTTGTTCACAAATAAAAGCCAGAGGGGCTCTCCCTTCTGGCTTTTTACTATCTGGTGCTGAAATCTGTTTTTTGTCCAGTCTGTATATTTACTCCGTGATCGCCCAGACTCTTGCCGGGAGGCCGGTAGCGCCTTCGATCCTGGGCCATGCCGCAAAAAGGACCGCACCTGCGGGAGCTACTTTGTCCAGGTTGCGCAGAACCTCGATCTGAAGCTTCCCTTTAGAGAGAACATAGCGCTCACAAGCGAGATCTTCAGCTTTGGCGGCTTCTGCGGAGGCATCTGTATCCAGCGTCTCGTGACCGTTCGCGGCCGCATTTCTCTCCTCATAGATGTACTTGAGCGCTTCCATGGACCATCCAGGGAAATTCTCGCTTCCATCTTCTGCAATGCCGGAAAGTGCATCCATATCCGGCCAGTTCTTGTACCAGTCCGTTCTCAGCGCCACAAATGCGCCATCCGGGATCGGTCCATATTTTGCCTCATATTCCCTGATGTCCTGCGCAGTTACAGCATAATGAACATCCTGCGCGACTTTATCCGTGATATCGATCACGCACAGGGGGAACACGCCCTGCTTGACGTCATAAGCTTCCGAGAGCTCTCCGTCCTTTACAAAATGCCCCGGGAAATCAATATGTGTTCCAAACTGTCCGGGGAATTTGAAGGTGTGGATCCTGCAGTCCAGCATCGGATTTCCCCAGTCAAAAACCACTTTGCAGAGTTCCACGCTTCCTTCCGGAATTCCACTCCAGTAAGGACTGTCATTGTTAAGGCTGTGGGACAGTTCCACCCACTTCAGTTTCTTTGCTTCCTCCAATGTCTCCCAAAGTTTGTACATGTTACCCCCTTTCACTCAGAAACTATGCAAAATATCGCATAAATAAACTGATAACTGTGTTTATTAAATCATAAAATTTCCGCTCATCAGTGTCAATCATTACAGGAAAACGATGAGGGAGTTAATCCGCGTTCAATTGATTCCCTGCTTCAGCCGCTGCGTCCCGGCGCCGTCGCGAGTTCCATCAGCCTGTAGATCTTTCTGTACAGGCGCCCGGTAAACATTACTTTGAAAAAAGCTCTGTCCAAAGGCTTCAATTCGTTTATCAGCGCTGGTGGAGTAAAAGAGTGTTCTCTCACTATGCGCAGTCCCAGCCCTCCGATGACTTCTTCCATGCTGTCAATGCCATAGAGCTTTGTGACGCCGACATCGTTGACCGGATTTCTATATTTTGACGCCTTCGCGCCAAACTCTGTATAGATATCCATCAAAACACAGAGCACCCTGTACTTCTTCTGCAGCGCTTCGAGAAATTCACGAAGCTGCTGCTTGGACAAATACATGCTGAGCCCCTCGAGGATCACGATCGCAGTGTCACTCTCGGGAAGCTGCGCGATCTGTGCGGGGACCGAGGCGTCCAAGGCCTCCATGCGGTAATTCCCGCTCTCGTCAAAATATTCCTTCCGTATCGCGATCACATCCGGAAGGTCGCAGTCAATCCACAACCTGTGCGGCTCCTTCACCCTTCTGAACCTGCTGTCGAGCCCGCACCCGATGTGCAGCACAAGAGCATCCCTATGCTTTCTGAGCATGCTGTCCGTCCAGTCGTCAAATACTCGAGCCCGCATTGCCATGTTGTAGGCAAGCCATTTCGACTTCGACTTGCCGCGAATCGGAAAGCGCTCGGCCTCCCAGATCCTCTCAGCATCCGGATCGCTTAAAATGATATGCTGTTTGCTAACAGTCGATTTACCGTATAGTGGGATGAAAAGGGTTTTGTTTACTTCATTCATGACTTAGACCTCTGGGGTGGGTTGTTCCTGCATGACTTAGACCTCTGGGGTGGGTTGTTCCTGGCTTGATGAGACCTCTGGGGCGTGTTGTTGGGGGTCTGGGCCCAGACCTCTGGGGTGGCTTGCTGCTGGGTGGCTTGCTGCTGGGGTGGCTTGCTGCAATTTTTTGACCTCTTCTGCGATCGAGAGAAAGCTCTCCGCTTTAATGACCGCCAACCCCTGGGCTTCATCGCCGAGCACGACCAGTTGATCGCCAGGGGCTATGTCAAATGTTTTCCTTGCCTTCGCCGGAATCACGATCTGACCTTTTTCTCCTACTGTCACTACCCCAAATATGTGCTTGCCTTTAGGTGGTACGCTCAGTCCCAAATTGTCCCTCGGTTCGAAATTGGCAAGATCATCCAGGGAAACGCCGAACAATTCCGCAAGGCATCTGCATTTTTCCAGATCCGGAATAGTCTCGCCCGCTTCCCATTTCGCCACTGCCTGTCTTGTCACGCCGACCTTTTCCGCGATATCTTCCTGGGTCATCTGTTTCATCTTCCGCATTTGAACGAGATTATCCTTGAACATTTTTCTTCTCCTCTTTGATACCCAGCACCGCCCATCTGTAGCCCGGGATCCTTGAGATGATCTCATTCAGAAGAAAGCCGCCCGCAAACCCTGCGATCAAACTCAAGAGATACACCGCCGGTGCCGGAAGGATCCCGCGCCTGGCCACAAACAAAGCCACCGAAGAGATCCCCAAATAGTGGAACACATACAGTCCGAAACTGCGCTTACTCATCCAGCGAGTGAAACTGTTGCTGAAGTCGCAATACTTTGACATACCGCCGAAGATCGCCAGACAAGCAAAGTATCCGTACATGACGAACAGCACGGAGCGATATACCGGGTTGTCCGCATATACCTCGCCAAAATAGCGGGCGCAGAACGCTGCACCCAGTACCCCAGAGGTCACCGCCAGCAATGGAAACCACCTCTTTAAAACCTCGATCACCTCTTCGTGGGACAGGACAAAATAGCCCAGTAGAAAAACAAAGAAATACAGCCCGAAGCGATAGACGCAGATGATCGGCGTATTGAGGATTTGCGCTGCCCCATAGGTCGGAAGAGCGAGTACTACAAGCACCGGAAGGCCAGCCTTTCCGCACGCGTTCCAAAGCCTGTCCTTATCGATCCTCCGCACAAGCACAAGAAGCATAGATAATAGCCACAGGAGCTGAATATACCATAGCACCCCACTCCCACTTGCGACACAAATCAACACCTTAGCGGCAAGGGGAATGCTCGGATCTTTGAGCACGGCGTCTCCAAGGGCAACATTGACATATCCCTGCAGAAACTGGAAGGCAAGCAGTCCGATCGTGGAAGGCACCAGAAGCTTTGTCGTCCTGCTGCTGATGAATTCTCTGTGGGAATGATTGTCCAAATAGAGCCTCGAACTGATCCCGGAGACCATAAAAAGCAGCATCATGAACCAGGGGTACACGATGTACTGAAACACGTCAAAATACTGAACTTCAAGATCTGTGATCTTACCGCACACGCCCAGGATCCCCTCCGCGTTATACATGTAGATCACATGATATAAAACTACGATCACGACCGTGATCCATCTGATGTTATCTAGGTAATATTTTCTCATAATAATCCCACCTCCGCAATTATTCTTAACAGAATCATATTGCCTTGGGGGGACTACGTCCACCAACCAAACAGAACATTTGCGCAGGTCCGATGTTATGTTTGGTTGACAAGCCACCCCAGAGGTCGGATTTCCAGACAAGATACCCCAGAGGTCGGATTTTACACAATAACAAGCCACCCCAGAGGTCGATTTTACACCAGAGGTCGATTTTACAGAGGTCGATTTTACAGTATTGTTTTTTTATGGCATTCTATAAAAGAACTCATTTTAAGGGGGATATATACATGCAGGAGTTTTATTACAGACGTGTTGAAGACGGCACTTTCTGTCTTACGGGATATGAGGGAGATGAGGCTGATATCATTATCCCTGGTGATAAGGTTTTTACAATCCTGAACGATAAGGTATTTCGCGGGCACGACGAAATCACTTCCATTCGTATTCCGGATTCGGTGACAGATATGGGTGAATTTCTGTTTGATGGATGCATTAATCTCCGGCAGTTGAAACTGCCGGAGCAATTGAGGACCCTGTGGGGCTATACTTTCGTCAGATGTGGAATTGAAGAAATTGTGCTGCCCGATCAGCTTAGATTCATCCCGCCCTATGCTTTCAAGGACTGCAAGAATCTGCGCAAAGTTATCTGCGGCGAAGGACTCGAAAAAATCTATGCTTGGGCTTTCGGCGGCTGCGATCTTCTTACAGAGGAGGGATTAATCCATGGTCCCAATGTAGAGATCAGCCCTCAGGCTTTTGAGCGCCGAGATAACTGACCTCTGAGGTAGTCTGTCTGAAATAAAAATCGACCTCTGGGGTAGCTTGTCAGCGGTTCATGAGCCACGCAAACGCCTTAGCAGTCCGAAGATCCGGATTCTTAAAGTGGTTTCCTTTGTTCCATGCCAGCTCACAGTCGATTCCGGAGGCTATGAGCAGATTTTGCGCCTCACGGATTGCATCCCCTACCTTAGACATGACCGGATTTCTCGTTCGTTCCTCGCGATCCCCAAGGCTTAAGTAAACTGCATCTGCATGAATCTTATTTTCCCGCATATATTCCGTAAAATGTGGGAACCAAACCGACGGAGATGCTGCCGCAACACCGTCAAAGGCGTCTGTCTGATAGCCTGCCCAGAGTGCAAACAACGCTGCAAGGGAGTACCCGCCGATAAAGATTCTCTTTATCCCCCGCGATTCTATGACCTGCGATTCTATGACCTCTGGGGTAGGCACTATTTTGCCCAGAACAAATTCCAGCGCTTCTTTTGCGCCGCCCCCAAACCCCTCATTTCCAAAAACCGCCGAGGCCGGCCACGGTGACAGGTCATTGTTCCAGTTTCCTACTCTGACCGCCTTCAGGACAAAACATTGTCCGCCGGTCAATTTGTCTATATAAGAGACTTCACTCTCGATCACTCCCAAATCATGGTCGTCAACCATCTGAATCAACAAAATATCTGCTTCCGGATTGCCGAAGGTGAGCACTTGAAAGGCAGAGGCCTCGGCATTGTCCGTCTTCTTCCACTGCTCTCTCCACTGCTCTGAGGTAATGCAGTTTACATGCCCTACCCGTTTTTCATTCATCAAAGGAACATCCACATCCTGACTCGTCCACTGATATCGAAACCCGCATTTTTCCTGGACTCGTTTTGACTTCGTATTGCCGTCATAATAGCCGCACCAGACCTTTGCCATACCTAAATCCTCAAAGGCGTGTCTGAGTATCTCTCGCGCAGCCTCCGGTATGATGCCCTGGCCCCAAAACGGCTTTCCAAGCCAGTAGCCCAGCTCACACTCGTCATCGCGATCCGTCATATCCGTGTGCCCGCTCAACTTGAGCTCGATGGCACCAATTGCCTTGCGATCAGTTTTCAGGCAGACTGCATACGCTTCCCTGCCGTTAAAAACGTTTTTGATCACTTCCCTGCTCTCCTCAATGCTTTGATGAGGCGGCCAGCCGGCAATTGGTCCGACATCCGGATCTTTGGCGTATTTATATAAGTTATCCGCATCGCTGTCTTCCCAGCGTCGCAAAACAAGCCTGTCAGTTTCCAACATGTCCGTTTCTTTCCTCTAAGGTGACCTTCTAAGGTGACCTCTGGGGTCATATATCTATATGAATGAATGCCGAGGTGACCTCTGCCGAGGTGACCTCTGGGGTCACTTGTCACAATTCACTCAAGATACATATCTCTGAACTTCTTCAAAGTCTCTTTGTCAAAATCGTACTCTTTTTCCATGTAGTTTTCGAAAGTCCCATAGCGCTCCAGGATCTCCGATATCACCATATCCGCCGATTGAGGCAGGACGCCCTCAATCATCGTAAAAAAGGATCTCGCATTTCCAAGTCTTCCGGTCAGGAATTTAAATCTCTCCATGAGCTCATCAATTTCAAGCTGCTTGCTAATGTTGCTCTGTATGTAGTCTTCTTTCGCTACTTCCTCCGGTATCCCCAGAGCCAGCAGGATCAGCATGGCAGCTACCCCTGTCCTATCCTTGCCATTGGTACAATGAAACAGCATCGGAGCTTCACCGGCCAGCAAGCAATCGAACATGAATTTATATGATTCATTAGAGAAAGCGAGAGATGCCGTGTAGCTGGAAACCAGTACGTCGATAGCATTCCCTGCCTGATCTTCATCAAAGATCAGGCTTGCCAGTTCTCCAGGGGAGTTCAGGTCGTCCAGGATATTTTGAAAAGCAGCACATTTATTATAGTACACCGCCCCCTCCAGTTGAGGGTCCGGGTCTTTCTGGATTCCTTTCTGTGCTCGAAAGTCTAAAATCGTTCGAATACCCAGATTCCGTACCGGTGCCAACTCTTCTTCGTCAAAAAATGCCAGCGCCGAGCTTCTGAAGAGCATTCCGCTTTTGACACGTCTGCCGTCCTTAGCCGCAAGCCCTCCCAAGTCCCTGATGTTTAATTCTAAAGGTAATTGATCAATTGTTTTGTAATCAGGCATATGATAATCTCCGTTCTGCCCCCTACCCCAGAGGTCTCTTAGTAAGTGCTTCCAGCGAGGTCGTATCAAGCACCAAAATATTGGCCGAAAAAACAACCTTTACGAGCCACACCAGGAAGAAAAACACAAGGAGCGGGATCACACACGACGTCACGATCATCACAGCAAGCGACTCGAGAAGATTGTCCATGAATGATGACACGTTTTCTATCGTTTCATTTGTGATAGTGTTGAACTCGTTGAAAAGGCCACTATCTGCATCACCCTCGATCTCAAGGTTGTTATAGTCATCTATGGCGTCGTTGACTTTTGACGCCTGTGTCTGGTACACCATATCCGAAAGTTTAACACTTGCGGGGACAATTCCAAAAATGATTATACCGATCAGCGCTATTCTGGCGGCAGTTCGTGTAAGATTCTGTTTTCCGGAAACCACAGCGATGCAGACGATAAAACAAGCCAGAGGAATCAAAATCATAAATGAAATATATCCCGACAAACTTATCAGGAATTTTTCCAGATAAAGCGCGCTGAGGATCAGGAGAAAATATTTTGCCAGCTCAGCGAGCTGCTCCGCCAGAGGTGTGCACATGTCCCCCGGCAGTAGGGAAAGCGTAGCCGAGGTGGCTGCAGCGCCGCCTGAGAGTGTCATCACAGATGATATCTTCTCTTCAGTCTGCTCTATTGAATGCTTGTGGTTGTCCGGGTCCGCGGCGGCGGGCGCTATTTTGGTGATGGATATAACGGCCAGTAGTGCCAGCAACGCAACAATCATGAGTTTTTTATAGTCCAAAACATTCTTCATGACACTCCTCCATCAATCTGTAAACGAGATAGCGTATTCTCCTGTGTTAGGAAGGCTGGCTATGAACTCGCGCACGAGATTTCGGGCCTGCTCATCCGAACGCGCAAGAATACCACTGGCAACAGCCTTATCCTTGGCTGCGTTTTCAAACTCGACGAGCGAAATATTGTAGTCCTCCAGTTTGAGCGGGTTCCACAGAGAATCCTTTTCGGAGTAAATCTTAAATGTATCTTTGTCGATTGTTACGGCCTGAATCTCGGAGTCCGGCATATCAACTGTTATGATCTTGCGGTCTTCGTCAGTCCTGATCTTGATCTTTTCAAAATCCACCCCCGCTAAAACAGCCCCATCATAGCTGTACATGAACTCTGACGACGAGGTGATAAACTTTAGAAAAGTCTTCTCCTTAGTGTATTTCTCAACCTGTGTAAAATAGTACTCCTGCGTGATCAGAACACCCATATTGGCAAGACCTTCCCGGATAGTGTCCGTGTTGACAGAAATCACCACTTTGTCCTTCTTTTCTTTTTCTTTTATGGTCGTAGCAGTTATGGCAGTTTCGTTCTGCTCAGCATCCCTGCGGATTTTGAAGTCGAGACAAAGAACAAAGGCGAGAAGAATGGCTATTATAGCCACACCCAAGTAGATTTGATTGCGATGCTGTTTGATAAAATCCATGGTTGCTCCTTGTGTGGGAGACCTCTGGGGTCTCATTATGCATTATGTGGGAGACCTCTGGAGTCTTATTATACTCTTTATATCACGTCTTATTTGTTATCTGATTACACAGTTATCTGGCTATAATAATCCTCCCCAGAGGTCAAGATTACCCAGGATTACCCAGAGGTCAAGATTACCCCCCCAGAGGTCAAGATTGCTCAACAGGTTTCCACACATATAGTCCCTCTGCTGTCGCCAGAGTGCGTATCAAAGTAAGAATGCGTTCCGTAGGATTATAGACCGTCGTATAAGTGTCATCTTGATTCGATACAATCAGAGTGTTCTCATTTCTGATTAATAATCGCACGCATTTTTTTGCATATTCTCCTACAAACCAATTCACAAGTTTATTTGGATCAGGGTTTAGTTCACCGCATCCAAAATCCTCGGCAAAATCATCCAGAACCAAAATGTCATAATAACAGTTCAACTTCAAAAACAAATTCGCATACTTTCTTCGCAATTCAGAGCTCTGGGGTTCACTAAGATAATGCTGTTCGATTGCAAAATATTGACCATCTGAATTCTTTGCAACCTGCTCTGGAAGAATGTCTACAATCCAATAGGGCTTTTCTATTAATTCGTCAATATCCATGCTCTCCTCCCCTATCCATTCTTACCCTCCATTCATTCTTACCCCAGAGGTACCAAACAACTACAGCCGGTCGCAGCTTCTTATAGAACTATACCACCCCAGAGGTTAAGTCCAAGTTGCATGCAAGGATTACCTGTGCTACCATCTATTCAACTGATCGAGTGTCTCTCTTATGACATTTCAGAGTTCCTATCAAATCGGTGTTGCCTGAGGGCACCGAAGGGTAAGTGCTTGCTTATCCCGGCGCAGTAATCGCTAAGGTAACACATTCTGTTAATCACATCCAGGAGGTCATTTCTTTATGCCGACACGCCCTCGTCTTTCCAGCAGTTTAGGTATTTATCATGTAGTATATCGTGGAATTAATAAACAGCGCGTCTTCGAAGACAGTGAAGATTACGAGAAGTTTTTATCAATTCTTCGAAAATATCAGCCTATTTGCGGATACCGGCTCGTTGCCTACTGTCTGATGTCCAACCATATTCATCTGCTCATTAAGCCCGGCGAAATACCGTTGCCAAGGATTTTTCAACGCATAATTCCGAGTTTTGTGTACTGGTATAACAAAAAATACCAGCGCGTCGGAAGTCTGTTTCAGGCGCGTTTCAAAAGCAGACCTATCAACAGCCGGTCGCAGCTTCTTATTGTAGCGCGATATATTCATCAAAATCCTGTTAAAGCTGCAATCTGCAATCATCCAAGAAAGTACAAATACAGCAGCTTCCGCGGATATTTTGACAACAATCTGATCGACAGTGAACTTGTGTTGTCTGAAATCAGCAAAAAAGACTTTATCAGTTTTAATTGCGCAGAGAATAATGATCTCTGCCTTGATATTGAAGAAGAAATTCCGCGGCTGACTGATGAAATTGCGATAGACATTATGCGGCGGCTGTCCGGATGCCGTAATGTGACGGAATTCCAATCGCTTAACACCGGTCTGCGGGATAAAGTGTTATGCAGTATGCATACGGCTCGTGTCTCAATGAAGCAGGCCAGCAGGATTACAGGAATCTCGTATGGCGTGATCAGGAAGGCATTAGCTCTGGCGATCTGATATAAGCTGCCACGGGTTCTGCTCCTTTAACAAAGTTTTCCAGGTTGAGAACGCATAGTGAAGGCACTTTTTTGAAAGAATCTTCAAATCTATCGGGATTAGTTTTAATAATCGGAATCATCGCACAGCCAAGATCGATGTTAATGATCCGGTTCAACGGATCGTGGTAAAAAGCCGGCATTTCAGGCATACTGTTTCCTTGCCAGTATCTGTCATCAATCATCATGACCGGCACATGCCCAATAATATGGCATCTATTGTCAATGCGATAATTCCCTAGTTCCGTATGCTCAAAAGATCTCCATGGAGAATACCATACTACGTATGAAACGTCCTTTGAGCTAATCGACTTGTCACGCCATTTTATGGTACCGCGACCCTGGTACCGCGACCCCAGAGGCAGGATGAGTGAGACAGCAGAAATGTAGTGCCTTCCACTGTCAGTTCTATTTGGAGGAAGAGCTGAGCAAGGTATTCTTTGACAAATGCTCTTTCGGCAGACGTGAGTTTTCGATATTCGGAAAGGGTCTGTAATCCGCCATTGGACGGATTCAGCCAGTTCAGATCCTTAAAAACAGGGCGGCTTATATAGTTCCACATCATATACTCGTGGTTGCCAAGCAGGCATGTGTTTATGAGGACCTTTGGGGTGTCTTGCTTGTCGATATATATAGGCCTCTGGGGTATCTTGCTTTATAATGTACAGAAAGACAGTTTTGCTCTCAGTTTTTCAAAAGATTCAACCAGCCTCTCGGCACAGTATTTGTATTCCCCTGGAGACAGCTTCTTTGCTTTTTCCAATTCAGCCAGTCTTTCCTGCAAATCCTCCACCTTTTCAAAATATTGAATGAACATATCATCATTAAACTCATCTAATGCTTCCATCTCTGCAACAAGACTATTTACCTCATTGGTGATAACGTTCATGTCTCCTCCCAATTAATTCTGCTTGCTTTCTCCTACTTGGAAAATCTGACCTCTGGGGTCGTGATTGCCCTACATACCCCAGAGGTCCCACTCCCGCATACCCCAGAGGTCCCACTCCTGCAATACAGAGGTCCTACTCTCACTACTCTTGCTGCTCGAAAATGCTCGCCAAAGGTGAATCGCTATCAAGGAACAATGTAGTATTCCCGTTTTCCAGACTCTTTTTGGCTGCATCCAGCTGACGTACGAAGAGGTAATACTCTGCTTTGTCGGGATCATTATAAGCATCGGAAAGGATGCGCATATACTCAGCCTCACCTTCCGCCTCCAGCCTGTCGGCTGTAGCTTCCGCTTCAGAAAGCATTACTGCTGTCTCTCTGTCGGTGGTGTTGCGGATCTTTTGGGCCTCAGATTCTCCTTGGGCTTTATAGGCTGCAGCAATATTCTTGCGCTCAGTAATCATGCGGTTGTAAACAGCATCCTTGTTCTCATCCGGCAGATCAAGTTTCTTGATTTTGACCATCTGGATTTCAATGCCGTACTGTTCGGGATCATAATCCTTATTTAACTGCTCGAGAATCTTGTTGGAAAGAGAGATAACTCTGGTGTTCTCGTCGATGACCGTCATCCCGTCTTCTGTCTCCTTTGACTGCTCGTGCGAATCCGTCTCAGTCTCGTTTACATCACCCTCAGAGCTCCCTCCAGTGTCTTCCTTGAGGTCCTCTGAGGTAATGTCCTGAACCTCCACATCCAGCGCATCGTCCTCTTCAGCCTTATCCAAAGCCGCGTCCCTCGACGCGATCAGCTCCTCCTGGGAAGTGCTGGATACAGTAGCCTTCAGTGCGCCGTAAACCATAGCGCTGATCTTGCTTTCGGCACTTGCTGTAGATGAATTCAGTGTCTGCGTGAATTTCACAGGATCTGTTACTCTCCAGATGATATAAGCATCAACTTCCATCTTTTTCTTATCTGAAGTATAGATTTCAGTGGGTGCTATATCATAGAGCTGCCTCGCCTTAGAGATTGTGGTCTCGCTTTGGACCAGCGGAATCCTGAAGGAAAAACCGGGCTCCGTAGTTACTCTCGATATTTTGCCCATGGTCTTAATGACCTTGTACTGATTGGGATAAGTAATGACCGCCGCCATGTTAACAAGGAGGTAGACAACAATCAGGGCAACCAGTATTTTGCCTATATGCTTTTTCATTATTGCTCACCTCCTGACTTTTCCGATGAACCTGAATTCGTGGCCCCAGAGGTCGAGGTCCCAAAGGCCCCATCCAGATCCCCCAGATACATCCGCTGAGTTGTACCCGCTTCATCATTGTTGATTATGATCTTGACACCAGGAAGGATTTCCTCCATTGCCTCGTAAAACATACGCTGCTTGGTAATCAGGGGATACTTGATATACTCGCTGTACTCGCTGTTGAAGCGCGCTGCCTGGCCATTTGCCTCGTTAATACGTGAAGTTTTCTGCGCCTCTGCCTTCTGGATGATCTTGTCAGCTTTGGCCTCAGCTGCAGGGAGCTGTTCGTTGCGATACTGATTAGCCTCATTCAGTGCTGATTCTTTATTCTGTCTCGCATTCTCGACCTCAGAGAAGGCCTCTTTAATCTGATCCGTGGGAGGTTCGACGTCCTGAATCGAAATATCAATCAACGAAAGTCCAATATTCTGTTCTTCCAATTCGTCCATCACGATATTTTTGATGTTCTGCTGGATTTCTGACTTGCCAGTGGTCAGTGCGGAATCCACCGTATAAGCACTGACAGTCCCTCTGATGGTGCTTTGAACCAGATTCTTGAGAATCAGTTCCGGCACCTCTGAGGCATACATGTACTGCAGCGGGTCGGTGACCTGATAAGTCACATAGAAATCAATGTCCACAAAATTCATGTCCGAGGTGATCATCGTAGACTCGCTCTCCACGTTTCGATAACTTCCGTCGCTGTTCTCCTCGTAGCCAACCTCGAAACTGCGCACCGTGGTGTTGATCTTGGTCACATCCTGAATGAATGGAATCTTAAACTGTAAGCCCTTGTTATTATTAACCGAGGCTTGCCCCAGCGTCGTTACGACCGCGCTTTCCGTCTCCGAAAGAGTATAGAAAGACCCTGCCAGTATTCTGACAAGAATAAGTACCACAACTACCGGGATCAAAATAGCACTCAGCCTGCTCGCTATTTTCTCCCTATCAGGTTTTTGCCCGCCTTCTGCGGAGCCGCTCCCGTTACTGATAGGATTATTTTTCCAAAAATCTTTCAAAGCCATTTCCAGCTTCCTCCATAAAATATCGCATATCCCACCTCTGGGGTATCTTTTCCCCAAGAAAACAGTACCCCAGAGGTCTCGCCTTCCCCTTCCCGAAAACCCCCGGGTGCCGCAGCGCCCGGGGGAGTCATCCTCTCACTCACATATTCTGAACGATAATGTTTACAAGATTAAGCACGGCCAGCACTGTACCGACTATAAGGATCTTCTTTGCTGTATCCAATGTCTTTAACTGCTCTTCAAGCGTAGTGGCCTTATTGATCCGCAGCACATAGATGAGCGCCGCAACACCCGGGATCGTGCAGAACAAAAGCACAAAAATGCTCCACGCAACATACCCGCCGATCGGTATCGGCGTTACAGTCCTATTATTCGCGCCAAAATCATAGTTGTTATAGACGGGAACCTCGCTCTCCTGCGCCGGCACAGGACTCTCCTGCGGCTGATTATCGATCGGCTCGAACTCCGGCACGCTTTCGGCAGCAGCATTATCCGCCTTAGGCGCATCATTTTCAAACGGCGCCCCGCAGAAGTTGCAGAACTTATTGTTGTTCTCGTTTTCATTGTGGCAGTAAGGACATATTTTCATAGTATCAGCCTCCCTCTTTTCTATTTTACTCCACCCCAGAGGATGGATTATTGATTTAATATTTCCCCCACCCCAGAGGATGAGTTTTCTTACGCCCGGCACATCCTGAAACCAGGCACGCACCGCTCGTCATATCCCGTCCCGGCATCAGGGAGCCAAAATATCGAACGCAGGCACATTCCTCAGTATCCAGAATACAACTATGACAACTGTCAATATCTCTGCAGTTCTCTGCGATATATTGACCGGTCTGAGTTTCATCTTTGGGAACACGATCCGCAAGTATTCGTGCGCCAGTACGAACAGACACGGGATCCCGAGGATCGGAAGCAAAATATTGTAAGACACTGCTTCCGCAAAGCGGCCGTGGAACAGAGCATTGACCGCCCTGCCCGATCCGCAGCCCGGGCAGTACAGCCCCGTATATCGGTAGAACATGCACTCCATCCCGTTTCCGCCCTGATATTCATAAATACACAGCAGAACAAGCATGGCAGGTACACTAACTCCGA
>Ga0256404_1007802_pt1 | contig 16617 bp, 6 predicted proteins | sample RumenRJG_01DNA_FD_185990 | JGI IMG/M metagenome (GOLD analysis project Ga0256404, IMG submission 185990) | Bovine rumen microbial communities from Lethbridge, Alberta, Canada - RJG_01 | ecosystem: Host-associated > Mammals > Digestive system > Stomach > Rumen | place: Canada: Alberta | collected...
TATTTTTCGCGCTTCTTTTAGCGTTAATTTAACAATATCTTGATTGAAATTATTTAATAATGAATTAAAATCGCTTTCAGACATGACAGCTTTTATTGTTACACCACTTTGGGTATCAATTCTATCGTTTATAGCATTTCTAATAATTGAACACGCTCTTGCGTGAGCATATTGTACATAAAATACGGGATTTTCATCAGAAGATTTTTTAGCTAATTCAATATCAAAATCCAATGTAGTATCAATATTTCTCATAGACATCCAAAATCTTGTTGCATCAACCCCGACTTCATCAACTAAATCCTCTAATGTAACCATGTTCTTACGTTTTCCCATACGAACTTCGTTACCGTCTATTACAAGATTAACAAGCTGACCTAACAAAACTTCAAGTTTATTAGGGTCATATCCTAAAGCCTCTAATGAAGCTTTAACTCTCGGAATGTACCCATGGTGATCTGCACCCCAAATATCAATCATTCGGTCAAAACCACGTTCCAATTTATCTGCGTGATATGCAATATCCGCAGTTAAATATGTATTAGAACCATCGACTTTTTTAATAACTCTATCTTGATCATCCCCATAATCGGAAGACCTAAACCAAGTAGCTCCGTCTTTTTCATAAATTTTACCCGATTGAGTTAATTTATCGACATAATATTTTACTTTACCTGAATTGTGTAATGTTAATTCGGAATAAAAATTGTCAAACTCAACGTGAAGTTTATCTAATAAATCACGTTGTACTCTTTCTTCGTACTCTTTTGCAAAATCACAAAAAGTAGAAAGCTCAATTTTATCTATGTTTTCAAGAGTCGTATCAGGGTATTTTTGTAAAAATGCTTGTGCGACAGGAATTAAATAATCTCCCGGATAGTAATTTTTTCTTTCTTCTTCGTTTGTCGGGAAATCAATATCATCACCCAATTCTTGTTTCACTCTTATTATTAATGAGCGCCCTAGTTTTTGAATTTGTGAACCTGCATCATTTATGTAAAATTCCTGATAAACATCATGACCGTAGAATTTTAACAAATTAGCCAAAGCACTGCCCATTGCAGCCCATCTGCCATGTCCTATATGGAACGGTCCTGTAGGATTTGCAGAAATATATTCCAATATTATTTTTTCGGTTTCAACATTTTCAGGGCGACCAAAATTTGATTTTTTATCAATAATTTCTTTGATTAAATTTATTAATAGAGTTTCACCGGCCTTGAAATTTATAAACCCGGCAACAACAGTGTATTCATTATCTTCCTTATCTATAAATTCTAAAATAGCATTTGCAATCATAGGCGGAGCTATTTTTGCACTACGAGCAAGCGAGGACACATTTATCGCAAAATCACCAAATTCAGGATTTTTAGGTTTTTCAACAATTAATGAACCTTTTTTATATTCGCTCATTTGACCTAATTTATTTGCTTCAATTGCTTTAAATAGTGCTTTTTCAACTTTATTTAAAAAATAATCTCTTAACATAATCTTCCTCATAAATTTTTCATTATGCATATTATTATAATACAAAAAAGACGGGATTTAAAATCCCGTCTTTTATTTTAAATATCTGTTGTTACAACTATTCTTACTCTCTTATCTTTTGAGATATCGTAATACCGCTTTAGGACTTTTTTATTACCATTCTGATATTTGACAACATCATTACTACCGTCCATTCTTGATGTGAAATTATTTACTTTAGTTTTAATCGGAGCTAAAGTCGGAGATGGCGGTTTTATGATAGTCATGGTATTTCCTTTTACCTTTGCTTCAACAGGAGTAGAAGTATAATGCTTTATGACTTTTATATTACCTGTATTATTATTCTTTTCTTGGGCTTTTGTTTGCGGTTTTTTGCTGCCGCCAAATGTCCATCTGAAACCGCCTTCCAATACTATACCCGTTCTGCCGCCGTTTCTTAACATTGTTTGGAAGAAAGCAGTAAACCTGTCACTCCAAGATTTCTGCAAACCAACACCGTATTGAACATAAGGTTTTACACTCAATTCAGGCAATCTTGAATCTGCTGCCTTGAATTTCGTTCTGCCCATTATATTCCACATCATATCGACTCCCGCATAAGGCTGCCAGCCGTTCTTCAAATTTCCGATGAATTTTATCCCCGGAGCTATTTGTATCGTACTTAACGGATCCGAATCTATATTTACCCCTGCAGAATTCTTGTAATCAAAATTGTTTACAAACGTATAACCCAAATACAATGATGGCTGAATTATAAATTTGCCGTCTGCAAGTTCTATATTATAACCCGTTTTATTCGCAATACCTGCTGTCAGCATTGTAAAATGATCCGTACCATACGGTGTATGAGCTTCTCCCGCACTTGCTCCTGCCGATAACGTCAAACCGGTAAAGAAATTGCCGTGATACAAAGTCCCCGTCACACCTAACGTTCCGCCCTGCTGGTTCATGCTTATTCCGTTATACGATTGGTGCGAACCGTTATAACCTACAAATGCGGAAATTACTCCTTTATATCCGTGACCTAAATTGACAAGATCTGTATCGCCGCCGTATAATGTTCCATAAGCGGTATTTGATACTCCAACTCCGCCTTTTAAATTAACCTTTTCAAAAGTCGTATAAGGTTTTACCCACATTGCTTGCGAAGTTTCAGGCAATGAACTTCTTACATAAGTCGGATAAGGATGAAGATCAGATGATGCATATTTGTTTCTGTCCTCTGATGCTATTCTTGCATTTGAACTGTATTTCATATATCTGTTCATATGGAAGAAACTGTCTTGCAATGTTTGTGATTGAGTAATCTGACCGCCTATCAATGTTGCTACAGGGCTTGCCAATATTGCAGGGTTGAAATCTTTTGCACTGTTACCGGTTCCTGCGTAAGTCAAATAATTATCTTCAACACGACCTGCCAATCTTCTTATCGGAGTCATTATAGTAGGTAATTTTTGATTCTTTACGTTCAAATGATTTTTATCTACTTTTGTTGTATCACCTAAATAAACTCTGATACTGTCTTTTAAAGTATTTCCTTTTACCTGAACTTTGTCAATATTTAATTTGCCGTTACCTGTAAAGTTTGCTATAAACTTATCACTTGTTAAATTGCTCAAATCAAAGTCGATACCGTCAACCTTCGTATCTTTTACTAAATTTGCATTGCCTAATTTATAAGTCAATGTTTTTCCATCCAAAACATTTCCGATAGCGCCACCGTTACCGATAAATCCGCCTTTTGAAATGTCTTTATTTGAACCGAATACCAATGTTCCGTTATTCAAGGATAAAGTATTTCCGTCCAAATCATTATTCAATACTAATGTATCAGGGCTGTCCAAATGAACCGTACCATCACCTGCAATATCGGTTATCGTTGAACCGCCGGTTGTATAGTGAATATTACCACGGTTTGTAATATCGCCGTTCATTCCGCTTATTGTCGTGTTAATTATACCGTCTGATGCGTTATTGATTTTGCCGTTCAAATCACCGGTATTATTGATTGTTCCGCTGTTTTCTATTGATTTGCCATTTGTCGAAATTATATTGCCGTCCATTATCCACAACACCTTTATTATCCATTCCGCCTGTTATTGAAGCCCCTGCAGAATTCGCTATTTTACCGTTCCCGTTATTTGTTACATCGCCGTCAATACTTAAATTATTATTGATTGTATTATTATTGACAACTTCACCTTCAACATTACCGTCATTTGTCAATGCACCGTTATTAACGGCTGTTCCCGTAATATTGCCGTCATTTGCGATTGTTCCGTCATTTGTTACGGTTTTACCTGCTCCGCCCAAGCTTCCGCCGTTATTATTTAATGTGCCATCTGAATTTACCGTAACATCATTATTTATATTAGCGACGTTTTCAACATCTCCTGATACAACAGTTTCACCATCTCCTTCAATATCATTATTATTTGTGCCTGATGTGAACTCTAATTCGCCGTTATTTGTTACAGGTTTACCGTTCGTTGAGGTTAAATCACTTGCATTTGTAATTAATGTACCTTCATTTGTTATGGTATCTGCTGTTATTGTTCCGTTTTCTCCATTGTCGGTATAACCGTTGTTTGTGAAATTATCTGCAGTTACTTCACCGTTATTTGTAAACGGTTTTTCTTCGGTTGTATTATCTGATACGGTTACAGACTTTTGTGATATTTCGGAATTGTTTGTGAATTTCCCGTCAATTGTTGTTTCGCCATCATCTCCTGATATTGTACCGTTATTTTCTCCGCCTTTTACTGTCAATGTACCCTTGTTGTCTACCGTTCCGGCGTTTGTTAAGCTACCGACAGAAACTATACCGTTATTTGTTAATTTATCGTCTTCTGTACTTAATGTTAACGAACCTTGTTCTAACGAATCGTTTATCGTTACATCACTTTTAACCTTATTCCCATCTGCATCTGTATAAGTAGATATGACCGTATCACCATCACCAGTAACAGTAGCAAGATTGTCTTCACCTCTTAAATTCAAAGTTCCGTCATTATTTACATCAACTTCATTATTTGACATTGAAACATTTTCAAGATTAACAGTACCGTTATTATCAATACCTGTTGTAAAATCTTTAATATCTTTTACGTCATTTATACTCAATGTTTGATCTTCTCCGACGACAAAGCCTCCTGCCTTATCACCGCTTGCTAAAGTTCCGCCTATTATAGATTGAGTGCCATTACCGTTTACGGTTAAAGCTTGTCCGCCTAACGGATGCGAAGCATCATTTATACCGCTTCCGCCCAGACCCGTACCAACAGGGTCGCCATCAAGTTGAGAAGCGATATTTTCATCTCCGCCCATTACATAAACCTTTGATGATGATAAATCTCTTGATGCACTGACTAAATCAGTATATTGCAATTTAAGATATCCGCCGGTATTTTCGCCTTCTAAATCTTTTGCATAAGTAATCATAAAACCTTTTTCAGTAATACTGTCAACTTTTGTCTTAGTATTATTTCCGAGTTCTATATTATTTTTAAGATTATTATCAGAAACTTTTGCATATTCCGGTGAAGCATCGCCCGATTGAGGTGCTCTTATTTTCAGATTATTTATTAATATTTTTGCATCTCCCTGAACCGCATCAGCTTTGATGTTATCAGCCTGTTTTACTGCACTTGAACCGGTTAAATTGACATCAATAGCAAGCCCCATTGCGCTTTGCATATCTACGTTACCTAACTTATACTCCTCTGTTCCTGTCTGATATTGAAGACTCAAATCGCCGCCATTTGCTAAAAGCTTTTCGGCTGAAGAAATATCATTTACACCTAATCTCGCAACACCGTTTACATTATCTGAAACTGTATCTAAACTGATTACATTATCCGAAATAGTTTTTGAAATTATTACATTACCTTTTACATGTGTAGTGCCGCCAACTCCAGATATAGTATTTTGAGTTTCACCACCTGTTAAGTACAATTCTCCAGTATTGGTCAAACCTGTTGTCGCTTTAAAATCACTTGCATTAGTGGTTAAAGAACCTGTATTGACAGCCGAGCCGACTGCGGTAATTTTACCGCCGTCATTATTTGTAAATGTCCCTGAATTATTTAAAGTATCAACAGAAATCATACCCGTATTAGTAAATATGCCGGTACTTGTTAAAGAATTTTGAGTAATAGTACCTGAATTTACCCCATTCGCAGTAGTAATCGTACCACCATCCGAAATAGTACCTGTATTATTAAGTGTTCCTGTAATCTTACCTGCATTTGCAACAGTTGCGGCATTTGTCAAATTGACAATTTCTCCATCAGAATTATTTGTAAGAGTACTTTGATTAACTGCTGCGTTTGTTATTGTTCCCGAATTTGATGCGGTACCGCCATTAAGCGTAAGCGTAGCTATTAATCCATTATTACTTGATGTACCACCACTTTGAGTTAGAGTAGAAACATCACCGTTTGATTCTTCGTTTGTAAATGTACCGCCAGTTTGGGTTACAGCTGTAATCTTACCTTTATTCACAGCAGTTCCTGCTGATTGATTTAAAGTAATAACTTCTCCATCTGTATTGTTTGTAAATTCACCTCCATTGACACCTAAAGTCGTAACATCACCTGAATTAAAGACTTTACCGTCGTTCAAGGATAAATTTCCGACAGAAGCACCGTTACTATTATTCAAAATTCCATCATTTACTTGTGCGGCTGTTATTATTGAATAATTATCAATTGTCCCTGCATTATTCGCAATAGTAGAAATTGTACCTCGATTAGTTAATGTTCCGATATTAGATGCAGCACTTTGAGTAACTGTTGCGGTATTTAAACTTGTACCTGAAAAATTTGTAGTTCCTTCGCCTGAAATATCTTTGTTTATTGTGCTTGAAATAACATTCAACGTTCCTGCATTTGAAATACCACCTGTATTGCCGGTGTCTATTATTGAATTTGTAAGATTTAGTTCATTTCCCTGTGCGATATTTGCGACAAGAGAGGCACCCTTGATAGTAACATTATTGACATTTACGGTCGTTTTTTCAGCAGTATCCGTAACTTCAAAACCTTTATACCCATCAAAATTAATTATTGAATTATTATTATTTACACCATTAATTGTAAATTCACCTATTGCAGTAACACCTGCATCTGATATTGCTTTATACTCGGATGTAGGAGTACCGGTAAAATTAAAGCTGCGTTCTTTTACAACTTCATCTGAATCCGTTATCGATTGATTTATAAGTGCCAAGGTATCCTTGTCATAAGTTGCTACACCTTCTGTTCTAGATACTTCTTTCCACCATAACGCATCATCCACCTTTGAATTATCATCAAATTTTGTAACCTGTAATTGTTTATGAACAGTATCTGTTCTTGAAAATTCCCCGTAATGCTCATTATAATTTACAGACGCAGTTGTAACCCCGCCTGAAGTTACAGCCTCTATTTTCTTATTACCTTCAACTATATCTTGGTAATTATCAACATTATATTGCTCTGACAACGCATCACTTAATTTGATACCAACTCTTTCTGTCGGATTTTCAAGCACTCTTATTTTCTTTTCTAAACCGAAATCACTTATCCCATCGGCAAATTTTATATCTGAAATCAAGAAATTAACTCTTGCGTTATTATCGGTATTAGTTATGACAAACTTATCCGCAGCAAGTTCATTACCATTTACGTCAATTTTTAAATTTACATCTTTATTTCTTATATCAACATAACCAAGTGTAAAAGTCTGAATAGAATTATTTAATACATCGAGAGTGCCGCCTTGGTTTTGACTTGTTAATTGAGCTAAATTCAACCCTCCGGAGCTGCCAACGGTTACAGTTGCATCATTGTACAACTTCATATTAGCATTTTCGACATTTGCATTAAATACGTAATTACCGCCTTTTTGAGTAATTGACTTTGTTATATCATTTAAGCCCGAGTCAAGAGTTCTATATTCCAACCCGCTACTGTTTATGCGAATATCATTATTATTAGCGCCGGAAATATCATCATTAAATATAATGCTTTTGCCTCCTGCTGCATTCAGGTACATGATACCGTTGTTATAAACGGCTCTTGAAACATCATTGGCTTTATTTCCCGTAAATTCGACATTTGCGTTATTGGCTATTAAGTATAAATCTCCGCCATTACTAATTGCACCGCCAGAACCTGTTGAACTGTTATTTTTAAATACAGAATCAAAAAATAATACCTTTGAACTTGTTTGAATTTTAGCGGCTCCTGCATCACTACCGGAATTGCCGTCAAATACAGCTTTCTGGGCAAAAGTCACATAAGTGCTGCCTGCCTGCGTATTAAGAGCAATATTTGAATTATCTTTAAATAAACTTTCTGCATCAAATAACACAGTTGAATTATATGTAGTGCCACTATATTCCAATTTATCAACGGAAATTGCTCCTTTGTTATTTATAAATTCCGTTTTTTCATTTACCAGAAGCTTACCGCCTCTGTTTTCTATACCGCCAATACCATATAAAGATGCTCTTGTATTATCAATAAATTTTGTGACAGCATTCTCTTCACCATTTCCGATAATCATTTTGGCTCTGTTATTTATAGAACCGCCATATATACGAGTATAGTTATCTTTAAATTCACTGTTTGATATGACCGCATATCCATCATTAGTAAGAGTACCCTTGCCTTGATTGTAGTTGTTATTTGCCTCAAACAGCGAATTTTTAACACTTAATCTTCCGGATTCTGAATTATATATTACGGTGCCATACGGATAGTTTGAGTTTGTATCCTGATGGTCGTTATTTTTAAATACACTATTAACAATATTTAAAGTGCCCTGATTGTTTAACACATTATTCTCATCATTGCCGTTAAACCCATAGAAACCGTTACCTTTAACGCTACCGTTAGCATCCATTCCAACATTATTAATATTCAATGTTTGGCCATCTAAAATAGAAATACCGCTATTCCCGGCGCCATTGACGGAATTTCCGCCACCATTTATGGTAAATGTAGAACCGGCACCACCCATAACACCTATCGAAGTACTTGAATCGCCGATATCAGCAATGTCAAGCGCAATATCTTCATCGGACGACATATTATAAACTCTTTGAGCTGCAGTATCGCGTGTTGCTGTAACAAGATTATACGCTTTGCTAAAATTCAGATAACCGTCATCATAAGTAATAGCATAATTATATGAAACAGGTGTTTCTTTCGTAATCTCCGCGGTTGTAGACAGTTGTATATGATCCTTTAATACATTATCTGCAACCAAAGATTTCATTACAGGTATATCCGAATCTTCCAATATATTTATTCCGTTAATAATAATATTACCTGTACCTGAAAAAGAATTAGCCTTCAGATTATCAGAAACAGTAACCGCTCCGCCCTTTAATTGCGCGTCCATAATCCAACTTAAATCAGAATTTAGGGTTACATTTCCCAAATTTAACTCTTGAACTGCACTATTTTTTGAGTCCAAGATTCCACCGTTTCCATCGTTTGAAAAGTTTGATGCAGTAATTTTACCGTATGTAGTTGAATTATCTGCCTGCTTATATGAACCGAGCTTTATATCCGCTCCGTTATGTATCGTCATGTTGGCAGCTTCAACCGTATTATTAAAATTATATGTTCCGCCTTTTATATTGTCATCATTATCAGCATTAATATCAAAAGCAGGACCGTTTGACACAACAGAACCGTTAAATATTATATTTTTACCGGAATTTGCATTGAGATAAAGAGATGCTTTGTTGGTTCCGTAAAAATCGTTATACTTGCCTCCAATAACAGAAAAGCCTTCGTCTACACTATATGAAACACTTGAAGCCTTTGATATATTGTTTGTAAATAATACATCTTTTTCTTTTGCAAATATATTAACAGAACTTGAAGGATTAGGTTGATATACGGAAGCATATATTGCCCCCCCTCATATGTTGTAGCATTATTTGTAAAATTCGTATCTGTTAAGAATAAGTCTCCGTCATTATATATAGCACCCCCACCACCGGTTTTTGTAGAACTGTCTCTATTTATGGAATAGTTTTTATCAAATGAAGAGTTATTGATTGTTGTTGTTGAGGCATTACCGTTTTGAATAGCTCCACCTTGTCTTGCCGAGTTATATCTAAACAAAGAATTATTTATTGTAATCTCACTGCCTGTATTCATAGTGCTTGACATATTTAATCTGATAGCACCGCCTGAAGATTTAGCAACATTGCCGATAAAATTGGATTTATTTATATTCAATATCTTTGCATTTGTCTCAACATTAATAGCTCCGCCATGACTGGTACCTGAATTATTGATAAAATCGGCTTCAATATAATCAATAACAGCATCTGCCCCTTTAGTGTATATGGCCGCCCCATTTTGCCCATTTATCATTTTACCGGTAAAACTTGTTATATGGCCATTATTGTACACGGAACTACCCAAATTATTATTGGCGTTATTGCCGTAAAAGATTACATCATCAAGTGTTAATATTCCGTTATTGTATATCGCACCTCCGCCGGATTTTTTAAAGCTTTCAATAGCGTTACCTGAAGTATAAGTAACTTGTCCGGTTTCGTAATTTACATCAGCATGACCAATATTTTTTATAACTAATGTGCTTCCTGAATTAACTGTTACACCTGAATATTGATTATTGTTATACTTACCCAAAATCCCGTAATGATTTTCCTCTGTCCCGTCAATAGTAAGAGTACCTGTCGTCATAGTACCCAAATTCGAAGTAATCTGCTCCGTTGCATTAAGAACATAATCTCTTATTGCTCCGGAACTATGGATAGCGTCATACAGTGTGGAATATTCAGCATCTGCGGGGGAACATGTACTCTCTAATGCGATACTTAAAATCAACGCCAGCATTAAACTCTTCTTATTCATTTAGAAAATTACCCTTCGAAAATTTCAGATAATACACATAGATAGTATAACACAAACAAATTTACCAGACAAAATTTATCAAAATGTTAATAAGTAATTGCTATTCAGATATAATTAAAAACTATATTCAGGAATTTCGAAAGGTTCATTATTTGCATCTTTTTCCACGAATGCCAAATAATATTCCATTGCTTTATCTTTGGCACTATTATAACATTCGACAGGAACTATTTTTTTATGCATATCTGTTCTTTCACCGGAATAATTACCTAAAATTGTTGCATATTTTTCAATATCGTCTTTATTTAACCCGCCGCCATAGGCTTTTGTTTTTGCATCAGTCCCCGACGGTCTTATTTCGATATATTTATCATCAAATTCTAAATATGTGCCGTCACCTACAAATTTGACAGATTTTAAATTATCGAAAGTTAAACCTTCGCTATTAAATTTATTATTTAAAATTTGTTTAATATCATCAACACTTATAACATTTGCACGCAAAGCTATTGCCATAGATAGATAAAAAATATCATTTTTGGTACGCTTTTCTTCCCCTGCCAACTTATCTGATTTCAATTTTTCTATATCAGGTTCAGATTCGTTATAATAAGCTATATCAACTCTTGTATCATATCTGCCTATTATATTATTATCAACAAATACCTGTTTTAAATAATCAGATAACGGAATGTCTTTTTGATTTGCAATAAGGGCAGAAGCTACAATAATTGCCTCCGTTGCGCTTTTTTCCCGCATAGCGATTGCCAATCTCCCGTTTTGAGATTTTATAAGTTCTTCGGTACCCATTATCATTCCGCCTGATTCTTCACCTCCGAATAACAAGCGCGGATTGACTCCGAGATTTATAGGGTTTCCAAGAACATCATCGATTATAACAGGTTCTGCCGGATTGGTTTTCAATTTTAATTCAACCTTCTTCATTATATTAGCAATTTCTTTAAACCCGACAGGAACATTTACAACCTTTACTCCGTTATTTTTGCCCCATTCATCCCAAGACAACGCTGAAGCAGTTGTTTTTATCATAAATCTCGGATGATTATTCCATTTATTCATCATCTTTAATTGCTTTGCCCAAAAATCCATAAGCATCAAAAATGCCTGATTTGCTGTAAATACCGTCAAAATCCTGTTATCATTCAAACAAACATAATCAATTCCTAATTCTTTTAAAAACGGTATTCTGTCTGAATTTTCAATTTGAGTTACAGTCAGTCTGTCATGGTCGGGGTCGGTAATGAGAACAGCCGTTCCGATAGGATAGTTTTTCAAACGTTCTTTGTAATTCATTGTTTCTATAACCGGGAAATATTTTGTCCCGTCTGCTTTTTTTGAAAGCACAGTAGCATCGACCGAATAATCATAGAACGCTTTTTCGCCTTTTGGAGTAATATCTGACTTACCTATCGAATGGAAAAACGGATCTTCTTCCGTATCTAACCAATCAAATTTATCTGAGATACCTAACTTATTCAACACGCGCGAAAGCGTACGATATGCAGAGCCCCCTACACTTTCTATAACGATTTTATTATCAAATGATTTTATTGAATTTATACTTACATCTTGCGCAACGCCTGATTTTAAATATTCGACATATAAATCTACCCCGTCATTTATTCTTGACATTGCTTCTTCATTTATCAACGGATTGTCTGCCGCTGATATTTTTATCTCATAACTGCCGTTTTTATTTACGTAATCAAAAATTTCTTGAATTTTATTTACAAATTCCATGGATTCTTCGGGCAAATATTGGCTGCCCTGGCAGTTTAAATCTTTCGTGGCGTTTTTTACAGAAATACCATGACTTGAAGTTATATATTCCCCACCAAGCAAATCTAATTTAAACGCCAAAAATGAGGCTAGCCATATCGGAATAGTTTTTCTGCCTTCAGGAACAAGAGTTTCAATACCTTGTGCAGCCTGAATTCTTGCAATAGCATCAAGAAACAATTTGGAATTATAGCGAACTTCACAACCTGCTACTTTTACAATTCTTTTGTTCGGATATTTTTCTTTTGCAACAAGGGCTTTTGCTAAAGTTGCAAGAACAATTCCTACCAAATTTATCGGAAACCTTGTATCCTGGGGCTGCAAAATGTTCTGCGGGCCCCTAATTCCGGCAGTTGAAACTTTGGCTTCTTTAGCGTAATTTTCAAACCACTCCTCAAGATTTAAACCTAAAGGATTTTTTTCGGGTTCGTATGGCTTTAAATACTCTCTTTTTAATATAAAAGAAAATTCGCCCTTATTTGTAAAATCCATTAAATTTAAGTTCTTTATATAATCTGGTGTTTTATCATAAACACTTTTAAATAATTCGTTTTCTAACATATTTTGCGATTTTTTCAATTCTAACATAATCCCCGTCTCCTTAAGAACAATATACAATAAAAAATAATAAAAGGTAGCAACTTAATCATTTTTAATGTATAATGGCTTTATTGGTTAGGAGAGAAAATGTCAAAGAAGAAAGAATATTCAAAAAAGCAAGCATCTCAATTCAATTGGTTTCGCACGATGTGGCAGATAATTGTTTGTAAAGGCTTGTATATGCTACGACTAAAACTTGTATACAGAATAGAAATTTACGGGAAAGAAAACATTCCGAAAGATAACAGATACATTGTTTGTCCAAACCACTTATCCACATTGGATCCGCCCATGATAGCGGCAATTATGCCACGGAGTGTAGCTTTTATGGCAAAGAAAGAATTATTTAATATCCCTCTATTAAGATGGTGGCTTGATTGGTTGGGCGCATTTGCGGTAGACAGAGAAAGTTTAGGACCTTCCACCGTTAAAACGGTTGAAGAAATAAAAAACAGCAATTGGGTTCTTGGAATATTTCCACAGGGGACAAGAGGAGTCCCGGGCGAAATAAAAGGAGTTACTAAAGGGTTTGCCGGCTTGGCAAGACTAACAAAATGCGACATTTTACCTGTCGGCATTGTCGGTTCGCACGAGGCAAAGCGCATACCGTTTTCCGGAAAAATTGTTATTAAAATCGGTAAAATAATACCGTACGATAAAGATACCGAAAAAGTAAAAAATCAATGGATAGAGCAAATTCAAGATTTAACAGGATTTAAATACATAGATACCCCCGCTGAAATTAAGAATGGAGGTAATGTAAAGTGAAAGAAAAAAGAAATTTTAACAGAAGATATTCAAAAGAGTATAATTGGTTTAGAACCATTTTTTATATGAGTTTTCTATATATTGTAGTTTACGGGATTTACAATATATTTTATGACTATAAAATTATTGGCAGAAAAAATTTACCTCCTAAAATGGCAAAAAGAGGCAAATATATTTACGCGGCAAATCATGTTTCTCAATTTGATCCGCCAATGGTTGTAATGGCTGCACACTGTCCGATTGCATTTATGGCAAAAAAAGAATTATTTGAAGATGATTGTAAAATTAATTGGCTTGTTAAGAGATTGGGCGCTTTTGCCGTTGACCGTTCAAAACCTGAAATTGCGACATTTAAAACTGTCAAAGATATCTTAAAAACCTCTTGGTCATTGGGGATTTTCCCTCAAGGCGGCACAAGACCTTACGGGAAACTGGAAGGTATAAAAAAAGGGTTTGCAGAAATCGCAAAATTTGCAAAGGCCGATATCGTTCCCGTTGCCATTGCAGAGTGGACCGGATACTTGAAATTATGGCCGTTTAAAAGACAGCATGTCGTAATAAAAATAGGCAAACCTATTTCATATAAACTTTCTGATGAAGAAATAATGTATCAATGGGCTCAACAAATTTCTGAAATGGCAGAATATGAAAACTGTGTACCAAAACCGGATGCAAAAATTCAAGAAAAAATTGAAGTTTAATTTTCCTGTTACATACAAAATAAAATAACCCGAAATAATCGGGTTATTTTTGTTATTTAAAGAAAGGAATTATTTATTTTTATATTTTATATTTGGTTTAATTTATCCAAAGCTGCATTTGCTGCTTGAACTACTCCGGCATCCTGATCATTCTTTGCAACTGTAAATAATGTTGTCAAATCTTTTTTGTATTCAGGATTTTGGATGTAACTTAATGCTTCAATAGCAGATGCTCTTACCATTGGGTTTGGATTGTCTTTTAATTGATCGACAACCGTAATAGCTTCAGGTAATTCTGTCAAAGGTACTGTGTTGTTAGATAATTTAGCTACCTCATCAGCATACAATTTATCCATTATAGCAATTGTGAATAAAGCATAGCTTTTATTTCTTTCAGCTAATTCTTTTGGAGCCATTGTATTAGCTAATTTATTTTCTTCATTAGTAACCTGTTTATTTTCCATTATTTTCTGTCTAGCATCAATTTGAGCCTGACTTGGACCTTCTAAACTTGAAGAATCGTATTTAATAATGTTATTTAATGCTTCAAAAACTTTTGTATCAACTAATTCAGTTGCTTTTTGCGGATTTTCTTTTACCATATTTGCTATTTCTTCCATAGCAGCAGCTTGTCCTTCAAAATCAGGATTTGCTAATCTTGCGATAAAACCGTTTAAATCAACTTGAGGTTGAGGTGTTACAGGAGCTACTACTTCAGGTTGTGCAGACACTTGAGGTTGCGGAACCGCAGGTGTATTATTTACAACTTGAGGTTGCACCGGTGCATTATAATTTTGTTGTTGCACATAAGGCGGAACCGCTTGAGGCTGAACGATAGGTTGAGTCATTTGTGGTTGTATCATTGGTTGCGCCTGCGGTTGAACAACATAAGGTTGGACCGGCGGCAATTGCTGTTGCGGCGCTGTCGTTAAGCAGGGAAACTGCTGTACCGGAGGCCTGTAGCAAACTTGTTGATTTACATCCGCTTGCGGATAATTATAAACAGGAGCTTGCGGATAATTATACATCGGTGCAGTAACAGGCGCATATTGCGCTTGCGGATAAACTGCAGGAGCCATGCCTGGAGCTCCTAGGGATGGATTTAAAATATCAATTTTGACCGCATTATAGCTTGGCTGTTGAGATGCCACGGCATATTGAGGCGGCATAACAGGACTCACTTGCGGTACACACTGAACTTGATTCATAAATAATTTTCCTTTCCTACATATAAAAATTTGAGTCTATTACCATTCTACCCATAAAAAGAACGTAAAGGAAAAATATTGCTAAAAATATATACTATTTTAACAAAAGTTTACACTAAAGGCTTAAAAATCAGTAATAGCTATATTTATTGAATAAATATATAGATATATTGTCTTTACAAAATGTCCAACAGGAAATTTTTGTGCTAGAATTAAATTAGAGATTAGGGAATACGAGCTTATTTGAGGACAACATGATTATAGATAAAACAAAAAAGAGTTCCATTAGAAAAGCTTTCGGAAAAACATTGGCGCAATTGGGGGAATACGATAATAATATTGTTGTATTAGATGCGGATTTGGCATGTTCTACGCAAACAAAAATGTTTCAGGACAAATTTCCGGACAGATTTTTTGATTGCGGAATAGCAGAACAAGATATGATTGCTACGGCTGCAGGTCTTGCGTCAGAAGGAAAAATTCCGTTTGCTGCAAGTTTTGCCATGTTTGCAACGGGAAGAACTTATGACCAAATAAGAAACTCCGTTTGTTATCCGGAATTAAACGTTAAAATTATAGGAACACATGGCGGAGTAACTGTTGGCGAAGACGGAGCGACACATCAAGCGTTGGAAGATATTGCGCTTATGCGTGAGATTCCGCACATGACAGTTATGGTTCCCGCAGATTGCAGAGAATGTGAAGAGATAATAAAATATGCAGCTTTGCACGACGGACCTATGTATATTAGAATATCTCGCTGTAATGTCGTTGATATATTTGACGAAAAATATCATTTTAATATACACAAAGCCGTAGTAGTAGAAGAAGGTACGGATATTGCTTTATTTACTAATGGAGAAACTTTAGCTGAAGCTATTATCGCTTCACAAGAATTGAAGAAAGAAGGAATTAGCGTAAGGGTTATAAATGTTCCTGTAGTAAAGCCGCTTGATGTTACTACTGTTATTGAATGTGCAGAATCATGCAAATTTATTATTACAGTAGAAAACCACTCTACTATTGGAGGATTGGGTTCTGCTATTTGCGAAGTTGTCAGCGGAAGATGTCCGACAAAGGTCTATAGAATCGGGATTCATGATGAATACGGTCAAAGCGGTAAATCTGATGAACTCGTTGAATATTATGGGCTTGATTCTAAAGCTC
>Ga0256404_1007803_pt1 | contig 16617 bp, 16 predicted proteins | sample RumenRJG_01DNA_FD_185990 | JGI IMG/M metagenome (GOLD analysis project Ga0256404, IMG submission 185990) | Bovine rumen microbial communities from Lethbridge, Alberta, Canada - RJG_01 | ecosystem: Host-associated > Mammals > Digestive system > Stomach > Rumen | place: Canada: Alberta | collected...
AGACTGGGAGATGCTCCGTCAAATCATCAAAGAACGCTCTCCCCAATACATTCCTGCATTTGAAAAGACGATGGATAATAGTAACAAATCTGTTGGCTATAACATGTTCATTACCAATTGGAAACATTTCAACGCCTATTCAGAATGGTTATTCGACATTCTTTTCGAAGTTGAAAAACGTGTTCCTCCCATTGATGATCCAATACAAAGCCGAATCTACGGATATATGAGTGAACGACTTATCAATGTTTTCTGTGCACATCACCATCTTAAAATAAAAAACATACCACTAATTATGCCGTTAGATGAGTATGATGACAATCAGAATATAAACAACTTAAGAGCTACATGTCGTAGAATTAAGAACGATTTTATCTATAAAATACATAGATAATTTGGTTTTTTCAATTTATTTTCCTATATTTGCAGAAAATTAGGAAATATGGCTAAAGACTGGGATATTATTATAACGAATAAAAGTAGCCTATTTAATATTGATCTAGGTGAAGTTTGGCGTTATCGCGACCTTTTGACAATGTATGTCAAACGCGATATCGTGACGTTTTATAAACAGACCATATTAGGTCCTCTATGGTTTGTTATTCAGCCTCTATTCACCACCATTATGTTTATGTTTGTATTTGGAGGCATTGCTGGCATTTCTACAGATGGTATTCCACAAGCAGTCTTTTATCTCGCCGGTCTCGTATGCTGGAACTATTTCCAGGACTGCCTCAGCAAATGCTCTGATACATTCAACGCCAATCAGGCAATCTTCGGTAAAGTGTATTTTCCAAGATTGGTAGTACCGCTCTCTATAGTTATTTCAAATCTTATCAAGATGGCCATTCAATTTACATTGTTCTTGGTTGTCTATATCTACTATTTTGCGACAGGCATTGATTTTCAGATTAATGCAGCCATCTTACTGGTTCCTATCCTGATTGTGATGTTAGGATGTTTGGGGTTAGGTTTCGGAATGATTATATCTTCTATGACAACCAAGTACCGCGATTTGCGATTTCTAATCACTTTTGGTGTACAGCTTTGGATGTATGCCACTCCTGTCATCTATCCACTTTCAGTGATGAAAGACACTTATCCAAAGTATATCTGGGTGTTAGTAGCCAATCCATTGACAGCCATTCTTGAAACTTTCAAATATGCATTTACTGGTGTTGGAGAGTTCAATTGGTTCTATTTCGGATACAGTTTTATAATTACCATCATCATCCTATTACTCGGCATTATTATTTTCAACCGAGTTCAGCGCAATTTCATGGATGTTATATAAATTTATTATTATTTTAGCAATATGGCAAATAATGTTATATTCACGATTTGTGCTAAGAATTATTTAGCCCAGGCTCTTACATTGAAACATTCCGTAGAGATAACTAACCCCAATGTCAATTTCTTTATCTTTCTCTCTGATGATGTAGAAGGTGAAGAACTACCAGAAGTAATATTATTAGATGATAATTGGATACCTCAGTGGAGAAAAATGGCATTTAAATATAATGTCATAGAGTTCTCAACCAGTATAAAACCGTTTTGTATAGATTATCTATTCAATAAAGGATATGAAAATGTGCTATATATAGATCCTGACATTTTTGTGTATAAATCTCTGAAAAACATCTTTGACATTTTAAAGTCAAAGTCAATAGTGCTTACGCCCCATCGTTGCACCATGTTTGATGACATGAGAGGGCCAACTTCTGAACTTATTGTTTCGTTGGTTGGAGTATATAATTTGGGGTTCATCGGAATTAGAAATGACAAAATTGGCAAACGTGTTGTTAACTGGTGGAAGAATCGTTTACATGATTATTGTTATGATGACAAAGAACAAGGTCTGTTTGTTGATCAGAAATGGATGAATTTTGTTGTCGGATATTTTCCAGATGATGTGTATATATCTCATGATTTAGGATTAAACATGGCTCTATGGAATATTCAAGAACGAGAATTATTTATAGAAGATGATACCTTTAAAGTAAGAAGCATTGAGACTCCCTCGAAGGTCTATGACTTGACATTCTTCCATTTTTCTGGTTTTGACCCATATAAGCCAGATAATATAGACAAAAGGGTAAATGATTATACTGTAAAAGAATATCCACAATATAAAAAGTTACTTGATGATTACCGAAAAGCTGAAATGAGAAATGGTTATGACAAATATCATAGCATGACATATTCATTTAATAGTTTTAGCGATTCTACTATCATTCTCCCTATTAATCGGAGGTTATATCGGGTTGATTCCAGAATGCATAATTTTGACAATCCATTTGATGCTCAAGGTGAAGTATATATACTATTTAAAAGAAACCGATTGTTATCATGTAATCAAGTTGGTTTATCTATTGATAAGAATCAGTGCGGATTGAAAGCGGTCGGATTTGGTAGTCCTCGAAATTACAAATTTTTACTTAAACTTGTGGGTATTGACAGATACCAAAAAATCATGAGGCTTTGGCACATTTTCAGCCGCGAAGAGAATACTACTTTTTTGTTAAATAATTAGTGAATGATAATGGATGATTCAACTGTAATAAAATTCGAGAATGTTGGCAAGCAGTATAGGCTTGGGGTTATTGGAACAGGAACATTGAGTCAAGACTTGAACCGTTGGTGGGCAAAAATCCGTGGCAAGGATGATCCATTCATGAAAATTGGAGAAGAAAATGATCGCACCCAAAAGGGCAACAGTCGATTCGTGTGGGCATTACATGATATCAACTTCAAAGTGGAACAAGGAGATGTTGTTGGCATCATTGGCAAGAATGGCGCTGGAAAATCTACCCTACTAAAAATACTCTCGCGAGTAACATCACCTACAACAGGAGACATAAAAATCAAAGGCCGTATTGCTTCTTTGCTTGAAGTTGGAACTGGTTTTCATCCCGAAATGACTGGCCGTGAAAATATCTTCATGAATGGTTCTATTATGGGTATGACAAAAGCTGAAATTCGTAGTAAGTTTGACGAGATTGTCGACTTTGCAGGAGTGACCAAGTATGTAGACACTCCCGTTAAGCGATATTCCTCAGGCATGATGGTTCGACTTGGTTTTGCTATTGCAGCTCATCTTGAACCAGAGATTCTTGTTGTCGACGAAGTCCTTGCTGTTGGCGATGCCGAATTCCAAAAAAAGGCAATAGGCAAGATGCAGGATGTAAGTAAAGGAGAAGGTCGTACTGTACTATTTGTTAGTCACAATATGGCTGCTGTACGTAGTCTTTGTACAAAAGGCGTGTTGTTAAAGAATGGTTCAATAGATTATATTGGATCTATTTCTAACACTTTAGACCGATATTTAAAGAACGAAGAAAACTTAAAAAAAGAAAGAATTATAGACAACATAAAGTGGACAAAAAATACCTTAAAAATTACTTCTATCAAAATCAACAATACCGAAGAAGCTTTTTCAATCATAAAAAGCAATCAAAAAGAAATCCATATTTATATTGAAGGCGAAACTTCAGAAGACATGACCTATGATTTGGCGGTAACATTTAAGAGTAAAGACGGTTTGCCTTTTGCGACATTTGCGAAAGGACACTATATGGGAGATATCCAACATGTAAAAAAAGGAAAATTTGTTATTTCCAAAAATATCGAACTGCCAGCCATTTTGACTAAAGGCATTTTGTTTGTTGATGTTTGTCTGCATCATCCAATGGTAGAATACATGCTAAAAGCGCCCAACTGTTGTGTTTTGGAAACAGAAGGTTTCCAACAGGGATTCGGTAGAGCCTTGAGTCAAGAAGATGGTGGTTTTATGGGCTTGCTTGATTTCCCGTAAGCATTCGACAAACTACAGGTAATTTTACTATATATAGTAGCAACAGCAGCTATATAACTTCAAATGAAGCATATATCTGCTGTTGTTGTAATATACAAGTATTACTACATGTAGTTTATCGAATGCTTACCTATATATTATACTTGTATCATGTAATTTTGGCCATGAGTGCTGACACAGACCTACAAGCCTAGCGAGAAGCTGATTATAGACTTTGCTAGCGACAAACTGTCGTACATCTATACTGAGACAGGCGAGGTAGTCAAGACACCCTCCGTTGGGCGAAAAACAGGCAGTACATCGGACAAAATCTGTCACTCACGAGTCTGCGAGATTAATTTCGCAGCAAAGATGTGAGCATTCATATGTCAAGTAAAGACTAAAAATTTCATTACATACAGAATTCTATAGAAAGGAGAGGAAGCAATATTCATAACAATAGAATTACCTAATGGAAAGTGCATCTGTTTGTATACGTCATTACACTCTGGAAATATTTCTCTCCACTTTACGACATTAAAACAATTGCGATCTAAAAGCAAAGGAAGCTTTGAAATAAACTTTCGCTGAGTTAGTTCTTTCTCAACAACATTATATATACCTTTTTCTTTATAAAACTGTTCTACTTTCCTAATAGCAGCAGCCTGACTTTCTACAGCGAAAATAGTAGTATGGGTATAATTATTGGGATTATACTGTATCCAATGATACATGCAACGATCTACACAAGCAAAGCGCTGGGCATAATAGAAAATTTGACAGCAAAACAAATAGTCATCCACCATATTACAATCTGGGATGAAACGAACTTCATCCTTGTGGTCTGTTACAATCGTACTGCGAACTAATAACTTCCACATGACACCTTTAATGGTAAGCAGAGTGATTGCACGCATCATTTCATTATGATCATTAGTATATTTCTGAGGATGTTCTACACTATGGTCTGCAAACTCCTCAATGTAACCACATCCTGATATATCCGCATTCTCCTTAATTGCCGCCTCTACTAAGAGTTCCACCATGTCTTTGTCGATATAATCATCACTATCGACAAAAAGGAAATAATCGCCCGTCATATTGTCCAAGCAATCATTTCGGGATGCTGAAATTCCCAAATTTTCATCATGAACAATCATCTTGCACTTATCTGCAACTCCATACTTTTCAATATATTCATTAATAATAACCATACTATTATCTGGCGTGCAATTATTAACAAATACATATTCGACATTTTTATAAGTTTGAGTAAAGAGAGACTCTATACACCGGCCTACATAATTCTCTACCTTATAAAATGGCACTAGTATCGATACTTTCACATTATGATCCATAATCACTTAAAAAATAAACTTAAAACTGGAAATAATCCATGCTCTGCCATCCAAAATTTAACGCGTTCTTTATAGGAATATTGTAATTCACACCACATGCCTTTAGCTTCAGGGAATGTATTTTTATAAGCATTACGGTCTAACAACTGCTTGTTCAAAGCGAAGTTACTCTTAATATTAAACTTTCTCAAAAGCAACTTATGTGCAACATACTCATTAAACAAGCCCTTTTCCTTGCAAAACTGTTCTACTTCTTCAACACCTTTAATGTGCATTGAAATACTCTTCAATGTCTGTAGAGAGGCACGAGTATTATTATATTGTACATAGTGATAGAAAGCTTTAGGAATCGCAACGAAACTCTTTGCATAGTAATATAACTTTACTGATATGATATAATCTTCCACAATATCCACATGGGGAGTTATCGTAAAATTATCAAAAAGCCTACGTCTAATAAGCAGTTTCCACAATACAGTAGCAATATCATAGTTTAAACATCTATACATATTATCACGACATGATTCAGCATAGTTCTCATGATGATAAGTCGTATTACCTGAAAGAAAGTCTTTCATATAATCGCATCCAACAATATCAACAGCTCCACTCTTTGTAGCAGCAACCATTTGTTCTACAGCATCCTTCTCTATCCAGTCATCACCATCTACAAAGAACAAATAATCTCCTTTTGCGTTAGCTATACAATCAGCCCTCGATACTGCTATACCCTCATTTTTATCATGATTAATAATAGTATACCTATCTTTCTGTATTCCATATTTCTTAATAGTATCAATTAGAACCTGAAGACTGTTATCAGGTGAACAATTATTTACGAACACATAATCCAAATAAGGATATGTTTGAATAAAAATAGAGTCCAGTGCTTTTTCAAGATACTGTTCTACCTTATAAATAGGCATCAAGATTGTCACCAGGATTTTATCTTTCATATTTCAATTTTCTCATAATTCCAATAAAAAACACCAATTTCTATATAGGATATTATCACTAGTGTCTGTCCATCTTTTCATTATATTCCATAAAGCTCATCAGATGGGTATCCTTCTCTGATATAATGAGGTTTTCTTCACCACCTATTAACTCCATTGGCCACTCAATAGCAAGGTCAGGGTCATTATACATAATACCGCTGTCACCCTCGCCATAGAACACTTCTCCACATTTATAGCTGACCACGGAGTCTTCAATCACCAAATATCCATGGCCAAAGTACTGAGGGATGTATAGTTCCACTTGATTATCGCCAGTCAAATGGAATCCTCTCCATTGGCCAAAGGTTGGTGAATCCGGACGCAGGTCAGCAATCACATCGTACACACGACCACTGATGCAACGAACCAGCTTTGCCTGCTGCTTCACAAGCTGGAAGTGCATCGCACGGATTACACCACGTTTAGAGATGGTGTAGAACACCTCTTTCAACTCATGCTCAATACCGTTGGCCTTGAACATATCAATATTGTAGTCCTTTACGAACCCTCCACGTTCATCCGTTGCGTAGAACGGCTGAATCTTATATGCTCCTTTGAGGTCTAACTCCTCGAAATTGAATTTCGTTATCATTATTATTGCTCTTTTAACCAGTTAATCGTTTTCTTAATGCCATCCTCAAATGGAGTGCTCACGTAATCTCCAATAGCCTCCTTCAGCGGAGTGGTGTCAAACATAGAGAAGTCATACTTGATACCGTCATCCGGACGGATACCAATACCCACCTTCTCCTGCATACCAGCCAACTCACCGATCTTCATAAGATACTCCTTCAGAATGCGAGGGGAACCCGAACCAATGTAATAGCATGCCTTTGGCGTTTCAGATACGCCTAAGCGATAGACAGCCTCCAACAAGTCATCCACATAGATGAAGTCATACGGTTGTGCCGCAGGTCCAAAGGTGGCTTCGTTACCCTTCAGTAATTCCCCCAGTGTGTAACTGACAAGATTACCCGTCTTGTTCCCTACTCCATAAATATTAGAGAACTGCATCCAGACAAACTGCAAACCTATGTTCTTGCAATAGTCTTCCAACATCAAGTGAGCACAATGCTTGGCCACACCATACATCATACCGCCACTGGTCTGAGAAAGATTGGGAAGGCTATGTACTGCCTGTTCTGCAACAGTTCCGGCACAAAGCAACTTCTTTACTCCGATGGCTTTGCAGAGTTGAGCGCAATTGATTCCAAGCTGTATATTGTTGAGTTGAACCGAAGGATCTACTTTACTGGGACCATTTACACCAGCCCAGGCAAGATGGTACATAGCATCATACTCACCAGCAGGAATCAGGCTCTTCAGTTTCTCAACATCATCCAAACCGACTTCCAGTTTAACCACTTGGTCACAATCAGGGATTCTGGGTGCAGCAAAAGAAATATCGATGGCCACAACCTTCACTCCATTCTTCAGGAGGTTGTTAACCAATGTGCTGCCAATAAAACCATTAGCTCCTGTTACTATTACGTTCTTCATCATTTCACACCACTTAAGAATTCGTCAATCTGCTTGTCCATACAGGCACGAACATCGCCACCTGACTGCCAGCATTTACTCCACTCCACAATTTTATCCATTGCTTCACCCAGGTTCCAACGTGGAGTCCATCCAAAGGTAGATTTCAGTTTGGAACAATCAAGCTTCAAGAAGTTAGCCTCATGAGGGCCGCCATCATACTTATTGATCCATTTCAGACCTTCGCCCCACTTTGATACAAAGAGATCAACCAAAGCACCTGTCTGGAAACAGTCCACATCATCAGGACCTACATTGTAATAATCCGCATACTTGCTATCCTCATACTGTTTGGCGGCAATCATCAGGTATGCATACAGCGGCTCCAGCACGTGCTGATAAGGACGAGTGGAATAAGGATTACGTACTACAATATCCTCACCTTTCTGAGCAGCACGCACACTATCAGGAATGATACGGTCATTGGCAAAATCTCCACCACCAATCACGTTACCTGCACGGGCAGTAGAAATGGGAACAATAGCTTTACCGTCTTTATCCGTAAAGAAACTACGCTTATAGCTATGAGTTATCAACTCAGAGCATGACTTAGAGTTGCTATAAGGATCATAGCCGTCCAGTTCCTCATTCTCGCGATACCCCCATTCCCATTCCTTGTTGAGATACACCTTGTCTGTGGTAACATTCAGGAAGGATTTCACGCAATTGCTATTACGGACACATTCCAAGATGTTCACCGTACCCATCACATTGGTCTCATAGGTATAAGCCGGATCTTTGTAGCTGTCGCGCACAATGGGCTGTGCAGCCAGATGCAACACAATCTCAGGTTGTGCCCCATCAAAGGCCTTCTTCAAAGCCACATAATCACGGATATCACCTATCACAGAATGGATATCTTTCTCCAATTCTGCGATTTCAAACAATGACGGATTTGTATTCGGTGCAAGGGAATAGCCAGTTACAATAGCACTGGCATTTGCCAACATCTTGCACATCCAACTACCTTTGAACCCAGTGTGCCCAGTTACGAACACCCGCTTTCCACGATAAAAATCTTCAAGTAACGTTACCATATTGTATTTTACTTATTTATTTTATCAATAGGAACTTCACTCTCCCACTTCTTCCAAGGAGCAGTGCCGTTCTCAAGAAGATCTTCAAGCAGTTTCTTCTCGCGGATGTTGTCCATACACTGCCAAAATCCTTCATGGATATAAGACATCAACTCTCCTTCCTTAGCCAAACGTTCCAGAGGTTCACGCTCGAAAGGCTGTGAATCACCTTCAATGTAGTCAAATACTGAAGGCTCTAGCACCATATAACCAGCATTGATGGGGGCGCCATCCATCGAATTTTTCTCACGGAAAGCACGAACATTCATATCTTTAGTAATCTCAAGTACACCTTTATCCTGCTTCATCTTAACAGCAGTAAGGGTTGCTTTTTTTTTGTTATTCTTGTGGAATTCCACCAGTTTATTTATGTTCACATCACAAACACCATCACCATAGGTCATCATAAAGGTCTCGTTACCAACATATTCCTGTATACGCTTAATACGACCACCCGTCATGGTATTGTAACCTGTATCAACCACTGTCACCTTCCACGGCTCAAGCTTACTATGGTGAACGGTCATTTCATTTTTACCATCACGAAAATCAAAGCTGACATCAGAGTTATGCAAGAAATAATTAGCAAACCACTCCTTGATATATTCCTGCTTATAACCCGCACAAATGATAAATTCATTGTGCCCATAGTAGGAATACTCTTTCATGATATGCCAAAGTATGGGCATACCACCAATCTCGATCATGGGTTTGGGCTTAAAAACGGACTCCTCGCTAATACGGGAGCCAAAACCGCCGGCTAAAAGTACTACTTTCATATTCCTCTAATTTTCAAAAGTATTCTACCTAAATTATATAACAGTCTATCAATACCATAATTTACTTTCAATTGTGGAGTAAGTGTTTGAGTCAAACATTCCGATAACTTATATCGTCTATAATCCTCCAAAACTCTTATCGGAAATAGTTTATTAAGTATCTCATCTTTTTCCTTACGCATTAATTCTGGATTTGAAGAACTAACTCCATTCATATCATAACGAGACACAAATATATCCAAATAACGAATAGAACAATTATCTAGAATCAGCGTCTGCACAAAGAATTTCCAATCTGAAGATATTTTAAGATTTTCATCATAAGGATACTTTCGAAGTAAAACTGTCCTAATAAAAGCCCCCTGATGCGGAATAGCCCCAGAATAAAGATGGTATAAAGTAAGACCATTCAAAGGTGGAGGAGATATAACATGATCATATTTATCGATTGAAACTTTGCCTACAATAATATCTTCTATTGCGGAACTATTAACTACACGACCTAGAACATCTTTATCATAGAAACAGTCACCAGAATTCATAAAGAGGCAATAATCACCATGCGCTTGTGCAACACCTTTATTCATTGCATGGTATATACCACGATCTTTTTCTGACACCCAGAAAGTAATATTTTCGGAATAATCCTTAATGACATCCAAACTGCCATCCGTTGACCCCCCATCAATTACTATAAACTCAAAATTCTGATACTCTTGATGCACTACACTCAAAATTGTTTGGTGTAGTCCTCTACAATTATTATAGTTAATAGTAATAACAGATACTAACATTTCTTCATTTTTGCGTCAAAAGTACAAAAAAAAAATAAGAAAAACAATTATTTCAACTAAAAATCACTATCTTTGCAAGAAAATTGCTTTCCTATGGACAATAATGTTGCTTTTTCATTTGTTATGCCAGCCTATAAAGGACAATTCCTATACAAGGCAATTAATAGTATTTTAAGTCAAACATACCAGAATTTCGAATTAATAATTATTAATGATGCATCTCCATACGATATCCCAGGAATTATCAATGTTTTCCAAGATAGCAGAATTAGGTATAAAGTAAACGAAACGAATATTGGTAGGAAAGACCTTGTATCCAACTGGAATCACTGTATAAAATTCGCAAGAAACGAATACATCATTTTAGCTACAGATGATGACATGTTTGAACCTACATTCCTTGAAAAAGCATCCACTCTTATAAAGAAATACCCATCAATCAACATTATACGATCTGGCGTAAAAAAAATAGATGAACACGATATAATACTCGACCTCGAATTTCCTCTTAAAGAATTCATGACTGGAAGAGAGTTTACCCTCTATTATGCTAAAGGTGGTACAATATCATGTGTATCAAATTATATTTTCAAGAAAGACTCTCTTATAAAAAATGGAGGTTTTATACCCTTTCCGAGAGCTCACTATAGTGATGATGCAACTGCTTTAGCTTTAGCAAAAAGCGGAATTGCATGTATTTCTACAAACGAGATGAATTTCCGTGTATCAAGCATTAATTTATCCAACTGTTCAGATTTGAATATAGTTAAAGAGCAGCTTAAAGCAACCGAACAATATATGAGTTGGTACTTAAATCACATAAAAGTATTAGATACTAGCCCGGGTGATTTTTTTGAAAGGACTTGTTATGGTGGTTATAAAGAAAGATATATTGTGATGATTGAAAAACTAATCAATAAAATACCTTTTTACAAATTCTATTTATCCATAAAAACCATATTGACCATGAAGTTCCTATTTGGAAGAGAAAGGCTTAAACTAATTGCCACATCAATTATAAATAAATTATAATTTACGCAAGTTTCCCCTCAACCCAAAAAATTTTGGAAAATGGGTATCTAAATATTTTATCATAAAATAACATATAAAATATGTGGAGATAGAATAAAGGAATGCCAAAAACAAAGAGTATGAAGAGATAGGGTATCCCAATATGATTGGGAGATAATAGTTGAAAAAAGTCAAAGGAATGCATTGAAAGAACAATGTAAAGATAGAGCCATAAGAGGTTGTTAATACAAAAGAGTTGTTTTTATCAATAGACAAACATAACATGCAAACTGACGCAATTACAAACAGAGCGTTTATATAATATAAAAAAACTGAATTTCCTATCACGCAATCAGCCAAGCAAACGAATCCGTTTACTCTACATATAAATGCAGAAAAAACTAATAGAAGAATTGAACAAATAAGAAGAATATGCCACTTGATTTTTTTTAAATATTCACATAAAGAACAACTCTCGTGTCCTACTACAAAAAAAGGGAATCCACACAACGCAGAATCAGAAAAGAAAGGCATATTTAATTGATATGATGATATATATATAACAGGTAGGAAAGACATAAGAACAAAAGCGAAATACAGCCATCTACTAATTTGTTTTGACTTCATCACAATCAAGAATACTTGTTTGCATATAAATAAAGCAGGTAAAAACCATATAGGTCCAATAGATGGGTCATCACCCAAAAATAAAGAATAAAGTTTTGATAAAAAAAGATTCAAGCTAAATGTCCCTGCACGCAAAGAATCAAAAACAATCAATAAAATACCAAAGGTAAAATATGGTAGCAATAAATAATTAATATCTTTTTTCACAGAATCAAAACTAATATCACGCTTACATAGAATGCCCGAAAGAAAAAAGAAAAACATCATATGAAAAGAATAAATAAATTGAGTCACAAATTGATAATCCATATGGATATGACAATGTCCAAGTATTACGGTGAACATACAAATAGATTTAGCCCAATCTATCCATACTACTCTTTCGGTTTTATTATCCATATAGATATTGTACTCTAAAACTATAATTTAGCAGAAATATTCAAAAATTGTTCATAACAGTCATATACCACTCGAAATAATAAAGCATTATTCGAATCCATACTAACCCTTTTCTAAAAACTCTTCATACAAACCAACTGGGCCTAAATGCCATAGTTTGGTTTGTTCTTTTTCCAGATTGCTATAAGTTGAAGAATTATAGAACTTTCGCAAACCATCTAGAATCGAAACTCCATTATCTGCAATATATTGTTCTACTACAGCAGCGACTTTTCCAGGCAGTAGTAAATACAAATTTTTATTTGTTATCTCTGGTATCATAGCTTAATCTCCTTACTTCACTATATATTCATCAATTTCTTGCATAAGCCATTGAGCACTTTGTGTATGAAGTACATCAAAATGATCTGCAAGATAAGAAGTTACACCTTTCTGGTCGAATAGCTTAATTGTTTCACTACCCGATAAGCCCTTATGCATTTTATATTGCTCTATGCAGAAGGATACGAAATACAAAATATCAGCATCTCTTTTATCCATAAATGTAACATATCGATGGCAAAGATACAAATTATATTTGGTTTAAACAAAATATCGAGAAAAAAAATCGTGTGAAGCGTAAAACTTCACACGATTGCTATTGTATTTCGAACAAGATACTTATTTCGTATAAACCTTTCCTTTAACAGGTTGAGTATACCAATTTGTTTCAACTACAGTTTTATCCAGATTAGGATTCTTGTTAAACCACTCATTGAATTTCTTATAGGCATCCTTAATGCAAACCTTTTCAAGTGGATATTTAAAGTCGTATGGCAACATTATTCCATGTGGATCCTCGCCTCTCTTCGCCAATTTAACCTCCAAACCAGTTGTCTTGTCGTAGAGATATGGCTGAGTAGCCTCGTCTAGGAAGCTGAATGATTCACTAACTTCCTTTACGACAACAATTGGTTCAATATATTCTGCGCTACTCTCTGTATTGATAAACTGATTTGTTCCCTTACCAAAGAGAGAATGAATCTCTGTATCGTCGTTAATCACGCCTGCATTAATGTTCCTAACAAACAGTTTATCATTGGCACCGCAAGCAACAATAGCAAATTGTACATGAGTCTTATCCAAACGCTTTGCCTTAATAACGATATCATTCATATCGTAATCACCCAACTGCCGATCCTCGAAGCAATATGTATATATATTGTGCTCAAACTCTACCACTGTCTCTGGATCGGTAACACTGCCCTCAACCTCCAAGATAATATCGTTAAAATCAGCATCTGTTCCAGACTCCCAGCAAAGCAGAATCCTGTCTTCCATTTTGAACCAAGTAGCACGAGGTTGTCCTTCCTTAAGACCTGAACTTTCAAAATTATAATTCTTATCGCTATTAATCTTAGTATTCAAACGACCATCAAAATACAATTCGCCCTGCTTTCTTGGCTTCGTCTCTTCAACACCATCCACTTTCTTTTTCTCTGCATAGTCGGTCTTTGCACGCACCATAAATCCAATCTTATAACCAGCAGGGAACTGGAAGGTACCCTTTGTTCCTATTTCAGGAGCGCCATCACCAAAATAGAGACATGCATAAGCCGCACGCTTTTGAAGCACATCATCTTCATTTTCACCAAAATGCTGATTAAATGGAATCAGTTTATACTTTGGTAGGTTCTGTAGGAACGCAACTTTATCTGTAGCACTATTCAAATCATCCTCTTTAAAATAATAATAGTATAAATCTGAATTATAAACCTCATTACCATAAACTGTTGCACGATCACACTTATAAATTGGACTAACCACGATTGGAGAATTCTCACCTGTTGTAGTACGATAGGCATTATCATCGGAATAACCTGTAGCAAGAACCTTTGCATAGTTCTTATGAGTTCTACCATTAGGGAAGTATGCAAAAATCAAATCTCTCAGTCTGTTTGCATAAGCATCTGTATATGCAGGAGCTTCCATTTTCAAGCCTTCATAATCATTGAATGAATACAACTTCTCATCTGTTACTCCATCAACCAAATAACCACTACGCTGAGCAGCATAAGATGATTCACTTGAAGCAATACTGAACTCCCCCTCAGGGAATGGGAATACATCAATACCACGGGTCTTTGCAGGACTACCTAATGAAACAGAATTCCCTTCAATCTTCTCATAATAACAACTATTCGCTGTATAGAAAGCTGCATATAAGCCTTCGTTTTTACCAGGAGCATCATAGTTAATATTCAAAGAAGACTGACCGTTGGTTTCAGCTTCATTCAGGACCGTCATAGAGTTGAAAGATTCACCATCCTCATCAGTCTGAGCGACCAAAGCCATAATAGCCACCTTCTTGATGGCCGAGTTTGCTTTAACATTAACTGATCCCTTGGTTGTGGTAATCCAATCTTGCTCTGTTGAATACGGAACTCCGAAGATTTTCTCGAAGTTTGCTTGAATATCCTCCTCTGTCACACCTGATGATGGATCTGGAGTTGGAGTCGGCTCTGGTTCCATTCCATCAAAACCCTTAACGCAACTAGATAGTAATACTAATCCTAAAGCTGCTAATGATAAGAACTTCTTCATAATTATTAAATATTTAATCGATTAAATTGTATTCACTCTGCAAAATTAGCAAAAAATCTACCTATCCAAGAATATTATAACTACGAAATGGCTACTGTTAACACAATTTAAGTATTTCACATAACATACCGGCCTTCATTCATTTGAATAAGAACCTGTTCTTATGTTATCCCATATCTTGCCGATTTAAATACTCACATGATGGAGAGGAATATACCCTGGATGCGATTTTCGATAATAACGATCAATAACAACTATAGTCATCTGATATTATATGCAGCATACCATTCTGCAAATTTCCGAAGGCCCTCTCTTAATGTGACCTTCGGAACGAATCCGAAATCACGTTCTAAAGCAGAGGCATCAGCATACGTGTTTGGCACATCACCAGGCTGCATGGGTACAAGTTCCTTATGGGCTTCAAAATCAAAATCCTTTGGCAGAACCCCTGCACGTATCAGTTCCTCTTGCAAGATTTGTACGAAATTCAACAGATTCTCTGGCTGACCGCCACCAATATTGTACACAGCATATGGAGGTTCTGGTAGCCCATCCTCTCCAACACGACGTTCTGGTGCCTTAGCCATCACCCTGACAACGCCCTCTACAATGTCATCCACATAAGTAAAATCCCTGCTGCAGTTGCCGTAGTTATAAATCTGTATGGTCTTCCCTGCCAGCAACTTATTCGTAAAACCGAAATACGCCATATCTGGTCTTCCTGCAGGTCCATATACAGTAAAGAAACGTAAGCCTGTTGAAGGTATGTTATACAACTTAGAATAGCAATGGGCCATCAGTTCATTACTCTTTTTGGTGGCAGCATAGAGCGAAACAGGATTGTCGACTTTGTCATCAGTCGAGAATGGCACTTTTTTATTTCCTCCATATACACTTGATGATGAAGCATATACCAGGTGTTCTACTGGCCAATGTCGACATGCTTCCAAAATATTATAGAAACCTATGATATTGCTCTCGATATATACGTCAGGATTATCAATCGAATACCTTACTCCAGCCTGCGCTGCAAGATTCACCACTACATTAAAACGATATTCGGCAAACAATTTCTCTATCAGTTTTTTGTCGGCAATATTCCCTTTAACGAAGATAAAGGTTGAAAGTGCAGAGTTCTTATTATGTTCCTCTATATCTTTCAGTCTGTATTCTTTTAGAGCCACATCATAGTAGGCATTCATATTATCTATACCCACTACCGTAACTCCCTTAAGGTCCGTTAGAAGTCGCTTTACAAGATTAGCACCAATAAAACCGGCTGCACCAGTTACCAATATCTTATTCATATGCTTTAAGTATTAGTTATTTGGGGGCAAAGATATGAAAAATATCCTTGCCCCCCAAATATAAAGTGTTAAATCTAAAAATTAATACTAATCTAAAGAAGAACGTTATTACCGATGCAAATACTGATTACTTAACCTTTTTTCGAAGCACGTTCACGATGCTTTAGACCTATATCCTGAAGGGTTCTACCTAATGAATCATCCTTGGCAATAGCAAGAATATCATCTTCCAAGTTTAATGCATACAAGATTCTTAAGTAGATTCCAATAGCAACAGTTGGTGCACCTTTCTCCACTCTACTCACCGTCAACTGTGAGCATGTAGCCCTTTCTGCAATTTGAGCAATACTCAA
>Ga0256404_1007804_pt1 | contig 16616 bp, 12 predicted proteins | sample RumenRJG_01DNA_FD_185990 | JGI IMG/M metagenome (GOLD analysis project Ga0256404, IMG submission 185990) | Bovine rumen microbial communities from Lethbridge, Alberta, Canada - RJG_01 | ecosystem: Host-associated > Mammals > Digestive system > Stomach > Rumen | place: Canada: Alberta | collected...
TACATGGGGAGGAGTGATTTAGGAGGCTGCTCTCCTGATCCATTTCTGCAGCTCTCGTGCTTAGCCTTCCAGCTGCTCCCCTTTACATGGGGAGGCGTGATTTAGGAGGCTGCTCTCCTGATCCATTTCTGCAGCTCTCGTGCTTAGCCTTCCAGCTGCTCCCCTTTACATGGGGAGGAGTGATTTAGGAGGCTGCTCTCCTGATCCATTTCTGCTGCTCTCGTGCTTAGCCTTCCAGCTGCTTCCCTACATTTTACCCCTCTGGCTCTTCGAGCCACCTCCCCTTTACACGGGGAGGAGTGATTTAGGAGGCTGCTCTCCTAATCCCTTTCTGCTGCTCCCGTGCTTAGCCTTCCAGCTGCTCCCCTTTACATGGGGAGGAGTGATTTAGGAGGCTGCTCTCCTGATCCCTTTCTGCTGCTCCCGTGCTTAGCCTTCCAGCTGCTCCCCTACATTTTACCCCTCTGGCTCTTCGAGCCACCTCCCCTTTACATGGGGAGGAGTGATTTAGGAGGCTGCTCCCCTTGAGAAGGGGAGCTGTCAGCTTGCTGACTGAGGGGTCAATTATCAATTTTCAATTTTCAATTCTCAATTATCTGGAGCGAGTGCCGCCACCGCCACCGCCACGTGAGCCGCCTCCGCCACCGCCACGTGAGCCGCCGCCACCACCGCGTGATGATCCACCGCCACTGAAGCCGCCACCGCCGAATGAGCGGGTTGAGCTGCCAGAGTAGCTACGGGTCGGACTGCTGCTGCGAGTAGAGACGCCGCTGTTGCTGCGTACTCGTGTACTACTGCTGGAGCCGGTGGAATAGCTGCGGTTGGTTGATACGCCGCTACTTGGGCTAACACTGCGGGTTCGAGCACCGGTAGTACCTGTACTGCTGCGCACGGTTGTGCCACGACGGGTATTGATAGAGGTGCCAGTGCTGCTATTGCCACGTACACGGGTTCCGCTGGTATTCGGAGTAATGGTTGAGTTACTGCGAGTGCCTGTACTGGTACGTACACGGGTACCTGTGCTACTGTTCACTACCCTGCCATTAGTGGTAGTACGTGTGCCATTATTACGTACTGACGTGCCTGCATTGGAACGTACGCGGGTACCTGCACCGGTACGGGTACGAACGTTAGAGTTGTTCACGCCTACGTTGTTGCCACCAACGACACCTCTACGGGTTGAGCTGGAGTAACCGCTTCGTGCGCCTGGCTGACCACGGAAGGTGTAGTTCTGTGGACGATAGTGGTAGCCTCCCCAGCCATAATAGCCATGATATGGGCGATGCCAACCTCCGTACCAGCCGCCATACCAGCCAGTGTACCAAGGACTGTACCAGCCAAAGTGCCAAGAGCTGTACCATGGGCTGTACCAAGAGGTGTACCAAGGACGATACCAAGTGCTCCAACCCCATCCCCAGCCAATGGTGGAGAAGCGCCAGTCATACCACAAACGGTTGGTCCAAGTTGGGAACACATATGCATAATAGTCGTCAACAAACACATTCCACTCCCAAGAGTTCAGGCCGTAAACAATATCCCAATAATAGGGACTGCTGATGCTGATAGCAAAACGGGGGTTGCGGAAGCGGATAATACGGGTAGCATACTCGTAATCATCTTCGGTACCGTCGAAACCATTCACCCACTCGCCATCAAGCTCTTCGTCATAGCTGGTATCACCTTTCACCACCGCTGCCTTATTGGAAACTGTAGCATCGCCAGTATAACGACGGTTGTATTCATCAACATTGCGCTTATTCTTACTTGTACCATTTACCACCACCTTGCTGCCTTTAGGAACAACAACCGTAGTAGTTGGCGTATTGGACGTTACGACCACTGTTTTGCGTGCTGCATCAGCCTCTGTTTTCTGCTCCGCAGCCTTCTCCTGCTCCTTCTTGGTCTTGGAAGGAACATAATAAAGGTCGTCAACCACATTCTGTGCCATCACCAGAAAAGGTGTGCACACTGCCATCAGCAATAAAACAATCGACTTCTTCATATCCTTAAATTTTTAATGAGTATTCTTCTGTTTACTCAAAAAACACCCGAAAGTAGTCATTACTGCGCATTCTAACAAACTTTTTTCACTTTTTCTTCATCTACATTGTTTTTTTCACTAAAATATTTTTAAATCAAGAATACAAAATCTATCTTTGCATAAAAAACTATGAAAAAAAAATAGAAATGAGAACCACCGATATCTTTCAACATTTTTCTGAGCACGTGCTACCTACTTGGTGTATCTTCATACTTGATGTTTTCCTGGTAGCGATGTCAGTCCTGTTGGCATGCTTGCTACGTTATGATTTTACCATAGTCTTTTCTACTGGTAGTGTCTTATCCAAAGCACTTCTTTGGATTGTGTTCGTGAACATGATTTTCTTCTACATGTTTCACACTTATGCTAACATCATCCGTTTTTCGTCATTCATAGATATCATGCACGTTTTCGGAGCACTTACCACCAGCTTCATCCTGTTGATGGCTTGTAGTATCGTGTGCGAAATCGGATTTGATTATGAATTTCTCCCTTATAGCGTGCTGGTCATTTCTTACGTATTCTCATTCGCGGTGATGGCAGTTATGCGTATATTTATTAAGGTGTTGTACGAGCGCATGAACTATGACGGAGACCATGGTACCAATGTATTTATTTTTGGTACTCGCGAATATGGCGTGGATATTGCCAAATCTATCCGCTCAAAGGCCCACTATAAATATCGCCTGAAAGGTTTTATTTCCAGCGAACCTGCTTTCTTTGACAAGGTCATCATGGGCGTGAGGGTATTCCCCTTCAACGAGGAACTGATAAGCATCCTGGAAGCTAAAAGAATTGATGCTGTGATTGTGACCCCTTACAACATGGACAAGTTGAAAGAATCCAACTTTACAGAACAGTTGCTGTCGCGAAATATCAAGATTTTGGTACTGCCTAACCTGAGTGAATGGAATGAAAACTCCACCTACATTAACAATCTGAAAGAACTTCAGATTGAAGACTTGTTACAGCGTGACCCTATACAAATTGACATGCACAAGATTGCATCACACTTAGAGGGTAAACGCGTGATGATAACTGGTGCTGCAGGTTCTATCGGTAGCGAGATTGTGCGTCAGGTGGCATCTTTCAACCCCTACAACCTGGTATTGATTGACCAGGCGGAAACCCCACTCCACGATGTACGTCTGGAGCTGCAATCAAAATGGGTAGAGATTGAGGCTGAGACCATTGTGGCTGACATCTCCAATGAATCACGCATGAACCAGATTTTTGCGCAGTATCATCCGCAGTATGTATTCCATGCCGCTGCTTATAAGCATGTGCCGATGATGGAGGACAACGCTTCTGAAGCCATCCAGAACAACGTAAAGGGAACACGCATACTGGCTGACCTGGCCGTGAAATACAAGACCGAAAAGTTTGTGATGATTTCCACTGACAAAGCGGTAAATCCATCGAATGTGATGGGCTGCTCTAAGCGCATCTGTGAGATTTATGTGCAGTCGTTGGCCAAGAAACTGGAAAAGGAGGGCAACAAGACCACACAATTTATTACGACCCGATTTGGCAATGTACTGGGATCTAACGGCTCAGTCATCCCTCTGTTCCGGAAACAGATTGAGCGAGGCGGTCCTGTTACAGTGACACATCCTGATATTATCAGATACTTCATGACCATTCCTGAGGCTTGCCGATTGGTGCTGGAGGCTGGTAGCATGGGTAATGGAGGTGAGATTTACATCTTCGACATGGGTAAGCCTGTCAAGATTCTCGATTTAGCGAAACAGATGATCAGTCTGTCAGGACGCAGTGACATTCAAATCAAGTTCACGGGCCTGCGGCACGGAGAGAAGCTCTATGAGGTGTTGCTCAACGACAAGGAGCATACTAAACCTACCTACAACGAAAAAATCATGATTGCCGATGTGCGTGAGTACGACTATGACGAGGTGAAGAAGAAGATTGAGGAGCTTGAGGAGGTTTCCAACACCTATGACCAAATGAAGATTGTCGAAAAGATGAAGGAGATGGTTCCCGAATACGTGAGCAAAAACTCTATCTTCGAACAATTGGATCACAAATAAATTAAGGCTGCTCGATTGAGCAGCCTTAATTGTTTATTGCATCGGAGGTAACTCCAGCCATTTCACATAACAGAAGTCCTGACGATGTGGCAGAAGCTTGTTCCTTGGATACATTCGAATTGCACTCTTGTACTGTCCGAACTGAGTGGGTGCCAACTTAGCCTCGAAGATGTAGTTATTACCGTCACGACCAGTGAGCTGAAGTGGTTCAACACTATAGACACACTCCTCACCATCCTTATTAGTATAAACATTCACCTTCTCCAAGCCGACAGCATCATCAAGTCCTTGCTCATTTATAACATAACGGATGGTATATTCTGAACCTGCCTCAATACCACCAGCAGGGAAATTCCAAGAGGATGACACAACATTAATGCTATCCCAACGCTCAGCCACAGTTTCCTTCCACTGAGCAATTTCCTTAGCAAGGCGATAGTTATCCTTTGCTATCTCCTTGAAACGCTTAGCTTGCTTAATATAGAACTTATTATAGTAATCATCCAATTGACGCTTCATTGTATAATGAGGTGCAATCTGAGCGATGGAATTTTTGATTACCTTAATCCAACCCTTAGAGATACCCTTCTTATCCTTGTCAAAGTAGAGAGGAATGATTTCATTCTCGAGCAGATTGTAGATGGTAGCTGCATCAAGCTGATCCTGATACTCCTGATTCTGGTAGGTACGCTTCTCAGTGAGAGCCCAACCTGCACCCTCACGATAACCTTCTAACCACCAACCGTCTTTCACACTAAGGTTGACTACACCATTCATCTCTGCTTTCTCACCAGAAGTACCAGAGGCTTCTAATGGACGTGTCGGGGTATTCATCCAAATATCAACGCCACTCACTAAACGACGAGCCAACAAGAAATCATAATCTTCGAGGAAGATTACTTTGCCAATGAACTCAGGACGCTGAGAAATTTCGAAGATCTTTTTAATCAAGCCTTGTCCTGCCCCATCTGCTGGATGTGCTTTTCCTGCAAACAGGAAGATTACTGGATGCTCTGGATTATTGACAATCTTACTCAAGCGATCAAGATCTGTAAACAGCAAGTGTGCACGTTTATAGGTAGCGAAGCGACGGCAGAATCCGATTACCAATGCATCCGGATTGATACGTCCCATGAGCTTTACCACAAGCTGTGGATCACCTTGATTCTTCAGCCATGTTTCACGGATTTGCTGTTGAATATATTCGAATAATTTCCTCTTCAAAGTCAAACGGGTCTCCCAAATTTTCTCATCGGGGCAGTTATATATGCCATGCCAAATCTCCTCGTTCGATTGGTCACCCATGTGCTTTTCATCAAAATATTTAGCATAGAGTGAACGCCATTCAGTTGCACACCAAGTAGGGAAGTGCACACCATTGGTGACATATCCTACATGGTTCTCCTGTGGGAAATAACCACTCCAGATAGGGGCAAACATTTTCTGGCTTACCCACCCATGAAGCATGGACACACCATTAACTTCTTGGCAGGTATTGCATGCAAATGTGGACATACAGAACCTCTCGCTATGATCGTTAGGATTAATGCGTCCCATACCGATGAACTCGTCCCAACTGATACCTAAGCGCTGTGGATAGCTACCCATATATTTACCAAAGAGACCTTCGTCAAAATAATCGTGACCTGCAGGCACCGGTGTATGAACTGTGTATAGACCGCTGGCACGCACTAATTCGAGCGCTTGATTGAATGACAAACCATCTTCTTCAATGTAATCTACCAAACGCTGCAAGTTACAGAAAGCAGCATGACCTTCGTTGCAATGATAAATGTCTTTTTTGATACCCAGTTTTTTCAGCAATAACATACCACCGATACCTAGTAAGATTTCCTGCTTCAAACGATTCTCCCAATCGCCACCATAGAGGGCATGGGTTATTGGCTTATCATATTCAGAATTCATCTCATTATCAGTATCCAGTAGGTAGAGTTTCACACGACCAACATTGACACGCCATACATAAGCATGTACCTGATAGTTGTTGTAAGGAACATCGATTACCAACGGATTTCCATTCTTGTCAAGCTGTCGTTCAATAGGCAGACTACTGAAGTTCTGAGTCTCATAGTTTGCAATCTGCTGTCCTTCCATATTAAGGCTTTGAGTAAAATAGCCAAAACGATAGAGGAAACCCACTGCACACATATCAACATTTGAGTCAGAAGCCTCTTTTACATAGTCTCCTGCCAACATACCCAAGCCACCGCTGTAAATCTTCAAGGCTGAATGAATACCATACTCCATGCAGAAATAAGCTACTGAAGGGCGATTAGCATCAGGCTCAACATCCATATAAGAACGGAACATATCATACACGCTATTAATGCGCTTCATCAACGTCTTATCTTTTATAATCGCTTCTTTACGGGCAAAGGTGAGACGTTCGAGCAACATCACCGGGTTATGCTTTACCTCATGGTAAAGTTCTGGATCTAAGTCACGGAATAAATCACGTGCTTCATAATTCCACACCCACCACATGTTGTGGGCAATTTCGTCTAAACACTTCAACTTTTCTGGAAGACTAGACTTAACAATCAAGTCTTTCCATTGTGGAGTGTTTGCATAATCTGCTTTGATTTTCATTTGTAAATCTTTGATTAGTTAATTACTTCAATTACAATTTAGCCATTAAGCTGACGAATCTTTGCATGACGTAAAGCAAAGTCATAAGCCTCATAATAATAAGTAATGAAATGCTTCCACAACGCTTTCTCTGCAATAGCAGCAGCATGCTTGCGAGCCGCCTTCATTTGGTTCTTGTCTAAACGCAGATAGCCTAATACGATATCGCGTACTGCGTCTGTCACTTCATGATAATTATAATCAGAGCGATGAACTACTTCAACGCCATCAGATAAACCTTTTACTTTATCCATTTCTTTCACCCACAAACCAAAACCTGCTAGATCGGTGGTGATAGTAGGTACATGAAATGCTACGCTTTCCAATGGAGTATATCCCCAAGGTTCGTAATAAGATGCATAAATACTCAAATCATTGCCAAGCATCAAGTCATAATAATTCTTATTGAAGATTCCGTCATCACCATTGAGATAGCTGGGCACAAAAATCACTTTCACTTTGTCTTGCGCACTGTTGTGCATACCCAGGTGGTGCATCATGCCTAGAACTTTATCTTCATCCATATTATGTAACCAATGAGTAATATAGGGCTGATTGAGAGGGGTATCAAAGACCTCATTGGTCATCATACGAGCCTGCAAGTCACGCCTAGGCTCCAAAGTCCAGGCAGGCACATTAATAAAGGCCAGTACCTTACGGTTTAATTCAGGACTCATGTTCAAGCGATGCATGGCATCAATAAACACATCGATACCTTTATTCTTAAACTCATAACGTCCACTGGTACCTATGATGAGGGTATCGTCATCAAAAGATTCACCTAAGAGGCAATTGGCCAGGCGCAACATGCTCTTTCTGGCACGTTTCACCTTACCGGTATAGGTAGTACCTTTCGGTACAAAATCGTCTTCAAAACCATTGACCAACACCACATCGGCTGGTTTGTCCAACAATTCCTTACACTCTTTATTGGTAATCTCACTCACAGTAGTGAAACAATCAACAAAATGAGCGGTCTGTTTCTCAATGGAATGCTTTGACTGCATATTTAGTTCACCAGCCATCTGATCGCCATTATAGGCAAACAAATAGTCATATAAGGGCTTGTTATTGCCTGCTATGGAGCGGCCAATAGAGGTGGCATGGGTAGTGAAGATGGTAGCTATCTCCGGCACATTCTTCTGTAAGTAGAGGGCACTCATACCTGTCATCCACTCATGTGCCTGAAAAACCACTTTGTCATTGAACGTCAGGTTAAAACGATAGAAACTTTCTACCACCTTGGCTGCTGCAATGGCAAACATACAACTCTCGTCGTAATCACCATAAGCATGGAGCGAGTCAACGCCATAGTCTGCCCACATGCGACTATAAATCTCGTTCTTCTCAGCAAAGAATGGCATGAAATCCACCAACACCACAACCGGCTCGCCTGGGATGTTCCAGCGCCCTACCCTTATCTTCAGGCCGTCGTGATGAATAGCATAGTTGGTCCACGCTGTGTAGAGCAACTCTGATTCTATGAATGTGGGATTATCTTTACCTTGCCAGATATCTGGACCTATGAAAATGATTCTGTTACGCAGTTGCTCCTGCAGTGTCTTTGCCCTGGTGGAAAGCACTGTATAGATTCCGCCCACCTTATTACATACCTCCCAGCTTGCTTCAAAGATGTAATCGGGGGTTATTAATGTCTCACTAACCATCTTATCGTAATTTGCAGGCAAAGGTACGGAAAAAAGTCGAGATTCTTGGTATGTTGACACAAAAAAAGCCCGCTTTATGGTGCTATTTTTTATTTCACATCAAAAAGCGGGCAATATATGCCTTGCTAAAAGGCTGTTGGTAGGTTTTTATACCATCAACGCTGCAATCAGTGCCAAGATAGCATAGAACTCAGGCAATGCGCAATAAATCATGGTATTGACCATCACGTCATGACCCTGAGCTATACCGTTGATACCATTGGCTGCCACCTGACCCTGACGGATAGCTGAGAACAGGCAGATAAAACCAACTGCCGCACCAACACCCAGCATCAACAAACCCTGCTGAGAGAAATCGCGACCAATTGACATCAGAAAAGCCACGAATCCATACAAACCCTGTGTTGATGGAAGCGCTGACAGAATCATGAAGCTTGCTGACTTAGAAGGATCTTTCTTTAAACCTGCTTCAGCAGCATTACCTGCGATGGTGGTACCATAGCAACTGCCAATACCAGAGAGAGCCAACATAAGACCCAATCCGATGTAACCTAAAAGTACATTAACATCCATAATGATTTAAATTTTATTTGTTATTAATTTTTTGTTATTTATTTCTTATCAATATTCGTAAACGGGTTATAAAGCACACCAGTACCCTCGTAGCCTGAATTCTTGAAATATTCCACGAAATTCAAACGCAAAGGATGAACGAAAGCACTGATGCACGACATCGCAATGTTGAACGCATGGCCCAGCACCAGGATGAGACAGCACACTACCCAACCCGGGATGCCGCCGACACTATCCTGAACCATGAGACCTAACGAGTTGAACACACCACCTAACATACCACCTGCCAAGCCCAAGGCATAGAGACGCATGTAAGATAGGATATCGCCCATCAGACCAGTAGCCATGTTGTAGGTATCCCATACACCGGCACCAATGTTCACAAATACGTTGCGGTGGAGGTCATTGAGCAGATAAATGCCAATGGCTGCTACCGCACCGATGCCAATCAATGCCCACTTAGAGATATCTTCCGGTATCAGGTTGAGGAACATGAAGGTGGCAATGACAGAGCCAAAGCCTATCAGGAGGAACCAGCCCCAAGCACCTAAAGCATTCTTGAAACCAAAGCGTGAGGTCTGTACCAATGCTTTGATAAACATTGCTATGATGGTATGAACCACACCAATGCCTAATGCCAGGATCATCTGCTTATCGTAGGTACCACCAGCGATTTCTACCTTTCCTGATACCATGAAGGCCTTCAAGCCTTCTGGCACCCAAGTAGCTTCGTAGATATTGATACCGAAGAACGTTCCTAATACTGTACCAAAGATGGCAGTAAAGACACCTAATGAGATGACCAGGTTCATGATGCCTTTCATATCTGGCATCTTCTTCTTCAAGATGAAACCTAAAGCAATGAGCACCAAGCCATAGCCGGCATCGCCCAAACAAAAGGCAAAGAACAACGAGAAGAACGGTGCAATGAGCGGTGTAGGATCAAACTCCGTATAGTTGGGCATACCATACATATCGGTCAGCGTCTCATACATCTTTACAAACCAGTTGTTCTTCAACTTGATAGGTGGGTTATCACCCTTCTGTGTATCACGTATCTCATAGTACACACTACTCTGATCAAGGAATTCTTTCACTGGCTGTTCATTCTCTACAGGTATCCAGCCTTCCATGAGCATCACAGCACCTTCTGCCTGTGGCTCTCCGTCAAGACGTACCTTAATAAGGTCAATCTCGCCGTCGAGTTCTTTGTTATATTGCACCAGAGTATTGTAATTAGCCAGACAATACTGGGTCAACTTGTCCTTAACCGCAGCGAGCTGTTCCTGTACATTCGCTTTCTTGGCTTCCAACTGTGAGAGGCTCAGCTCTGGCAGTCGAACGGGCTCAATATCCAAACGGACAGGTTCGTGTGAGATGGTCACAAAGCTCATACGACCTACGGTCTTATCAATCACGACGATGTCGCATAATTCTTCCCACTTAGGGTTGAATTCACGTTCTGAGCAAGCATAGAACTGAATGTGATAGCCTGCTTTCTCCAAATTACGAATAGCCTGCCAATCGAAGTCGCCCCATACACTCATCTCTGCCATCTCCTTATCAATGGTTGGCAATTGCTGGGTAAAGTTGGCAATTTGGTTGTTCAGCTCGGCATACTGGCTCAACAAATCGTTCACGGACAACTCCCGATGAATGGTCTCATCGGCCTTTTCCTTGATCTTGAACGACATGTCTTTCAGTACATCCTTATACTGAGCACGTTTAGCCAGAGATTGCTGCAAGTCGTCGTTCATCAAGCCTGCCTGACGGGGCTGCACGTGGATAACGCCCAGTTCACGAATCTGTGACAGGAACGATTCGTATTCCTGATGATAAATCAGGAACGTGAGTTTCTTCATCTTACTAATCATGACTCAGCCTCCTTTCTTGCTTCCTGATGAGCCTTCATGATCTTCTGGGATGACTTGGAAAGATTCTCTTCGTCTTCCATGAAGCGTTTGATCTTTCTGATGGCATCTTGATAACCAGGAATCTGCACCTTCTCGAAGAGGTTCACCTTCTGGGTGGTCTTCTTACGAGCGTGCTCGAGCAGGTTTAACTTTGCAAGAACAAATTCTCTTTCGATGGCTGTCTTGGCCAGACCTGTCAAGAGGGTAACACCGTCGGCATACCATTTAGGCATGTTGAACATACTGTATTTCTTAGTCTCAAAATCAACGCTATCCAACACAGGTACACGCACACCGGCAATCTTCTTGACAGAAAGCTGAACATCCTTCACACTGATGAGAGATGCGTCAAACTCACTCCAAAGAGCAAACATGGCCTCGTAAGCTTGAATTCCTTTTTCTAACCCCTCTTCCAGTTTCACAGCATCGTCCTTACAACGCTTTACTTCCATGCGCAAGGCACTCTCCTTATTCTTAATAATAGGAAGGGTGCGCTGACGCACTTTCAGCTGTTTCTCCAACTGCTGAAGCGAGGTCTTATTATATTGAAACTTAATAGCCACTTCTTTAAATGTTTAGTTAATTACTTTGGCCAGTACTGGTCAACGAATTGTTTCTTAATATTCACCTCCTCTGGACGGAAGTACTTGCCAAACAAGCCCCATGTTACGTCCAGCATCTCGGTGGTATCGAGGTTCACGTCGATAGCCAGCAACTTGTCGGAATAATCTTTTGCAAACGCCAGGGTACGTTCGTCGTAGTCGGTGAGGTCGAAACCGTTCTCCATCTTGGTTTTGGCATTGGCGGCATCGGCATACAGACGTACGGCTGCGTTCATCACTTGCGGATGGTCCTTACGGGTCTTCTTACCACTTACATTCTGCTTCAGACGTGACAAGGAACGGAATGGATCGACGATGACCTTACCGATATCACTGTCGCGACGCAGGAACAACTGACCTTCAGTGATGTAACCAGTGTTATCAGGCACTGCGTGGGTGATATCGCCACCAGAAAGGGTGGTCACTGCGATGATGGTAATAGAACCACCTGTTGGGAACTGAACCGCTTTCTCGTAAATCTTTGCCAAGTCGGAGTAAAGTGAACCTGGCATAGAGTCCTTGGAAGGAATCTGGTCCATACGGTTAGACACAATGGCCAATGCATCGGCATAAGAAGTCATATCTGTCAACAGCACCAGTACAGCCTCATTCTTCTCCACTGCAAAATACTCTGCAGCAGTCAGCGCCATGTCAGGTACCAACAATCGTTCAACAGGAGGATCTTCTGTAGTGTTCATGAAACTGATAATGCGGTTCAAGGCACCAGCGTTGGAGAACACATTCTTGAAGAACAGGTAATCGTCGTTGGTCATACCCATACCACCCAAAATAATCTTATCTGCCTTTGCACGCATTGCTACCAATGCCATTACTTGGTTGAAAGGCTGATCAGGGTCAGCAAAGAATGGTATCTTTTGTCCTGACACCAATGTATTGTTCAAGTCAATACCAGCAATACCTGTAGCGATCAACTCTGATGGTTGTTTACGACGTACAGGATTCACTGACGGACCTCCAATTTCAACTTCTGTACCCTCTATTTCTGGGCCACCATCAATAGGTTCGCCAAAGGCATTGAAGAAACGGCCAGCCAACTGGTCACTCACCTTCAGCGTAGGTGACTTGCCGAGGAATACGATTTCTGCATCGGTAGGAATACCCTGAGTACCCTCAAACACCTGCAATGTCACCTCGTCACCAGCAATCTTTACCACCTGGGCAAGTTTGCCATTTACTGTAGCAAGCTCGTCATAACCAACACCCGTAGCTTTCAAAGAAAGCGTAGCCTTGGTAATCTGAGTCACCTTAGTATATATCTTTTGAAATGCTTTAGTTGCCATTTTTCTCAATGTTTATTTTAACAATTTTGATACGCTCTCACTGATGGCACGTTCCTTCAGCAAATCCATCATCTGCTCCTTGTAGTCGTAGTACCTCTCCGACTTGAACGGTGCATAGTTCATCTGCTTGCCGATGTTGATCATGCGCTTGAAGTAATCCATTACCTCATTGAACACCTCGAACTTAAACTCGGTGTGACAGATATCGATTACGAGGTTCATGATTTCTTCCTGACGTTCAAGTGGTGTAACAGCATCAATCTCATCAAATGCATCCTGCTGGAGGATTACGAAGTCGATGAGCTCTGCCTTCCAGAAGGTTACGTGGTATTCTACAGGTACGCCATCATCACCCAAGATATTGATTTGCTCGGAGATTTCCTTACCACGCTGCAAACGGGTTTTCAGTTCATTCACCTTGTCAAGCCAAGTGGGTTCAATGCGCTTTGCGATGTATTCCTGGAACTCGGGATACTCCACATATTTAGAATAAGAATCAATCGGGTTAATAGCCGGATAGCGCTTACGGTCTGCACGGTCTTGCTCCAAAGCGTAGAAGCAACGAGCTACCTTCTTGGTATTTTCAGTAACAGGCTCCTTAAGGTTACCACCTGCAGGTGATACAGTACCAATGAAAGTGATAGAACCGGTATTGCCGTTATACAACTTCACATAACCGCAACGGCCATAGAAGTTGGAAATGATAGATGACAAGTCCATTGGGAATGCATCTGGTCCGGGTAACTCCTCCATACGGTTGGACATCTCACGCAAAGCCTGTGCCCAACGAGAGGTGGAGTCGGCCATCAGCAACACTTTCAAGCCCATGCTGCGGTAGTACTCACCTATGGTCATGGCTGTATAGACTGATGCTTCACGAGCTGCCACAGGCATGTTAGAGGTATTGGCGATGATGATGGTACGTTCCATCAACTTGCGTCCGGTATGCGGGTCCACCAGTTCAGGGAACTCGGTAAAGATCTCCACAACCTCATTGGCACGCTCACCGCAGGCAGCAATAATCACAATGTCTGCCTCTGCCTGTTTAGAGATGGCATGCTGTAACACGGTCTTACCCGTTCCGAAAGGACCAGGGATAAAGCCTGTACCACCTTCTGTGATAGGATCGAGGGTATCGATGACACGCACACCAGTTTCCAGCAAACGGAAAGGACGTGGCTTTTCCACGTAGTTGGTCATTGCCACCTTTACAGGCCACTTCTGAATCATATTAACCTTCACCTCATTGCCATCAGCATCCTCAAGGACAGCTATAACATCCTCGATGGCATAGTCACCTTCAGCTACGATAGACTTAACGGTACACTCGCCTTGCTGCTGGAAAGGCACCATGATTTTCAGCGGCTGGTGGTTCTCTTCAACCTGACCCAGCCAGTGAGAAGCCTTTACCTTGTCGCCCACCTTTGCCAGTGGCACAAAATGCCATACACTATCCTTGTCAAGCGGATAAGTGTATTGGCCACGTTTTAAAAATACGCCCTCCATCTTATCGAGGTCATTCTGCAGACCATCATAGTTTTTAGAGAGCATGCCCGGTCCCAATGTAACTTCAAGCATGTGGCCGGTAAAGTCAGCTTCGGCTCCAACTTTCAGTCCGCGTGTACTTTCAAACACCTGGACATAAACCTGAGAGCCCACCACTTTTATCACCTCAGCCATGAGGCTGTCTCCACCAGTATGAATATAACAGATTTCATTCTGTGAAACAGGGCCGTCAACGGTGAGGGTTACCATGTTGGAGATTACTCCACTTACAGTTCCTTTTGTTGCCATATAATGTTTTTTATTATTTTATTCAGAATTCACTCGGTACTCTTACCTCACCTTTCAGTGAGTCGATGATCTCACGGAACATCTGGTTACCTTTCTCCTTATCCAGTGATATCCAACGCTCAATGATTTCCAATTGCAACAGGAATACATACAGACGCTCGATTGAGAAATAATCGAAGAAAGTCTTGTCTTCCATCCACTTCCAACGAAGTTGGTCGAGACGCTTCTCACGATCTACCAGGTCGTCGGTCTCGCTGATTTTAAGTAGTTGGTCAAAATAATCAAGCTCGGTTGTCAAGCCAAAATCACGTGCGTTTGACGTTTTCAACGCCTGGCATATCTCTGTATCTCCCACGATGAACGAAGCAATGGGCAACTTGTATTTTCTGGCTGCCAACGCCACCAGTACGTTGTTGGTGTTGAGGTTGAACTCAAACCAAGACGACACGAAATCGTTCGTGCACCGCATGGCATATTCGTAATAAAGACCAGCCAGACAATCCTCTACCAACACATCACTGGAAACGCCTGTTTCCTGTTGGGTGAGATAGGTCTGGATGAACTTAATTATATATGATGGGAGTGAGCCTGGGGAAGTAATGACGCCTTCCTCGTCAAATTGCTTGAATACAGCTACAAACTGATCGGCAGTATAGTTACCACGTGGATCTATTACCGCTTCTCTGTCCTTGAGCAACTTCAGAAGGTTCGCATTGTCATACTTGAGATAGTAAAGGTCCACCAATGCCTGGTCTTCCTTCGACAACTGCGGATAGAACTCAGTCTTAAAGTCGCCGACAGTATAGTTCAGTTTATTGTCGTCCAGAGAAAGTTCTGGAAGACCTGTAACCAAATAATAATACTGACTCATAACGATGGGAGTTATTACTTAAACAGTAATTCAACCAATTGGGGACGCAAGAAGTCTTTCAGGTAGTTAGAGAATTCTTCTTCACCGAAATTCACCTTGTAAGAGCCATCGGCTGGGGAGATAGTGAACAGGGTTTTCAAACCATTTACCTGCTCAATTGTCACACCCTTATCCAGTAAATCCTTAGCCTGAGCTGCAAAGAATTTCTTCAAACCGTCAGCATCAGCTGTAGAAATCTTGATGGGCTCGCTGGTTGACCATTGTTTAGCCAAAGAAACAATAAAAGAATTCAGATAATCTTTGTTACTGGTGAAATTCTTCACATCAGCATCGACAATCTTGTTGGTAAGCAGGGTTGCTACCTCAGATTTCAGAGCGTTGACAGCTTGACCGGCAAATAATTTTAACTCAGATTTGGCATTGGTGACCATCTCATCTGCTGACTTGCGTGCATCACTTAAAACACCTTCCGCCTGCTTCTGAGCCTCTTCCAAGATTTTCTGAGCCTCACCTTGTGCATTTGCAATCAGCTTCTGAGCTTCCACATTGCCTTTTTCAACGCCTTCCCGAAAAATTTTATCGGTCAGCTCTTGAATTTTGTTTTCCATGATAAGTATAAGTTTTATATTATTTCACTAATTACCAAACTTCTATGCAGATTTACGCACATAGTTCGGGTGTAAATTTAGTAAAAAGCATCGAAATAAAAGAGTTTTTTTGTAAAAAAAAGAGGAAAAGCAAAAAAAAAGGACAGCCCATGTGTTGTGTAACACAAAGGCTGTCCCATCAAAGACGGCGGCTACCTACTCTCCCACCTTGTGGGCAGTACCATCGGCGTGGTCGGGCTTAACTTCTCTGTTCGGGATGGGAAGAGGTGGAACCCCGGCGCTATAGCCACCTGAATATCGGTGCAAGGTGAGCGCAATGACAAGTTCACTTGTACATTGCCGAGCCGAAGCCCGATTTCGACACCTTGTCAATAAGGCGACATGTCAATTCAATGTGACAACTGATATTCATCCGTAGAAAGACAACCGAAAGGGAGAAGAGGTGAGAAAGCATCATTACATGACAGACAAAGAAGCCTCGGGCAATTAGTAGCGCTCGGCTTTGGTGTCACCACCTTTACACCTGCGCCCTATCAACGTCATCGTCTA
>Ga0256404_1007806_pt1 | contig 16616 bp, 14 predicted proteins | sample RumenRJG_01DNA_FD_185990 | JGI IMG/M metagenome (GOLD analysis project Ga0256404, IMG submission 185990) | Bovine rumen microbial communities from Lethbridge, Alberta, Canada - RJG_01 | ecosystem: Host-associated > Mammals > Digestive system > Stomach > Rumen | place: Canada: Alberta | collected...
GCAAATAATCCATACTCTTCACGCAAACCGCCCTACAATCCGCACCACCGGCATCAAGTAGCTTTCCCCGAACAGATTCAGATGGTTCAGCCAATGGTACAGGTTATAAATCTCTCTCCTGTCCTCAAACCCCTCTTCCTTAGGGATCCTTTCATAATATCCTTCATAAAAATCCCTTGGCATAGGGTTAAACATATAGGTCATGGCAATATCTGCTTCAGAATGCCCCACATAGACAGCCGGATCTATAAGCACGCCCATACCCTCTCCGTCGATCAAATGATTCCCGCCCCACATATCTCCGTGAAGCAGCGATGGATGCTCCGGCTCCCCCAAAAATGAATCCAGCCTCTCCATCAGCGAAATTGAATCTTTTATTGTCTGTACGTCAAGATACTTCTGGGCCATCTTAAACTGAGGCTCCAACCTGCATTCCCTGAAAAAATCTATCCAGCTATCCTTAGGTCTGTTAATCTGCCTGGTCGCTCCGATATAATTATCATGCAGAAATCCATACCGTCCACCTTCCACAAACTCAGATGTATCAGCCAGATGCATCTCGGCATAACTTCGCCCGAAGCGGGTCCATGTATCTCTGCCGGGCCTGCCGCCTTCAATAAGTTCCATCATCAAAAATGAAACCCCAAGTTCCGGGTCTCTTCCCATGGCATACAGCTTCGGGGTCTTAACCGCACCGGTCCGGGCTATGGCTTCAATCCCCTCTGCTTCCGCCTCAAAAAAAGAATAATTAGCCATACTGTTCATTTTCAAAAAAACAGTATGACCATTGGAAAGCCGCAAGGTCTTTGCGGAATTTATATCACTGCTTATGATCCCGGAACTGTTCTCAATCCGGACGTCATGTCCGAAACATCCTTTAAGGGCGTCTGCAACCGATCCATACCTCTTCATAAATCCCTCTATTTTACGGTTATCTGCGCTTCCATCAACACGTATAACCATTTCATTTAAGAAATTATTATTTATGTATTCTAACGCAGCATAATACTGTTTCCAGACTGTCACTTAACGTATTATATCACAAAAACACCACCGTCACGATCTTAAGAGGAAAATGACAGTGGTGTTCTTTTATAGCACAGATATTTCTTCTGCTAAAAGAAATATGATTATATCCTCAATCAGTAAAATTATCGATGTAGAAATCCTGCACTTTCAGATGTACTAACATATAGCCAACACACAACGTCTATATCTGTTGTTTCGGTACAAACTCTATCCTAAGAGCCATACCCATACCATCAGCTAAACGCTTAAGTAAATTAACAGAGGGATTTCGTGTACCGTTTTCTAATTTGCTGATATCAGCCTGATTGATTCCTGTACGCTCTGCCAATTCTTTTTGAGTAAGATTCTGGGATGTACGAGCATCAACGATGGCTCTGATTACATCCATCTCGGGCTGAATTGCTTCATATTCTTTACGAAATTCTTCATCTTTCATCTGCTCTGAAAGCATATCATTTAATGTTTTCATGATAATCCCATCCTCTCTATATAGTCTGCTCTCCGCTCCTTTGCCAGCCTTATCTCTTCTGGCGGAGTCTTTTGTGTTTTCTTCACAAAACCATTGGTCAATATTATCTTCCCCTCATAGTAGAAGAAATATAACACTCTGGTTATATTGTTCCCTACCCGTGTTCAATTCCTTCTGAATGCCATATTGAAGCCTTTGGATTATTAGTTTTTAAAAGGTGCATATAAGATTCTCCATCTTCTTTTTCATATACAATAACTGTGAATTCTGCCATAGGATAGTCAAAACGAGCTGGACAACGGTAATCTTACCGCCATACAGCTCGTCAATTATCTTAGGATATCTTATTTACAGAAAAACTTTCACACACTCCGCTGTGCTGCTGCCGATGCCAAGTCCCGCTATTTTATCTCTCCCGGATTCTCAGATTTCCTCAATCGTGATTCTTGATATGTTGAATGAGCCTGATTCCAAAACCGGAAGGTGCAAGCAAAATCGCATCCTTTGAAGATCCACCGTCGATGGTTCTGTTTCCCAATGGATTAAAGAATCCTTTGTCCGTAAAAAATTTCATTGCTTCGTCAAAATCATCGACATTGATGCGAATAACCGTCAGGTCATTCGGCATGGGAAGCTTATCGCCAGCCGAAGAGATATCGACATGGAAGCCATTTTCGTCCTTCATGCGGAATTCTGTAATATCCTCGTTATTTAGCTTCTCTTTTTCGTGAGTCGTCTGAAATCCCAGTTCCTCAAATATTTTGACAATTTCATCTGCATGTCTTGTACATATCAGCGGATTAAAGCTTGTGATCTTCATGGCTTTCTTTCTATCCTCCCATTAATTCCATAATATCTTTCAAATGATTGGCAGTTGTTTTTTCTCTTTACGTTCCTTATCTGTTATAACAATATTCTAGTATCATTCTATATAAAATTCAACAAGAAAAAAAAGCAGACAGCGTATGGCACATACAAAAGAGCCTTCCCTGAACGAAAACGCTCTAAATCTTTATCGATCTTTTTTTTGCCTGTAGCTGCCGAAATAGTCCATCGGATAGTACCATTTCTTCAATACTTCAAGGGCATTGTTCCGTTTATTCAAGATTTTTTTCTGCTTTTAGTACCGTTTCTTCCAAATTACCGCAAAATCATCAACATGAAAGCTCTTCTCGGCATAGACAGTTCACAAATATTTCACAAATATTGTTAGCACTCTCCCTTGACGAGTGCTAATTTTAGTGCTATAACATAATCGAACAGAGGAACAGAGAAGACCAAAAGAACGGGATGTTCCAATGATCTAATCCCTCCTTCCCCTTGCTCAGTAGCTATTAACAGTATTGAGTGAAAAGGAGGCAATCATTATGTTAAGACCTAGTATTTTTGGAGAAGATTTATTTGACGACTGGTTCGCATTCCCGGATTTCAGAGATCTGGACAGAACCGAAAGAAAGCTGTATGGCAGACACGCCGACAGGATGATGAAGACCGATGTTCATGAGCATGACGATCACTACGAAGTAGATATCGACCTGCCCGGCTTCAAGAAAGAAGAGATTGGTCTGGAGCTGAACAATGGATATCTCATTGTCAGTGCAAACAAAGATCTGGATAAGGACAAAAAGGATAAGAAGGGCAAACTTATCAGGCAGGAGCGTTATTCCGGATCAATGCAGAGAAGCTTCTATGTCGGCGAGGACATCACCGAGGAGGACATCAAGGCAAGCTTCAAACACGGTGTATTGAACCTCACCCTTCCTAAGAAGGAAAAAGAGAAACTCCCCGAAAAGAAACAGATACTCATCGAAGGATGATGTTAAAATGGGCCTGCGGATTTCCCGCAGGCCTTTCTTTTCAATGATTCTATCTATTATAACCGGATAACCATAATATATTCTTCTTCATTCTAATTTGTCTCATTTCAGATAGTCTTTAATCAAATCAATATTAGATAAGCAGTCGTTGTATCCCAGCCAGTATAAGTCGCCTAATTTCTCCATATCACCCTCAACCCTAGCCACCAGAACCTCCTGGGAGGGTGCCATCCGAAGTAATCTTCCCTCTTTGTGAAGGCGCTCTATCTCATCGCACTGATGGTTGTAAATGATATTGCCTCTTGAGAGCTTCTTTGCAAATGCTTTATACTTCCTGTAACGCCTGAAGGGGGCTTTTGAAATCTTCTCCGGTTTCCGATAGTCTATATCTCTGGTTCGGATCACCAGGATCTTTTCGAAGTTTTTCTGCAAGGCCCAGCAATAAGGGATCTTACATGCGCATCCACCGTCCAGATAAGGCCTTCCATTTATCATAACCATGGGAGAAATGTAGGGCATGGACGCCGACGCCCTTACACCGGCAAGAAGATCTTCGCATTTACCCTTTTCAAAGCAGGCAGCATTGCCGGTGATGCAGTTTGTCGCAACGGCAATAAATCTCTGCTCCCGTGAATAAAAGCTCTCCGAGTCAAAGGGTTCTAAGATTCCCCTGTCTTCTGTCAAAAAGCTTATATCCAGGATACTATGGCTATGCAGCAGAGCCTTGGTTCCCACGTATCTGCTGTCATGCCGGAAGGTAAGATTAATCCTTGCCGAACGTCCTATCTGACCTGATACATAGTTCATCCCTGATAAGGCACCGGCAGACACTCCTATTACACAGGAAATGTTTATATCATTTAACATCATTGCATCCAGAAACCCCTGGGTATACAGGCCTCTGAATGCCCCGCCTTCCAGTACAAGGCACCCTCTCGTAATCTTCTCGGATGCCCTCCCACCGGGAATCTCATCAATCCTAGAGTATACTTTCACATTACCGCCTCCATTACAATTAACTATATTATAGCACTAGTGACAGGCCGCCTTCTCATCCTTCTTCTTTTTCTTAAATATAGGATGGCGGTAACGATACCGCCCTTTAAGCTTATCTTCGTATTGAATGGCATTACACCTCAGGCAGGACATGCAGAAGACGCATGTATCCTTTACCCAGGTGGGAGTGCCCTCTTTCATTTCTATGGCCTTAACAGGACATCTGCCTGCACAGACCCCGCATCCGATGCAGGAATCATCCGTATAAAATGGCCCCGTCTTTCTGGACTCTTCATATACCTTATAATGCTCTTCGGATTTCTTAAGAAGCTCCGGGTCATAGTCTTTTACTTCTTCCCGGTTTTTTATCTGACCTATTATCTCGTCTAAGGCGTCTCCTGCCTCATCCAGCATAACCTCAGCCTTCTCTTCATTTGTGGGCTCGTAAAGGATGGCGAAATTAGCAGGCATTTTTACAGAATAGACGGCAGAAACCTCATATCCTCTGGCTGCCAATTTAGAGTCAAATACCTCTCTGGCCCCGAAAAGAAGCCCTCCGAAGGTCAACAGTCCATACAAGTATTTAGGCCTATTTATTAATTTAAGATTTAACATAAACTCATTTACGATAGAGGGCAGACCCCCGTAATAAACGGGACAAACTATGCCCACCGGCTCATCTTCCGGTATATCAAAAGAATATGTACCATTTTGCATGCAGTCCGTGATATTAACCAGTCTTCCTCCCAGCCTGTATTGAAGCTGCATGGCCGCAGCATATGAATTACCTGTGCCTGTAAAATAAAAAACCATCTTGCCCTCCCTGTTTAACGCATCCGAAGTTTTATGACAAGGGGTCTGTCCCCTTGTCAGGTTTTTATGGTATGGCGTGTAATGTGTCCACCATTTTCATCAGTTTTTTCTTGGTAAAGTATATTACCGGTCCCCGAAGAAAATTCGGCACTGAAGGCGAAGTAGCAACGCCCTTTATCATATTCACCATGGAAAATCCCTCGATAATCCGGTTAATCTCCGCAATCTCGGAAGGAGAAGTTGTACCGAAATACTCTTTAATGACGATATCCCAGATTCTCGCAAACTGTTCCCGGGAAATACCCATATCCACCGTCTTCCACTTGGTCTTGGCTGCGATTACGTATACCAGATACATACCCGCCAGGTCAAAGATGGGATGTCCCATACCCGAATCATCCACATCTATAAGCATGATCTCCCCGTTTTGATACATAATATTACCGGGATGGAAGTCCTGATGGATAAATGTATTCCGCTCCGGGATGGTATCGATCATCTTAAAGAGCCGTTCTGCCTCCTGAGGCTTATAATATCCCTTGTCCAGGGTGATCTGAACTTCATTTCTGTATCTTTCCTTGGAACTGGGCAGGGCACCGGGTTCAAACTCCGTAGAATGGAGTTTCTTTAAGGTATCAACGATCAAATGAGCGAACTCATCTGTCTTGTCGGGGTTAGCCGCGATCTCCTGGGCAAAGGATCTGGCATTGATCATCTCATAGACTACTCCGTAGTTCTCCCCTACCCGGACCATATCAAAAGCGATCATGGTGGGAACCCCTTGAACGAAGGCGTTCCTGGTTATCTCCCTGTTACGCTTTATCTTCTCGATACTGTTTCTTTCTCCGAAATATACCTTAACTATAGTTTCATCATCCAGACGATAAACTGCTCCGTTTCCGCCTTTTCCTAAGAGTTCGCACCCTTCTACCGATACTTCTCGCATCTCTTTTTCCGCCATAGCAGTCTCCTTATTTAACTATTGAGGTTATAGCAGTTGCATCACCGGTGCTAAGTCCTTCATCGGACATTATGGCAAAGGAGTAACCCTCCACTACCCAGGTAATGTTATAGACCTTGTTCTTAGTGGACTTCATAATTACACTTTGATCACCGACTTTTACCGTCTCCGTCTTTTCATACTTATTATAATCACCTGAGATATCTTCTTTTCCTACACCTTTGCGGATAATGGTTCTTTTTACTCCTTCGACCCCTATGGCTTTATCAGAGTAAAATGCCTGCATCATATTATTCTTTACTGCCTGAACAAGGGTTATGCTATGACCGTTTACCTTATCCGGCGCTTCCATGGGGAAGCCTGATATCTTAGCTGCTTCCTCCAAGGTACCGCAGTCGATCCAGGGATTGGCTACTCCTAACATGGGTCCGTCGGCTCCTGCCGATGAACCCCCTGCACTTGATGATGCTGCGTTTGTTGCTGTTGCCCCACTTGAAGATGCCGCCGTGTTTGCTGCAGCACTTGAGACTGCTGCTTTAGGAGCCGCTGTCTTAGATGCCGCCGATGATCCTCCCGGGGCACTTCCTCCACACCCCGCCAAAAAAACAAGCATTGCTGCGCAAACTACTCCAAATACTTTCTTTCTCATAATAAATCCCCCCATTTAACTCTTTTATTCCTTCTTCTTGAACCTGCTTCTTAACTTTTTCCATACATATGACAGGCCTATAGCCACCGCAGCTACAATAATACCACTTGGAACTACTCCTGCGGCTCCGACCTTACCTATATCCAAAAGTACCATCGCTGTCATGATAAAGGAGATGGTCATCCATTGGCAGACATAGATAGTGTTAAGATTCATGCTGCAGTAACTGATAAACTTTCCCGGTTTTGTCTGTTCCAGTCCCCGGAACAGGAAGAATGCCAGTGGCAGCGCCATTAATACAACAGAAAGGATAAATATATAATGATACAGATCACTCCTGTAGTAGTGTTCAGAGACCGTAGTATAGAATTGTCTGAAATCGTGCCCTGTCCATATATAGAGGGTCGACACCAGTGCGCATACCACCACGCTTACCCCAAGAGTCTTCCTGTAGAAGGATGCCCGATCCTCCACTCTTTGCAAAATATCCGCAAATACCATTCCCGATGCAGGAAAAACAAACCATAACAGTAAAGGATATGCCGTCGTTTTTCCGGAGAATATTAAAAGCCCCAAAAGCATGGCAGGCACGGTGCTTTCCACCTCATATGTATAAGACCCGACACCTACGGTAGCCATACTTCCCAGAATCAGCATAATAAGTGCTATACCAAGAATATGAGCAGACTTAAGCTTCATGACCTTCAGAAGGGCTGTAAGCAAAAACGACAAGCCTGCTAAATGAAGGATATCAGATATAAAGAGTGATTCCAGCGTGGAAAATATTGACCCCGTTTCTACTCCTATAATATCAGCTACAATACAAAAAGACGTCTGACGTGCAAAATTAAGGGCAAAGCCCCCGATAAAAAGCTTAAGCCCGCGTTTTGCAAAGTCCGACGGGGAATCATGCTTCGTATATACCATTCCTATTCCCATGGAAAACATGAATACGGGAGCCGTCAAAGGGCCCCCTAAAAATTCGATAGTATTCCTGAAAGCATCTACGGGCATTTCTCTTAAATAATCAATGCCGCTCATTTGCTCATAAACGTGTATAAAAACCATCCAAAGGATAGCGAATGCCTTGACCACATCCACTTCAAACAGCCTTGAGGAAAGCCTGCTTTTATTATTGGGATCATTTTCTCTCATATACCACTCCTGACATATTCCGCCTGTATTGTTCTAAACGTCTGCCTGACCCTGCTTAGCCAGATTATCTAGTTCTTCGCTTACCTTATCCACGGTTTCAAGAACCTGGCTGGCTGATGCCGAAATCTCCTCAGTAGAGGAAGCAAAGCTGCACGCTTTATCATTAACCCCTTCAACTACTTCGAGAAGACTCTTTGTATCGGAAACAATACTGTCGATGGCATTTCTGATGATGTCATTATTCTCGGCACTTCCTGCTGCCGTGGCCCTTGAAGTGGATGCTAAGGTATTGATCTCCTTGGCAACTACAGCAAAGCCTCTTCCTGCTTCTCCTGCCCTGGCTGCCTCGATACTTGCATTAAGAGCTAAGAGATTGGTCTGGGATGCGATCTTTACAACCTTGGCGTTATTATCCTCCAGCTGTTTTAAAGACTCCAGAATATGCTCCATGGAAGAGTCTAAGCTCTTGCAGAAGTTGGATACCTTTGATACATCATCGTAGAGCTCCGAGCTGTCGGTGGCATTTTTATTATTGCCCTCAACCATATCATTCATGGAAGCCTTAAGCACATCCACATGTTCATTAATGTTATTAATAGCACCAAAGATACCTGCCTTCTGGTTATCAAGAAGTTCTCTTTCTTTTAAGATAGTCTCTTCCGCGAACTTGTGCTCTTCTTCAATAACGCCCTTGAGATAATGAACGCAGTTATCCTTGTGATTAAATCCGTTGTAAATGGCCGTTGCCATATCCTTACAGGTATCATATCCGCAACATGAGCAGTTAACAGACCGCTCTGCCTCCGTGTATTTGCGCATGCTGTTAAAGATATCGTTTAGCTCGGCACCTGTAGGTATCTTAATGGGACAGGTATCTGACTTGTCAGTGTATTTTCTCAGATAATCATTGAGATTAAGCCCTGCAAACTGCTTATTCAATGCCTCTAATCTCTGGGCAGGTGTGGTCAGCTTATCCCATGGACCCTTATCGTTTTTCTTAACCGATTCCCTTATACGAAGGAGGTTATATAATGCATCATCCGTCTCCGAAATCTCCGGATCCGTAGCGGTTCCGCAGATACATCCGTTCTCACAGTTAAGGGCATCGATAAAGAGGAAGGGTGTCTTTCCGCCTTTTATCCTGTCTTTGTTTACCTTCAGGAAATGATACATCCTCTTCTCGCCTTCGATCTGACGGATAAAAACGCTCTCACCAAGGAGCCAGTATACATTCTCCTTTAAACCGCCGGGGGCGGGATATATGGAGCCCAGTCCGTATTCTATCTCGTCGGAAACCGAGGGACCGCTGATATTATGCTCCTTAACATATTTCATTAAGTGATCAAAGGTAACATTATATGAAACATAACCGCCGTTATTGGGGTCGTCTATCTCCAGCTTCTTAGCAATACAGGGGCTGATAAAGGCCAGTTTATCGGTTATTCCCATGGTCTTCTTGGCATAAATGGCTGCACACATCATAGGGCTTTGTACAGGGAAAAGCTTAGGAAGGAGTTCCGGCATATAACGCTCGATATAGCCTACAACTGCCGGGCAGGGCTGGGATATTCCACCCAGGAAATTATTCTTCTGGATGTAGTTAATATAACCCCAGGTACAGATGTCCGCACCGAAGGATACGCTGATTATCCTGTTGACTCCGGCGGCTTTTAAGCCTCCCAGCACTCTCTCATAATCATTTTTGTAGTTAGCCATAAATGCCGGTGCCAGAAGAATGGAAATCTTCTCTCCGTTCTTAAGGTCTTCAAAGAACCTCTCCGTATCATCCCTGAATTCCCTTGCTTTATGCTCGCATACATCAAAGCAGGCTCCGCAGGATATACACCTGTCACCGTCAACATCAATACGGCTGTTTCCTTCTGCATCAGGCTTGCTCGAAACACAGGCTCCCATAGCGCTGCATACCTTAATACATCTGTTGCAGCCTACGCAATTATCATTTGTAAAAACCAAGCCTTCCTGTAAACCCATTTTTTATCCCCCTTCTTTTTGATTTCAAATAATGGTCCCTCTCCCGGCCTTATTGTCATACACGTGCGAATATTATACACAATTTGTCGGCAAATTTCAAGGTTTTCTATAAAGAAACACCCAGAAGCTTTATCTTTTCCAAGGCAGATTCCTTCGCTTCTCCCCTGATCTCCAGATGAAGGTTTCCGGCCCTTAACATATACCTGTCTGCAGCGCTTTGGAGGAAGGGAATAAACTGCTCATCATTTACGGTGTCTGCCGTAATATCCGCATTCATAACAAATTCATTTCCGTAACGGTCCCTGTATCCCAAAGAGTCCTTCAATGCTCTTTCCGCCACAAAGGTCTCCAGTTCATAGAGGTCTCCGCTTTCCCTTGCTATCTGATAAACCATGGGTGAATAGATATCGCCGTATCTCACATGTTCCCATTTAAGGACTGCTTTTGCCCCTATGCAGTTTTCATCATTGTCGTAGAGCAGCCGGTAGTCCACCTTTAAGGGACTTTCGTAAGGATAGATATCCTCCCCGGGGTCGGTAGCTTCTAAAGATACACTCAGGTCTGTGGCCAACAACCTTGCCAGCCGCCCTCTGTTGCCCTCACATTCCGTAAGAGCCATTTCTTCTTCCTCCTTGTTTTCCTTGAAATAATCAACAAGGCCCTTCATTTCAGAAGAGAATTCCTTAAGGGCATTATTCTCACACCTGATAACAAAAGGTGCATAACAGGCAGTGGAAATAAGAATATTAAAGATCTGCACCACAACTCCCATCAGGGATCCCGTGGCCAGATAGCCGCTCATAAGGGCCGGGGTGGTCCAGTCCACGGTTGTGGTAACCGCAGGCAGAAAGCCTATCCTGGTCATTATAAAAGCATTGGTGAAGCATAACATGGGTGACAGGATAAAAGGCAGGGCCATCAGAGGATTATAAATAACCGGATATCCGAATACCAGCAGCTCCCCGATATTAAAGATCCCGGGCAGGGCCGCCATACCTGCCAGCTTCTTTGTTGAACTTCTTTTTCCGAAAATGGCCATGGCGATGAGAAGTCCTATGGTACATCCCGTACCTCCCATATTTACAAAGGTATCGATAAATGACTTTGATACTATGGAGCCCGGTATAATGGCAGTAAATACGTCATTTGCCACCTGGTCTAAGACATTATTGCCGTGGATGCCCAGGCACCACATTATACTTATAAGGGAGGTAAAAAGCAGTCCGCTTCCGTAGGACCTCTGTGACCTCATGAATAAGGCGTTAACCCCCTTCATAAAGAGATACTGAACGCTTTTAACATCAAACAGGATCGTAATAATGTAATTAGCCACCGCGAAGCATAATACTACGCATAAGAAGGGCTTAATAACCTGCAACGTGGCATTAAATATGGTGTCTGCCCCGTCCACAAATATGGTCTTACGGGTCTTGAAAAAGGATTCGAACTTCCGAAAAAGGACGGATCCTATAAGTCCTGCCAGAAGGGCAGAGAAGACTCCCTGTCCGGACAGCAGGGTAATGTCAGGCTCTCCGGAAAAGAAGCCTGCCAGGATAAAGAAGCCCGTCACACATCCCAGTAAACATCCGAATCTGGATACCGTTCTTTTTCCATCATCGGTCTGGTTCATGTAACTAAAGCTTAATGCAATTGTTATATATATGGCCAGAGACCCTATGGTAGCATGCTGTATTGTACCGATTATACTCCTTAAAGCCCCTCCCAGAAAGGAGTCCAGGACCTTCTGGTAAGCGGGTATGGGGAAGCCGTTAAGCAAAACCGTGATACTGCCTATAAAGAGAATGGGTATTACCATGGCAAGGCTGACTCTGATGGTGTTTGTGATCACGGAAGCTTTCTTTGCGATCTTTGTCTTCATTTTTCACCTCCGGCTATGGAAATGATACCATCCCAGTCCAGTTCATTCAGCCTTTCTTCAATCCCCGCTATCCTGTCACGGTCAACTTCAGGGAGGCTGTATTTCTTAATATCTTTTATAAGTTCCTCCATAAGGCCGTAATCCATACTGCCGGCTATCTCCTCCATGGTCTGGTAGGCCTCCTTCAAAGCCGCATCACTTATGAAAGGAAGGTTCTCCTCTTTCTCATCAAGCCATTTTAACCTGCCCTCCAGAGTACGGTACATTTCAAGAAGCCTGTCCGTATTGGCAGATATATAGTCCATATCTTTTGCCTTTCCTGCCTCTTCCAAGGACTTAGCAAGGCTTGAGAGCTCACCCGCACCTATTATCCGTGCCGAGCTCTTTAAGGCATGGACCTTGATGGTGTAGAGGTCAATGTTCCCCTCTTTATAGAGGCTTTCTATCTCATCAGCCTTACTTTTCGCCGTCTGATGAAATACCGTAAGGACATTTTTATAGCCTTCCATGGATCCGCAATTGGCGATACCCGTCTTTTTATCTATCTCCTTTATATCATCCAAGTTTTTCAGCAGATTGCCATCGTCATTTTCCTCCTCCTGTCGGGGAGACACAGCACTATCCGGCTCCTTTATCTTGTCCTTTGGCAGCATATCGAAAAGAAGCTTCTCCAACTTCTCCCCGTCTACGGGTTTAAAGAGGCAGTCCGTAAAGCCGGCTCCCAGGTACATTTCCCTGGCCCCGGATACGGCATTTGCAGTTAAGGCCACCGCCGGGACGTCTATGCATTTCCCCGATTCCCGGATATACTTTAAGGTCTCGATTCCGTCCATATCAGGCATCATGTGGTCGATAAAGATAATATCGTAGGACTTATCCCGGGTAAGGGAAATGGCCTCTTTTCCCGACATGCAGGTATCTATCCTGATGGCAGTCTTTTTAAGAAGACTCTCTATTACAGTTAAGTTCATCTCCGTATCATCCACCACAAGGATCTCAGCCTCCGGTGCATGGAAGAGCTCATGATATTCGTAGGAATCATTTGCCATCTCCTTGAAGCGTGCGGCAAAGTCCCCGATCTCTTCCCATTTAAGAACCTTTTGTTCTACTTCAAAGGAGAAGATGGAACCCTTACCGTACTCGCTTTCTACATTAAGCCGGCTTCCCATAAGGCCAAGGAGCTGCTTGGTAATGCTCATGCCAAGGCCCGTGCCTTCCACGTAGCGGTTTCTTTTTTCCTCAATACGCTTGTAGGGCGAAAAGAGGCTCTCCATATCCTCCTTCTTCATTCCTATGCCCGTATCCTTTACCGTAAAGGCAAGTAAAATATGGTCCGGGTCTTTCTTCTTATAGGAAACGGTAAAGTCCACTCCGCCTTCTTCCGTATACTTTACGGCGTTGGTCAGCAGGTTCATTACACACTGTCTGATGCGGACCTCGTCACCATATAACAAATGAGGAATCTCTTTGTCCACCTCCAGGTTAAGCCCCAGGCCTTTCTTCAGGGCCCGGTCCCTTATCATATTGTTCAGGTCATTTATAAGGGAAGAAAGGTCATACTCCGCGGGAATGATCTCCATCTTGCCCTCTTCCACCTTGGAAAGGTCAAGGATATCATTTATAAGGGACAGCAATGTCCTGCCCGCAGACATAATATCTGCGGCATAGGCGCGTATGGTTTTTTCATTGGATTCACGAAGGATCATCTCATCCATGCCCAGTACCGCATTGATAGGAGTTCTGATCTCGTGGGACATGGAGGCCAGGAAACGGCTCTTGGCCTCATTTGCGTGGTCTGCTATCTCCTTTTGTTCCTGAATCTCTTCTATATAACGGTAGTGCTCCGTTTCATCAACCAGGGCGTAGAGCTTACCGTAGGTCTCTCCCCTGTACTGAAGGTCATTTTCCTCGGGAGTATATATGCGTCCGTCGATATTTAGCGTCTCTTGTCTTTCTATGGCGCCGGTGATGTCGGCCAATACGTCATAGGGAGTGGATATGGCCTTTCCGGCAATGGGTTTAAATGAGTAAAATGAATAAAACTCCGGAAAAAGCCTGGCTGCCGGTTCATTGAAATAGAGGATCCTGCCCCCGTTGTCCACCACGATGATGCCCTCAGAGATCTTGTCTATTACGAATTCCCGGGCTATCTCCCTGGCTCCCATAAGGTCAAATTTGAAGATTCCCACCAGGATCAGAATGGTTCCAAGCAAAGCTCCTATCATGGTTATATCGTAGTATCTGGAAACGGGAAGTATTCTTGTCATTTGAAGAAAGAGGGCCGCTGCCTGAACCACAACAGCTGCCATAAGGGTGAAATACCTCTGCCTTGAGGTCTTACCCTTCTCCCTGTGAAAGGCCTTGATAAGCCAGTAAACTCCCACCACAATAAATAATGCACTTAATGCCATAAAGAGTTCGTACATGATTCCGCCGGTATGATGGAAGTAATAGAACCCCTTATCCTGTTCAAAGGAATAGGTTTTGTAGTAAAGGCCGTTTCTGCCCACGTTAAGGACTGTCCCATATACGCAGACATTCACCAGGACCATAAGGTATACAAAAACTCTGGGAAGTTTCTTGTTGCACATTTTAGCTGTAAAAAGGAAGAAGGAAAATACTATCCAGATTCTTCCGGCATATGACAGCTTCAGGGCAGTAAGGTAGGCTTCCTCTGTAACCGCCTGGAGTTCCATAAGGTAGCCCAAATTACTGATAAATGATGCGATACAGGTCAGAAAGAGATATGAATGAATGGAGTTCTTCCATCCCAGAAAGACTATTACGATCTCGATAAATAACACTATTACGGTTATATATTGAACAGACAATAAAATGTCATGAAGATTCATTTTTTCTATTCCCCCACAGATGTTTGACAATTATTGTAACACAATTTGCCGAATTTTTAAAGCATTCTGAAAACTGCCACGAAAAATTTAAATAGATAGTGTCTTGTGGAGAAGTAAATAATAGATTATAATTAATGATGAATATTTAATAGGAGGATGATGACTTTGCTAGCGACACTTATCCCACTTTTCGATAATTCCATGAATGTCCCTGCATATTCAATATTTGCACAGAGAGAGAATCTCCTTGCCAATCCCGGTCTTTTGGGAACCAGGAGCTTAGATATGGCTTCTACCGTAGTTGGTTTTGAGATAGTTAACAACATGGGGATTGATTCCCTGGCAAGTGACAGCAGGGTATTCGTTGAAGTTAATAATATTTCCATATATTCCGGAATCGAGATTGCCTGCCAGGCTAATCCCGCAAGAGTTATTCTTCTGGCAGACAAGACCATCATTCCTACCGAACCATATATAGAGCGCATGAAACAGCTTAAGGATAAGGGCTTTTCACTGGCTATAAAGGGTCTTGCCTATACCCAGTTTGATGATTATGCTGAGATCTTAAAGCTTGTGGATTATATATTCTTAGATCATACCCGTATGAACATCAATGTGGCGAAGTCATTTTTCTCAGCCCGTTATCCGGGGCTGAAGCTGGTGGCTGTAGATGTTAACTCCCGTGAGGATTACGAGTCACTGACGGAGAAGGAAGGGTATGCCCTCTATGAGGGAGAATTCTTCAGAGTTCCTGTTACTTCCAAGGGGGCGGATGTTTCTCCCTTGAAAGCCAACTATATCGAACTGATGAATATCGTTAATGCTCCCGATTTTGAGCTTACGGAAGCGGCAGACGTTATCTCAAGAGATACGGCTCTGGTTATTTCCTTATTACAGATGGTTAACAAGATGTCCCGTAATTCCGAGATTACATCAGTAAGACACGCTGCTGCCATGTTGGGACAGAAAGAACTTAAGAAGTGGATTAATACGGCTCTGACCAAGGAGCTTTGCTCCGACAGGCCCAGTGAGATCACCAGACTTTCACTCCTCCGTGCCAGATTTGCCGAGAATATCGCTCCCTACTTTGAGAAGGCCTTATTCTCCGGTGAGCTTTTCCTTATGGGACTGTTCTCAGTACTTGATATCATTCTTGACAAGCCTATGGAAGAAGCCCTTTCCATGGTACGTGTAAGCAAGGAGATTCATGAGACTTTAGTTGAGAGAAAGGGTGAATTCGCTCCCATCCTTGAGTTCATAGAGAATTATGAGAATGCTAATTTCCAGGCCGTATCCAGACAGATGATGCTTCTGGGTATTAAGGATGATGATATATATAATGCGTATGTTGAAGCGCTGTCATGGTTCAGCAAGATGTTTCTTAAATAGTTACTATTCACAGTAGAGTGTATAAAAAAAGGCAGTTTGCATTTATGCAAAAACTGCTTTTTTTAATTAAATTAAATTGTAAATCCCCCTGCCAGAAAGTCACCTAAATATCCCTTTGTCTTTACTTCCTTGCCGTTTAAGAATACACTAAAGGGCTTTTCTTTATTCTCATTAAGCTTACTCCGGTTATCAGCTAAGAGGTTCGCATACTCTTCCGCCTGTGAGAAAGAATCAAAATATGCACATCTATTCCCCATGGTGTGGTCTGATGTTATCCAGAATTCCTCCACCATAACCATAGCCGGATCCACCTCGTGAAGCTTAATAAACTTGTCTGCATTCTCAGCACGTAAAAGTCTGTATTCCTTATTTAATGATTGCAGTTCCATTTTAGTTCCCCTTTTTATAAGAATAATGTCAGTGTAAATTCTGTTATGTCTATCAAATCTTAGTACTTTTTAAGGTATTTTTCAATAGGTTAAAAGTCCGGATAGCGTAAATCAAATGTAGGAATTAATAAAACAGAGTTGCCCTTAGACTTGCGTTAGAATCTAACTATCTGATTATTATATTCCTTTTTTTCTGAAAAGGAAACCTTCCGTCCGCTTCGCTCCC
>Ga0256404_1007808_pt1 | contig 16613 bp, 17 predicted proteins | sample RumenRJG_01DNA_FD_185990 | JGI IMG/M metagenome (GOLD analysis project Ga0256404, IMG submission 185990) | Bovine rumen microbial communities from Lethbridge, Alberta, Canada - RJG_01 | ecosystem: Host-associated > Mammals > Digestive system > Stomach > Rumen | place: Canada: Alberta | collected...
GTCCCTGGTCGGTCTTCGCCGGCTTGAGGAAGATCCAGACCGACACCACCTCCGCAAGGTCCCCGTAGCGGTCGTTCTGGAAGATGTCGCCTTTCTGCTCGCCGACCAGCCGGCAGGTGTAGTAGAGCATGCGCTTCTTCATGGCCTCCAGCGAGCGCACCTCGTTCTGCCCCTCGACGTTGAGCAGGACGCCGATCCGCTTGTCCTTGCCTTTCGGGGAGCGCAGGCGCACGAGGATGTCGTAGCGGATGCCGCCGTGGCCCGTGCCGGAACGCTCCCGGTCTCCCTGGTTGATGCCGCCGGTCTGCGGGTCCTCCAGGTAGGGCAGGACCTGCCGCCAGCCCATGTGGGCGAAGTCGTCCACGAACTTGCTTGCGAGATAGGCAAGGATCTCCTTGCTCATCAGCCGGCGCTTCAGCTCCTCGTCGATGAGGGTGCCGTCGTGTTTGGAATGCATGGATGCAACCTCCTACACTACCATACCGGCCTCCTGGGGGATTTGATGGGCAAAAAAGGAGGAAAACACAGGATTGCAGGCACAACATGTTCCCGTACAAGGAATAAAAATCTCTCAAAAATTTTGGCTCTCTACAGATGTTTGTGGGATGGAGCGGAAAACGAAGGATTGTGGGGCATGGACCATGGACAGGCTACCCCACAGAATGTCGATTTGAACCTTTTCTTTTCTTCGGTTCTTTCCTAAGATGGTGGGCATGATTACCGATATCGCCTGGGATTTCGACGGGACGCTGTGCGACAGCTATCCCTTGATCACCTATTCGTTCCAGATGGCGCTGGAACAGGTGGGAGTCCACGTCAGCACGCAGGAAGTACGCAAGTGGGTCACCATCACCGTCCCCGATGCGGCCGCGCATTTCCACCAGCTCTACCACTTCGACCTTCCCGTCATGATGCAACTGTTCCGCCAGCGCAACGAGCAGATCGACTACGAGCGCGTCACCCCCTTTCCCGGAGTCGGCGACGCGCTCGAGCAGGTGATCGCCCATGGCGGGAGGAACCATCTCTACACCCACCGGCTTGCCACTTCCGTCCTGCAGTACCTGGAACACTATGACCTCAGAAAATACTTCACCATCGAGCTCACCGCGGACAAGGGCTTTCCCCGCAAGCCCGACCCCACGGCCTTGCTGACGCTGATGGAAAAGGGAAAGATCAAGGCGGAGCATCTACTGATGGTGGGAGACCGTCCGATCGACATCGACGCGGCATTCAACGCCCATGCGGCAAGTTGCTTTTTCAACTCCAACCACCTTCCCAGACCAGCGCATGCCACCTATTCGGTAGACACCTACCCGGAGTTCTGCGGCCTGCTGGAACAGTTGATGTGAGCATATATACAAGAAAGGCAACCTTTGAGTGCACCATGTGCACTGCGTAGGTTGCCAAACATATGGTAGAATGAGGAACCACCGATCTGCTTCTGTGCTTTAGCTTTTGAAGCAGCCCTGATTCTCACCAAGTTCTGAATCAGGAGCCTTTCGGCTCATAACTGCCATTAATCTAACCATCTTTCGCTTTCAGGTCAAGCGAAAGATGTAATGATTCAATTGAAAATTGAGGAGAATTGTGTAGTCACCCGCCTACGTGCTGGAGAATGATCCAGATTCCATCCAGTCCGACACAGGCGTAGACTACCTTGCGTAGTACTTCAAGGCGCAAATGACGGAACAGCCAGAGACCGGCCAAAGTTCCCACAATCGAAGCGGCCCACCCCACCCAGATCATCGGCACCAGTGACGCCGGCACTTGTCCGCTCCAGATCCGGATTAGGAAATTGCAGGTGCTGGACAAGGCGAAACTTGCCTGGATGGTAGCAAGGTATTCTTCCTTATCCGGCAGGGCAGGAACCAGATACAGGGCGGTCGGAGGGCCGCCAATGCCGAAGAATCCGTTGCCGAGACCGGTGACAACTCCCATGGCGAGCCCGCTCGCAACGGTGGGTTGGAGATGGATTCTTTGGCTGAATACTAGAAAATACAGGGAAAGCAAGACAAACACCATGCCCAAGGCAATCATCAACTTCCCTGTGGCGAGCGAGGCGGAACAACGGGTGCAGATCATGCCGACGGCAAGGGATGGAAGGGAAATGCAAGCCAGCACCTTCCAGCGAACCTTGTGGCGGAGTTTGATGGAGATGTACCACGAATTCAAGGCTCCGGTTACCTGGGTGAGCGCCACTGCCGTACCAAACGGGAAGGAACCAGACAGTCCCATCATCATCACGATGGCCATGCCGAATCCGATGGAGGACTGGGCCACCGACCCCAACAGGACCATGACCACAAGGCAGAGCATTGCATTCATCGCGGTATCCTCTCCACGGAGAATGCCGACATGTCATCGAAAAAGACAAGCCTGGGTGGGGGAACGATGAATGAGAACGGCTGATTTGCGCATCGCTCTCCGATTGCCTGTTGCAGGTCCTCCAAAGCCTCGCGTTCGGCTTCGGTCGGCGGCAAGAGCCCATAGCCAAGACCAATGTGGAACCCATAGGTCTCGTGTCCGGGAAAATGCAAGCCGAGAATACGCCCGGCCTCGTCTCGCCAGGCCCGGACTGCCAGTTCGTCCCCTTCGCTTTCCGCCCCCAGCTTGACGCTCAACCCCTCATCGACGCGCAGTCCCAGAAACCGCATCCGCACCGTACCCAGCCTGGGCACCTTCGGCCAGAGTCTTGCGAAAAGGTCGTCCACTTCGGAAAGCCGGGCCGTACAGGGCAGCAGGCTGGTCCAGTGGTCTCCGTCCCTGACTTGGTCGCAGACCCCTTCGATTGCCGTCATATGAAAACTGTAGGGTGGAAGGAATGCGATGCAACGGGAGATGGGACATCGCCTGACCTCGTCCTGCATCGCCTTGACCCGGTCGGATACCTCGCTTCCCTCGGGAAGCAGGGAGACCACCGTATTGCCGGGAAAGTGGCAGAAGCTCATGTCGCCATGGAACTTCCGTCCAATGCTGCGCCCGAAATGCAGTATCATCACGCCTCCTTACGGGGAATGCGGCGGGTGTTGAAAAAGAGCATGTTGTCGAAGTACGTCATGGAAGGCTGGGGAATTTCGAAAACGAACGGATGCCGCTTGCATTCCTCGACGAAATCATCGGCGATTTTCTGGATTTCCGCATGTTGCGCCTCATTCAGCGGCTTGATTCCGTAAGCAAGGCTGATATGGAAGGCGTAGCGGTCGTGGCCCGGGAACCAGAGCCCCATTTTCTTCCCGACCAGATCACGCCAGTCGCGCATGGCCTTGTCGTCTTCGAACGAAGCAGGATACAGGCCGATGCAGATGCCGCCGATGATCCTCAGGTACTCGAAGCGCATATGGACCTTGCCAGGCATGGGAACCTCTTTCCAGAGTCTCTCAAACAGGTCGTCCACCTCGACCAGCTTCGCCGTCGTCGGCAGCAGGCTGGTCCAGTGGTCCTTGTCCCTGACCTGGTCGCAGACTCCCTCGATCGCCGTCATATGCAGGCTCTCGTCGGGCAGGAACGTCAGGTTCCCCGCCAGGTCGCTCTCCTCGAACATCGTCCTGACCGCCTTTGCGCGGCGGAACACCTCCGTCGAGTGGTCCAGGATGCAGACCATCGTGTTTCCCGGGAAGAAACGAACCGAACCGTCGGCGTTGAACTTTCCCCCTACACAAGCACCAAACTTCTCCGCAAGCATCGTATGAGCCTCCTATTTCTTCGGCTTGATCTTGAACCTGACGAACTCGGTGATAGGCATGCCCGTATCGTAGTCGAGCTGCCTCTCCTCGCCCGGGCCTGTCGGCCGCTGGCGGGTGAATCCGTCGCATTCCCAGTTTTTTTCCTTCTTGGTATACCACGGCCTGCATGTCCACTGATATCCACGATACGGATCACGCGTGTCGTTCATCATCCCCATCAATTTCTCGTGCATCCGGTCCCTCATCTCGGCATGATCCGGGTCGTCGAGATAGTTCCTCAGCTCGTACGGGTCCTTTGCCAAGTCGAAGAACTCGTCGCTGTCGGTCAGGAACTCGGCGAGCTTGTAGCGGTCGCTGATGATGGCGCGCATGAACTGCAGTCCGCCGAACCCGTCGTGGTCGATCTCGTAGCGGTGGAACTCGCAATAGACGTACTGCCGGTACGGTTCCCCCTCGGGGTGCTCGATCGCGCTCCTCATGCTCCGGCCGGGAAGAACCGGCGGCTGTTCGATCCCGAAGTAATCGAGGAATGTCGGCACCAAGTCGACATGGCTCGCTACGTGGCTGTACACGCTCCCGCCCTTGGCCGACATGCCCTCACCACCCCGGACAATCAATGGAATATGGGCAATCGCCTCATAGACGCTCGGCCCTTTCATGGCCAGCGAATGGGAGTCCAGTCCGCAACCGTGGTCGCTGGTGAAGACCACCATGGCGCCAGGGCAGAGACGGTCCACCGCGTCGACGACCCGGCCGAGCTCGCTGTCGGCGAAGCTGTTGCAGCCAAACAGGTATTTCTGGCTCGGCTTGAGATGTTCCTTGTCTTCGTGGAGCCGTGGCGCGGCCCAAAGCTTTTCCAGCTCCGGCTTGTCCCTCAGGTCATCCTTGTAATCCGGAGTCACCGGCATCACGTAGTCCTCGTACATGTCGATGTACTGCTTCGGGCAGAGATACGGGCCATGGGGTTCGTCGAGACTCACCGTGAGGAAGAAATCCTCGTCATGGTGCTTTTCCAGGAAGGAAAGCGCGCGGTCGCAGACCTGGTGTCCGTAAGTGAACGATGCGTCGATGCCGTCCCCTTCCACACTGGTCGACTTCTTGCGGCTCCTTCTCCTGTCCGCCTCCTGCATTCCGTCCAAGTAGAGACGCATGTCGAACCAGTAGGCGGGGTCATATCCGGGGGGACAGACACCGTTGCCGAAATAGTCCCCTCCATCCAGATGCCACTTGCCGATGTAGGCACAGTGGATGCCCTTCGGCTGAAGATACTCACCAATCGTCTTCACTCCTTGGGTGAGAGCCATGCTGTTGGCAATCACGCCTGTGGCATGGGGATACAGCCCGGTGAAGATGCAACTCCTCGCGGGGCCGCAGACCGGCTGGGTCGAATATGCCTTGGAAAACCGCACGCCTTCCTCGGCCAGACGGTCGAGATTCGGGGTATGCATGGCCTTGTTGCCATCGCACCCCAGCATGTCGTACCGGGTCGTGTCCTCCATCAGGAAGACGACTTGTCGTTTTGCCATTCCTCAATCCCTCGCAATCCGCTCCGTCGGGAAGCGGAACATGTTGTCGAAATAGGCCAATACCGGCCGGGGGACCTGAAAGACGACCGGGCGCGCGGCGCACTCCCCGTCAAAGCGCCGCTTCTCCGCTTCCAACGCCTTCTGCTCAGCGCCCTCCGGCATCCTCAGGCCGTAGCAGAGCGAGATGTGGAACTCGTACTGGTCGAAGCCGGGAAAATGGACGCCGAAAAGCGACGACATGGCGCTTCGCCACTGACGGATCCTCAGGTTGTCTTCGGCATCCGCCGGCCTGAGCGCGATCGCCACCTCGCTCTGGAAGCGGAGATGGTCCGCCCGCATCATCACTCGGGGGAAAGCCGGACGTCGTCGCCAAAGTCCGGCGAACAGGTCGTCCACCTCGGAAAGCGGGGCAGTTGTCGCTAGCAGGCTGGTCCAATGCTCCCGGTCCCGCATCCAGTCGGTCACCCCCTGGATGACCGTCATGTGGAGACTTTCGTCCGGAAGCCCGGTCAGACAAGCTCCGAACGGACCGGCCAGGCACGCGTCGCGCTCGTCCCTGGCCAGACGGAAAATCTCCGAGCCGGGGACCAGCGGACTGATTATGGTGTTTCCAGGGAACCGCCGTGGGCTCCCATCGGCGTTGAACTTGCGCCCGACGTCGAATCCGAACCGAATAGCTTCGCTCATTTCACCGCGCTGTCCATGGTACCTTTGACGAAATACCGTTGCAAGGCGATATAGACGATGGCGACCGGAAGCACGGAGAGCACGGCCCCTGCGGCCGCCGCAGGCAGGTTCGTCGTACCCTCGGCGAAAAAGGAAGAGATCGCCAGAGTGATTGTCTTGAGCTTGGGTTTCTGCAGGATGTACAGCTGGAAGGAATAATCGTTCCAGATGTTCACGCCGGTCAGGATGGTGACGGAGGCAACGACCGGCATCATGTTCGGCAGGATGATCCTGGGGAACACGCTGAACTGCGAACAACCGTCGATGATGGCAGCCTCATCCAGATCCTTTGGAATCGAAGCGATGAAGTTGGTGAACATGAACACTCCCTTGGGCAGTCCGTACGTCGCCGTCAGGAGGATGATGCCCCAATAGGTGTTGATGCCGTGCATCGCCACCATCTCGCGGTAGATCGGCACCAGGACGGAGAGCGGCGGCACCATCATGACGCAGACGAAGGTCGTCAGGATCCACTTGTTCAGCCGGCTCTTCCTCCTTGCCAGCGGGTAGCTGGCGATCGAACCGACTACCAGGATGATGATGACGGCGAACACCGTAATGATCAACGTGTTGCCGACGGCAAGCCCGATCTTTCCCTTCGTCCAGGCAAGAGCGTAGTTCGAGATGTTCCAGTGCTTGGGAAACAGCCAATGGCTGCTCCGGTCCATCTTGGTCTTCAGTGAGAGCGAGAGGATGATGTAGAATGGAGTGAAAAACAATACGCACATGATGATGGAGATCAGGTTTTTCAACCAGTTGTGCGATGCATTGGGTGAATGTCTGTCAGCCATTGATTTGCCTGTCCTTTCTTTCCAGATAGCTTCTGAGGATCCAGCTTACAATCATGATGAAGACGAAGCTGAACATACCGATCGCGGCGGAAAAACCTGCCTGCTGGTCGGCGAAATACTTCGAATTGATCAACGACGAGAGCGAATGGGAGGCATAGCCAGGTCCGCCATAGGTCAGCGACACGACCAGGCCGAAGAGTTTCAGGCCACCGATGATGTTGAACACCAGACTGGTGGTGAATGCCGGCAACAGCATGGGGATCGTGATGTGCCTGAAGATCTGCCAATTGGAAGCACCGTCGATCTTTGCGGCTTCCTCGTACATGTCGGGAATCGATTCCAAGCCGGCGATGAAGATGATCATCGTCTTGCCGGAATATTCAATCGAGTTGATCAGGGTGATGATCAGCACAGCCCTCCAGCCGACGGCCAGCCAGTCGACCGGATCATGCCCGAACAGTTTGAGGATATCGTTCAATGCGCCACGTTCATAACTGACAATGAAATACCAGATGTAGCCCACGATCAGCTGGGCCACCATGGCGGGAATATAGACAATCGTGCGGGTCACGGTGCGCAGGAAGAATTTCTTCACAAGCAGCATGGCCAGCGCAAGGCCGAGGACTGTCTGGATGGCAGTCGACCCAAACCCATACATGAGGGTATTGCGGAAGGCCGTCCACACCTCGCGGGAACCAAAGAGTTCCTTGTAGTTCTCAAGGCCTACGTAGTTGTAACCTTGGGAATACCCGTTCCAATCGGTGAACGAGATTTGGATGCCGGTCACGATAGGGATGACCACGAACAAAAAGAACAGGATCATCGCAGGAACAGCCATCAGGCTGAGAGCCCGCGGATCGCTCTCCAGGAACCGTCTGATTTTTTGCATACGTGAACTCCAACAAGAATACGCGGGAAACAAAGAAACGCGGAAGGTCTTCCTTTCGGTTGGCCTTCCGCATCAGAATGCAAGGTTACTTCTTCTGGGAAAGCAGCTTCTTGTAGCTCTTCTCCATCTCCTGGCAAGCCTGCTCGACGGTCAGCTCTCCGCTGGTAACCCCAGCACCGGAGGAGCGCATCGTCGCCCACATGCCGCTGGGCAGCCATTCACGGTCGAAGATCGGCTGGGTGCGGAGCTCTTTGTACTCGGGCTCTTCGAACACCTTGAACATCGGGATGTTCGGGGTGACGTCGCCAAAACCGGTGGCCATGCCGCTATGCTCGGCGATATAGGTCACGTTCTCCGGCTTCGCCATGAACTCGAGCAGGGCGATTGCCAGATCCTTGTTCGGACTATCCTTCCAGACACCGTACGCCTCGCGCTCACCGCCAGTCCAGACCGGCGTGTCGTTCGTGTCGTAGACAGGAACCGGCATCATGGTCAGTGCGGCATCCTTGTTCAAGCCGACAGCCTCCTGGATGAGACTCCAGTTGCCGAACATGAACAGCGTCTCCCCGTTGGCAAGTTTCTCCGCCTTGTAGACCGGATCGGCGGTATTGGCATCCTTGTTCAGGTAGCCTTTCTTGTTCAGCGTGTCGAGGAAACCGGCGACGCGGCCCCACTTGGACCAATCGAACGTTCCGTCAAGCAGAGCCTTCTGGTTCTCCTCGCCCTCGCCTTTCATCGTGACCAGGAAGGTCTGGGCGGACGAATCGAACAACTCGGCCTGAGAACGATTGTCCTTTCCAGCGATATACATGCCGGTAATGCCTGCTTGTTTCGCCTTCTCGCAGTCACCATAGAATTCATCCCAAGTGCGAGGCGGCTTGTCGATTCCGAGTTTCTTCAGCACGCCGGTGTTGACGATGATGCCTTTCTTGTCGATGGTGTACGGAATGGTGACCAGCCTGCCATCCTTGGTCGTCACGACGCCCTTGATGGTATTGGAGAGCCTGCTGGCAAACGAGCAACCGCTCAGGTCCATCAGATACTCGCTGTAGCGCTTGACGCCCCAACCGTGGGTGGCGAACACGTCCGGAAGGTCGTTGGCCGCCATCTTCGCCTTCATCAGGTTCTCATAGTCCTTTCCATAGGTGGTGTATTCGACCGTGACACCAGGATTGGCCTTCATGAACTCGTCGACAACGTGCTGGACGGCAGAAAGCGTCGGATCGGACGTATTCGTTGCCATCGTCAGGTTGCCCTTCAGCTCCATTTTCCCGGCTGTGGCGGCACTAGGAGCGGCTTCCTTGCTTCCCTGAGCGAACAGCGCCCCCATGGCGAGCAGCGCCACAGAACAAGCAATCAATTTCTTCATGCAACATTCCTCCCTTTGAAAATCTTTGCATATCTTTATTTTCTCTTCGGAAATTTGTCCCAACAATGATAATTTCTTCGCATTGGATGCAACTTTCTCAATGAGCGTGCTAGAATGGCGTCATGCGTCAGGATTCTGTCACAAAGCGGCTCTCCAGAGCCTTTCTGTCCAGTACGTTGCTGCCATTCCTCTGCATCGTCACCCTGAGCGCCGGTCTGACCGACTCGATCTATCGCAAGGAAATCTCGACGATGACGACGGGATATCTGGACAGCCTCGCAGGGAACATCACCCAGTACATCCGCGACTTGGACCAGGTCACGCTACTCCCCTATTTCAGCACCGAGGTGTTCGACATGATCGAACGGATGGGCCACGAGGGCGACCCCTCCTATCTGGAAAAGGCGCAGCTGGAAGATGCGCTTGAGAGTCTGCTCTCCTCGATCCGCTACACCCGGAATGATTACTACAGCAGCATCATGGTCAGCAAAGACACCACGCTGTTCTCCTCTTCCAACTATTTCAGGGGAAAGCCCAAGGACCACTACGACTGGACTACCGAATCGTGGTACCAGGCCGCCCTCAGCGACCCGAACAACCTCCATTTCATTCCGCCCCACGTCCCCACCTATTACGACACGAGCAATGCAGTGAAACGGATTTCCCTGGTCCGCTCGATCAACAACCTGATCAGCCGGAAGCCGAATGCGGTGATCAAAGTCGACATCCTGCCCTCTTCCTTCGGCAGATTCCTGAACAACGCGACCTTTTCCGTTCCATCGGTCCTGTACATCACCGACAAGGCAGGCAACCTGATCTATGCCACAGCGAGCGACAAGCGGATGGAAGACAGGGTGCAGGCGGACACGGACGGACGCCTGATACCTCCCGATGTAAAGGCGAACCTGATCCAGAGCCACGTCATTCCGGAAAGCGACTACACGTTGTCCGTCGCGCTGGACACCCGGGCGATCTTGAACCGGAGCGGAAAAATCTTCGCCATCGGCATCGCCTGCTATCTGGCCGCGCTGTTGATTTCCATGCTGCTGAACCGGCGCTTCTCCAAAACCATCGCCCAGCCAATCGAGGAGATCAAGCGGGTGCTGGTCGCCATCCAAGGGGGAGATTTTTCCGCCCGCTACCAAGGAAGGCCGGAGTGGGAACTCAACGAAGTCGGTGGCAGCATCAACACCATGGCAAGCGAGCTGGAAAAGACGATCCAGCACACCTATGTGGCGGAATTGAAGACAAAGGAAGCGGAGAACAAAGCCTTGCTCTCCCAAATTCAGGCCCATTTCCTGTTCAACGCGATCGATTCGATGATCGCCCTTTTGTACGACAACGACATCGCCCTGCTGGAAAAGAGCCTGTACAGCCTGAGCGGCATGCTCCGCTACACGCTTCGCAAGGAAGAGACCGTCTCCTTAGGAGAAGAACTTGATTTCATCAAGGACTATCTTCTCCTCACCCACATCCGTTTCGCAAACCGTCTGGTGGATACCGTGCAGGCTGCCGACGACGTGCGTGGCGTGGTCGTCCCTCGCCTGATCCTCCAGCCGTTCGTGGAAAACGCCGTCAAGCACGGCATGGAGCCGCTCTCCCGCAAGACGAACCTTTCCGTCACCGCGCGCAGGGAAGGCGGGGACACCGTCATCACCATCGCCGACGACGGAGCGGGGTTCGACAGCAAGCACACCGACATCACCCGCAGCACGGGCATTTCCAACTGCATCGCCCGGCTTTCCCAGCTCTCTCCCGGCTCCTCGATCCGTATCGAGAGCCAGGTCGGGTCAGGATGCACCGTCACCATCACCGTCAAGGAAGGAAATCATGAACATACTGATTGCTGACGACGAGATGAGTTCCTGCATCGTCATGCGCCACCATATCGTCCGTTATGGCTCCCCGTACATCTCCTTGGACTCCGTCCACGACGGCAAGACCTTCCTCGCGCACGTGGAGGCCCGGTGCCCGGACGTCATCTTCACCGACATCCGCATGCCCGGCATGTCCGGGCTGGATGCGCTTTCCGAACTGGAGGAAAGCGGGAAGCTTTCCGCCTGCTCCTGCTATCTGATGAGCGGCTACAGCGAATTTGAGTATGCCCGGCAAGGAATCAGACTCGGGGTGAAGGACTACCTACTCAAGCCTGTCAAGGCAGAAAACGTCATGGCCATCCTGCAGAAGGAGGAAGAGGCCCGATATCGGGGGCTCCGGGTCAAGGATGCATGGAAAGCGGAGAGCGAGGAACGGGCGCTCGCCCTCTCCCTTTCCATCCAGAACCTCGCTTCCCTGATTGCAGGCAAGGATTATGTCGGACTGAAAAATGAAACGGACCACTGGGCCCAGCTCTCCAGCCGCGGCTCCCTGCCGATTGACCCAGCATACGCCAGAGAGAAGCTGGGAATCGACGCAAGCGAACGGGACGGGCAGATTACCCAGCTCAAAGTAATCGGCATGATCAATGGCAATGCCTCCCGCGGACGGCCAACCGACCGGATGCTGAAGTTTTTTGAGGACCACTACAGCGAATTCGACTTCAGCTTGCAGCGGCTTGCCTCCGAATCCGGCTATTCCGTGCAATACGTCTCACAGCTGTTCAAAAAAGAAACGGGCAGGAATTTCATCCAGTTTCTGACCGAGAAGAGGATCACACAGGCATGCTTTCTCTTGGAACATACCGACATGCTGGTCAAGGATGTAGCTCTCTCCTGCGGCTATACTCATTCCAACTATTTTGCCAGATTGTTCAGCCAGGAAAAGGGGCTCAGCCCAGAAAAATGGAGGGAACAGCGACAGGAATGCTGAGGAAACTTGCCGACAATTCCGTTTGGAAGTATCTTTAGAAAGAAGAGGAGTCGCCCAATGGTCATGCAGGAAGCTGGCGAGATGTATCTCGAGACAATCTTGAGGATCCAGGAAGAGCAGGGATATGCCCGTTCCATCGATGTCGCCAACCGCATGGGGTATTCGAAACCCACCATCAGCGAGCAGATGAAGAAGTTCCGCGAGGCGGGACTGGTCTCGTTTGACGACGAGATGCACATCATCCTCACCCCGAAAGGACTGAAAATCGCCAAGAAAACCTATGAAAGGCATGTGGCGATCACCTCCTTCCTTGAGAAAATCGGAGTCAGTCCGGTTACCGCAGAAAACGACGCCTGCCGTTTCGAGCACTATATCAGCGACGAGACCTTCAACTGCATGAAAGCTTTCGCGAAGGAACAGAAGTCCGTGTAACCGATCCCGACATGTACGATGAAGGCCTTCCCCGTCCGAGGAAGGCCTCCGTCTTTTTTGGGTTCCGGTCACTGCCTGCTTGTCGCCCTGATGGCCTGCATCACACAGGAGCCACCAGCGAGGACCATCGCGAGGGCAACCTCCTCGAGATGGTCGCTGGAAAGACCCAGCGTCCGTGACAGGTATGCTTCCGCCTCATGTAAGGAATCCCGCAGCTTGACCGCCCGCTCCCTGCCGTCATCGGTCAGGGACACCTTTCCGTAGGACTCTTTCCAGACCAGGTCGTGGGCCGCCAAGCGGGAGAGCATCGCGCTCACGCTGGACTTCTGGACTCCGAGGTGGAGCGCAAGGTCCACCGAACGGACCTCACGCCCACCACGGGCAAGGATCGCCAGCAGATAGCGCGCCTCACGGTCGCTTATCCGAGCTCTGGCAGTGGTGGTTACAGCTTCCTGCATAGGGACAGAAGGCGCAATGACCTTTCTTGTGCTGGCCGACCAAGTACCGGATGATGCCGATGACAATCGCCAGCAGTATCAGCGAGATAATGATGGTTGCTACCATACTCCCCCCATTCACACACGAGCAGCTGCGTAGTCGACTCCACGGCTCGTCGTAGTACCCCTTCTGAACAAAGCATACAGCAGGAAGATGAGCGCGGCAAACCCGAAGACCGTACCGACTCCAAAATGTCCTGTCTGGAAGAGCGAACCGAGCTGGTAGATGATCAAGGCAAGCAGGTAGGCAAGACCGCACTCGTAGCCGATGGCGATCATCGTCCACTTGCCGTTGTTCATCTCGCGCTTGATGGCGCCCATAGCGGCGAAGCAGGGAGCGCAGATCAGGTTGAAGACCATGAAGGAGAAGCCGGCAAGCGGGGTAAACGCCTGCTGCAGGTCGCCCCAGATTTCCGTGCCGTCCTCGCTCAGCTCACCACTGAAGTGGAAGAGGATGCCGAAGGTACCGACGACGTTCTCCTTGGCGATCAGGCCGGTGACCGTCGCGGCGACGGCCCTCCAGTTGCCCCAGCCGAGCGGAGCGAAGATCCACTTGATGGCTCCACCGAACGCGGCCAGCAGGGAATAGTCCATCTCCTCGTCGGAAAGCATCTGGAACCTGCCGTCCATGAAGCCGAAATAGGAGAGGAACCAGACCAGGATGGTCGCCAGGATGATGACCGAACCGGCCTTCTTGGCGAACGAGGAGGCACGCTCCCAGACGCTATGCAGGATGGCGCTGAGCGTCGGCATGTGGTAGGCCGGCAGCTCCATGACGAACGGGGCGGGATCACCGCTGAACAGCTTGGTCTTCTTCAGGATGATGCCGCTGATGATGATGGCGGCGATACCGATGAAGTAAGCGCTCGTGGCGACCCATGCGGCGCCGCCGAAGAGCGCGCCGGCGATCAACGCGATGATCGGCAGCTTGGCGGAACAGGGAATGAACGTGGTGGTCATGATCGTCATGCGGCGGTCGTTCTCGCTCTCGATCGTCCTGCTCGCCATGACGCCGGGAACACCGCAACCGGTACCGATGAGCATCGGGATGAAGCTCTTGCCGGAAAGCCCGAACTTGCGGAAGACACGGTCAAGGATGAAGGCGATACGGCTCATGTAGCCGCACTCCTCCAGGAAGGCCAGGAAGATGAACAGGACAATCATCTGCGGCAGGAAGCCGAGAACGGCGCCCATGCCGTTGACGATGCCGTCGGAAATCAATCCGGTCAGCCACGGAGCCGTGCCCAGGTTTTCCAGCAGGGTGGCGACACCCGGCACGATCCAGGTTCCGAAAAGCACGTCGTTGACCCAGTCGGTTCCCATGGTTCCCAGAGTGGAGATGGAAACATAATAGACCAGGAACATGACGGCCACGAAGATGGGAAGGCCGAGCCACCGGTTGGTGACGACGCGGTCGATCTTGTCGCTCATCGTCTGGGTGACCTGCTGGCGCTTGATATAGCATCCGCCGACAATCTGCGCGATCACCGCATAACGCTCGCTGGTGATGATGCTCTTCGCGTCATCATCCATCTCCTTTTCGCAGGCCTTGATGTCCTCATCGATATGGGAAAGCACCTTCGAATCCAGGTCCAGCATCTTCTGCACGCGCTCGTCGCGCTCAAAGAGCTTGATGGCGAACCAACGTTGCTGGTTCTGCGGCAAGGAATGGACGGTCGCCTCCTCTATGTGGGCGATGGCATGCTCGACCGAACCGGTGAACTCATGCTTCGGCATCGGAAGCTTCCCGCTCTTCACGATCTTGATGGCCTCTTCGGCGGCCTCCATGATGCCGGTTTCCTTCAGGGCGGAAATCTGGACCACCGGGCAGCCAAGGTCCTCGGAGAGCCGTTTCAGGTCGATGACGTCGCCACGTTTCTCGACCAGGTCGGCCATGTTGATGGCGACCACCATCGGAATGCCGAGCTCAAGCAGCTGGGTGGTGAGGAACAGGTTCCTTTCCAGGTTGGTTCCGTCAATCAGGTTGATGATGGCGTCAGGATGCTCGCCAATCAGGTAGTTGCGGGCGACAACCTCCTCCAAGGTATAGGGAGAAAGGGAATAAATGCCGGGAAGGTCGGTGATGGTGACATCCTTGTGGCCCTTCAGGGTTCCCTCTTTCTTCTCGACGGTGACGCCAGGCCAGTTGCCGACATACTGGTTGGCTCCGGTGTATGCGTTGAACAATGTGGTCTTGCCACAGTTCGGGTTTCCCGCTAATGCAATCTTCATCGTTTTCCTCGCTCCTCAGTTCACGTGGATAATCGCCGCATCCTTCTTCCGGATGGACAGTTGGTAACCGCGGACCGTCACCTGGATCGGATCCCCGAGCGGTGCGACCTTCTCGACGTGCAGGGACACGCCCTTGATGATTCCCATGGCCATGATGCGTTGCTTCAGCGCCCCATCCCCCGAGATACTCTTGACTACGGCGTCCTCTCCGACGTTGACCTCTGCCAATGTTCGATCACTCATCTCAACAACTCCTCAAACAAGAATACGTGCCGCCATCTCACGACTTAGCGCGACGCGGGCATCGTCTTTTACCTTGACAATCAGATTTCCAGCCATCGAAGAGACGACAGACACCTTGCTGCCTTCCACGATTCCAAGCTCACCGAGAAACTGCCGGACCTGGGGTTTCCCGCCGACAGAACGGACGACATACTCTGTGCCGATTTCACTTAACGTAAGTGGCAACACGTACACCTCCCAATAGTTAGCTTCCGCTAACCATTCAAGAAGTTAGCAAACACTAACCATATATGTCAAGTAAAGTTCGATACGTCCAACTTTTTGGTTTGAAACGCTTTATCTAAAAGATGCACAAGGTGTTCCCTCGCAACAGGTTAGCAACGCCTATCACCAAAGAGACAGGGAACCACCGCATCCCCACCCTCTCTTCATGGGTTTTGTTCCAGGAAACCAAGAACCTAGTTTCCTCCTCTGCAAATCAGATGCATACAGGATGACCCTGGACAAAGAGGACAAAGCCAAGGACGAAACCAAAGGAGATGATGCAAAGTCCCGCCATGAAGGCAAGACAGCTCCTCGACGACTTTTCATCCCCTCCTTCTGGCATATAGATGCTGTTTCTCAAAAGCCTGGAGTTATATGCAGAGGGCGGAAAATTCAATTACGTCGGCTATCTCCTGGCCGACGAAAATGCTGTTTCCATGAAAGTAGCGAAATATGCAGGAACCGACAAAGTCGACCTCCTGGAAAATGACGAATACGGATACTGCTCCATCGTAAAGGCAACCTACAGCATTCTGCAACGGTTCCAGGTGGAAACCACGACGAAGGCGAGAATCACGAGCACTGTTAGGGAAGAGAAGAACCTTGTCGACCCAGTGGCGTTACGTGAGGCAATCATCAACGCTGTTGTCCATAACGACTTCACGCGCGAGGTTCCACCAGTCTTTGAGATTTTTTCAAACAGGATTGAAATCACCTCCTACGGCGGTCTCATCCTCGGACAAACCAAGGAAGATTTCTTCTCATGCAGGAGTGTCCCTAGGAATAGGGAACTGATGCGGGTGTTCAAGGACCTTGGCCTGGTAGAACAACTTGGTTCCGGAATGAGCAGAATATTGAAGGCCTACAATCGGTCCATTTTCAAAATCTCCGACAACTTCATCCAAGTCGTGTTCCCTATAGACAATACAACTGAGGGAATAACTGAGGGAATAAATGAGGGAATAAGCCAGCGAGAAATCGAGATTGTGAAACAAATAAAGCTTAACCCTTCAATAACAATGAACGAAATCTCCCACCATCTAGGAGTCTCCATAGCAACTGTCGAACGCGATTTCGATGGTCTCAAAAAGAAGGCTCAATACAGATTTTTGTGGGATGAAGCGAAAGCACAAGGCACCATAGGGGTAGAAAA
>Ga0256404_1007809_pt1 | contig 16612 bp, 9 predicted proteins | sample RumenRJG_01DNA_FD_185990 | JGI IMG/M metagenome (GOLD analysis project Ga0256404, IMG submission 185990) | Bovine rumen microbial communities from Lethbridge, Alberta, Canada - RJG_01 | ecosystem: Host-associated > Mammals > Digestive system > Stomach > Rumen | place: Canada: Alberta | collected...
TTCCTCCGCAGGCCGTGCTCTATGTGCCCGAGGGGTCTGTAGAAGCCTATCAGGCAGCAACGTGGTGGAAGGACTTCAAGGAAATCAAGTCTTACGTCCCAACTGCCATCAGTACGATTGCCGCCGATGCCTCGGGCAGGAAATCAGCCTATACCATCGGAGGTGTAATGGCTCCACAGCACTATCGCGGCGTGGTGATAAAGGGAGGAAAGAAAGTCATCACCAAATAGTCACATTCAGCGCAAATAACGTGACAACGAACGACTTGTGCCCCACTCCACTATCCGTTCGCCAGTGGTCCCTGCAGTGGTTTCTTCCGTTTGCCTATTTGCTTTACCTCGCATTTTTTCATTGCTTTTCCGCAAAAAGCGAATATCATTTGTGGAGGTCCACGAAGGATTGGAAATGGTGAACTTGCTGATTGCCCTCGCAGCTACTGGGGAGGCATGAGCAACCTGTAACGACACGATAAACCTAAATATTAAAAACAATAAGAAGAATATGAAAAGCAATTACGGAAAAAGCATGATCCTTGTGCTGCTACTGGCAGTAAGCACCAGCCTGCATGCACAAACAGCGACTAACATGAGCGACTCCACGATGCGACTTCGAAGCATCTTCCTGGAGTCGGGGTGTGCCTCTAACGGCCTCGGACTGAACTACGAGCAGCGCCTGAAGCGTGACCCGCGGTGGGGATGGCGCGCAGGAGTGGCGTGGGGCTTTGGCATGGAGTCGGCGTCGATGCTCTACTCCACGTCGTCACGCATCTACACCGGTTCGCTCGGCATGAACTACCTCATCGGCAAGAAGCGCTCGAAGCTGGAACTGGGTGCTGGCGTCAGCGCGGGTCTCTACAACTCACATTTCGAGTTGAAATTCGTGGACAAAGAAAAGAGCAACAGCTTCGGCTGGTACGCTTACGGAAACATCGGCTATCGCTATCAGGGAAAGAAGGGATTCCAGTTCCGCGCCGGCTGGAGTCCGCTCACCGGATTCGGCACCAAGCACGGACTGAACAGCTATGCCGACATCTTCTACCTTAGCTTCGGCTGGGCTTTCTGACAAGAAAACGCACCCATGAAGCAGCGCCGGTTCCCGGGAAAAGAATGACCGAAGGAACTATAGGGCAATAAGCCATCGACAATCATTGATGTCCGGTAAAATAAGTGCCGTCGGGACTTATTTTACCGGACAACTATAAAAAAACAATCATCAAAAAACTGTTGCAACCTGCCAACCCCATAACTACGGTTCAGAGTTAGCAGATGCCACCATCAGAGCTTGCAAAAGCATGCTATGATGGGCACAGAACTATGGTTTCATGAAGTAATATATCATATATTACTCATCAATATATCATATATTACACACCAATATATCATATATTACTTTGCAATATATCATATATTACTTTACAATAGACCATATATTACTTCATGAAAGCATTGCTCTGCCTGGATGAAAAGATGCTTCCAGGCTTATAAAAGCAGGGGCATCGTCTTTACAGGCGTATGATGGCACCAATATAAAATAAGGTAATGGCATAGCAAGTGGCACATATCGTAGGGGCTGGAAAAACTCAAATTCATTTGGTTTTTCGCTCACTTATTCGTACCTTTGCGATTAAAAAATCGCGAAGGTACTACATCTCGGCAAAAAAAAGAAACGAGTTTCTTTTGTTCTGCGCTCGATTATTCGTACCTTTGCACCACATTTGCACTATATTTGTGCGAAAGCAATCATCATGGAAGAAAATCTGAAGAATAAGAATATAGGTAGCGAGGGCGAGAACGAGAGCGACAACGAGCTGGTGCGCCGCATAGCCGAAAAGAAATATGAGTTCGGCTTCACCACCGACGTGCCGACGGAGGTGATTCCCGTGGGACTCAGCGAGGACGTGGTGCGACTCATCTCGCAGAAGAAGGGTGAACCCGACTGGCTGCTGGAGTTCCGCCTGAAGGCATTCCGCCACTGGCTGACGATGCGCCAGCCGGAGTGGGGACACGTACACCTGCCCGACATCGACTATCAGGCCATCTCCTACTACGCCGACCCTACGGCGAAAAAGAAGCAAGGCGACGGAGACCAACCAACCATCGACCCTGAGCTCGAGAAGACCTTCGACAAGCTGGGCATCCCCCTGGAGGAGCGCCTCGCGCTGAGCGGCAACACCGCCGTGGATGCCATCATGGACTCGGTGTCGGTGAAGACCACCTTCAAGGCGCAGCTGCAGGAGAAGGGCATCATCTTCTGCTCCATCGGCGAGGCCGTGAAGGAATACCCCGACCTGGTGCGACAGTATCTCGGCACGGTGGTGCCCTATCGCGACAACTTCTTCGCCGCGCTGAACTCGGCGGTGTTCTCCGACGGCTCGTTCGTCTACATCCCCAAGGGCGTGCGCTGCCCGATGGAGCTCAGCTCGTATTTCCGCATCAACGCCCGCGGCACGGGGCAGTTCGAAAGGACGCTCATCGTGGCCGACGACGACTCCTACGTGTCGTATCTGGAGGGCTGCACCGCCCCGATGCGCGACGAGAACCAGCTGCATGCGGCCATCGTGGAGATCATCGTCAACGACCGCGCCGAAGTGAAATACTCCACGGTGCAGAACTGGTATCCCGGCGACGAACGCGGAAAGGGCGGCGTGCTGAACCTCGTGACGAAGCGCGGCGACCTGCGCGGCGAGGGCTCGAAGCTGTCGTGGACTCAGGTGGAGACGGGCTCGGCCATCACGTGGAAATATCCGTCGTGCGTGCTGCGCGGCGACAACTCGGTGGCTGAGTTCTACTCGGTGGCCGTGACCAACCACTACCAGGAGGCCGACACCGGCACGAAGATGATTCACATGGGGCGCAACACGCGTTCGACCATCATCTCGAAAGGCATCTCGGCAAGCCACTCGCAGAACTCCTACCGCGGACTGGTGCGCGCCACGGCGAAGGCGGAGAACGCCCGCAACTACTCCTCCTGCGACTCGCTGCTGCTGGGCTCCGACTGCGGTGCCCACACGTTCCCCTACATGGACGTGCACAACCCCACGGCCATCTTCGAGCACGAGGCCACGACATCGAAAATCTCCGAGGACCAGCTGTTCTACTGCAACCAGCGCGGCATCCCCACCGAGCAGGCCGTGGGTCTCATCGTGGGCGGCTATGCCCGCGAAGTGCTCAACAAGCTGCCCATGGAGTTTGCCGTGGAGGCGCAGAAGCTGCTGAGCGTCTCGCTGGAAGGAACGGTCGGGTAAGGAGCCCCACCCCGGCCCTCCCCAAAGGGGGAGGGGGAACAGAGAGGGAGCCCCACCCCGAAGCCCCACCCCGGCCCTCCCCAAAGGGGGAGGGAGAACAGCGACGGAGCCCCACCCCAGCCCTCCCCAAAGGGGAGGGAGAACAGCGAGGCGAAATATCTGTGGGAAAAAGACATCCGTGACATTGAAAAAAAATCCGTGTCATCCGTGGTCGCAACATCCGTGACATTGAAAAAAAATCCGTGACATCTGTGGTCGCAAATTATTATGAATAGACTTATTTTCATTTTATGCATGCTTCTGGCATCGGTGCTTGGCCATGCTGCTCCACTCGACCGGGAGCAGGCTGAGCAGCGCGCAAGGGCATTTCTCTCGGTTTCCCATGAGGGCAGTGCGCAGAGGAGAAACATGATGAAAATTTCTTCGACCCCCTTTCGCTATCTGGCGAGAAGTGAGGCCTGCTATGTGTTTGGTTTTACCAGTGGAGAGGGTTTCGTGGTGGCAGCTGCCGACGACCGCCTGCCTGCCGTGTTGGGCTATTCGGAATGTGCCCTTCCTGCTGATGCAACCATGCCACAGAACATGCGCAGTTGGCTGCTGACCTATGATAAGGAGTTGAAATGGCTGAACGAGCACGGACAACCCACGCTCATCGCCGAAACAGCAACAGAATCGGAAAAGGTTCGCCGCCTTATCAAACCCATGATAGCCACCTCTTGGGGGCAGGAAGCTCCCTATAACAATAAGGTGCCGAAGGAAGGATGTCCCACGGGGTGCGTGGCAACGGCCATGGCACAGATCATGTACTATCACCAGTGGCCGCAGCAGGCCACCACGGCCATCCCCAAGTACTACATGGCCAGTGCACCACTGGAGCCTGTTGTCTTCGACTGGACTTCCATGCTGGGCAGCTATGCCGGCAGCTACAGCACTCAGAGCGGCGATGCCGTGGCAACACTGATGCGCTATGCCGGACAGGCTGTCAGGATGAACTACGGCAAGGACGGCTCGGGCGCCTATGCCGAGGCCGTTGCCTATGCGCTGGCAACCTATTTCGACTACGATGCAGGCATGCGGTTCGTGCAGCAGGCTCAGTACTCGAAGAAGGAGTGGGAGGACCTCATCTACAACGAACTTAGTCAGGGTCGCCCGGTTTTCTATACAGGTGCTGACACCTGGGAAGGAGGACATGCTTTCGTTTGCGATGGCTATAGTCACGACGGCTACTTCCATTTCAACTGGGGGTGGGACGGCCTCTACGATGGCTATTTCCTGCTGTCATCGATGTCGCCCTTGTTCTTTTACAATTTTGGCTACAGCCACAATGCCGTGATAGGCATCCAGCCTGACAAAGGCGGCATGGATGATGAAAGCGGAGGCATCATCGCATCCTCGCTGACGGCAAGGGGCAAACAAGTGTACTATCGGTCGGCGACCGACGACGATTTCAGCGGAATCCTCATCGCCGACGAACGCATGAGTGCCCATACCACCGACCATGCCACGCAGTGTGCCATCGGCCTCTATGCCGACGGACAGTTGCTGCGCGTGCTGGGAACATATAACTACGGATTCAGCCTGAAGCCCGGCGACGGGAGCAGTAGGATGTATGGCATCGACTTTGGTGCCGGCATCAGCGAAGGGCACTACGAATTGCGGCCCGTGAGTCGCAATGCCGACGACGACCACTGGACAAGAGACCTGGGCGGCGACCACCACTTCATCATGGCCGACATCGCTGGCGACTCGCTGCGGCTGCACAACCATATGGCCGGTGAAGACCTGCACGTCAACAGCATCGAGACGAATGGTGCCTGGACAGGCTGGGACTACATGATAGACGTGACCAACAACGGTCCCACGTACTACGGTCCGTTGTGGCTGATGTGCGAGGAGGATAGCGACCTCGTTGCCTTGTATGAAATGAATCTTTGCATTCCTGCTGGAGAAAGACAGCGAGTGCCAGTACGTTTTGGCGGGCGTCTTGAAGAGGGAACCGTCTACAAGGTCTGCCTCGATGCAGAAGGTATGCAGCCCATTGGCACCGTCATTCCGACGAAGGCCGAGCAGACGCTCGAGATGAACATTCAGTTGCTGAACGTCGATGGCGACAAACTCATTGGCGGAGTGCTGAAGCTGCAAGCCGTCGTGACCAACCGCATGGACAAGGCTTTCGAACGGGAGTTCTATATAGGTGCCTACAGTCGCGAAAGCGGCGACTATGGCTCGGCAGCGAGGTTCGTCCGGCTGCAACCTGGCGAGACGCGAACGGTCAACGTGGAGTTCACGCTTCGGAATGACCTGGAGAGCCGCTTGGGCTGTAAGTACGTGGCATGGGTAGAGACCGACCTGAAGACTCAGGTGCGGACAGCCGGTTACGAACTCTCGCGCGGTGCTTTGTTCTATCATGCTGATGGTTCGATCACGGCCACTACCGATACGACCGCCATCACGGTGCCTGCTGATGCCTTGGCTGCCGACATGCGATATGCCGGCAAAAGGCTGTCGAAGGTCACACCCAGCGACAATCCCAACTGCCTGTACCTGCTCGATGCCAATGCCGAGGTGCCTGAGGGCATCGGCAACAGGAATGTGGTGAGAGGCTTGACGGCAGCGCTCATCAGCCTGACTGACGGCTATCCGTTTGCCGCTCCCATCAACTTTCAGGCTGCAAAGGTTACCTACTCGCGGGTGCTGCCCGACCGGACATGGACCACGCTGTCGGTGCCCTTCGATGCCCAGCTACCCAATGCCGACGAGATGCTGCTGAAGCAATGGACCGAGGAGGTGGGCTGCATGCTGCATTTCGATGATGCACCCGCCATCGCGGCCTATCAGCCCTATCTGGTGTGGGCAAATGGCCAGACCTTGGCACTGACGGCCACCGACGTTGCGTTCCTGCGGTTCCCTGAAAGCTATGAGACTGCCGTGAACTACGCCTTTGGCGGTACGCTCGACAACGTCCTCTACCTCGACATCGACCGGTCAATGGCCTCGGCCAGCCATTACACCGTGAAGAGCAATGGCAGTGCCTTCGTGTTAAGCGACGACGACGTAGAGCCCTTCCGAGCCTATTTCCGGCCCCTCGGCGACCGCATGGACGAGGAGTTGCCCATCACTATGGGCGGTCGTACCATCGCGGGCATTGCTGATGTGCACACGACTGGCGTTCCAAAGCCTGAGGCCATCTTTGCCCTCGACGGCCGGCGTGTCGACCGGAACTATCGTGGCCCAGTCATCGTGAGACGTTCCGACGGCACGGTCAGGAAATCCCTCTCCTTTGGGGAGGAAACGAAAAGCGAAAAGTATAATATTAAATTCAACCGCAAATAGTAATCATCTGGACTCGAGCTTGCTCGCTTTCGGAATGAAATGAAGAAAGAAACCGTAAACTCAAATAAAGCGAACCGCAAACAAAAAAAATAATGTTAGAAGTAAAGAATCTGCACGCCACGATTGCTGGCAAAGAAATACTGAAGGGCATCGACCTCGTCATCCGCGATGGCGAGACGCATGCCATCATGGGCCCGAACGGCTCGGGTAAGTCGACACTCTCGGCGGTGCTCGTGGGCAATCCGCTCTACGAGGTCACCGAGGGCGAAGCGTGGTACAACGGCAAGAACCTCCTGGAGATGAAACCCGAGGAGCGCGCCCACGAAGGACTGTTCCTGTCGTTCCAGTATCCGGTGGAGATTCCCGGTGTGTCGATGACGAACTTCCTGAAGGCCGCCGTCAACGAGAAGCGCAAGGCAAAGGGACTGCCCGAGCTGAAGGCCGCCGAGTTCATCAAGCTCATGAACGAGAAACGCAAGATTGTGGATCTCGACGCGAAGTTCACGCGCCGCTCGGTGAACGAAGGCTTCAGCGGTGGCGAGAAGAAGCGCAACGAGATTTTCCAGATGGCGATGCTCGAGCCCACGCTGGCAATCCTCGATGAGACCGACTCCGGCCTCGACGTCGACGCCATGCGCATCGTTGCCGAGGGCGTGAACAAGCTGCGCACGCCCGAGTCGTCGTGCATCGTCATCACCCACTACGACCGCCTCTTGGAGATGATTCGCCCCGACGTGGTGCACGTGCTCTACCAGGGCCGCATCGTCAGGACCGCCGGTCCCGAACTCGCCAAGGAGATTCAGGAAAGGGGATATGATTGGATAAAAACACCCACCCCCTAACCCCCTCCCGAGGGGAGGGAGAACTGAATAGAATTGCTATGACATGATAAACAATGATAAAACGACATCAATGGAAGATGTAACCAAATACCCCTCCCCTCGGGAGGGGATAGGGGTGGGTGCTCAGTACATCGACCTCTACCGCCAGGCGCGCGACCTCATCTGCCAGCATTCGGCTGACGTGATGAATGCCGTGCGCGACCGTGCCTTCGAGCAATTCAAGTCGAAGGGCTTTCCAACACGGAAGGAGGAACGCTATAAGTATACGAACGTGCAAGAGCTGTTCGCGCCCGACTATGGACTGAACCTGAACCGCTTCCAGATTCCCGTCAACCCCTACGATGCCTTCAAGTGCGACGTGCCCAACCTCTCCACGTCGCTCTACTTCGTCGTCAACGACGGCTTCTATGAGGATGCCCTTCCCAAGGCATCGCTTCCTGAAGGCGTTATCGTAGGTTCTCTCTCAAAAAATGCCCATCTCATCGGTGATTATTACAACCGTCTGGCAGCCAACGATGATGCTGTAAGCAGTCTGAACACCATGCTTGCCCAGGATGGTCTGCTCGTCTATGTGCCCCGAGGCGTGAAGGTAGAGAAGACCATTCAGGTCATTAACATCCTGAAGGCGCCCTACCGCCTCTCCCGAGGGGGAGAGACCGCCCCAGGAGAAGTCTCCCCTACGGGGGCAGATTCGGAGGGATGGGGAGGAAAGAAAGCCTCCCCTACGGGGGGAGGTTTGGAGGGGGCCTTCATGGTCAACCGGCGCGTGCTCATCGTGGCCGAGGAAGGAAGTGAAGCAAAACTGCTCTTCTGCGACCATGCTGCCGACGACAAGGCGTTCCTAACCACGCAGGTCACCGAGGTCTTCGCCATGCCTGGAGCTACCGTCAATCTCTATTGCCTGGAAGAGACGCATGCGAAGAACGTCCGCGTGAGCAATGTCTATGTGGAGCAGCAAGCCAACAGCCACGTCACACACAATGTCATCACCCTGCACAACGGCACCACGCGCAACCGTCTCGACCTGCACTTCCGCGGCGAGGGTGCTGAGTGCTGGCTGGGCGGTTGTGTCATTGCCGACAAGCAACAGCATGTAGACAACAATACGCTTGTTGTCCACCACGTACCCCACTGCACGAGTCACGAACTCTATAAGTATGTGCTCGACAACGATGCCACCGGAGCCTTCGCCGGACGCGTGCTGGTGGAACACGGTGCACAGCTGACCGCCTCAGAGATGCGCAACCAGAACCTCTGCGCCTCGCGCGAAGCCCGCATGTACACGCAGCCCATGCTCGAAATCTACGCCGACGACGTGAAGTGCTCGCACGGCTCCACGGTGGGCCAGCTCAACGATGCCGCCCTGTTCTACATGCGGCAGCGAGGCATCACCGAGCGCGAGGCTCGCCTGCTGCTGCAGCAGGCCTTCGTGACGGAAGTCATCGACAACATCGCCCTCGAGCCCCTGCGCGACCGACTGCGCTACCTCGTAGACAAGCGTTTCCGCGGCGAGCTCTCCAAGTGCGAGGGCTGCAAGCTTTGCCGATAGCCATCGTCAATACTCATAGAGGCGCACGTGCAGCAACTGATAGTCGTCGATGCTGATACGCACGTGCCGCCCCTGATGGGTCTCGTCGCCATTCAGCCTTCGCACATATTCCATTTTCCCACCGCCGCCGGCGCGCACCTCATCCACGGTGCCCAGTCCTATCTGGTGTCCCTCGTATTGTTCTTTCTTCCCCCGCTGTTGCTCCAGAAGCGGCATCACTGAGCGGCCCCTTGATTCTTGCCCTTCCTGGAGGGCCTTGTCTCCTTCCAGCGCAAAACCGTCCTCGCCCAGCAGCATAGCGCCAGAGCCCTTCCCATTGGAAGAGCCGGAGGAAAACTCCACCACCACGCCACTGCCGGCAATCAGAAACTCTTCCTTCGCCAGTCGCACGATGACGGCACCGCCCTCGCGCCATGTCGATCCGTCCTTGCCGCGGCTGTCCCAAGGCAGCGTCAGGTAGTGGCTGCAGCGCAGCTGCACATCGCCGAAGTCGAGCGTCGTGGTCTTCTCTGCTTCATCCAGCAGCACCCCGCGCATGGCCTGCCCCTGTGCTGCCGGTTTCTCTTGCAGCTTCATCAGTTCCTCCAGCAGTTCGTAGCCACGGCGCAGTTCCTTCAGCTCGGCCTCCGAACCGCGGTCTACGGCAAACGGGCAAAAGCCCACGGCACCATGCTCGCCCACCACATAGAGCGCCCGCACACCGCTGTTCATGCAGCAGCGGCTCTCGGGAATGAACAGCCGGTTGCCGTCGAAGTCGTACTGCGCAGCCCACGACTTGAACCCCTCGTCGTAGATGTCGGGCGACAGCATGTCGATGCTTGGCGCCGCCGCGTTCCAGATGCCGGCCAGATGGGCCAGCGGACCGCCCGACGGATATTCGCCTGGCTTGCGGCCACGGCTGTTCAGCGCTGCATTCACGTACATCGGCACGTCGTAAATCTTCTTTCCTTCGCTCGCCAGCCGCTCTATGTAGCGCGCATAGTGGTAGGCCGTGAACGCCTCGTCCTCGGCGAGTTCGCCTCCCCTGCCCTTATAGGCACTGGGCGAAGCCTTCCACGCCTTGAACTCCTTCTCGGCCAGCGGCGAGTGGTCGCGGGCATCCTCCAGCATGCCCACCTCGTTCTCCACTTGCACCATCGCCACCGTGCCAGTGCCGGCATCAGCATCTCTCAGGTGGCGCATCAGTGCCGTGAAGGCCCGCAGGTCGGCCTGCAGCACTTCCTCTGAGAAGGCCGACAGAATTTCCAGGGGTTTGCCGCTGCGCGTCATGGCACGGGGGAACCGCTTCACGTCGCGCTTCACCCACATCGGGGCGTAGCACGACATGGAGTTCTTCCACGCGCCAAACCACAGCAGCACCAGCCGCTGGCCGTTGCTGCGCGCCTGGCTCAGCATGCAGTCCACGAGACGGAAGTCGAAACTGCCCTCCTCGGGTTCCAACAGGTCCCACGACACAGGCACCAGCAGCAGCTTCAGTCCAGCCTCGCGCATGCGGCTCATCACCGCCACAATGTCCTCCTCGCTCGTAGCCGCCGAGTTACTCAACTCGCCGCCCAGCAGCAGCTCCTTCCCTGCCGCCGGCTGCGCCTGCCCTGCCTTCTGCTTCTTCCCTTCCGCCTGTTGCTTCTTCTCCGTAGGCTGCGGCTGCGTCGCAGCCCAACAGCAGCCAATCCCTGCCACCGCCAGCACCAGCGCCAGCAAGCGAGCTCGCCAAAATGCTCTCATCATCATCTTCTCTTGTTTTATTCGTATTCTTCTCTGACTTTTCTCTATCTAACTAAGGCCGCTTCTACTGCGGCAAAATGAGTTGATTTGCCGAGGAAAACAAGTTATTTTGCACTGTAAAACAACTTGTTTTCTACAGCAGACCCACGCTTTCCCTACGGCTGGCGCAGCGCCTTGCGGGGCGACTCGTTGCCGAAGAGGAAACTCTTCTCGTAGCCGCCGCAGTCGACGACCACCTTTTCGAACACGATGGCCGGATCGAGCGGCTCCAGCGTCAGCACGTGGTCGCCGGCAGGGGCCTGCAGGTCGACATCGACCGCCACCACGCGGCCCGCCACCGTGGGATAATAAATGCTATAGATGTTCTCCGGCCGTTCGTTCAGGTTGTGGTTAAAATTGGCCACAAACGACTTGCCGTCGTCAAGCGTCACGCGGAAGCAGTGGCCGCCCTTGTTCAGGAAGTCGAGCGTCGATTTCACCACGACCACCACGCGCCGCACGTCGCTGGTGGTGCTGAAGCGATACTCCAGGCTCGGCCCGCCCTGCTGCGGCAGCGGTTGCGTGTAGGGCATCACGGCCATGCCGCTGAGCGTGCGACCCATGTAGGGAATGCAGGTCCAGCTGAGTCCCTCGGCATCGTGCTTACGGGCGTAGTGTTCTGCCTCCATCGCCACGTAGCCACCCTGCTCCGTGAACGTGCTGCCTTCTCCTTCCTCCACCCTCTTCACCGCCGGCATCACGTCGGCAGGTCCGAAGTCGTCGTTCCAGGAGCGGTAGCCGATGTGCTTCTGCGTCATCATGCCCCGCCACTTGCCGCCCGCCACGTCGTTGTTGTACTCGGCACAGAGCAGCGAGTCGCGGCGGAAGCATTCAGCCACGCGGTCGGCCCAACGGTTGGCGTCGGGATTGCCTTCGCGGGCCAGTTGACGGTTCATGGCCTGGGCGTAGTACATGGCGTAGACATTGCCCATTGCCTGTATGGGGAAGAGAATCATCTCGCGATAGGCATCGCGCCGACTGGGCTGCAGGCGCACGTACTGGCGCAGGGCCTCAGCCTCCAGCTGCACGTAGTCGGCCACCACCTGTGCCCACTCGCCTGAGTGCAGGTTGTAGGTGTCGGCTGTGAGCATCTCGGCTGTCACGCGACCGTTCATCTTGCTGCAGAGATTCAGCAGGCGGGCTGCCTCAGGACCTTCCTCGGGACCGAATGCCGCTGTGCAGAAGGGCTCGGTATGCGAACCCACCACATCCACCGTCACCGCACGCGGATTCCACGCCATGTCCATGAACAGCTGGATGGGATATTCCATCGGCTTCAGGTCGCCCACGTTCAGTATCCACATGCGGCTGATGCCGTAGTCGTAGGCCAGCGACAGTTGCTCCCACATGTTCTGCGAGGGCGTCACATTGAGCCACTTGCTGTTGCGCGGCGCACCCACGTAATCGACGTGGTAGTACAGACCCCAGCCGCCCTTATGCTTGTTCAGGCCAGGCACGCGCCGCACGTTGCCCCAGTTGTCGTCGCAGAGCAACATGATGACGTCGTCGGGCACGCGCATGCCTTTGTCGTAGTAGTCGAGCACCTCCTTGTAAAGCGCCCACACCTGCTGCGTCTCGCGTGCCGGACGGCCCGTTACCTGGCTGATGATGCGGCGCTGGTTCTTCACGATGCGTTGCAGCAGCCGCGTGTCGGCCTCCTCGCTCATGGCCTCGTCGCCGTCGCCACGCATACCGATGGTCACCATGTCCTCGGTGCCGCGCATGCGCTCGATACCCTCGCGGAAGAAACGGTCGATGACTGCCTGATTGGTCTGGTAATTCCACGCGCCGTACTCGCTTCTGTGGCGCGCCCATTCCTGGTGGTTGCGTGCCATGGGCTCGTGATGGCTGGTGCCCACAACGATGCCCATCTCGTCGGCCAGTTTGCCATTCTCGGGGTCATCGGCATAGAAGGCCCAGCTCCACATGGCAGGCCACAGCATGTTGCCCCGCAGGCGCAGGATGAGTTCGAACACCTTGGCATAGAACTCATGGCCGCCATAGTTGGTGTGGAACGTGTTCTTCACCCACGACGTCAGACAAGGGGCCTCGTCGTTGAGGAAAATGCCGCGATAGTCCACGGCAGGCTCGCCGTCGGTGTAGACACCTTTCTTTATATAAAGGGAGTCGTGGTGCTCAGTGGGCACGTCGGCCCAGTAGTACCACGGCGAAACGCCTATCTGGCGCGACAGTTCGTAGATGCCGTAGATAGTGCCGCGACGGTCGCTGCCGGCAATGACCAGTTGCTGGCCTATGGTAGTGATGAGGAACTTCTCCCTGCACCCTCGCAGTTGGCTGCCGTCGATGAGCCCCTGCTTTGCGAAGCGGTCGACGAGTGGCGAGTGGCCAAGCGTTCCCACGACGATGGCGGCCTCCTGCTCCTCGCAAAGGCGACCTGCCGTACCGGTGACGGCCGCCAGGTCGCTGGCCAGGTTGTCCGCCGCCAGTGAGACACCCTTCAGGTCGGCCGACGACACGTAGATGCTGACCACCGGCTCACGGTTGAGCAGCATGTCACCACTGCTGAAACTGACGAATCGGCTGGCAGCCGACACACTCAACGATAGCACACTCAGAAAACAACACGCGAAAACACGTCGCGCCGTTAGGTTTTTAGTCATCATAAACAGATCTTTTGTTTGCTTTGCAAAATTAACTTTTATCGGCCAATCCTGCAAACTTTTCAGCAAAAAAGTAAAAACAGGGTCTTCACGCCGCACCCACTGATTTGACAAAACAAAACCCTGAATTTCAAATACTTACAATTCGTTCTGCGCACAAAATTACTAATTGAGAGATTGCATTTTGTCGTATTTTTACAAAAAAACGTTCCAGATATACAAGTCCCTTGTTAGTTTTCTTTATAACTTTGCAGCGTAAATCTAAAACATACCGCTAAAGTCTTGGGTGGTCGTGAGATCACTGTGCTCTGCCTGTCACGGCAACAGTGGAGTTTTTTGAGATGGACATTTTTAATAATAAGCTCCACTCATTTGCCACAATACAAAAGATAGAGCCAATAGAGTTATTATTTGTGTATTCGTTCTCAGTGATGCGAGTGAATACGTCGGCAGGCAGAGTTTTTATTTGATTTCATTTACGTGTTCATATAACGTAAGAATCATTACCCTTCAAACAAAAAGAATCCCTGGCCTCCAGCGAATGGAGAACCGGGGATTCATCGCAATGTATGAACAAAAAAAATTTTTCTTAGTCGATATCAGTGCCGTGGTCAAGCACGTCGCTGAAGTCCTTCGGCTCGTGGTTGGCAGCCGGGTCGCGGTAGGGCTCGTTGCGGTTGTCGAAGTTGCGCTGGCGGTTGCCAGCACCATTGTTGCCACGACGCTCGCCGTTGCCGCCATTGCGACGTTCACCGCCACCCCGACGCTCGCCGCCACGCTCGCCGCGCGGACGACGCTCGCGCTCGACGTATCCCTCGGGTTTCGGGATGAGCACGCGGTGCGACAGCTTGTACTTGCCAGTCTTCGGGTCGATTTCCAGGAGCTTCACGTTGATCTTGTCGCCTTCCTTCAGGCCGGCTTCCTCAACGGTCTCGAGGCGCTTCCAGTCGATCTCCGAGATGTGGAGCAGACCGTCCTTGCCCGGCATAATCTCGACGAAGCAGCCGTAAGGCATGATGCTGCGCACGGTACCCTCGTAGACCTCGCCCACCTCGGGAACGGCCACGATAGCCTTGATCTTGCGGATGGCAGCGTCGATGCTCTCCTTGTCGGGAGCGCTGACCTGCACCTTGCCCACACCGTCTTCCTCGTCGATGGTGATGGTGGCACCGGTGTCTTCCTGCATCTGCTGGATAATCTTTCCGCCCGGGCCAATGACGGCACCGATGAACTCCTTCGGAATCTCGAAGGCCTCGATGCGGGGCACGTGGGGCTTCAGCTCAGCACGCGGCTCGGCCATAGTCTCGGTGATACAGTTCAGGATGTGCTCACGACCAGCTTTGGCCTGCATGAGAGCCTTCTCCAGAATGTCGAACGACAGACCGTCGCACTTGATGTCCATCTGCGTGGCAGTCAGACCGTCGCGTGTGCCAGTGGTCTTGAAGTCCATGTCGCCCAGGTGGTCCTCATCGCCGAGGATGTCGCTGAGCACGGCATATTTGTCTTCTCCGGGATTCTTGATCAGACCCATAGCGATACCCGACACGGGCTTCTTCATGGGAACACCAGCGTCCATCAGGGCCAGCGTGCCGGCGCAGACGGTAGCCATCGAAGAAGAACCGTTCGACTCCAGAATCTGGCTCACCAGACGTACGGTGTAGGGGAAGTCGGCGGGGATCATGTCCTTCAGGGCGCGCCATGCCAGATGGCCGTGACCAATCTCGCGACGGCCTACGCCGCGCTGTGCCTTGGCCTCGCCGGTGCAGAAGGGCGGGAAGTTGTAGTGCAGCAGGAACTTCATGTAGCCGCGGTCCAGAACGTCGTCGACGAGCTTCTCGTCGAGCTTCGTGCCGAGGGTACAGGTGGAGAGGCTCTGCGTCTCGCCACGGGTGAAGATGCTGCTTCCGTGAGGCATGGGCAGCGGGCTCACCTCGCACCAGATGGGACGAATCTCGTCGGTCTTACGGCCATCGAGACGGATGCCCTCGTCGAGGATGCAACGGCGCATGGCGTCGCGCTCCACGTCGTGGTAGTAGCGGTCCATCATGGCATCGTACTCATCGTCGCTGATGGCGGGAGCCTCGTCAGACTCTGCAGCCGTAGCCTTGCGCTCCTCGAAGAACTTCTCCTTGAAGTCGGAGAGAATCTTTTCGAAAGCCTCAGCGCGGGCGTGCTTCTCCAGGGCCTGCTTCGTGATGTCGTAGGCGGGCTGATAGAGCTCTTTGTTCATGCGCTCGCGCAACTCCTCGTCGTTCACCTCGTGATTGTACTCGCGCTTCACGTCGGTGCCGAGTTCCTTGGAGAGTTCAGCCTGCAGCTCGCACATGGGCTTGATGGCCTCCATGGCAGCCTTCAGGGCGCCGAGCAGGTCCTGCTCGCTGACTTCCTTCATCTCGCCTTCCACCATCATGATGTTTTCAGCCGAAGCACCGACCATGATGTCCATGTCGGCATGCTTCATCTGCTCGGTAGTAGGATCAATCACATACTCGCCATTCACACGGGCCACGCGCACCTCACTGATGGGGCACTCGAAGGGTATGTCTGAACATGCCAGAGCGGCCGAAGCGGCAAAGCCAGCCAGTGCATCGGGCTGGTCAACACCATCGGCAGAGAGCAGCATCACGTTCACATACACCTCAGCATGGTAGTTGCTGGGGAAGAGCGGACGCAGCACGCGGTCTACCAGGCGGCTGGTGAGAATCTCGTTGTCACCTGCCTTGCCTTCACGCTTCGTGAAACCACCAGGGAAACGACCGGCAGCGCTGTACTGCTCACGGTAGTCTACCTGCAAAGGCATGAAATCTGTTCCAGGGACTGCATCTTTTGCGGCGCAGACAGTGGCGAGGAGCACGGTGTTGTTCATGCGGAGAACAACGCTTCCGTCGGCCTGCTTTGCCACTTTTCCGGTTTCAATTGTGATGGTTCTTCCATCAGGCAACTGAACACTTTTCGTAATTACGTTCATCTAAAAAACTTACTTTTGTCTATAAAACATCTAAAAATACATTTCGGTTCATATAAAAAACCGCGCAAAATTACACAAAAAAGGCTAAACCACAAAGATTTAGCCTCTTTTATTATTGTTTTTTAATGATTTAGAATGCGGCGAGTAACTACTCAGTCTTTTTTTTCGGCGCAGCTAAGTTCTAAAGTTAAAGTTTTTTAAAGTTGTTCGTGACAGAAATCAAGTTTTGTTGTATTCCGCCGAGATGTTACAAGTTTACATGACAGGCGGTTCAACCTATGCCGTATTATG
>Ga0256404_1007810_pt1 | contig 16610 bp, 12 predicted proteins | sample RumenRJG_01DNA_FD_185990 | JGI IMG/M metagenome (GOLD analysis project Ga0256404, IMG submission 185990) | Bovine rumen microbial communities from Lethbridge, Alberta, Canada - RJG_01 | ecosystem: Host-associated > Mammals > Digestive system > Stomach > Rumen | place: Canada: Alberta | collected...
GCAGACAGGTGACCATATGTTCATTATATAGTTGTGCAGGAGTAAATTCAGCAATGTGGAAGTTAGTCTTACACAAATGGAATTTAAAAATATATTTAACGTTCTGTGGAAGACAGCGCGTGGAAGGCAGCGCCGGGACGGGGCTGTCTGGAGCCGGAGCCTCAGTAGGTAAAAAAATACCATCTACGGACCGAGACCTTACTTTTTTGTTGCACAGTGACGAAAAAGTCAATAAAATAGAATCGCAGCGATGATATTACAGCGCTGTCCGTCTTTCTTTTGTTGTTTTCCGGTATTGAGTGGACAAAACGCTATAGGGGTTTAACGAGAGTTTCCCTTATATGGTCGGAGAGCGGTAAGCACGGGATGATCTGTACATAGATGTGGAATATTGGAGAGTAACAGACATATGGATTTTAAGGAATTCATGAACACGGCAGAGTATGATTTTCTGCGAACGAATAAGCGTCTGGGAGACAGGATTATGCTGCTCGGTTTGGGCGGCAGCTATGCTTACGGCACAAATAACGAAGGCAGCGATATCGATTTTCGCGGGGTCACGCTTATGATGCCGTCCGATCTGCTGGGACTGACAAAATTTGAGCAGTATGAGGATGCTAAGACTGATACAGTTATCTATGGATTCAACAAGATGGTAAAGCTGCTATTGGAGTGCAATCCGAATGCCTGTGAAATGCTTGGGTTAGATGAGGAACAATATCTGATCAAGTCGGAATTGGGGCAGGAACTTATCAATAACAGTAGGCTTTTCCTTTCCAAAAGAGCTGTTAAATCCTTCGGGGGATATGCGGGCGCGCAACTTCGCAGGCTTCAAAATGCCATCGCGAGAGATACACTGTCACAGAGTGGCAGGGAAAAGCATATCCTGAGATCAGTAATGAATGTGCTGGATGATTTTAATCGCAGATATGCAGGTAAAGAAAACGGGAGCATCCGGCTGTACATTGACCGGGCGGAGAATCCTGAACTGAAAACAGAGATTTTTGCAGATGTAAGCTACAGACATTTTCCTCTTCGGGATTATACGAATCTGTGGGGAACCATGAGGTCGGTAGTCCGTGAGTATGACAAGATCGGCAGGCGTAATAAAAAAAAGGATGAGGATCATTTGAATAAACACGCAATGCACCTGATCAGACTGTTTATGATGGCGATTGACATTCTGGAAAAGGGCGAAATACGCACTCACAGAGAGGGTGATCTGCCGACTCTTCTTGCTATAAGGAGAGGCGATTATATGCTCCCTGACGGTACATTTTCTCCGGAGTTTTATGAGATGCTGGAAGAATATGAGCATAGGCTGGATGAGGCTGCTGCAAAGACAGAGCTGCCGGACGGTCCTGATATGAAGAAGGTGGAAGCTTTTGTGGAGCGAATCAACAGGTATGCAGTTACGGGAGAATTAACGTGAGAAATATTATTGGCGAAATAAATGAGGAACTGGATAAAATAGAAAGAAAAGAGGGCGTGCGGATTCTGCATGCTGTTGAGTCCGGAAGCCGGGCCTGGGGATTTGCATCACCGGATAGTGACTATGATGTCCGTTTTGTATATGTCAGACCGAAGGAAGACTATTTGAGGCTGGATGAACCAAAGGATGTGATTGAATGGCAGCTGGATGAGGTGCTGGATATCAACGGCTGGGATTTGAAGAAAGCACTAAGACAGTTTGCAAAAGGGAACGTAACGCTTTTTGAATGGAGCGAATCTCCAATCGTCTACAGGACAACGGCGGAATGGGCGCAGATAAAGGAACTTTCGAAACATTTTTTTTCGGAAAAGGCGGCAGTCTGCCATTATTACGGGACGGCAAACAACACGCTCCAGAAATATCTGCTGGGGGATCTTGTCAGATATAAGAAATATTTCTATGCGCTGAGACCTTTGCTGGCGGCACGATATATTGAAACGTATCATACTGCTCCGCCGGTACTTTTTGACGATCTGTTGAAAATGGATATGCCTGAGGTGCTGAGGCGTGCTGTCGATGAACTGCTGGATGTGAAGAAAGTAACGGCAGAGGGAGAAGAAAATCCGCAGATCCCGATTATTAGAGGGTTTATCGTGAATGAAACGGCACGTCAGAAGAAAATTGCTAATAATATGAGAGATGATCGCAATAAGGACTATGCGAGATTAAACCGTATTTTCATAGACATTGTATTAGGAAATGAGCATTCATAATGGGTCGATCAGAGAATTACCCGCAAATGTCGTGATGCACCAATCGCCGGAGCAAATTTAAGACGCAGCACGGAGCATATTTGAAATCCCAATACTGCTGTGACAGTATCCCATGTACACTTCTTGATTCCATGTTCTATTGACGCTGGGTCGGCATACCGATATAATGAAAATGAGCAAAAATCGGGAGGTGACGATATGGACTTACAGACACTGCTTAATCAGAAACAGATCACCAAATGCCATCTTTCGAAAATCAGCGGGGTACCAAAGACCACGATTATGGATATATGCGCAGGACGCAGCAAGATAGAACGTTGTTCGGCAAAAACAATCCAGCAGCTTGCAAAAGCCCTGGATTGCACAATGGAAGATATCATGGAATTATCCTCTCTCTATTGACGGAAAGACAGGCCCGAAAGATGAGGCATATTTTGAGTGACAACTGTCACCATTTCTCAAAACATCCATCGAAGTCATGCTGGACCGTGGCGAGGAATGATATGATCGGGACTGCGACTTTTGTAACCTGCAATCCGGCATAAATATCATCGAGTGAGATGGAGCAGACCATAAGCTCTGATTAGGCGTGGTACCTCGAGAAGAAATATCTGGGACTGCAGAGGGTGTAATATGGCTTGATTTGTGATTCTTCCTCTCAGGCTGCGGTAAAAAAATGATTATAGAAAAGAAGGGATCAATTTGCGGCAATTCAACAATCTTGAAGAACTGATCGGTGAAGCAACCGAGTATGATAAAAAACAGGCGGTGGAGCTTAAGAAGCCCAAAAGCTGGTGCAAAAGTGTCAGCGCCTTCGCCAATACATCAGGAGGCATTCTGATCTTTGGAATTGCCAATGACAATTCTGTTATCGGTTTGCCGGATGCAGAGCATGACGCGGAAGCAGTCAGTGAAATCATGAAAAACCGCCTGTCCCCTGTTCCGGAGTTCCACCTGTCTTTTCATGTGGCAGAAAATGGGAAGAAACTTTTGCTGCTGCAAGTTTTCAAAGGAGAAGAGACGCCGTATTACTACTCCGCAGACGGGACAACGGAAGCCTATATTCGTATCGGCAACGAAAGTGTCCCTGCTGATTCGACCGATTTGAAGCGGCTAGTTCTCAGAGGTCGTAATTCAAGTTATGATTCGCAAAATTCACCTTTCGAGGCGGCGGATTATTCTTTTACCAAGCTGAGAGAACGGTTCAAGGTCTGGACCGGGAAGAGTTTAGTGGAGAAAGACTTATCATCCTTTGGGATGATCGGTACAAATGAGAATCTCACGAATGCAGGCGCCCTCCTTGCGGATGAATCCCCCATTCGATGGTCAAGAGTATTCTGCACCCGCTGGAATGGTAAAACAAAAGGCGGCGGCATTGTAGATGCGCTGAATCATGCCGAATACGCAGGAAGCCTCATCTCTCTTTTGAACGACGCGGAATCGTTTATTAAGAATAACTCTAAAACCATTTGGAAGAAATTGCCTGATTCAAGGCTGGAACTGCCGGAATATGTGCACCGCAGCTATTTTGAGGCATTGGTCAATGCTCTGATTCATCGGGACTATCTGATCAATGGCAGTGAAGTGCATATAGATATTTTTGATGACCGCATGGAGATCTACTCTCCCGGCGGAATGCCGGACGGGACACTCATACAGGATCGCAACATCAAAGGGGTTCCCTCCATCCGTCGGAATCCAGTGCTTGCCGACATCTTCGCAAGACTTGGCTATATGGAACGTTCCGGGAGTGGATTGGGCAAGATACGGGAAGCCTATGAGTTTTCGGCTAATTATTCACAAGACAAGGCACCGGTTTTCTATTCAGATCGGTCTCAGTTTCTTGTAACATTGCCTAATTTGAATTATGAACAGTTGCAGAAAGAAGAAATCCCGTCAGATAAAGTAGCAGATGTAGCAGATCGAGTAGCAGATATAGCAGATATCTCCGAGCGCCAAAAACAAATTCTATCGTCGATGGAAATCGGCACCGAATACAGCAGCAATGATATTGCAGATATGATCGGACTGAAAGGCGCAATGACGAGAAGACTTCTGAATGATCTTGTGGATAAGGGATTGTTGAATAAAACAGCCGAAACGAACAGAAGGCGTTATTTGAAGGTTCCCCCAGCTAAATAAAGTTCGATTTGTTTGGACAGGCGCGTGATATACGGGATAAAATGAACTATTTTCAAAGGAATAATAAATGCGATTGCAACAATAAAAAAGAGTGTTCATAAAAGAGTGTTCATAATAGAGCGATTAGAGAGTACCTTGCTTGCGGTGAGTAACTCTGCTGTTCTGCGCACTTTGAAATCCCAATACTGCTGTGACAGTATCCCATGTACACTTCTGTACACTTCGCACACTAATTTCTCCAAACTTTATTTTTTTGATTATTTATGGTACGCTTTGATTTATGGTATGTTCTGAGATAATAGGGGGATACGATATTGATGATGAAAACGGTACAGGCCGGCGCAGAGCTGGATCGGATGCAGAAGGAAAATGAAGAGGAATATTTTCAGGAACTTGAGGAAAGCGGCGATCTGAAATACAGCGAGAGCCAGCTGGGGCTGGACGGCTATCGCTACTTTCATCCGGAAACTATTTGCGGCGAAGCGAAGATCAGTCCGTCTGCGAAGAGCAAGGCTGAGCGCTTCGTAGAAAAATATGATCTGCGGAAACATTTCCGTGTAAACACGGGCTTCCTGAACAACCCGATTTTTGGAGAAATGCAGGGGCAGATCGAGGTTCCTCACCGGGAGGGGTTTCCGGATGTCAGATTGATATTTAACCGGGATCATCTGCATTATGCTCACTGTGGAGATTTGAGCTGCAGATGTTACGGAGACCGGGATATCAAAAAGCACACGACGCTTTGTGCGCATGAAGCTGCGGCGGTGCTTCTGCTGGAGGAGTTTCTGACGACATACGATATCGGCGACGCAACAGATTCGACGGGAATGCGTTTTTTGAGGGGAGAGCATATGGAGGAGACCTTTTCCGAGAACGACGTGCCGGATGGACAGGAACCGTGCAGAATCATCCCGCAGCTTTCTATATCTGACGGAAGGCTCACTGTATCCTTTCGGTACGGGCCGGTCTCAGGCAGTAAACGCCCGTATAAGATCAAGAGTGTACCGGAATTTGTGGACAAAACAAAGAAGCGGGAACCGATGCCCTTCGGGAAAAAATGGACGCCTGTTCTGACTGAGGAACGTCTGGAGGACAACTCACGCAGGCTGTATGATCTGATGCGCAGAATCCTGGATGAAGAACGGCTTCATGCAGAGAATTTCATAAACCGGAGCAGTTTATACAGTTACTGGGGTACTTCCCATTTTGAAATGACATTCCGGGATGAGCTTCCGCTGTATGGGCGCTGGCTCGACGAATTTTTCAGTATCGTGGCTGAAAATGCCGGGCCGCTTGATTATCTGGAAACCGATCATTATGATTATTATAAAGAGAAGAAGAAAGGCAAACTTACGATTTCTCCGGAGGCACATCGGCCGCCGTTTCTGATTACGGCATATCACAGCGAGGAGGGGGAATTTCTGGGAGTCCGGCTTACCGGAGGCATGGGACAATGCTTTTATGGGGAGCGGAGGGCTTACTCTTTTGGAAATAACGAGCTTGCACCTTTGAATATTCGATTGGCGAAGTTGATGGAGCCTGTGGAGCAGGCAGCAGGGCTGGAAGATATCGTAATGGAAATCGGCCGCAGAGAACTGCCGGAATTTTACCACAAGGTTGTGCCTCAGCTGAGAGAAATGACAGAGCTTTCCGAGCCGGATGATGAGGAAATACAGAGATACCTGCCGCCCGAAGCGAAGATATTTTATTATCTGGATGCAGAGGAGGATCAGGTGTTCGGCCGCGGGGCTGCTTTGTACAACACAAGGAGGCATAGCCTGTCGGAATCGCTGAATAACAGACCCCTTGAGCCTTATCGTGATCTGGATGCGGAAATCAGGGCGCGTGATGCGTTGGAAGCCTATTTCCCATACTATGATGAGGAGCGGGATCTGTTTTATAACGACCGGGAGGACGGGATCTGTCAGTTCCTGCAGGACGGCCTCGACCGGCTGTTCACCATCGGCGAGGTGCGCAGCACTGAGCGTTTCCAGAGCCTCGGCGTAAAGCGTACCATTCCGCTCAATATCGGTGTCTCCATGGAGAACAATCTGCTGGATCTGAAGGTGACGAGCGATGAATATTCGGAGGAGGAACTTCTGGATATTCTTCAGGCCTACCGGGAGAAAAAGAAATTTTTCCGCCTGAAGAACGGAAATTTCCTGCTGCTTGCTGAACAGGAAAATAATGCGGTGGCGGAGCTCAGCATGATGCTGGATACGATGCAGGTGAGTCTGAAGGACTTCGTCCGCGGGAAAATGCAGATCCCTGCGTACCGTGCTTTGTATCTTGACCGGATGATGCAGAGTATGGAGAATGTATATGCCGACCGGGACCGGCACTTCCGTTCGCTGGTCCGGGATTTCCGAACGGTGGAGGAATCGGACTTTGAGGTGCCCGAGGCGCTCCGGGGAGTGTTGCGCCCTTATCAGACAGTGGGGTATCAGTGGCTCCGCATGCTGGATCATTGCGGATTTGGCGGAATTCTGGCTGACGATATGGGTCTGGGGAAAACGCTGCAGATCATTACGCTGCTCGCGTCTTTGCAGGGGGACGGGGTGTCGATGATTGTGACTCCCGCATCTCTGGTTTACAACTGGCGCGAGGAGTTCCGGCGGTTCACACCGGAATTGAAGGTTTGCACGGTTACAGGGACGGCGGGAACGCGCCGCGATGTGATTGAGGCGGTGAACAAAGAAAACCGGGATGTGGATGTTCTGATCACCTCGTATGATCTTCTGAAAAGAGACATCGATGCTTACGAGGACGCTGAATTTCGCTTTGTTGTCCTCGATGAGGCACAATATATTAAAAACGCCAGAACATCGGCGGCTCGGTCGGTGAAACTTCTGCGGGGGCAGACCAGGTTCGCCCTGACAGGCACGCCTATCGAGAACAGGCTCAGCGATCTGTGGAGCATTTTTGATTTCCTGATGCCGGGTTTCTTGTTCGATTACGAGACTTTCCGGCGGGAGATCGAGACTCCGGTCGTCAGAGGAGGGGATGAGGCGAAGGCGGAGCAGCTGAAAAGAATGGTAACGCCCTTTGTTCTCCGCCGGCTGAAGCAGGACGTTCTGAAGGAACTTCCGGAAAAACTGGAGGAGATCCAGTACACCTCTATGGAAAGCCGCCAGCAGCAGCTGTATGACGCGCAGGTGCTGCATATCCGGAATCTTCTCGCGGAGGCGGACTACCAGAAGGACCGGTTCCGGATTCTGGCAGAGCTCACACGGCTGCGGCAGATATGCTGCGACCCCGCCCTTTGCTTTGAAAATTACCGGAAAGGCTCCGCCAAGCGTCAGCGCTGCATAGAGCTGATCCGGAGCGCGATGGAGGGCGGGCATAAAATCCTGCTCTTCTCACAGTTTACCTCCATGCTGGAACTTCTCGAGGGAGATCTGCGCGGTGAGGGAATCGCATATTACAAAATCACGGGGGCTACGGCGAAGGAAAAACGGATACGGATGGTGAACGCGTTCAACGGAGATGATACGCCGGTCTTCCTGATTTCGCTGAAAGCCGGCGGCACAGGTCTGAATCTGGTCGGAGCGGATATCGTGATCCACTATGATCCCTGGTGGAATTTCGCCGCACAGAACCAGGCGACGGATCGCGCACACCGGATCGGGCAGAAAAATATCGTCAGCGTCTATAAACTGATTCTCAAGGATACGATTGAGGAACGGATTATCGAGATGCAGGACAGTAAGCAGAAACTGTCGGAAGACATCCTCGGGGCGGAGGATATTTCCAGCAGCGCCATCGACCGAGACGAGCTGCTGCAGCTTCTGGGGTAGTCCGTATCGCTGTCCGGGCGGCAGCGGTGTGCAGGATGATTCATGCTGCCGGCCGCCGCCCGGGAGGATAATCCGTACCGTTGTCCGGCTGCGGAGCGGTCGGAAGCCTTACGCCATCGCCTGAATGTCATCCGCGGTGAGATCCCGGTAGTCGTTGATGCGGTGCGCCTCATTCGGCCGCAGATCCTTGGGATCATACAAAAGAGCATGCATGCCCGCGCTCCGTGCGCCCTTGATATCAAATTCATAGTTGTCACCGATGAACAGAATCTCATCCGGCTCCGCCTTTGCTTTCCCTATACAGCACTGGAAAAAGGCGGGATCCGGTTTGTCGATGCCGATCTCCTCGCTGGTGACGATAAAATCAAAGTATTCTCCAAGCTTCAGCTGATCCAGCTTCTGATACTGAATCAGTGCGGTCATGTTGGTGCCCACGCCCAGCCGGATGCCGCTGTCCCGCAGCATCGCCAGACATTCCCGGATGCCCGGCTCGCGGATGGCGGTGTCCATCAGCGTTTTCCAGTAGAGATTGCTCATGGTCAGCGCATGGGGAAACACCGGAAGGTCCCGCTCCTCCAGGAATCGCTGGAACCGGATGATCCGGTTGTGACTCGCCGCGATGGGGCCCATTTCGTCAAACTGCTGCTTCATGATTTTGTCGATGCCCTCGGTGGTCTCCCGGGTCGTCAGCCCGAACTCGCGCTCGCAATAGGCGCAGATCGCGTACATGGCGATGCGGTGACTGTCCTTAAAGTCATAGAGAGTATCGTCCAGATCAAATATTACGGTCTTTATCATATTCAGTCTCGCTTTCTTATCGTTCTTGTTCCTGCAGTAAAATCGAAATCATATCGGTCGTTTCATACCGGACTTTAATTGTATCACAAAGCCATCGCGGCTGCTTTCATTTCTTATGATGCTTGTGTGAATTTTTTCGTGTGTCTTTGAACTGGGGACAAAACTATCGCTGAATTATACGTATATGTTAGTTTCTCAGAGAAAGGGGCAAATATATGGTACACAGACTTGAAATTCAGAAACAGAAATGAAATACAGAAGGAGAGTAGTGATGAAGAGAACAATCAGAAAGGCTGTAACAGGTTTTCGCACTGTGGATGGTGCAGGCGTAAATCTGGTACGCGTATTGGGCCGGGATAATGTGGAGGAGTTTGACCCTATTTTGATGCTGGATTCCTTCGACAGCACCGACCCCGCAGACTATACCGCGGGATTTCCCATGCATCCTCATCGTGGTATCGAGACGGTGAGCTACCTGTACCGTGGCAGGATGGTGCACAGAGACACGCTGGGAAATGAAGATCAGATCTCTGACGGCGAGGTTCAGTGGATGAATTCCGGATCAGGAATCCTTCATGAGGAACAGGTGCCGGCAGCTGAGCGTCTGCTTGGCGTTCAGCTCTGGCTGAATCTTCCGGAAGAGGATAAGATGAGCGTTCCGACTTATCGTGCGATAAGGAAAGATGAAATCAGGGAGATTCCTTTTGAGGGAGGGTTCCTCCGCCTGCTTGCCGGCGCTTACGGAGCGTATCAGGGACATCGCGGGGATCATCTTCCGCTGGACTACTATGACGTACACCTGGACGAAGACGCGGAGCTTGTGATTCCCACAGAGGAGGATGAATCCGTAATGGTATTCACCCTTCTGGGAGACGCGCTCGTTGCAGATGAGCCGGTCAGAGAGAAGACTGCAGTGAAGTTGACTGAGGGCGACAGTCTGTCCCTGCGGGGGGCAGCCGGCGGTTCACAGATTCTGGTGATGAAATCCAGAGCGCTGCATGAACCGGTGGCCTGGGCGGGACCCATTGTCATGAATTCCGGACAGGAGCTCAGCGAAGCCTTCCTCGAGCTGAAAGAAGGAACTTTTATCAGAGAACGCCTGGACTTCAACACCGGGCGTTGACCGGATCCGAAGGTCTGAGAGAAGTGTCTGCCAACACGGCGGTCACTTTTTTGCTGTCTGTATACCTGAACTTTTTTGTGCATAAACTAATGATTCATCGGGCACATGCGAACCATTTTCTGGTAATAATCGGAAGCATCAGGTACATTCCGGCAATTGTGCTGCCAGTATATCGATAATATAATTTTATTAGAGATGAAAGAATTTTTCGATGATTCGAGCGGAAACGGGTTGCGGCGGAATGACATCGCACATATGGATGGTACAGATTGTGCATTAATGTACTGTATCAGAAGATGTCGGGAATGCAGTGCGGATGTATCATATGGCAATATAAACGAAGGACAGCCCGGCAGCGAAACGGCAGGAGGTGTGAAGAATGAGTCATGAAGATGAATTTATAAAATTTCAGGAAGAAAGCCTGAGGCAGACGGAAGTATTGAAGGTGATTTTCTCGGTCGTTATAATCGTCTGTCTGATTGCCGGGGGACTGTATATAAAAAAGCGTGACGGCGATAACGTCATCATACGGGTTCCTGTCTCCGCTTCTTCGGGAGAGCAGTGGCAGTGTGAGGCAGAAAACCGGGACGTGCTGGATATCAAAGAGGATCGCGTAGAAGGAAACAAATATTGCGTGTATCTCACGCCGAAAACGGATGGGAATGCGAAGCTTGTATTTCTTAAGACGGTAAAGGACGGGTCGAAGCAGATCGAGAAAAGGGTCTATTATTACAGAGTCGACGATTCCGGGAATCTGATTTTCCGCAAAATGGTTAGGAGCGAATGCAAGGATGCATAACGTCACCTGTAGCCGTGCAAAAGTGCATGAAATTTCAGTCATTTGTAACGCAAGAAATGCGGCACAGCCGCGCCGAGCTAAGGCTTTGTCGGAGAAAACCCTGAAAAAATCAGTGTGAGGAATTATCTGATAAATGAAAGCCGGATGGCACGCAAGTTGCAGTAACGGTAATTGTCAATTATAGCAGAGCTTATCAATGGTAGGCGACATATTCTTAATTAGCAGTGAGAATATGAAGCAGACGGATGCATATCCGGCGAGGAAGTTTCAGTGAGCAGAAAGAAAAGGAGTTAGTAATGAAGAAGAAAGTTTTAATTGTTGCGCTGAGCGCAGTGATGGCAATTGGAATGAGTGTTGGTCTGACCGGCTGCGGAAGCGGCTCTTCGTCAGGTGGAAGCGGGAAAACCGTGACTCTGCATTTTGCGTCTTCCCAGGGGACAACTCATGTCTGGTATAAGGAAGCGAAGAAGTTCAAGGAAAATGTGGAAAAGGATTCCGACGGAACGATTAAGGTCGCCCTTGAGTTCGGCGGCGTAGATGGCTCGGACAAGGATACTGCAGAGGGCGTGCAGTCCGGCACCATTGATATGTATATCGGATCGACCGTAGGCTTTGATACCTCTGTTCCCAAGATAGGCTTTGTAAACCTTCCTTATTTCATTAATTCTTATGACAAAGTAGACAAGCTGATTTATAACGGCTGGGTCGGCGAGACCATCAAGAAAGACGCAGAGGATGCGGGCTTCAAGATTCTCGGTCTGACTGACTGCGATTTCCGCTGGCTGTCCACGAAGAAGAAACTCGTTAAGAGCGCCGCGGATCTGAAGGGACTAAAGATGAGAGTCCCTGAATCGCCGATGTTTGTTAATTTCTTCAAGAATATGGGCGCCAAGCCGACGACAATGGCGTTCACAGAAGTTCCGTCCGCACTGCAGCAGGGTACGATTGACGGGCAGGACAACGGCCCTACGCTGAGCTACCCCAACGGACTTCAGCAGTTTAACAAGTACTGGGTAAAATCGAATCATTCCTTCGCCTCCGCAGTAGTAGCCATGAATCCGGATTCATGGAGCAAGCTCTCCAAGGATCAGCAGGAAGTGCTTCAGAAAAATGTCGATGAGTACTGCGAAAATATCAAGACCGGTCTGAGAGAAGAAGTTAAAGAAGACGAGAAGAAGATGGTCGAGGAAGACAACTGCAAGGTGATCGAACCGACAGCGCAGCTGAAGGCAGATATGAAGAAGGCGGCCTATAAGGTATGGCAGGATAAAAAGGTTACGAAGACCTTCGATCAGGATGCGGTTAAAAGAATGCTGAAGGAAGCGGGCCTGAACTGAATTTCGATTTTCTCCCCTTGATAAGCTTCAGATTGCAATATAGTTTCAAAATTTTCAAAATGAAAATGCCGGCGGGCTGCTCTGGTCCCCGGCTTTTTCGGGCGCTGACCCGGGAGAGACGCGGAGCGTCGCGGAGAAACTTTTGTACAAAAAACGGGGAGAATTCCTGCATACGGACAGAGAGGGTTCTGCACACGGGACAGGAGATTTGCAAAAGAGAATATCTGAATTATTACAAAATGCAAATATGCATTTCGAGGAAAAAACTGAAGAATCGCGATCGGAACAGGAACGGTTCAAACCCTGAAGACTGGCTGAATTTCAACGGTATAGCCATTACGGGCGGGACAGAGAAAATTGAGAAGGCGTACGGTACATGGCACATTTATTGCTCTTTATTGGTGGTGAGATTAAGTTCTGCACTGCTAACGGAAAATCAAACAGAAAGGAATAAACATGGAGAAGAAAGGATTTATTACAAGATTGGGTGATACATTCTGCCATGTGGAAAAGGTCATCGTATGTATCACGTTTATACTCATGTTAGCTTTGTTGTTCATTCAGGTATTGTGCCGGTATGTCTTCAATCTTCCGCTTGCATGGGCGGAGGAAGCCGTCCGGTATGTCTATATCGCTGTTAGTTTCCTCGGCGCTGCGATTGCGGCCAGGGAAGGAACGCACATCAAAATCGACATTCTGCCGACGGTATTGAAGCATCGGATTAAAGATCCGAACCGTCTGACGGAGGTCATCAATCTGATCGATCTGATTGCGGATCTGATCACCTGCGCGTTCTTTATCATGATTTCAGCGTGGATGCTCAGCTACAATATCAATTTGAAGGAACTTGGCAATTTCACTACGAACAATCAGTGGCCGGTCTGGCTGATGTGCCTGCCGGTAACGGTCAGTTGTATCCTGATCGGATTCCATTATCTGCTGAACGGTATTGAATCTGTCGGGAACATTCTGCAGGCGAAGAGAGGAGGAACCGCGTCATGATGTATCTGGGGATTTTCTTACTTGTATTTTTGATATTAGCGTTTGTAAAGGTTCCTGTTCCTTTCGCGATGGGAATCGGAGCAATTGTGACGATGGTGATGGCAGGAGGCGCGATAGAGGCGATTCCTCAGTCCATGTTCCGCGCGCTGAACGTTTTCACATTCCTGGCAATTCCGGCGTTCATTTTCGCCGGTGATCTGATGACTGCCGCCGGGATTTCCGCAGCGATCATGCGGTTTGCCAAGTCCTTCATCGCCCGTGTGCGCGGAGCTGAAGGGGCTGTAACGGTCATCACCTGCGCGCTGTTCGGTGCGATTACCGGATCGTCAATGGCCACCATTACAGGCATTGGCGGAATGATGCTTCCCGAGCTGGAGAAGGCTGGATATGACAAAAAATATGCTACGGCGCTTGTCAGCACCTGCGGGTTTCTGGGAATCCTGATTCCGCCCAGCATCCCCGGCATCCTGTATGCGATGATGGCCGGAGAAAACGTCATGAAGGTATGGCTTTGTACGGTAGGCCCCGGAATCCTTCTGGTCGGGCTTTATATCGTAATCAATTATTTCCGTGTGGGAATTCATGAGAAAAAAACAAGGGAACCCTTCCACCCCGGTGAATATGTTCTGAACATCGCCAGGAAGACGGGAGGCTCTTTGGACGCTCTGCTTATGCCGTTCATCATTTTCTACGGAATTTACGGCGGAATCTTTACGCCGACAGAAGCAGGCGCCGTTGCGGTTGTCTATGGACTTCTGATCGGCTGGGTCATCAAGCCGGCGTTTTTCAAGGCGAGAGGAAAGGCGTACAAGCCGACAAAGAAATTCGGGCCGATGGTTATCGATAGTGCGGTCACATCGTCCACGATCGCGATGCTGAGCGTGTTCGCTATTGTAGCCGGAACAATGATCACCTATACTAGAATTCCGGATATGCTGACGGAGGCTATGTTCATGATCACCAGTAGCAAGGTGGTATTCCTTCTGCTGATCAACATCATGCTGATTATTGTCGGAATGTTCATGGAAACGAACAGTTCGATCCTGCTGTTCGGACCGATTCTGATTCCGGTGGCGATCTCCTATGGAGTGGATCCGATTCACTTCGCGGGAATCATGCTGCTGAATCTGGAAATTGGAATGATCACTCCGCCGTTCGCGGCGAACCTGTTTGTCGGGTGCCGTGTCGCGGGACTGAACATGAACGATATTCTGAAAGATATGCTTCCGTTCTTCGCGGCATGTGTCGGAGTACTGCTTCTGACTACATATGTGCCTTCAATCGCAACGTGGCTGCCGAGCCTGGTCGGCTGAGCACACAGGTAAAAAATGGAATCGGATGTGACAATCTGATTCCATTTTTTTATGCGTAATGGTATACTTAATGTGTGCTCGGCCACCGGATATGCCTGAAATGTTGATAACACAGAAAGCATATCTGGTGGCCTGCCGCAGTGATTGCAGATGTTTCATCGGAAAACTCTGCGGCAGCGGAATAAGGAAAATATTCTTCCGTATATCGTTAGTGGAGGTGAGTGACATTGAAAGAGTTTGAAGGATATCTTTTTAAACTGCACGAGCTTGAGAAGATACTCGAAGCGTCCTTTGACGGGATCATGGTGACGGACGGAGAGGGAAACTGTCTGTTGGCGAATTCTTCATACACGAGGAATACCGGAATACGACATGACGATATCGTGGGTCATAACCTGAAAGAACTCATCAATCCGATATGGATGAAACGATCTGTCGCTCTGGAGGTTATCCGGGCGGGAGAACCGATGAGTCTCGAGCACGATACGCAGAACGGAAATCATATCATCGTAACCGGAACGCCTATTTTCGACGAGGATCATAATCTGATCCGGGTTGTGATCAATACCCGTGACATTTCGGAAATCAAGCAGATGAGAGCCAAACTCGACGAGGCGCAGTCGATGGAGAAACTGTACCTGAAAAGTCTCGGACTGAGTAAAGAACTGATCTGTATCAATGACGAGCCGGTGGTGATCAACAACAGGATGAGAGATATCTTCGAGGTGGCGAGGCGGGTCAGCTCCTATAATACGACGGTTTTGATCACCGGGGAATCAGGAACCGGAAAGGAAATCGTCGCGCGATATATCCATAAGATGGACAAATGCCGAAAGGGAAAACCGTTCATTGTGATCAACTGCGGCGCGATGCCGTCGAATCTTCTGGAATCGGAGCTCTTCGGATACACTGAGGGCGCGTTTACCGGAGCGATTAAGGGTGGAAAGAAGGGACTGTTTGAGGAAGCGGACGGAGGAGTTCTGTTCCTCGATGAAATCGGAGAGATGGAGCATCAGATGCAGGTGAAGCTGCTTCGCGCGCTGGAGAGCCATAAAATAAAGAGGATCGGTCAGGCGGAGGAAATTCCTGTGAACGTGAGGATTATAGCGGCTACAAACCGCAACCTTGAAGAGGAAGTTGCAGCAGGAAGATTCCGGGAGGATCTTTACTATCGGCTGAACGTCGTATCTCTGAAGGTTCCGCCACTCCGTGAACGAGGAGAGGAAATCGTTCCGCTTGCAATTAAATTCATCAATTATTTCAACAATCTTTACGGGACACAAAAGCAGCTGACCTATGATCTGATGCGGGGTTTTGAGCAGTATGAATGGCCGGGAAATATCCGGGAACTGAAAAATGTCATTGAGAATCTGGTGGTAACGACAGAGGATGACTATATATACAGCACAGATCTACCCTGGGAGAGAGACAAACGGATTCATATTAAGGAAGCGGATGCAGGTGGAACGATTACGCTGAAAGACGCAGTTGCCAATTTTGAAAGCCAGTTCCTTGCAAACGCGAAGGAGAAGTACGGGACGACAGAGAAAATGGCAGAGGTACTTGATGTGAATCAGTCGACCATTTCACGGAAACTGAAACGCTACGGGATCAATTAATGCAAAACGGAATAACCGGCGAAACAGAAAAAGCAAAAGTGCATTGTATATAGTTTTATAAAAGCTTTTACTGGCGGGGACAATAGCGGAAATGCTGATAATTCAATGTTTCCGCTATTTTATTGTGCTTGGCACGGATAATGCTATTACATAGAGGTGTAAAAGCATCGATCGAGCATAATTGAAACTCACTGTTTATGTGATGGAGGATGGAAATGAGAAATGTTGTGATAATCGCCGGCTGCAGAACTCCGATCGGCACGATCGGCGGGCAGTTCAGGACTCTGACATCGCTGGATTTGTCGATCCCGGTGATGCAGAACCTGATCACGCGTTCGGGAATCGATCCCGGAACGATCAATGATGTGATCTGGGGATGTAACTATCAGCGCACGTACAAGGAAAACAATCTGGCCCGGGTCGCCGCATATAAGGCAGGGCTCCCGGAAACCGTGCCGGGAATCACGATTCACCG
>Ga0256404_1007811_pt1 | contig 16607 bp, 23 predicted proteins | sample RumenRJG_01DNA_FD_185990 | JGI IMG/M metagenome (GOLD analysis project Ga0256404, IMG submission 185990) | Bovine rumen microbial communities from Lethbridge, Alberta, Canada - RJG_01 | ecosystem: Host-associated > Mammals > Digestive system > Stomach > Rumen | place: Canada: Alberta | collected...
TTCCACATTTTGACTTCTCAGAGCTTGATTTAACCTCTTTTTCCACAATTCTGGCTAAATAAAAGAGGCGTTGCCTCTCAATAGCATGCTAAGCTATTTTGAGACAACGCCTTTCCCTGAAGCTCGGCATCACAGCACAGGATGCAGAGCTCCTATTGACAATTCTGGATTTCTAGAAGCAAGACCAAAGTAATGGGGCTTAAAACCTGTGCAGGGGGCTGAGTTGGAATCAGGCGATCAGGGTCAGCTCGGGCAGGTATGAGGTTTCACGTAACTGCTGCCCAATGGCAAACCCCTCTTGTGCAGGCATTGTGTAATCATACTTGTCAAAGTTGCCAAAGCCCGGATTACCCTCATCGGAAGAGGTATGGTACATTGTCGATCCGGTAAAATCTGTTGAATTGGAAGACCAGTAGCCTTCCAGAAATTGCAGGTTTGTTCCGCTTACTTGAAACAGCACAAAACCGGAACTCGAAGCTCCGCCTGATCCTTCATTATAGATTCTGTTGTCAGGCAACAGGAAATTCCTTGATCTTGCCCAACTGACCAGCAATTGCACAGGAGTCTTGTTTTCGAGTGTGAATACTTCAAACAGAACCGGACCGGGATCGTAAGTTGGACTGATACCTGCAACGATCAGTTCAGGAACACCGTTTTCGTCCAGGTCTTTCAGAGCATACCCTACATGATCAAAATACTCGATCCACTCGCTGACATCATATTCATAAGCTGCTCCCGGGTTGCTGACGCTTGCCTGTTTTGCGATGCGATATTTTTCAATTATGCTGCTATAATAGTTTACATAATCTATAGTTTCCGGCTCGGGAGCAGGAACCGGGACCGGAGTCTGGGCTGCCATTGCTTCAGTCGGCACAGTTTCCAGTGTGGGAGTGGGCTCGGCAACAGGATTCTTTTCAAATTGGCAGGAGCTCAGAGTCAGTAAAATCAAAATGAAGCAGGCAGCAAAGAGTATTCTTTTTTTCATTTTTTCCCTCCTGGACATGGCTTTTGTACGGAATTGGTGTGTTGGAGTAACCGTTGAATCAGACCCATCTGAAACAGATCCTGGCTCAGGAACAGGAGTTCATCAGCCATTTCACGTGTTTTTCCATGATCCTGTTGAAGATGGCGATTACCCTCCCGGTACCAAACATAGCCAGAAGGGTGCCGACGTGGATCCCTATGATACGGTGAACAAGTACAAAGGACACAATGGATGTCAGAATGACGCAGGAGATGTCAACGATGTTCTTCGTCAGTCCGAGTTTCAGACCACTGACATCCGAAATGACCTGAACAATCCCGTCTGCAGGGTTGGCAATGAGCCGCATATCGAGCGTCATGGCAGCTCCGACTCCTACACAGACAATGGCAAGGATCAGCAGGGGGATTCTCAGCAACAGCGGGCCGGCTGGAGTTGGAAGGAGTCCGGCAAAGAGATTCATCGCCCTGGTGAACACCAGACTGAGCGGCAGCTGAAGAAGATCCAGGATGAAGACCTTTTTCCTTTGCTGCGGCTGCATATCCTGTCTGGCGTGCAGGATGATCTCCGCAACAATACATAGGATATATACAATAAGAGATGTATCACCGATAGCCCGGCCTGTGATCACAGAGGCGCAGTAGGCGATGGACAGAATAGGGGAGACACCAAGGTTCACTTTTGTGCTCAGCGTCAGCCCGGTTGCCAGAATAATCTGTCCAATGAGATAGAACAGAACCCTTCGTAATGGTCTCATTTCGCCATCAGCTCATTGACTTTTGCTCTCGTAAAACCACTGACCGGATTATACTCGATCGATCGGTTATATAAATAGTCCGTATTTTTATCAAGAAGATCCATGTTGGTCACTATTATTATCTCCGTATCGCAATCATAGAACCAGTTTACAGGAGCGTGAAACAGAACGCAAGCAGAAATCTGTCTATCAAAACCCTTGTAGATCCGTCATTTTCCACAGTTGAGGGAACCCTATTCATAATGCAGGAATCCCAGGATAACGCGGCAGACCCGGCAGCTTGATCAGCGTGATCAGGTTACCGGGTCTGCCATTTTATATGAGTGAGCGGGAAAACCTCGGATTTCAATCCGGGGATGAAAGCGAACACCTTGTTCTCTCGTTCATAATTCGACTATTTCTTTACAATAATTCATATAATGGACGATGCTGGGATCCATCTTAGACAGATTGGTACATCCTGTGTAAGCCATAGCTTTGCTCAGCTGCTTTCTAACCTCAAGCAGGTAATTTGACATACCGGCTTCCGGATCCTTATTGATAGCTGCCATCAGAGGGCGTCCGATGGATACAGCTGTGGCACCGAGCGCAAGGGCTTTGAAGACATCCATACCCGTTTGTATTTCACCGTCAACAAAGAGAGGAATATCCTTTTCGAGAGATGCTTTGATTTCAGGCAGAGCGAGCAGCGGGGGAATGGCATATTCGATACGGTTATTATGGTGTGACAAAACCAGCCCCTGTACTCCTGCGTTTACAGCCGTATTTGCATCATATGAACTGAGAACGCCTTTAACAATCACAGGAAGTGAAGTACAGGAGCAGATATCCTTAAGCTCATCAGATGTAATTGGTGCCATGGTGAATCCGTCAACCTGATCCGGTCCACCATCATCTGCGAAAGGATGATCGATATCTATTCCAACCGCAAGAAGGCCAATTGATTCGGCATGGCGAATCTTTTTATAGATGAGGTCACGATCGGCATAAGGCTTGATAATTTCAATCATCTCAGCCCCTTTGGCCTTGCAGCGTTCTACTTCCTCATCCCCAGCCATTCCCAGCCAAAGCAGTGTCCCGGTACTTGCAGCGCCGGAGGCATAAGCATCCGTAGATCCGGGAAACAGATGTCGATCAAGGTGCGACAGAGCGGCTGTCATGATTGGAGAAGCAAATTTCTTCCCGTAAAGAATAAGACTTTGATCAGGGTGGGCTGAGTTCAGATATCTGGTTTCAATCAGAAGGGAGTCCAGATACCTACGTGTAATCGAATTAGAGTTGCCAACATTTATCATTTTTATTCCTCCTCCAATACACAATGATCATTCATGAAACTGATTAAAGTATAAAATGAGCAAATGCAATCGTCAATATTTAGATTGTGTTTGAAAAAACAAAATGATACAATAAAAAACAGAGCAGTATCCTAGGAGGGGAGTAAACAGAATGATGGACTGTGGTCACTGTGGAAGCGATCAAATTGTTATGATAGAAGGCGTATATATCTGTAAAGATTGCGGAAAAACATATTCTTCCGCAGATGCCGAGCAGAGGACTCTTGCGCTTGAGAATTTAAACCGAAAACGGAAAATGCAGATCATTCTCATGGCGGTCTGCATGCTGTTCCTTATCATTACTGCCGTGCTCCTGCCCGGCTATTCGGAAAATGGGAGTCACGCCGGCCTGATCATCATGACTACTGCCGCTTGTCTGATCTCATTTATTGCTGCACTCATAGTCAGAATTCAATTTGGCAGGGAGCGGAAAAAACTATATTCCGAGTGATACGGGGGACGACTGAGATGTTTATCCTTGATGACGGAATCAGACTGGACTGCAGAATTGACCGACCTACGAATGCTGGGGATAAGGTCCCGCTGGTGATCGTTATTCATGGCTTCACAGGAAACAAAGAAGAGAGACATATTGTCGCAGTATCAAGAATGCTCAATGAGATCGGCTTTGCAACCTTGCGTGTCGATATGTACGGCCACGGCTCCAGCGAAGGAAGCTTTTTCAACCATACGCTCTTTAAATGGCTTACAAATGCAATAACCGTCATTGATTATGCACGCAATCTGGAATGGGTATCGGATCTCTATCTGTGCGGTCATTCACAGGGTGGATTGACAGTGATGCTTGCCGCTGCCATGAAGCATGAAGAAATTAAGGGGATTATTCCGATGTCTCCGGCAATCATGATTCCGGAGCAGGCAAGGAAAGGTGAACTTCTGGGTACAAGTTTCAACCCATACGCCGTTCCGGAGCTCATAGTAAATCAGGACTATAAATGGAAACTGAGCGGTAATTACGTCAGAGTGGCACAAATGATCCATATTGAGGATGCTCTTACAGGATATGACGGGCCTGTCCTGCTGGTTCACGGTGACGAGGATGAGTCTGTCCCGGTCACTTACTCAATAGAAGCTCAGAAGGCCTATAAGAATGCCACATTGACCGTAATAAAGGGAGATACTCACTGCTATGATTTCCATTTAGATGATGCAGTTGAAGCAGTCAGGTCGTGGATGATAATATATTCTGAGAAAAAACCTCTTCGGAGGACAAATAATAATAACAGGAGGAAGAAACATGTTACACGAAGTAAGCTTTAAGTCCTTTAATGAGCGGGATATGGTTCAGGGATGGATCTATGTTCCGGCATGTGAACCAAAAGGAATCATTCAACTGGTCCATGGCTTCGGCGAACACTCCAGAAGATACTTTCACATGATTGTTGCCTTCATGGACGCAGGGTTTATTGTGGCTGCGGATGATCATGTGGGCCATGGAAAGACGGCGGTTGTGAATGATACCTGGGGTGACTGGGGTGAAAAAGGTGCCCATACCATGATGGAAGATGAGCATCAACTGACGGAACTGGTAAAGAAAATGTATCCCGGACTTCCGTATTTCATGTTTGGCCACAGCATGGGGTCATTCATAGCCAGAGACTATATGGCAACATACGGGGAAGAACTGGACGGTGTCACGATCTGCGGTACCTGCGGAGCGCTGCCATCTCTTTCAGCTACCATGGATGCCCTGAAAGCAGCAGTTGAGGACGGAAAAGGTAATGAAGCTGATCCTAATTTCACGAATATGCTGTTTGGATTCATGTTTGCACGTATTGAAGAGCCTGTGAAGCTGGGGAATGAATGGATTTGCCACAGCAAATGGGTTCAGGAAGATCACGCAGCAGATCCCTTCGATGCATTTACGAAACCGACAAACAACCGTTCCATGCTGTACTTCTGCGAAATGATGGACTGCATCCAGGGAAAAGAATGGGCGTCCAAGGTTCCAACGAGCCTGCCGATCTATAACATTGGCGGCGACCTGGACCCGGTCGGAAACTGGGGAGAAGGCGTGTACCAGACTACTAATCTGCTCGCAGAGACAGGACATAAGGTGAAAACAAAACTGTATTCCGGATATCGGCATGAGATTCACAATTATGATGATATTAAATGTGATGTGGAGAAAGGTATCATCGACTTCTTCAAAGAGTGCCTCTGAATCGGAAGAGTAACAATCAAAAAAATGACAGCGGGAGCAAAGATCACCATCAGGATCTTTGCTTCCCGCTATTAATCGGACATACTGTATTATACTGTCACCGGGAAACCGTTCAGCTCTGCGCCGCTGTCAGCCGAGATCAAGATATATTTTTTCACGTCTATTTCTCTAGACTCCATTAGAAAGCATTACTTCACGAGGCCTTCTATTCTTCTCTCCGCTTCCTGGTAGACGGCTTCTTCGTCCCGGATGGATATGACGATTACCTTCATGACTTCCTTTTCCCGCACAAGCCCATAAACCACGCGGTACCCGAGATCGCGCAGCTTGATCTTGTAGTATCCGGTGAGATTGGATGAGGCATGATGGCCAAGCGGCTTGCCAATCCCGTCCGGAGGCGGCAAGGGCCGTTCCGCAGTCTTTTCAATTGCCTTAAGGATGATTCTGCGGTTGTACGGGTCGAGCTTCAGCAGATCCCGCTGGGCTTCTTTTATGTATTCGATTTTCCAGGTCATACCTCAATCTCCACATCAGTGTCTTCCAGCTCATCGGGGGTTATGCCCAGTCTGCGCATCATTTCTTCATGGCTTATATTCTCAGAATCGTTGTTTTCGGCCATGCGTTTGTCCGCCTCGCTCAGCAAAAGATAATCGGAAAGCATTTCCATAAGCGACTCATACTGATCCGGAGAGACCAGCACACAGGCAGGGTGATTGTTTTTCACAACGATTTTGGTCCCGTTTTTTTGTACTTCATCGAAGATTTTGCTGGCTTCGCCTTTGTTAAAACGGGTAATCGGCACAATTTTCTTCATCATGCCGACAGCAGAGATCTGGTCCATTTCCTTCCGTCCTTTCGTTATCCTTTGTGAGTTCCATTATATATTCAGGGATGGAAATGTCAAGCGATTATCTCTAAATACATATATAAATAAATAGATGAATTTGTTGTGATATTATGTCACAAAAACCGGCAGACCAGGTGACACGTGTGAAAAGCTGGCTGTGTGTGCTTAATCCTGTTTTTTCATATGCGGCGGAAATCGGGCTGTAACATCGTGGAAAAAAACCAGAGGGAAGCAAAGATCACCATCAGGATCTTGCTTCCCTCTGTTAATAGATGTTTATTTTATACTGTCACCGAGAATCCATTCAGCTCTGCACCGCTGTCTGCCGGGATCAAGATATATTTTTTCCCATCCAATTCTCTGGACTCCACAAGAAAACTCTGATCTGGATTGACAGAAATGGTAACATCTCCGGTTTTGACCTCAAATTTCCTGGTATCAACGATGATCTCAGGGTTCAGCGTAGTGTTCCCGAATCTTTCCTCAAATGCTCTCTTGAATGCTGCAAGCTGCTCTTCGGATACGCCGCATTCTTCCAGAATCCTGCAAAGATCCATGGATGAGACAGAAAGAGGCTCTTCATCTTTGTTTTCTTCATGGGCATCTATCATCTCTTTTAAGCGATCCTGCAGTCCACGCATGATATCCATCGTGCAGGGAACAGAATCAGAAAGTACAGATTCAAAAGCCTCGCGGATTTCAGCGGGGGACATGGCAAGATCCGTCTTGAAAATTCCTTCAATGAATTCGTAGTGCGTCTCTTCAGGCTTTCTGGAGTAAAACAATGCGTTATAGATATTTGTGGCGCGGTTATCAAAAGCTGGGAAGAGAAAGCCCAGCTCCGGAGCAGAGACGATCTGCTTCGCGAGACAGTTATGAAACTCGTTTTCTCCGGAATAGTAACCGAGTTCCAGTTTGCCGTCTTTGACAGGACATATGGCACAGACAAAGTAGCGGTATACCTGATCATCGTTTCTAACATCGTACTCCTGCGCGGAACGGTCAAAGTCATCGTGTTTGTGGTAGGGAACGTCATAGGCATCATTGGCACAGAGAATAAGATAATTGCTGTCTCCCATATCCAAGTTCTCTATGACTTTCTGGAAGAAGGCCTGGCGTGCATCTGCCTTATCCTCCCGGAGGGACATCAAAAGGCGGTGCTCTTCACTGTCCATGACCTGTTCTGTAGAAAAAACAATATCCGTAAGATTCTTCCCAGGAGCTCCGGAGAGAGCTTTTTTCAAAAAGTTCAGATACTGCTGTGCTTCTTCCTGTGGCATCAGAGAAACTGATTCATCGATATAGGAGATAACCTCCTTGCTGCTGTTGACATAGCAGCCGTAAATCTTTCCAATATTTGCCTTGTCAGGGCAGAAGCGCCGACGAAGTTCGCTGATCTCTTTTTTATTCATTGAGTTGCCTTCCTATTAGAACAAAATATCTTCATATCCACCATCATCGAGAGCTACAGCGGTAATCTGCGGACGTTCATTTGACGGAAGCTTGTCCTTTTCAAGCTGAGCAGCAATAATAGCGGTTTCCTTGCTGTTGCAGGTGCGGAGAACAGTATTTGTTTTCTTGTCTATAACAGCAAACATGATTAATCCTCCTGTTTAGTTCTTCATCACAGCCCGATTCTGAGCAGCGCACAAGACGGGAGTATACAGGAGAACAGAACTAAAAACAAGACTTGACATTTAACGTCTGCTGTGCTTTTGACAGAGGATGATTGCAGAGCTGAGAACGGAAGGGCAAGGTTTCGAACTATCTGATTCAGATTGAAAAGTCTTCTCATCAATCAGTCCTTTTCACATAGAATAATACATGTTATAATTCGTTTAAGAAAGATGTGCTGAATGATTTCAGAGAGTTACCCAAAATGATGAAAAGGAAGAAGATCATGTTCATAGTAGCTGTGGTTCTGGTTGCCCTACTTGTTCTTATTATAGGTGCGGGCTTCTTTTTCGCGCCTTCCTCCATGAGTATCAGAAGGCAGACACTGGATGAAGCGATAAAGTCACAGGGAAGGTCATTACGACCTGTCGTTGTACGATCCCTTGGAGAAGACTGAATATCAGGTAATGAGCTATGATGGTTATGTGCTGAAAGCGGAGAAGAGCGATGACGAAAAAGGAATTCATTGACCGCATCGAGCAAATAGACCCGGATGACTCCGAGGCGCTGGATCGACTGTCGGAACTGTTTGAAGAAGATTACCTGACTGCGGGGGAGAATCTGAATGACCCAGAGGTAATCGAGAACCTTCTCGCAAGAGCCAGAGAAGATCTGGAACACAATAAAGCCTGCTATGATGTAAGAAAAGACAGAATTGATGCCGAATTGAGAAAGGCCGGAGCAACGGAAGCTCAGATCAACTGGGGACTGTTTGAGAATATCGAATTACCAACGTTTTCCTATATAAGATGCAACCGTTGGGCAAGACAGCTGATAAAATATAGCTATCAGATACAGTATTGTCTGGCGGAACTCAAGATGCTCGGTAAGTATACTGAAATAGACGAAGAAGAACTCAAAGCTGTCCGGAGAGATTATGGCAGAAGATACGGGTGACAGTTCCATCTCAATGCCGGCAGAGAAAGTATGTGTCAGGATACAGATTTTATAAGGATAGACGGCAGGTGTAACGGTGAAAAAGAAGAAGGTTAATCCACGCAGAGTTCCGCTGGCGAAGAGCGCAATAGACAAGGATGCAATAATCGAAGAGGCAATGAAAGATGACATGTCCCATGCATGGCTTCTGGTTGCAAGCTCACTTGTGGAACAGGAGCACATTTCGGTAAATGAGCTTTCAGAGTTGAGTGATGCTGTAAACGCTTACATCTCCAATAAAGCTTTCAAGAGCGGGTCGGACAATTCAGAGCTTACAAGAGCTGAGAAGCTCATGGGAAAGAATAATCCATATAAGAATCTGGACCCAAGCAGAATTCATTCTCCTGTGGAGCTTGAAGCGTTTAAGAAAAAAGTAGCCAAGGTTGCAATTCATACTGCCCTGAGCGTCATATGCCTTGGACTTGACTCAACAGGACGTTTCAGCGAAGAGGATTTTCATCGTATCTTTTTGGGAGCAGACCTTACGCTTGCTGAAATTGAGAGCGGAGTTAACTCTTTTGAGGAGATAGAACAGTCTTTGATTTCACAACTGATAAAGCTCGAAGTGGATGAAAACGACAAGTGCACTGTTGAAAAAACTGCCGCCGCATTCTCGTGACTTCAGTCGTGAGTAAGGCGGCTTTTTACTTGCCTAAATGCCTGACATATGGTATATTTTTATTAGGATGCAAGAGTTCAAAAATATTAATGATAATGGCCTTACATATGGTCGAGGATATGTCTATTCTCTTCAGTATCATCTTGTCTGGTGTACCAAATATCGCAAGAAAGTTCTTACCGGCAGAATTGCCGAAGAAATCGAAGCGAGTTTAAAAACAACTGCGGAGGAGTTGGGTATTACCATTGATGTTATGGAAGTGATGCCTGATCATATCCATATGCTTATTCAGACAAAGCCTCAGATTCGACTCTCGGACGCAATAAAAATCCTAAAGGGGAATTCCGCAAGATGGCTGTTTATGGCGCATCCGGAGGTAAAGAAGCAACTTTGGGGTGGACATCTTTGGAATCCGTCCTATTGCATTGTGACAGTCAGCGATCGTAGCCATGATCAGGTAAAACATTACATCGAGTCTCAGGAATCAAAGTAAAGCCAAGGAAGGAGGCATCTGCAGATGACGATTTATTCATCTTATGATATTAGAATACCAACTCGGGAATTCAATAGAGTCTTTAATGATACAGTAGATAAGTATCGTGCAGCAGTTGCCTTCTTCATTAACACCAGGATGATGGAAGCTCCATTGTTTGCAGAACTTAAAACTCAGCATGATCAGCTACGGAAGATGGAACTTCTGACGCATCAGACACAAGATAACCCTTCTCCGAAATATAGCTTTAGCGAGGACTTCTACAAATTTCCAAGTTATTACCGTAGGGCAGCTATAGCAGAAGCTTTGGGGAAGGTATCTTCCTATGAGAGCAACCTCAAACGCTGGAACAGCACTCACGCAGGAAAGAAACCTGGGAAACCGGCTGCTGGATATGTATATCCCGCTTTATACAGAGATAACACTTTTATCCGGGTAGACAGTCTGACGGCGCGAATTAAGGTGTGGATTCATAACACCTGGGACTGGATAACGATCCCTCTGAGAAAGACAGATGTGTCATATATTCAAAGGCATTGCTCCGGAAGGAAAGAATGCGTCCCGACTTTACGGCGTAAGCATAAATACTGGGTGCTTAGTTTCTCGTTTGAGGAAAAAGCATGCCTGCTTGACGTTCCGTTGGAAGAGCAGACAGTACTCGCGGTTGACTTGGGAGTTAACAGCGCATGTGTATGCACGGCAATGCGTTCGGACGGCACTATTCTTGGCAGAAGATTTCTGCATCTTCCCAAAGAAGAAGACTCTCTGACGCATTCGCTGAATAAGATAAAGAAAGCACAGCAGCACGGTAATTGTAAAACTCCGGGATTATGGGCAAAGGTTAAAGGTATCAATGATCAGATTTCAGTACTTACTGCTCAGTTTATTGTTGATACCGCTGTTCTCTTCAGTGCATTTACCATTGTTATGGAGCATTTGGAGATTCGAGGCAAAAAGCATGGCGGGCATAACAAGCGGCAGAGAATCCATCACTGGCGGTCTCAGTATGTTCAAAGCATGGTAATGGATAAAGCCCACCGTCTTGGCATCCGAGTTTCCAGGGTTAATGCCCGTGGTACTTCTGCATATGCTTATGATGGCAGCGGTAAAGTGATTCGAGGCAAGGAGGCTGGATTTATAACCAATGCCATGTGCAAATTTCAGAATGGCAAGATCTATAATTGTGACCTAAGCGCCAGTTATAATATTGGGGCCAGATACTTTATACGCGAATTACTAAAATCCGTCCCGGCAACGGAACGGTTGCGCATTGAGGCAAAAGTTCCTCATTGCAGCAAGAGAAGCACCTCAACTTATGCCACTCTAATTAGTCTTTGTGCGGAGCTTCATGCTTCGGCATGATTCATCTGAGCTTAGACTGTATCAGTGGTTAAGTAGTCCGATACCTCTAAAGGGTAACCGTCATCTCAATGACGGCAATAGGAAGCACGCGACTTCAGTCGTGTGAGGCTTCACGTAATCAAAGCAACGTAAGAACGGTGTTAAACTTGGTGATCACTAATGGATAGACTAATTCGAGGGATGGAACAGTTCCTGGAGGACTGACAAATGAAAACGAAAGAAACAACAGTGCCGCTGGAAAAACAAAGTAAAAAAAGTCAGAAGAGATTTCATGCTGCAAAGAGAGGATCGTGGAATGGCGTGAATCCAGTGACCAGAATGCCGGCAAATCCAAAAGCTTACAGTCGCGCAAAAGAAAAAATTCATGAAATGAAGAGAATACAGGAAAAAGACGGATGATCCTGGGTGCTACAATGCTGGTGTATTTTTGGCCAGAGCGCCAGTGAACCTTCAAAACTAGGACTGCAGGGCTGTTTTCCTTCAGATCTCGTAAGGATAAAGCTTGAAACAAAAGAAGCTGAACCGGCTAAAGCCGGGTACCGCTGACTGAAAGCGATGAGCAGCAGAAAGAAACCATGGCAGTATTCCCTGATTCATATTGTATTATTAGATGACGGAGGCAAAAGAATATGTTGGAAATAGGAACCAAGGCACCAGACTTTACTCTTCCTGACCAGAATGGTGAAATGAAATCTCTGTCTGATTTCAGAGGCAGAAAGGTGATTCTATATTTCTACCCCAAAGATATGACATCCGGATGCACGAAGCAGGCGTGTGCCTTCGGAGAATTATATCCTCAATTCAGAGAAAAAGGTGCTATCGTACTCGGCGTCAGTAAAGACAGTGTGGCATCCCACAAGAAGTTCGAAGAGAAGTATGGCCTTCCTTTTACGCTGCTTGCCGATCCAGAGAAAAAGGTGATCCAAGCTTATGATGTGTGGAAGGAAAAGAAAAACTATGGGAAAACATCGATGGGAGTTGTGCGCAGCACATATCTCATCGATGAGAATGGGATTATAGCCAAAGCTTTTGGCAATGTAAAAGCGGGGGATAACCCGGCCCAGATGCTGGAGGCAATTGAATAATGGAACAGATCTTGTTACAGAAGCTTCAGGATTTCTATTCGCAGCGAGATGAAAACGGGATTGCTAACCTTCAAAAGATCCGAGATCATCAGCATGTTATCAGACGAGTGCCCACCACTGACAAGACCAAAAGCTATGAAGATGCGGAGCAAAAACAGGAAGAAAATGATATGCCGGGGGCAGTGTTTCAGAACGGGAAGCTTATTGGATTCGGGATTCATATTCTGAATGAGGATATTTATCCCCTTCAGAGTTTTGAGATCTATCTTCGGAATTGTGATTTAACAGGAGTGATCGATCTCTCAGAGGCGGAAGATCTTCTGTTTGTAGACTTGTATCATAACCATATTCAAGGTGTGGAGTTGTCAAAGCTCCCGAAACTGAGAATCCTTGGTTTACAGGATAATCTCATTGAGTCACTTGATGTTTCTGGACTACCAAAATGCCAAGGAATTGATGCAGGAAAAAACAAACTGAAGGAACTCAACGTCTCCTGCAATCCTGAATTGGTTGAGCTCTATATCAATGACAATGATATTTCTGAAGTAGATCTCCGCGGCAACTCCAAACTGAAGTATTTTTACTGCCACAATAACCACATCAGAAGCATAGATACACGGCAAAACCCTCATATCCGTCACCTGGATTCCACAGGGAATCCGTTGAAATTAATAAAGGCTCTTGCTCCTCAGCGGGAACAGAAACTGCCTCTCGAGCTTTATGCAGAAGAAGGCGGGACGGTAGGACTGAAATTCTGCCCGGTGTATAATGCTCAATGGAAAGAAACTGGGGAATGGAAACAAACCTATTATGCTTACCCGGATTCCGGGTGGAAATTCATTTGCTGGAAGGATAAGCGGGGAAATACAATCAGTGACCAGGCTGTTTGGGAAGACGTGTATGGAAGCAGCAGAGAAATAACGGCAGTATTCAGCAGAGAATAAAGACAGATCCGGCGCTACAAATGTTACAGCAACAGAGGTGATTAAGAATGCCCCCATCCAGACACAGTTCAAGTTCCCATTCCTCAAGATCTTCAAGTTCATCCAGGTCGTCATCCAGGTCTTCAAGTTCATCCAGATCATCACATTCATCAAGCTCCCGTTCCTCTTACTCCAGCTCAAGCAGCAGATCATCTTCCTTCAGGGGCCCAAGCCGGCATTCTTCCTCCAGCAGGACGAGTACTCCGATATCCCCATATAACAAAGCGACCAGACCGTCCTACAGACCAACGGCTCCTACAGCGCCTCCCAGCCGTCCGAGAGTGAATCAACCGATCGGATTTCTGCTATACAGTACGCTGAAACCAAAATACTATTATGGGAAACAGCATGATTACGTCTATTACCCTGAGTCATGGACAGACCAGGGGAGCGGCACAACTTATGAGAAAGGCTACTATGACGAGAATGGACAGTACTATGCCGATGTATCCTTTACGAAGAATGGCAAATACGAAAATGTTGTTTGCAACTGCCCATATTGCGGACAGGATACCATCCTGAATCTGACGGCTGATGATATAGCAGCGCATCACCTTCAGTGCCCTCATTGCGGTGGACCTATGACAATCAAGTCAGAGCTGGACGAGTATCTTCAGCAGCCGACAGAGAATACACATGTTTATAACTCTGAAGAATCCCTGCGCCAGTTCACAGAAACCAGAAAGAAGAAAAAACGTCGCAAATGGTGGATCATAGGTCTTGTTCTGCTGATACTCTATGCAATTGGCAGTGCCAGCGAAGATTCCTATGACAATAATTACGATCAGAATCAGACGGTGCAGCAGTATACCGATATTTCTTCCGGCTACGGTTCGGAAATCCACCTGAGGTCAAACGGCCAGAACTCCTATCGATATACTGATTCTGCTGATCAATCATACGACAAGCGTCTTGTATGGGACAGTGATGCCGACAGCTATTATGATGCTACCTCAGACTGCTGGCTTTGGTATAACACAGATGTGGAACCGGCGATCTGGCAATACTGGTATGAGGGAATCTCCTCTGATTATGGAGATTATGGATGGATGGAACATGATTCTTTCGGGTGGTATATTGAAGAATCTCAGGATAACTGGATTCAGCTTCCCGGTAAATATGATACCGGTAAACTGTGGTATATCGAAGACTAGTAACCGATAATAAGGATGAAAAGCAGGAAAACAGCATGACTTCGAATGCTGCGTTTTCTGCTTTTTTTAAAGTTGTTTTTACGGGATAGTAAACAAAGGGTAAAACACAATATATTGAGTTGACAAAAATGAAATACCGATATATATTATAATCATGAAAGGAGGATAGACATGATTAGACTTACCAATTGGATAAAAAATAAAGCGTTACTGCCAACAGAAGGGAAGGCGGCTGATTTGGGCAAAGCGCTCATTGTTACGCTGTTTTGCGGTATTGCTCTTCTGCTCTGCATGAAACCCTTTTTATATATTGCCATTCAACTTTTGAGATTCATGATCTTTTCCTTTCTGTGGATATGTGATATAACGATGAACCATGGAAGGGGAGCCGCAGATCTGAATCCGTTTCTTAAGCTGGCTGAGTGGGATTTTATCTCGTTCATGTTGTGAACCGGCAGAATATATGCTTATTGGCCTCAGGATTGCTGAATGATGGTTATCAATACTGTGTTTTTGACATTTTTGCTGGACAAAAAACGGGGTTGATGATACATATTATAGAATGAATAGAGGCAGTTATAGGAAGGCATTCGAGATGCAGACGATTGAGCAGGCCTTATCAAAGCTCGACAAATCCAGATTTCGCTCCAGTTTCTACCTTACCAAAAAGGAAAGAGCATACCTTGAGGACAAGGGAATGGAGACAATGCGGAGACATGCACAGGACTTCGTCCGGCAAAAGCTTGCACCAGCCGAGCCGGTAAACGATGGAAAGCAGACGCCCATGCACGGACATCCTGTGTTCAAGGCGATGCACGCAACTGCCTGCTGCTGCCGGGGATGCCTGAATAAGTGGTATCATGTTCCAAAGGGACGGGAACTGACAGAATCCGAACAGGAAAGAATCGTGAATCTTCTGATGGCCTGGCTGGAGCGTCAAAGGGCATGAAAGAATAATAATGGATTCCGGGTCAGTTATTTTTTTTCTTAAGGGGATTATACAAAATTGTTTGATAAAGTGAAGAAAGCTGTTTCGAATTTGGCGAAGCGTCCGACAGAAAAAGAGAAACAGGTATATATCTGTTGTCGCTGCGGAGGAAAGTTCATGCTTGCCTCCGCCTCAGAAGGATGCCCTGCCTGCAAGCGAAAAAGAGCGGATCAGGTAACCGACCTGGATACAGGAGAAGTACTCGGCGGAGAACTCCTGCTCAGAAGAGCAAACAGAGCAGAGACGGCAGTCTATCTGGCAAGTAAAAAAACAGGTAAAAAGAAAAAAGAGATGCTAGGTAACCCGCTCCAGCAGATGATAAAAGGAAAAGGCAACACATTTGTCGTAGTTATGAATATGAAAGATGAAATTGGCAACTGAAAGGCTTGGAGCATTAGATGGATGACGTGTGGTCAAAATCCAGAGAAGAGCTTGTCTATACGGTCACCGGCCTGGGATTTCCGGCTGAGCTCGGAGAAGCCATGGCAAAACAGCTTGGCAGTCCAAAGGCAATTGATCGAATGACGGCCTATCTGAACTATGAAAGGCCGACAAACGTGAATATGGTCGTTGACGAAATGCTGGCCATCTGCAGCGAAATAGACGCGTGGAGAGAAAAGAAAGCTGGCATCGAGTCAAATGTTAAGTACAACGAATTGCTGAATTACGGATTGGATGATTCAGACTGACTGCCAGCACAGATCAAGTTTCGTGACGGGAGAATCAGGATATGCCAAAAATACTGAATTTCGGGTCGCTTAATCTGGACTATGTATATCAGGTGAGCCACTTTGTTAAGCCAGGAGAAACACTGAGTGCGGCATCACAGACAATCAATGCAGGAGGAAAGGGCCTGAACCAGTCTGTTGCCCTGGCAAAGGCTGGCGCAGAGGTGTATCACGCCGGATGTCTTGGAATTGGCGGAGAAAAACTGGAAAAGCTCATGAAGGAATATGGAGTAAACACATCATTCCTGATTCCAGTGAATCAAATTCAGGGCAATGCGGTCATTCAGGTAACGCCGGCCGGAGAAAACAGCATTGTGCTTTTCGGAGGCTCCAATCAGTGCATCAGTGAAGAACAGGTAAACAACACACTCTCATCGTTTGGAGAAGGAGATTTCCTTGTCCTCCAGAATGAGATCAGCAATTTGCCGATGATCATAGACAAGGCGCGAGCAATCGGAATGGTAATCTTCCTGAACCCAT
>Ga0256404_1007813_pt1 | contig 16606 bp, 12 predicted proteins | sample RumenRJG_01DNA_FD_185990 | JGI IMG/M metagenome (GOLD analysis project Ga0256404, IMG submission 185990) | Bovine rumen microbial communities from Lethbridge, Alberta, Canada - RJG_01 | ecosystem: Host-associated > Mammals > Digestive system > Stomach > Rumen | place: Canada: Alberta | collected...
CGCATATGCCATCCGCAAATGCCCTGCGGTGTTTGGATGGAGAAGGTCATGATGCTCAAGGGCCTGCTCTGTCCCCGCTTTCGCTGCCGCAGCCTCCTCGGGAGTGTATTTCACTTTCATGCCATCCTCCCTGAAATATCTCGCATGCTCCGGTTCCAAGGGATAAAGCCCGGAAATGCTGGCCAGGTCGATTACCGGTACCGCCCAGACATCCGCAGTCTCTTTTATGACTTTGATATAGTCATTGATGAACAGGCCAAGGGGATTGGCGAGGTTCTCGTCTGGCTGGATGTTGTTGGGGGCGCAGTTGAAATAGGCCCTATGTATCGGGGTCAGGAGGATAACCTGCTTGGTAGGATAATTGTGCTTAAGATAAGCCATGAACTTGTTGATGTAAGCCCTCGTGGCGTGTCCTTCCATGACCGGGGTCCTGCGCTTGAGGATTGTCATCACGCCATTCCTGTTCACGGTCGCCTGCCCCTCTTCGAACCATTCCCCCAACGGAAACGCGGCGTTGAAATCGTTTGTCCCTATGAATATGAGTATAGCATCGACATCCTGCCCATGCTCAGCGTTCAACTTCTCAGCCTGTCCGAGGACATCGTAAGTCGTATGGCCGCTGATGCCATAGCAGTATGGCTTGATTCCCAATATCTTGACCAGCTGATTCCAGTAGATGTCCTGGCTCTTCAGCTGGCCTTCATCCGTTATGGAATCCCCTAAAAACGCGACCTTCGCTCCGTTCCATTGGCTCTGGATCTCAGGCTTCTGGGCCCGACATGAAAACATGCCCGCCGTGGCCACCAACAAGGCCGACAATAATAACGCTTTGATTCTCATGATTCTATTTGTATTTCTTCTTAATCTAAAATCGATGCCACTTCCTCGTCAGAGAAACCTTTCTCCTTGAGTCTCCGGGCTATAAGACGCCTCTCTTCAGCCTTGCCTTCAGCCTTGCCTTCAGCCTTCCCCTCGGCCTTCCCTTCGGCTCGACCTTCAGCTTTCCCTTCAGCCCGACCTTTCTCTAGGCCCTCCGCTAGACCTTCCTCACGGCTGTACGCTATCTGGTTACGTATGTCACGCTCTGTCGTCATATCGTATTCGTATTTGACTTTCTCCTCAGCCGTGAATTTAGCAATTTCCGCCGAATCGAACAAGAGTTCGAAGATCTCAGCTGCCATCTCCGGTGGGCGGCTCCTTAGGACCGTCATATTGTGCAAGGCATAGCATAGCTTTTCAAGATTCGTGGATCGGTCTGATATGGTTCTCACCTTGGGGAGTTCAAGAAAAGTGTAACCAATCCGGTCAGTCATCAGCTCACCTGTCTTGATATCCAATAAGTTATACCTGTAAACGAACCGACAGTCACCAGATGGATGAAGTTCAAAGTCCATCAACGCAATGAAATACACAGGCATAAACTCGTAGGAGTCCTGGCCACGCATAACCTGCTCCTGAATCGCAAACGAGGAGTAGAATAGGGCCCTCTCCATGAACCAGCCCTGTCGGGCCAGCTGCACCTCGACTATGAACCTGGATCCGTCGCTTGATGTACACTCGATATCGAATATAACTCCATGACTGTCAGGGAAAGGATTAGGGTGCTCTTTATTGCCGTAGGTGATGTCCTCGATATCTACCTCCGGGAGTATCTCCCTGAGAGTCAAAATCATGAGCCGTTTTCCAGACTCATTGCCAAAAGATCTCTTGAACCAGTAATCCAAGAGGATATTGGCGTAACGTGATGTGATCCTGTTTTCCATAATTCTTTTCGTTTAGAAGTTTCGGCTAAGGTACCTTGACTAAACAGAAAAAACGACAAAAAACAGAAAAACAACGCTAAAGAAACAGAAAAACATTTCTTTGATATGGAGACACTTGCCTTCTGATAATCAGCGGGATAAGCGAACTCCCATGTCCGAAAACGACCATGGGAGTTAACCTGAATAACTGATTATCAGTAGCGGAGTGTCTCCAGAGAGTTATGGCGTCTCCAGAGAATTAAATCGTGACCTTGATGGTCTTCTGGGCGGAGTCTGCGGAGGAGCCACCGACATAGAGCACATACTCACCAGAGCGGGGAACCACCCTGCCGGCCTCAGCATCCCACCAGTTGAAGGTGTCTTCCTCGATCGGGATCACGACCTTGGCGGCCTTGCGGGCCTTAAGGGAGACCCTCTTCATGCCGCGGAGAGCCTTGACAGGACCCTGGGCGTCGTCAGGCCTGCTGATGTAAAGCTGGACGATCTCGTCTCCATCCTTGCGGCCCTTGTTCTTGACCCTGACGACGACTGCCTTCGAGCCATCAGCCATAGTCTTGAACTTCGGACGGCCATATTTGAAGTTAGTGTAGCTCAGGCCATATCCGAAAGGATAAAGCGGAGTGCCGCGGAAATAACGGTAGGTCCTGCCTTCCATGTCATAGTCGTTGAAGTCTTTGACCTGGGAGTCATCGGCATAGAAAGTCAAAGGAAGCCTTCCTGAAGGGTTGAAATCGCCATAGAGGACATCCGCGACCGCGTAACCTCCCTCCTGACCGGGATACCAAGCCTGGAGGATAGCTGAGCAAAGCTTGTCCTCATCCTTGAGGGCGATGGTGCTTCCGGAGAAGTTCACGAATATAACCTTCTTACCAGCATCCACAAGGGCTTTCACAAGCTGCTTCTGGATTGCGGGGAGCTCTATGGAAGTCCTGTCCCCACCAAGGAATCCGGGAATATCCACATCATCCATCTGCTCACCCTCGAGACGAGGGGTGATGCCTCCGGCGAAGATCACGGTCTCAAAGCCGTCAAGGGAATCCACGACAGCGTCGATGTCGGTCGGAGTCTCCTCAAGCTCAGCGGCGTGAGGGCAGGCGCGCAGATATTTCAGATCAGGAACCCTTTCCTTCATGGCGTCGTAAAGGGTCACGGTACGGACAGGAGTGCCCTCGTAGTTGCCCCACATCATGACAGAGTCGGCAGCGTTGGGGCCGATGAGGGCCACCTTCGCGTCCTTGGCAAGAGGAAGTATGCCGTCATTCTTCAGAAGAACCATGCTCTTGCGGGCGATGTCCAGCGACTGGGCCTTATGCTCCTCGGAAAGGAGGACGGACTCGGGAATATTGTCCCAAGGAGACTCGAAATCCATCTCTCCAAGGGCAAACCTCACGGCCAGAAGCCTCTTGACATGCTCGTCAAGGTCAGATTCCTTCAGGAGGCCTTTCTCCACAGCCTCGGGAAGGAGGTTGGTCAGATTACCGCACTCCACATCCATTCCGGCGAGAGCCGATGCGGCTATAGCCTCGACGGGAGTCTTGACCCAGTTGTGGTACTTCTCCCCGACGAAGTCGGATACAGCCCAGCAGTCGCTGACTATCAAGCCTTTGTAGCCCCATTCCTTTCTAAGGATGTCCTGGAGGAGCCTCGTTGAGGCGCCGCAAGGATAGCCCTCGAAACGGTTGTAGGCGAACATCACTTCCTGCACCTGCGCCTTTGTGACAAGGTCCTTGAAGGCGGCCAGGTAAGTCTCCCAAAGGTCCCTCTCAGAGACATTGGCATCGAATGTATGCCTCAGAGATTCAGGGCCGGAGTGGACGGCGAAATGCTTCGCGCAGGCCTGGGCCTTGAGATGTCCGTCGGAGGTGTCTCCTTGAAGTCCCCTGACGACAGCGGAACCGAGCACGCCGGTCAGGTAAGGATCCTCACCGTAAGTCTCCATTCCCCTGCCCCAGCGGGGATCCCTGAATATGTTGATATTCGGGGTCCAGAAAGTGAGGCCGGCGTACTGAAGGCTCTCACGATCCTCAACCGTGCGTGCCAGGCGGTACTTGACCCTGGCCTCGTCACTGACAGAAGTGAACACTTCCTCAATCAGCTGAGGGTCGAAGGAAGCGGCCATGCCGATAGGCATCGGGTACATGGTGGCGTAGCCGTTGCGGGCAACTCCATGCAGAGCCTCGTTCCACCAGTTGTAAGCGTTGATTCCAAGACGGGGAATCGCCTGGGAATTAAAATCCATCAAGGACGCCTTTTCCTTAAGGGTGAGCCTCCCGACGAGATCCTCCGCCCGCTGTTCCGGGCTCAGGTTCTTGTCCATATAAGGCAGCTGCGCGGCGGACGGCAACATGCAAGCGAAAGCCATGAAGGCAGACGCGACAATATTCTTAAAATATTTCATAATATATTGGTTATTATATACTTATTCAGGCATCATGCACATATTCTCCCCTCTTCCTCCAATGGAAGAAGCCGTACGAGGATGCTATCACATAGGCGACGTAAAGGGCTGTCATCCAATATTTTCCCGCAAGGAAGCACATAACGACGAGGATTGTGTCGCCGATGACCCAGAGAATCCAGTGGTAAGGGATGGATTTCGCCAGCCATAACATACCGATAACACACAGGCAGGTAGAAAGGGCGTCAAGCCAAGGGTTGCTGTCGTTAAGGATTGTCAGAAGCCAGACCAAAAGACCGGTCCCGAAAAGCAATATCGCGGCGCTCACGATGGCCATTTTTGGAGACAAGCGCCTGAGATGGACATCAGCCTGGACTTCCGAACTGTCTTTCCGCCACTGGTAAAGGCCCCAGAAGGCCATACCGACATAGTAGATGTTCAGGCCCATGTTGGCCCAGTTGCTCTCGAGGAAGAACTGGATGGCGCAGGCTGTGCTGGTGAAAAGACCGAAGTACCACATGGTGTTCTTCTGGAGAACCTCCAGAATCATGTAGGGAATGCCCATAACGAGGGCCACTATCTCTATGATTTGCACGATGTCCATATCGTACAAATTTAGAAAAAATATTCCATTCCCAACATGAAATTGAATCCGGGCATGGAGTAGTTGTCCACAATCTCGTATTGCTGGTCAAGGAGATTGTTGAGGCAAAGTTTCAGGGTCAGGTCGTTACGGGCGACAGTCAGGTTCTTGGACAGGGCGGCGTCAAGGGTGGTCCATGGCGAAAGGCGATATGCAGGAAGGTTGGCGGAAGTGGTGAAACGCTCTCCCGTCATGAATGCCGTGATATCCAACCTCCAGCCTCCATGCTCCCCATAAAGGTTCACTGATCCGCTGTGTAAGGGAATATACGGGATCTGGCCGTTCCATGTGAGGGCTTCCTTGTCAGACTTGTCCCTGGAGCGCTGGAAGGTGTACCTGCCGATGAGGCCTAATTCCACCGTCCCGGACTTCTTTGAATATTCCGCCGTCAAATCCGCCCCAAGCACATCAACCCTTCCGAGGTTGTACATCGACCAGCGGAACTGGTTAGATGTCGGTACAGCTATTATTTTGTTTTTCAGTTGGTTCCAATAGGTTTCAACCTTTAGGGTCAAGTAGCTGGTAGGATCTGACCAAAGGCTCCAGACTGCGCCCAGATCCAGCTGGATGGCATCCTCCGGATCCAAGGTCTTTGTCCCGACAGTGGTGTAATACAAGTCATTGAAAGTCGGCATCCTGAATGACCGCTTGGCGAAACCATTAAGGGTGAACCTCTCCGCCGGTTTCCACCGGAACACGAGCGAGGGCATGAAAGCGCTCCTGGAAGCTGAGGATCGATCGTTCCCGCTTATGAAAGAATCCCGGACACAAAGGTACAAAGCGGAAGCGGAGGCCTCGAAAGAGTCCTTCCCGAAAATCACTGAAGCGCAACTCCAAGAGGAGAAACGGCCAGGATAAGCGAAAGCCCTCAGGTCGGAATCAAGGTAATCATATTGGCAGTCCTGAGCGAGGTTGACTTTAAACGAACCACCGATCCTTGCCATCGCCGAGGCCGACAGATACGCCGAATGGTTCCTGTAGTTATACGACGCTGGAGTCCCGTCAGGGACAAGTTCCGGATAATCAGTGTATTCCAGGTGACTGAAAGAAAACTTTGCCCTTCCGGCCACAGACCAAACATCTCCAAGATCACGATAATATTTTCCCTGCAGGAAAGCGTCCCTATCCGTCTGCCTGTCCTCACTCAAAGGATATTCCCCGGCCTTTTTGTAAACCGGGCCTGGCAGTCCCCTGCCGGAGCCATAGAAATAGGCGTGAATATTCCAGGACGCCACGCCTGAGGCGGGACTGAAAAGCATAGCCTCAACCCTCGAGCTTGTGATGTCACTGTTTGAGCGGATCATGGTAGTGTCATATCCAGCCAACGTGCCATCAGGATATTGCCGGAAGTCCTTGACATGAAAGCGATAACGTCCATCGGAAGAAAGAGCTTCCGCACTGAGCCTCAATTTCGAGCCGCCACGCAGGAGATGTTCCCACACCGCGGAAGGAGACCCCGTCGTGAAAGACCCGCCTGTGGCACGTAAAAAGAAATTATCCCTTTTCCCGTCCTTGAACACCGGATCAGCACTCTCCAGATAGAGTGAGCTGGCCGATGAATATTCCTTGGCGCTTTGCAAGGGGGCGACTTTCTGCCCCGAGAAAAGGCTCACCGAACTGAGACCTTGAAGGGAAAACCGTCCGAGATCCACCTGCATGTTCTGGGCGTTATCGACCTGGATCCCGTCGATGAACACGCCCGTGTGCTCGCTTCCCAGACTCCTGACATTCACCGTCTTAAGGCCTCCCACTCCCCCATAGTCACGCAGTTGGACCCCCGCGAAACGACGGACCGCCTCAGACAGGCCCGAGGCTGATTTAAGCTCACCGGAAGTGATACGCTGAGGAACGATGATGCTACCGTAGATGGAACTCACCATCGCCGCCTTCAGGGTGTCGGATCCTTCGCTATGCTCAGGATGACACTCCGGTGCCTGGATAAACAAAAGGAAAGCAGCCAGGAAGGAAGGGAACATGGACTAGTAGATAACCATGTGGGCAGGCAACATTCCTGCGACAGCCACCCACTTCTTTTTCAAGTCCTTGGTGAAACACCAGACCTTTCCAGGGCCGGTGTAATCGGCATCGGCGATGTAGATGTCACCGTTGTCCGAATTGACCAGGATCCCGTAAGGGTTCCCGATCTTGGAAGCGTCTGTCGCGGAAAGAGCCTTGGACGAGACCGTCCCGTCCTTGACAGAGACCTTATATAGAGTGTTTGAATATCCGCCGGTTAGCTCATCCGCGTTACCTATCGCATAGATATACCCGTCCGCGCATTTCGTCATGCAACTGACATGGACATCTTTCACCTGGGTGCTTGAGGTGCCGCTGATCTTGTAAAGCCCCATCGGCTCAGATATGCTCTGGATCCAGTTTCCGTCAGCGTCCTGGCTCCAGGTACTTTCCCCATAACTGGACACATAGATCGCTCCTTGACCGTCAGAGGCCATGTAATGCAAATTGGAAGCGGTTGTCACAGAACTTATTACCTTAAATGAAGACAGGTCGATCACGCTCACTGTATTCTCATGGACATAATTATAACCGCCGCTGTTGGCGACATAAAGAACACCGCCGGCGACAGCCACACCCTCGGGCTGGCAGCCGACCTCAACCTCTCCATCGATCTTGTATGTCTTAAGGTCAATCCTGAAGACCTTCCCCTTCTTTTCATCGCCCCCGTAAATAGCTCCGGCATAAGAGCTTACGTATGCGTGACCAGAATCAAAGGCTATGAATCTCGGATCAGGCACGGCTACCGAGGCCACCAAGGTCTCATCCTTGGCGTCGAGGACATGTACATAACCTGACCCGTTCATCACGAGCCAGAGCTTACCATCATTCAGAGCGAGATCGTTACCCGTGTCTCCCAAACCTTGGACAACAGCAGGATTCATGGATCCGAAAGCGTCGGACACATAATTCCCATCAGAGAACCTGAGGAAATCGAGGGTCGAGTTGTTCTTCTGGAAATTGCCCTCATTGAGGACGAAGAGTTTGGAGAATGACCCTCCTTTTTCACCTACTGCGACATTGACACCCGCAAGGTCCGCATCCCTGGAGGTGGTTTCATCTTTTTGGCAGCCCGCCGCTACGGCAAGGGCAGCCACGCTGAAAACCAGCAGTGCAAATCTATTCATATTTTAAAGAGCTAAAAATATCTCCGGCAAAGATACCACTTCGCCGGAGATATTCAAACTATCTGGACGCCAAAATTATTCGGCGGCAGGAGCCGGTGTGTCGGGAGCCTGGGGCTCCTGTGGACCCTTTTCCTTGCCTTTACCGGCAAAGAAGATCAGCGCGCCCACGGCAACCGCCAGAAGCAGTATTCCCAAAACCGGCCTGTAATAGACCCAGGCGAGCGCGATCACGATGACCGTCCATGCGAACGCCACGACATTCAGGACTATATTCGTGGCAAGGTTCACTATATTGGCGATGAACGGGATGACCTTGAGGATAGTGATAAGGATCTCGAATATTCCCTTAAGTCCTCCAGCGATGAGGAAGAAACCGAGGATACGAAGCAGCCAGGTCCACATCTTGTTGGTGGAGCGCTCGGAGGAGAACATCTCATCCATGCCCCTTATGCCCATGCTGAGGGTCTCAAGGGACTTGCCGTTCTTGTCGGTGTGCTTTGTGAATGTGTCGCCGGCTACCTTGGCCAACACGGAGACATCGGCTGGCAGGACCTTGGTGAAGGTGATCTTGACATCTCCGATCTGGGGATTCATGGGATCCGCTCCGATGTAAACGACATTGTTGTTGACATGGAGATATTTATACTCCTTCAGAGCCGCTTGTGCGAGCAGGACGGCCGTGTCTTTCTTAACCGTCGCGGCGGTCTTGTTCATGGCCTTGATAACATCCTCACCCAGAGATAGTTCCACAGGCTGCTCACCGCTTATGGAGCGGATGAGTTCAGCGGGAAGCCTATACGCCCCAAAACTCACGTTCTCAGCTATCCAATCCTTGCTCTCAACGTCTGAGAGGACGATATTCGAACCTCGATATTTCTCGTCTTTAAACTCTGAAGAGTTGATCCTCGACGAACTCCAACCATTCTTGTAGTCATAAGTGGTCACGGTCTCCTGACCTCCGCCAAGCTTATCTTTGGTCTTTGAGGACGAGGTCTCCTGAACCTGGTAATACTCGACACTCCGCAGTAGCTTGATCGCATTTTCCTGGATGCCGAACTGATTGTCAATCAACACATCACTGGTCGTTACCTTGCCAGTGGCGTGTACAAGTTTACCGTCAAATTCCGGGTTGACAGAGCTGATGTCGGGCATCTCTACCGCGACCTTTTCCGCCCTGTTGAGCATTCTTGCGGTTTTGACGGCACGCCCTTCATTCCACCATAGTAAAACGGTACCGAGGATCAAGAGGAGGAAACCGGAGCCGATTCCCCTGAACGAACTACCCAGCCTTTGGCCGTAGGACGTCTTGGTTGTTACTTGAACTGCCATGATAGATTTGTATTGGATTAATGAATAGTTTCTTACGCGAATATAAAAAATTCGGAATAATATTCTAATTTTACACTGCGATTTTGAAACGATTAAAATGGCATTATTATGATAAAAAAAGTCAACTACCTCGCTTTCCTCGCCGCCGCTATCTTGTTAAACGGCTGTCTGGCAGGCAAATACATGTGCAATTTCGCTCTTCTCCCGGAGGAGCACGGCAACGATATAGAAGGCGACAGGGCCAAGACCGAGTCCCGTTATCCGGGCATATTGTCCTGGTACGACACCCTTCATGAAAACGGCGCTTTCAGGGACACTTCACTGATCGGCGAGAACGGTTACAAGCTCCACGGGGTCTATGCCTCCGCGGCGGATCCCGCCAACGCCCAAGGAACGGCCATCGTCGTACACGGATATACGGACAACCACATCTGCTTCCTGAACCTGGTGAGGATGTACAGGGACGACCTCAACTACAACGTCATGGTGCCGGATCTCCACTATCATGGCCTCTCGGAAGGACGAGCCGTCCAGATGGGATGGTTTGACCGGCTGGATGTCAAGAGGTTCGCCGCGATGGCTCACGACATCTGGGGAGACGATTTCATGGTGATACATGGAGTCTCGATGGGCGGAGCCACCACGATGATGCTCAGCGGTGACGACGATCTTCCGGAATATATCCGGGCCTTTGTCGATGACTGCGGCTACTCCTCGGTCTGGGACCAGTTCGCCCACAACCTCAAGGACATGTTCCACCTGCCCCCATTCCCGGTGCTGACAAGCGCCAACATTGTCTGCAGGAAGCGCTACGGTTGGGACTTCAAAGAGGCGTCGTCAGTGAACCAGCTGGCGAAGTGCGAGCGTCCGGTCCTTTTCATCCATGGCGACAAGGACGACTTCGTGCCAACGGATCATGTTTATAAGAACTACGAGGCTAAGACAAAGGGCTACAAGGAGATCTGGATAGCTCCAGGTTCGGAGCACGCCATGGCCTATAAAGACCATCCTGAAGAATATACAGCACGCGTCCGGGCCTTTTTGGAAAAAGCCCGGACGCTATAGGAGATCCTTCGCTACGCTCAGGATGACAGATTGATCGACTATTCGGCTTTGCCGTTGGAACCGAGGACGTTGATGATCTTGTGCATGTAAAGCTTCTTCATCTCGTCGCGAGCAGGGCCCAAGTACTTCCTGGGATCGAACTCGCCGGGCTTCTCATCGAAGACCTTGCGGATAGCGGCGGTCATCGCAAGACGGCTGTCGGAGTCGATGTTGATCTTGCAGACAGCGCTCTTGCTGGCCTCTCTGAGCTGCTCCTCGGGGATACCGACAGCATCAGGAAGTTTGCCGCCGTGGGCGTTGATGATGTCAACATACTCCTGGGGAACTGAAGAGGAGCCGTGGAGAACGATCGGGAAGCCGGGAAGCTTCTTCTCAATCTCATGAAGGACGTTGAAAGCGAGCGGCGGAGGAACGAGACGACCGGTCTTGGGATCCCTCTTGCACTGCTCGGGCTTGAACTTGTAAGCACCGTGGGATGTTCCGATGGAGATAGCCAGGGAGTCGCAACCGGAACGGGTGGCGAAATCGATAACCTCCTCAGGACGGGTGTAGTGGGACTCCTCGGCGGAGACCTCATCCTCAACACCGGCGAGGACACCAAGCTCAGCCTCGACAGTCACGTCGTACTGGTGAGCGTAGTCAACGACCTGCTTTGTCAAAGCGATATTCTCCTCGTAAGGAAGAGAGGAAGCGTCAATCATGACAGAAGAGAAACCCATGTCAACGCAGCTCTTGCAGAGCTCGAAAGAGTTGCCGTGATCAAGGTGGAGGCAGATCTGGGGATGCTCCCAGCCAAGCTCCTTGGCATACTCGACAGCGCCCTCGGCCATGTAACGGAGGAGGGTCTGGTTGGCGTATTTACGCGCTCCGCTGGAAACCTGGAGGATGACAGGAGACTTTGTCTCGGCAGCGGCCTGGATGATGGCCTGGAGCTGCTCCATGTTGTTGAAATTGAAAGCGGGGATGGCGTAACCGCCAGCGACAGCCTTAGCGAACATCTCTCTGGTGTTCACAAGGCCAAGATCTTTGTAAGAAACCATAATTGTATAAATAAAACTTTAAGAATTTGTCAAATCCGTCTGCCTGGCTTCAAAAGCCGTGCAAATTTAGTCTTTTTCGTCCAAAAATAAAAGATGTTCGACCAAGCTGACATAACGTCTTTCGATCACCCCTCTCCTGCCGGTCTGAATGATGTGCGGAAGGCCGGAAAGATCGAAGAAATCCAGCAACTGACGAGCCGTCTGAGGTGATTCTTTCTCAAGGGATGTCATGTCAACTTTAAGATACTTTAGATGGAGGGAATCCGCGGCTTCCTGCTCAGCGGCACACACCGGGCAACCCGTGGTGCTGAAGAAGAAAAGTCCTCCCTTGCGTCTCATCTTGTTCCAGCCTTTGATACTGGTCTTGGGGATTCTGGCCCCAATAGGAGCCTTGCTCAGAAGCCCGTCCATCATGGAAGCCAGCCCGACAACCTTAAGACTGTCGTCAGCGTTGTTCCAAACTTCAGGTCTGGATAAGATATAATCTTTTATAAATGAATATGTTCCCTCCTTAAAGCCTTCCCCTCTCTTGCCTGCCAGATAATATAGGAGATCACCCTCAAGGTGTTTGAAAGACAGGGTGTCTCCTCTCGCCAAAGTCCTGGACTCAAGCATTGAGGCTATCTCAGTGACATCCTCCGGACTGACTTTGGGGCCGGAAGTCGAGAATAATTTGTCAAAGAAGGCAAGGGCTTCATCTCCGCCATAATCATAATACAGAGCGGCCAAACTGGCTTCCAGGAGTTTCTCAAGAGAATCAGTGTCCAGATTACGGCCTACAATAACTCCATCCGGATCAACCAGGAACATCTTCGGAGTCACTGTCACTCCGTAACGCATCTGGTAATCGGAGCTGTCATCCGGATCCCACAGATGAATCACTTTGGTGTTCTGGGCCTTGACTCGGAATGTGGACTCACGCCAGAAAGCCCATTTGTCCTCTTCCCTGCCGACGTACACGGCGAACACATCGACCGGGTAGTCCTTATCGTCCAGAAGGGAGCGGAGCATCGGGGACTCGATCTTGCACTTGGCGCAATCGGTGTCGTAGAAATAGAGGACCTGGAAGCGGCCCGGCCCAGGGAAGGTGACGTGGGCGCCGGAAGGGTCCAGAAGAGTCACTTCCGGAGCTGGCATACCGATCAGGGACTGGCGGTTGAACTCAGCGAAAAGTTTGGCGTCAAAGAGGTCTTTTTCAGACCCCATAGCAATATCCCCGCTCGAGAACCACCTGTCCGTCAAATGAATAGCCACCGCCTCATCTCCCATCAGGGAGGAATTGAGGTAGTGGTTATATGCTTTCAAAGCGATCCTTTGCCGCAAATCCTTGTCCGAGGCAGCCTCAATTAAAGCGTCACACTCAGCCTTTTTCACCTCCACCGGCTCAGCCTCAAGCATGGAGAAATAGCGCTCGAGCCTGGCGTTCAGTTCCCTGACCTTGGCCGTGTCCACCTGAGCGGCCATTTCAAGGCCACAGATGAGGAGAGAAAGGAGTATCGCGGCGAACTTTCTCATCAGACCTTGGGAAGTTCCACCCATCCCGGAATAAACTGGGACAAGTCACCGTGGTGACTTAGGAGATCCCGCACGGCAGAAGATGATATATGTGAATATTCCTGCGCGGTAGGAATGATAATAGTGTCGATGTCAGGAGAAAGGTGACGGTTGGCGTCCGCCACAGCCTGCTCATTGTCGAAGTCGGTCATATTCCGCACTCCCCTTACTATATGTCTGATACCGAGCTCTTTGCAAAGATCCACCGTCAGGCCGTCATAACTCATGATACTGACGCCGGAAAGGTCTTTGGTGGCCTGGGCTATTATGTTCTCTCGCTGCTCCATTGTGAAAAAGCCTCTCTTGGCTTGATTGATACCGACCGCCACGACAACCTCGTCGAAGATTGTCAAGGCCCTGGTCAATATATTCAGGTGACCCGAGGTGAATGGATCGAAAGAGCCTGGGAATAAAGCGATTCTACTCATTATAATTGCCAGTTGACTGGTGTTTTGTTTTCTGAAATAAGGATCTCGTTGGTTTTCGAGAAATGGCGGCAGCCGAAGAAAGCGCCCCGTGCCAAAGGTGACGGATGCGGCGCCTCCAGCACATGATGCCTGGTGGTGTCGATCAGCTCCTTCTTGGAACGGGCGAAATTACCCCAAAGAAGGAAAACGACGCCTTCAAGATTGTCGGAGATGTACCGGATAACAGCGTCTGTGAACTGCTGCCAGCCGATCCCGCTATGGGACGCCGCCTCGCCGGAGCGGACAGTGAGGATAGCGTTCAAAAGCAGCACCCCCTGCCTGGCCCAGCCTTCAAGGTTCGGCCTGCCACTCATCTTGATCCCGAGGTCGTCTTCTATCTCCTTGAATATGTTCTTGAGAGACGGTGGCGCCGGAATATTGTCCGGTACGGAAAAACAAAGTCCCATAGCCTGGCCGTAACCATGATATGGATCCTGACCGAGGATGACCACTTTCACGTCCTGGACCGGAGTGAGCTCGAAAGCCTTGAATATCTCCGGTCCCGGAGGGAAAATGACCTTCCCTTCCGCCTTTTCTCTATGAAGCTGCCGGGCAAGGGCGGCGAAATAGGGCTTGTCGAACTCTCCGGCAAGCGCCTCTTTCCAACTTTTCTCGATTTTGACGTCCATGACCCGAAAGATAACAAATTAATCGAAGATTTCCCCGATCACGTCATCTATTGTCTTCACATAATGGAAAGACAGGCCTTCGACATAGACGGGCTTGATGTCCTCGACATCCTTCCTGTTGTCCTCGGAGATCACGATCTCCTTGACTCCAGCCCTCTTGGCTGCCAGTATCTTTTCCTTGATCCCGCCAACTGGAAGCACCCTGCCCCTGAGAGTCATCTCTCCGGTCATGGCGATTCCGGACTTGACCTTTTCGCCCCGAAGAGCGGAGACCATCGAGCTGACCATGGTGATTCCGGCGGAGGGGCCGTCCTTCGGCACCGCGCCTTCAGGCACATGGACATGGATGTCCTTCGCCGAGAATTCCTCGGAGGTCATCTTCGCGAGCTCCGGATGGGCCTTGATATATTGGTACGCAATCGTGGCGGACTCTTTCATGACATCTCCAAGATTACCGGTCATGGTCATATTACCCTTTCCGGCGCTGACTGAGCTTTCGACGAAGAGAATCTCACCACCCATCTGCGTCCAAGCCAATCCGGTCACGACTCCGGGAGCCTCGTTGCCTTTCTGCAGGTCATGCATATTGGTCGGAAGGCCGAGGTATTCTTTCAGATGCTCTTTCTTGATCACAGATGGCCACTCCTGCTCCAAGGCTATCTTTTTCGCTGTCACCCTGGCTATCTTGGCGATCTGCTTCTCAAGCCCACGGACACCGGACTCATGGGTATATTCGTCAATAATGGCCGCGAGGGCGGACTTGTCGATACGGAGGGATTTCTTGGGGATGCCATGTTCCTGAAGTTGCTTGGGAACGAGGTACTTCTTGGCGATCTCCATCTTCTCCTCGGCGAGATAACCTGTGACATTGATCAGCTCCATCCTGTCCAAAAGAGCAGACTGGACTGTAGAGACAGTGTTGGCCGTAGTGATGAACAGTACGTTGGAGAGATCGTAATCGATGTCAAGATAGTTGTCGTGGAAGGCGACATTCTGCTCAGGATCAAGTACTTCCAAAAGAGCCGAAGACGGGTCGCCCTTATAATCCGCACCCACCTTGTCAATCTCGTCCAGGACTATTACCGGGTTCGAGGTGCCGGCTTTCTGGATTCCACTCAGGATCCTGCCCGGAAGGGCTCCGACATACGTCTTGCGATGTCCCCTGAGCTCAGCCTCGTCGTGCATGCCGCCCAGGGCTATTCTCACATATTTTCTACCGAGGGCTTTCGCCACGGATTTCCCGAGGCTTGTCTTGCCGACACCGGGAGGGCCATAGAGACAAAGGATCGGGGACTTCATGTTTCCCTTCAATTTGAGCACTGCGAGATACTCTATTATCCTGTCCTTCACGGTCTCAAGTCCGTAGTGGTCATTGTCAAGAACCTTCTGGGCATGCTTGAGATCGAGATTGTCCTTGGACATCTCGCCCCAAGGGAGATCGAGCATGAACTCTATGTAATTGTACTGGATGCTGTAGTCAGGCGAGGACGGGTTGTATTTCTCCAGCTTGGCCAGCTCTTTCTCGAACTGAGCGGCGACAGCCTCGGGCCATTTTTTCTCCTTGGCCCTTGCCCTGAACTTCTCGAATTCCTCCTCCTCGTCCATCCCGAGCTCCTCCTGAATGGTACGGAGCTGGTTGTTCAGGTAATATTCCCTCTGCTGCTGGTCGATGTCGCTCTTAACCTTCTGGTTGATCTCCTGCTTGATCTTGAGGAGCTGGGTCTGCGTCTCAAGGGCCGCAAGAAGCTTCATCGCCCTGACCTTTATGTCGTCGTACCGAAGAAGATCGACTTTCTCGGAGAAGTTCTCCACCTCCACGGTAGTGGCGATGAAGTTGACGAGGAACTGGAAGTTATCTATCGACTTCATGGCCCCGACAGCCTCCCTCGGAGCGAACGAGGACGACTTGATGATAGCGGCCGCCTTCTCCTTCAGCGACTCGGCTATCATACGGGTGTTGTTGTCGTTCTCCGGCACAATGTCATCGACATACGTGACATTCGCGGTAATATATGGCTCGTAAGACAGGACACGGCCTTTACGTATCCTCTTGACTCCGTGAAGGATAGCTGTCACAGTCCCATCTGGCATCTCGAGAATCTTCATTATCTTGGCCGCAGTGCCATATTCAAACAAATCCTTGTCCTTGGGATCCTCAACGGAAATGTCGTTCTGCGGGATCGCGCCAATGAAGGAAGAAGTCCTTTCCGCATCCTTGACCAAGGCGATGGACTTTTCACGGCCTATCGTGACCGGATAGACCATTCCTGGGAACAGCACGGCGTTCCTAAGGGCAAGGATCGGCAAAGATTCCGGAAGATCCGCCTCGTTCACTTTTATCTGTTCGTCACCCTGCATAACAGGGATGATGTTGACCTCCGCTCCGGAAGGTATCATCATGTCATTTCCTAAATCTATACTCATAAGCGAATAACGCGTGTGGCGGTTTTCCCTGCCATTATGACAGTCGGACGACCGCTTTGGACGCAGGAGGGGTTATGGTCAATAACCTTGCCAAAAAATTCTTTTCCCATTATTTTGATTATTAAAAAAATAAGCCTAATTTTGCATCCCC
>Ga0256404_1007814_pt1 | contig 16605 bp, 9 predicted proteins | sample RumenRJG_01DNA_FD_185990 | JGI IMG/M metagenome (GOLD analysis project Ga0256404, IMG submission 185990) | Bovine rumen microbial communities from Lethbridge, Alberta, Canada - RJG_01 | ecosystem: Host-associated > Mammals > Digestive system > Stomach > Rumen | place: Canada: Alberta | collected...
TATTATGATAAGATGTCACTACCTCATAACAGATTTGAAGTCTTATACTATTGGCATAAAATAGTTTTACTATAAGTATATATTTCCTTCTTCACATAACTCTATAAAACCATGTAACTATATTCATGTATTACTATAATAGTTTATTATAATATGATTGCTACTATTTTACCATCTAGCACGAACTTTCATGCTGTTGAATACAACGAAATGAAAGTTGCAAAAGGAAAAGCCGAGTTGATAGAAATGTCTAATTTCGGCTACATAGGTATGCTTGGAAGCTATACCCCGAAAGATCTTACCGACTATCTTATCTCTTATTCTTCTTCTAATGCCAGGATCAAAAATGCACAGTTCCATCTAGCTATTTCTTGTAAGGGAAACGAATATAGCCAGGAGGAGCTAGTAAGAATTGCCAGACAATATCTAAAGGAGATGGGATATGGAGAACCTGGACAACCTATTCTGATTTACGCACACCACGATACCGACAATAATCATATTCATGTAATAACTAGCCGTGTGGATCCCCATAGTAAGAAAATCAATCATAATCATGAGCGCCTCCGTTCTCAGGAGGTCATCAACAGGATCATGGGAGTCAATGAACAACAGCGTATCGGGGAAGCAGTGTCAGAAGCTCTACAATATTCTTTTACGTCTATTCCTCATTTTAGAGCTATTTTGGAGACTATGGGCTATGAATGTTTTCCAGGCAAAGACGAACTCATTCTAAAAAGAGGTGGTGTCATTCAAGACAGGGTAAAGACAGAGGTCATAGAGGCTCATTGTATGAAAGAAAAGATACAAGACAAGAAAAGAATTGCACAGATCCGGACAATTCTCAGGAAATACCGTGATATGTCATCAGATAAGACAGAATTACAAGATACAATGAAATCAAAATTCGGCATCGATTTGCTGTTCATGGGTTCAAAGGACACTCCCTATGGCTATCTGATAGTTGACCATAAAAACAAATCAGTGTATAAAGGAAGTGAAATCCTGAAACTCAAAGAACTTCTCGTCTTCCAGACAATAGAAGAAAGATTCAGAAACATTGACTCCTTTATTGATAAGATTCTAGACGACAATGGATTATTGACTACAAAAGAACTTAATAAAATGCTCAGACGACAGTTTGGATGTAAGCTGATGAATGGTTGTGTTCTATTCAATGGCAACTCTCACCTGATACCTGATTACATGTCAAGTGTTCTAAAAATGAACGATCGACGAGAATGGATCCAGTCGTTCTGTCCATCAACAGAAGAAGAAAAAGACATTCTATGTAGCATTGGGAAATATTATCATTCAGAACGTATCAACATCGTTGAGAAAAACAAAGAAAAGACACTACTCACTCAAAACCTGTTGAAAGGTATTTTTGAATTATATTCCGGTCAGGACTTATGGGATAAAATCCGCGAAGATGGCTATATGATAGTGAAGAAAGAAGATGTTTTATACTGTATCGATTTCAAGAATAAGACTATTCACAACATGGCAGAATATGATTTAGATTTGTCAAGGCTGAGGACGAGAAAAGAGGGTGAAGATCTGAATAATGGTCGTATATTTAAGGACCAGATAAGTGTTATCCTCCCAGTAAAAGTGCTGAACAAGAACGGTGGTTCTGCAGATAGCAATCGGGAATGGGAAGTCGGAAAAGGAAACTATGAAGATGTGGATGATGAAAGGAAGCTAAAAAGATAGGGAGTGGTATTTCCTATCTCGATTCGACGTCTGGCTTCCTTAGCTATAATAGGACAGAAAGATATGGGATGTTAATGATTCCTGTATCCTTCAATCTGTATACAAATAGTGCCATTCCTACCTAAACAGGAATGACACTACTTATTGGTATTTATTCCCATTCCCAGAAAGGAAATGCAACAGGGTCAACTCCAAAAACATCAATAAATATTTTTTGATATTTTTTTACATCGGCTTTCAAATAATCTGCAAATTGATTCATCCAATATGTTTCATCCACAATATCGTTTATTCCATCACCACGATCAGGGATATAATAAATGTTATATCGCTTGTATTTGTCTTTCTTTCTAATATAGAAATCTCTTTCATCCCAAGCGACAGATAACCAACATCTCCATTTACCATTTGGTAAAACAGAATGATAATGTATATGTTTGAGCACCCCCTTATAATCAAAAATAAAGATGAATGTGCAAGTATCAAAATCACCCTTGTAATCAGGACTAAAAGCCCAAACTGAACCATATTCTGGTAATAGACCGAAGTCAGCATAAGGACTGTAACAAATGGCTTTCTGCCCTCTACCTTCTTTACGCTTTATTTGCCTAATATCTAGATGAAGTTCCCCATCTGTGAATTTACCAGATTCACCAAATAAAAATGATGTTGATGTGTTTGGTGCTTCCATTGATTTTGGCAAGTACTGTGCTTTTACACCCATATTTGAAGTAATGTAAGTACTTATATTCTGCAATGATTTAACAGCTTCTAATTCCCTTTTTGTATCATCCAATAAGAAAGCACACTGGTTTGTACCATCTACTACAAGTGCTAATATATTGTTACATATAACAGGGTGAACTAGATAGTTCTGCTTTCCAGTAATAACTAATGATTGGTTTGCAGGTACATACATCCAAGTACCCATATCCACATTGCCATTCACAGATATTACCAGCTTCCCATCTTCCATAAAGATGTAAACTTCCTTTTCCCCAGTATCAGAAAATACCCTCCACGTTTTATTACAAAGGATAGCTTTTGCATCCAATGTATTACTAGTACGTTGCAGCTTATTAACTAAGTCAAATATAAAAGCCTTCATATCTTTATGGTATTTAATAAATTTGATGCAAAGATACTCTTTTTTTTTTGAAACACTATTCGTATCCCTAATCTAATGCTATATTATTTCTGATTCTGTATTATTGTCTTGCCGGCGCAAACCATTTTTTCCGCGTTTTTAAGATGCTTCTCTATTTCATGTCTGTCCACAATGTGGAAATTGAGAGTCTTTGAGTTTGGAAACTGGTTGAAGAAAACATCATTACTCATGAATAGATGTATGCAAGTTACCTCTTCAAACGCACTAACACCATTGTAGTATGACAAGATACTTGGCACCACTCTTGGCAACACCTTTACACCACATCTTCCATCATCAAGTGTCACAACAGCTATAACATGCCAAAGCTTTTTATCCGCATTTGTTTGGCGAGTCGATCGAGACTTTTGCTCTTTACCTTGCTGAACGATTTCTTTTCCATTGCACTCCAGTGGTTCTGCACCTTTTATGTTTTTATTGATTTCCTCAAAGTCAACATATTGGACATTCAATGCAGAAGAATTTGGGAACCTGTTGAAATAGATATTATTGCTCATAAAGAGTTTTATTGATTCCACCTCCTTTGCAGCCCCCACTTTGTTATAGTACGTAACGATGCGTTGGTGGACACGTGGCAACACCTTGACACCATACCGTCCGTCTTTGAACTTAACGATAGCCACCACATGCCAATGCTGTTTGGTGTCTATAGCCTGCTCGTTCTGTTCTCTTGTTCCCTTGAACGACACAGATACTTTCCTACCATATTTCTCATTAATGGTATTCATCATGTGTAAGAACACAGGTCCATGTGCAGAAGCATCCTCCAACTGATTATAGCCAATGAAGTAATGAATCATTTCATGGATGATGGTGTCTTCTATCTCGGTCTCAGGAAGGTCAATGCGAGTGTTGATACGCAATTTGAAATCATAGTAATGATTCTTACCGTCCTTACCCTTGCGAATCTTGAATACACACTTGCCCAAGAATGTCTTTGCATCGCTAAGTTCAATGGGAAGTTTGGGGAGTTGCCCGGCAAACATCTGCTGGTTAAACTCCTCAAACTTCTGTTCGATGTAAGGTATCGTTGCTTTCATTTATTCTTCGTCGTTTCCAAAAACTGCGTTCCAGTCAATAGCACACTTTTTCAGTTTCAGGACTTTCTTTATTGGATAATTAATTTGCCACTGAGTAACTGTTTCATCAATGAAATCATGCTCCTGCATGTCCTTATTGATAATCGTGTCTTTGGCGTGCATAAGTACAGCCTGGGTATCTCTATCAATCAAGTCGCCATCTTCATTGATACAATCTACTCTTGGGAAAATGTTCCATTTTTCAGGTTCAAACAGTTCCATGAGTATGGCATCAGCGCGGGCATCCCTGCCATTACGCAAGCACATGTATTTATAGGGACGAACCATGAAAGGGAATTCCTCATTGTTAAGAGAATATACACCATGGTAATGTGCTTCATCAAGCTCAACATCAGGATTAATCGTCCAATCACCATTCTTGTCACGCTCAATATAACGACCAGCTGTAGTCTGTTTGAGTACACGCGTTTCCCATGGACATTCACCGAACCCATATTCAGAACCTTCAGCTCCGAAATGTTCTTCCAAGTCGCCTGTATAGGTAAGTGACAGGACTTCCTTAGGGTCAATACCCGCAAAGAAATCGGAAGCATCCACCACTGCCGTCTGACCTTTGTTTTTCTGATCAAGTGCAAACATGACAGGAGTGATATTCTCCTGGGTAACCAACACCGGCCAGTAGAAAGGAGCGCCATTCCAACCTATGTTTTCACCATTTTCATCCTTACAAACATCACCATTCTGTCGGATGAACATGATTACCGGTGCATCAACAGCTTTCTCACGAGCTGGTTTCAAATCTGTACGACCATCATCAGGAGCATCGATATAGCCTCCATTTTCTCTTATGCGGTTCATACTACGATTTGTCCTGTGTAAGGCCCAGATTTTGCCGTTGGACTTGTCTGTACAATATTCCAAAGCACAAAGCAATTCCTTTATATCATTCTTGCGGTCTTTATTGTAGAACTTATCATCATAAACATATGTTGTCTCGATGAGATTGATGATTTCAACTACGGTTTCTTTGTCAATCTCAAACAGACCGTCACTATCTTGCTTATTGTAGTTTGGAGAAGTCGTAATAAGTTTCTCTATCTGCTCCATCGCCTTCTTCGTGGCAGTCTTGCCACCTGTCCAGAATCCAACAGGCAGAATACGTTTCTGCGGCTTTAACATCAGAGCATTCGAGACCTTGATCTTTGTTGACGAGCAAGGCTTGATATTCTTGTCATATCCTACAAATACCGCATTTGGTTCCAACTTGTCCTTACCTTCAATGAACCATTGACGAAGCTGCTCATCCAACTCGTTCATCCGAACCAGAATCTTGTAAATAAGAGGGGTGGTATGCAGACGCATGACTGCCATATCCTCCATTGAACGTGCACCGTACATTCGGGCGTGCTGAAGAACTGTGTCTTGCTGGAAATTCTTGGGGTCACGGCCATAGAAGAAGCACAACATATTCTTGATAGTAACACCTCGGTCGAGAATGTTACCTCCGATGAAAATATTAGCTGCACAGTCAAGGCTCAACTCGCCACTTTCCTCATCAAGTAACTTATCAACTTCCTCATCAGAGTTGACCATCTGCACATGATAGTTGTGTTTCTTCGGACTGAAAATGTCACGTATCTCATCAAGGACATCTTCCTGAGAGGGAACAGTTACACTGATGAGTCCTTCTTTACGTCCTTTCTCGTTGGATTTAAGGAAGTCTTGATAGGCTCGTTCCATGGCAATCCAGATGCGTTGGTCAGAATGATCTTCATCTACAATAGCAGATTTGATGGAGTCAATCAGACGCTCAACAACTCTCTTCTGCCAGTCATGATTCTTTTTGCCAATTTCCACGTGAATGATGGCACTGGTTTTGTAATCCTTACCTTCTGCTTTCATCTGGATTCTACGAATAGCTGTTGCCATGAAATATGCAACAAGTGTATACGTTAACCCATAGATATTACCTGATGACACAGCACTGTTCAGGTAACGTTTGTCCTCATGGCCGAGCACGTCTATACACTTCTGATCCAGCTGATGGTACAGATGGCTGAACATAGAATCCGGGTTGGCTGATTCCACGAAATACTGCTGGCCGCCTACATAAGCATCATGGGTAGGTACAAGGCTTGTGAAACGTGGTTTAAAAGGTTTCACTATATTACCATTGAGGTTCAACTCGCCCTGGGGCTGGAGGTACAAGCAATAAGGAGTTGCTGTAACCTGGAGATAGCGGCAATACTCTGGCACCTTACGGAAGTCATCAATTTGCTGGCTGATTTTTGCCATAGTAACCTCAGAAGTCTGGGCAATGGGATTGCCATCTTCGTCTTGTTTAGCCTCTAACTTCACAGACTGATAGTTACGGCTGGCAAAATCTGCCTCGTCATCAACAATGACTACCTTCTTTTTCTTTAGGAAAGGTGACTTGGTCTCAAACAGTTCGATGAGTCTGGAAAGGTTCTGAGCTTGTTTCTTACAGACAATCACCGTCTTTCCGCTCTCAACCTTTGCCTGCTTCAAACCAGCCCTTCCTATGTCCATAATGTCATAGATGTTGATAGTTGCACGTTGATCAATGCTGTCTGATGCCTTGAACCACTTGTAGTCTTTCTTCATACGCATGATCGTCTGGTTCACAAGAGCCTTTGTGCCCTTTGTAATGACAATAGCGATGTCAACACCCTTGTCGAACGAAAGACCTATTATATCCTCGAAAGTATCTGTCTTACCACACTGAATTTTTCCAAGGAGCAACCCAGGTTCTTCTGCATGTTCTCCATTTTCAAGCAACTGCTTTACAGTATTCTCTACACAATCAATCTTCTCCTGTGGCATTACACCGTATGGGTAGTGAACTTTCAGTGTATCCCAAATCGGAGTCTCTGTATTCTTTACTATAGCCTTGGCAGCCTCGGCCTCTTCAAATGCTTTAAGCTGGCTTACCATCCAAGGAAGTGGCTCCATGCCAATAGCCTTCAAGGTTTCGATAGCCTTCAGGCACTCTTCTTTTGTTGAATAGATGACCTTGTTCATATGATGGGTGATTTTGAATTTTATATTTCTTCGTGTAACTTATTATCCTCAAAGGAGTACCACCTGAACCATAGTGGTAGATGATATATATCTCTGAGCTTCTTCATATAGGCAGCATCCTTTGTATCTGGCTTCTCTGGACCAACAATATAGAGCTTTGTGGCTCTAGTTGAAATATGGTCATAGTGAGAGTATTCCATGATTTGCCCGAATGCTTCTCTGATACTTTGTTTTGCTGAGCTTGTTTTGATTTCAAAATAATGCCATTCATCAGTAGCTTTGAACTTTCCTTTGATGTCAACACGTTGACCGGAGGATAGAGTTGAGTCACCACTCTCCAGATAAAGATGTACATAATCGTCTTTCAGCAATTCTGCGATAGCATTCTGAATCTTCTTGTGAAGTGGATCAATAAGAATACTGCCTGAAGTAGTGGTTCGTACAAAGGCATCGGTTTCAAGCGTCCTGACATTTCCCTCGCCGTCGGTCTCAAAAAGAAAATCTCCTTTCTTGTCCATTAACGTGTAGTACAAGCCCTTGGTATTAGGATCTTCTTCAGAAATAACCGGCCTATTTGAATAGTGTATGTCAGCATCCTTGAACTTGAAACGAATATTGAACATGAGGCCATCTGCATCCATGTCCTTTATCGTTCCACCAGCAAAGCGGACATCCTCCTTCATATCTCTAAGCCATCCCACCTTCTTATAGTATTTATAAGCGGCTTTTGCTTGTTCCTCACTCAGGCATTCCACATTGTGCAAGCATCCGATATACTCTTTCTTCCTGTATATAGTGTTGAAGGTAATCAAATGAATGTCATAAATCTGACCTTGATGCTTGCGATGCTTGGTGCGAACAGGTTCAAGGAAAGCATAATGGTAGCCATCAGGCATTATTTTAGAGTCATCCAACAGCCACTCTTCATGCCCGAAGCCTACAACGTTCTCATAGGCATCCTTGTCCCGGGATTTCCCCTCGGTTCCTGAAGGACGTTTCCAGTCTCTCGTGTTCCAACAAATTCTTGCTATCTTTTCCATTTCAAGCAGATTGATGTTGCTAAATTAAATATCGTACTTTGCCTTCAATTCATTCAGACACATTCCTGTTACATAAAGATAGAGGGTGACGAATGACTTGATGTTGCTGTCAAGCTGTGCTTCTGTAAGCAAATAAGAAGCATGTGCACCATTGCCTTCATCTGTGTTTCGGTTATTCCGGATGATGTCCAGATATTTTGAAAGAGTCTTCTCTGTTTCCTTTGTGCTCCAGCGGAGGTTCTTCAGACAGGGAAACGCAAAGATGCAGTTGACCAGCGTTACTTTCTTGCCTTCTTCAGACGGCTTGATTTCTTCTCCATGAAGCATGTAGTATAGTTTCTTTAAATAAACCTCGTACTTAACAGAAAGATTGCCTGAGTGTACGTGCTTATCAATGATGTTCACTTCCTTACGACCGAACAGTTCATCCATCGCCTTATATACATCAAACCCGACTCCATCGACACTGGGATGTACATGAGTGGTGAGGATGTTGAAGAATGAGTTGACAACATCTTGGGTGAGCGGCATACCTGCGCACTTCCTCAAATCTTTCTTGACCAACTCACGAACATTCTCTTTCATCTCGACAACAGAAAGTTTGTTACTTTCCTCACGCTCATGCTTCTGCTCTGGGGTTTCTTGTGGCTGCACCTCTTCAGGAAGTTCCTCTGGAATATTCACATCAAGCAGGGAATCGGCGTTCTGATAGGCAAAGACAATCTTTGCTCTGTCTGACGGGTCGAGGATAAAGCGACGAAGAATGCTTGACATGTTAGTAATGACAAAGCGTTTTGGTACATCTTGACCTGTCACCTTCTTCAGGAAGTCAACAGCTTTCACTTTGTCAAGTGTCTGCACAAGAGCATCGAAACGGCCATGTTCGTTGATATTCTGCTCTGTCGTGTCACTGCTGATAAGTTCCTGAAGCTTAGTAATGTTCAAACCTGTTGCCTCGGCAAGCGTATAGACCTGCTGGTCACACTCACGTTTCTGGTAGTCTATAATGTAATCATAGATGGTCTTGCCTGGCCTCAAACGTAAATCACCGCTCTCAATATCATGCAGAATGCGCTGGGCTGTTCGCTGGTCACGCTGATTGAATGAGGCAAAAGCATTATGAAGTTCTGCCTGTGCTGCCTTGACATGTTCACTGCCAGGACCTGATGTATAGAGATTCTTGACAAACTTTATGAACTTAGAGTTGATGTACTCGGCATCAATGGTTCCTGCACCTGTCTCGGTAATGTAGGCATCCAACTGATATACATCATCGTCGTCACCTCCACCGCTAGGGCCTTTTTGAAATAGTTCACGGTAACGAGCTAACAGAATTTTGTATGTCTGCTCGTCAAATTCCATCTTGATGGTTGTCCATCCAGTCGTGTGAGGAAACTCATATTCTGTCTTCTCCCAAAGAAAACCTTGCATCTTGGCTGCCTCCAGTCGCTTGGTCATATCGCAAAACTCTTTAGCAAACTTCTTCTTCGATGCTTCTGCCTTTGGTAGAGTCGCGTAGTACTCTATACCTTCTGCCTTGAAGAGTTGATCAATGGTGAGGAATGCCTTGTTAATCTTTTCTAAGTTTGCCTCCAGTTTATCAGTGAATACAAGCAATGGCTGGTCAACATACAGAGCTAATGCATCCTCAATGTTCTTTGCCATACGGTTGGGACGTGTAAAGTACTTAATGATGCCGAATGGCTTGTCTGGACCAAACAAACGATTAGTACGTGAGAAGGCCTGAATGACATCTACATACTGCAACAGTTTATCAACATAAAGTGTGTTCACCCACTTAGAATCATATCCTGTCAGCATCTGGGTCACTACAATCAGCATATCCAGCTGCTTTTCTTTCTCCAAATGCTGATAAGGCATTTTGTGCGCAAGACGCTTGGCAACATCTTTTTTATATTTTGCGTATGTTGACTGCTGGAATGTCGTATCAAACTTTTTATTGTAGTCATCAAGCATTTCCAGAATTGCGTCTTCCTTGTATTCACCACCACCTTTATTGTCGATTGAATCATCAAAGATCGCGGTTACATTGTACTCAGGATAATACTGCTTGAACAGATGATAGTATTCAATTGCTTCTGGTATGTTCTTTGTCGCCAGTATGGCATGGAACTTACCATTGTGGCTAAGAACAGGACGTTCCTCAACAATTTTCCGAACAACTTCCATATGATGTGCATCTGACGTATATAGCGACTTGGCTTCGTCCTCCACCTTCAGCATATCGGTATCGTTCATCCACTTATTGTAGATGTCCATCTTCTCTTTATCTTTTTTGATGTCGTCTACCGTCTCTGCCTCAGGGTCAGCCTGCCTCAGTGCTACAGCCTCGCGTACCTCTTGCTCTTGGAATGTGTCTTCTCGATAGAGGTCAAAGCCAAGAACGTTCTTGTCGGGAATACCGCTAGCAAGTGTGTATTTATGGAGCATATCACCAAAAATAACCTCCGTGGTCATTTCGCCATGTGCATTCTCAGGGAAAATTGGTGTTCCTGTAAATCCAAAAAGGATGGCACGAGGGAAGGTGTTCTTAATGGTAAGCAACATGCCGCTACCACTATCTTTGCCTGAACCTGTCACGCTTCTATGACACTCATCAACAATGAAAACGACACGCTTTTTGTTTATCTTGTCGATTGTTGATTGTGGAACGCTGTTAGAACTATTGATTCGACTCATCTTTTGGATAGATGTCACTATCATACATTCATCCTTGCTGTCACTTTCCAGCACACGGATCAAGTTCTTTGTGTCCTCGGTATCAAGAACATTGTCTTCAGCGTTGGCAAAGCCACGATATTCGTCAGCCGATTGTGTGCTGAGTTCTATACGGTCAAGCAGGAACACCACCTTATCTGCATCGTTTGCTTTACCGATAAGTTGGGCTGACTTGAAAGAAGTCATTGTCTTGCCTGAACCTGTAGTATGCCAGATATAGCCGCCCTTATGATAATGGTCATCCCAATTGGTTTCACGTACACGTTCCCAAATCTTTGTGGTTGCAAAATACTGATAACTGCGGAGTACTTTCAGTGTTTCATCCTTATCATCGGCAATAGTATAGTAACCCACCATTTGGTGAGCCATAGGGATCGACAGAAGATTGGCAGCGATACGTTTCCAGTCGTGAATTTCTTCGTTGTTGAAGTCTGCCCAATGGAAGTAAAAACTTGGAGAGAAGTTTTCAGATGCACCTGGATTTGCAAAATAGAGCGTCTTCTCAGGAGTCATTGCTACAAATATCTGTATCAATGAGAATATGCCATGTGAGAATATACCTTCATGGGCATATTTCTTGATTTGATTCACTGCCTGAGTGACATCGACACCGCTTCGCTTCAGCTCAATGTGAACTACAGGCATACCGTTGATGAGCAGCATCACATCGCCACGTCGAGTTGTGCCAAGAGGATGTTTTGTCTGGAATCGAGGCTGACGGACTATCTGATAAACACTTTGTCCAGCACGTATCTCACGAGCATTGAAAATGGTAAGATAAACTTCCTTGCCATAGTTTAGTTTGTCGTCCGCATTGTCTCGCTTAATTACAACTTGACCACCATTGATAAACTTATTCACCTCGTATGGGTTCTTCAATGCGTCCACCTGAGTCATGATATGCTGCATCTCAGTATCAGTCAGAGGGAAATCACCAAGACGGTTTATGTCACGGTTGTTATTATAGATAATTGCAGCCCAATTCTTGATGAGAGTTTCCTCGCTTGGGTTCATTATGACATTTGGATCCCAACCATGTTGGGGCAGAAAGTCTGCGAGGGCTTTCTCGAAATCAAGTTCCTTTAAGAACGGATGAATCAAAACATCTACTGGCATAAGTATATATCTTTTGAGGTTATACAAACATATTATCTAAACATGCAGATTTTATCTGCTTCAATTTCTCCAGACGATGGGACTGAAGAGTGATTTGAGTGTCGAGAATTTGCAAGAAATCAGCAATCTTCTGTTGTTCTTTAAATGAAGGAATCCAAATAGAACCAGTTAATGCCATCTCGTCACTTATATTCATCGTATTCTTTGCTCCTTTATTAATTAAAGGCAGCAAATAGTTATTGATTCGATCGGTAGGCTCAAAATAGTAATGTATGTAATCCGGACATACATTTTCTTTAGTATCATATACTGCATACAACACTGATACAATACCAACAGAACCTTTATTAACTTTCACGATGCCATATGGCTTCGACTTCAATGGTGACTTTGTGTAAACAATCTGATTCGTTTTTAGTACTCTGTAGTTGGAAACTGATTTACCAGCATAACTACGTCCTAAAAGTTTTATCTGATTTACGACACCTACTTCATCTGACACGGAGAGAACGTCATTAATACCATAGACATTATTATGGTTTCTCTCATTGTTGATAATTAGACAATCACCTAAAGTAACCTTTTCCCATTCACCTTCAAATCCTTTGAATCTCACTCGTGGAATGGTTTCTCCTTCCTGTGGAAACATCGATTGTAAACATGCAGTCTTCACCTGTTTAATAGATTCGACCCTCTTTGTGGTTGATTGAATAAGGGAGTCGAGGTACTGGAAGTATGCACCCAAGGCTTTTTGCTCCTTTTTGTCAGGAAATAAAAATTTCATTGAACGAAATGTACCATTTGTTATCTGGTTAATAGTCGCACCAAGATTTATGGTAACTTCATTGTCAAATCTACTTGTACATAGTAGAGCATTCATAAATTCAGGTTCGTCTGTATGCATTCCTGCCATAAATGCACCTATAACAGTATTTGGCATGTCTGTTTTAATTTGGGCATGTTTGCCAATCAATGCGCGGGAACCATTTCTTACAACAACAATGATGTCTCCTTTTTCAACATTTGGAGAAGTGGCTACTTCTGATCTTACATACACATTGTCGAGTAAAGAGATTTCTCCTTCTTGAACATTTGAGGAACGTAATACTAACGTTCCACGATCTCTGATGTCATTTGGAGTGTAGGTAAGACCATTGTACAATGTTACAACATCCAACAATGGTTTTTCTTTCCACACACATGTAAATCCATTGAATCTTATTTTGGGCTCCATATTACTTCTTAATAAGATTTGACAAACCACTGATTGCAAACTCATCGCCTGTGAGTTGTTCAATAAGACAAGCAAGATTATTCTCTGATTCTACAATGCCATGCTCAATGTCGTTATATGTAATAGCATACTTTCCATTGAGACAAGTAATGGCATCGGAAAGATTCTGAACAACAGCATCAGGAAGAGCCTCTATAGAAGATATAATTGGAACTATCCATTTGAGTTCAAGGAACATTTGAATACCCTTCATGTCAAGACCTTCAATCGTCTGGATGGTTTTCTTCTCCAATGCCAACTTCTCCTTTGCAACTTGCTTCTTCTTGGCTGACTGCTCATCCCATAGACCAATGATGATTTTCAGTTGTGTCTTCACATCATCCTCTACATCAGACTTCGGCTTGCTGTCGGCAGTAATCTCTTTCTTCACAAAAGCATTATCCTTCTCGGCATCGAAGTATTTATCTGTATCATCCATGCCCATGAGTTCGTCGCGAACGGCATCTAACTCTCCGTCAATAGCCTCAATGCGACTCTGAAGGGTAGCGATAGCTTCCAAATCCTCTTGGAACGATGTTTTCTGTACAAGTTCAAAAGGAATGATACGTCCCTTCAAACCGTCTTCCACTTCCTGTTCAATGCCGTTCTTGTCCTTCACCATCTTCATCTTTGGCTCTACAACATTACAAGCACCGAAACCCTCGGTCTGAATGATTTCCACATCACCCATGATCCCCTGCCAGTTATCGGCAAGAATTTGATATGCGGCGTACTTATCCACTAGTGGAATACCTTCACAACGACGGAAGATGTCTGAAGATATAAGATCGCTCTCTACGACCTCCTTTACCTTCTCAATATTGTCAATAAGACGAATATGAAGCATCTGCTTAAAATCTTCAAAAGCAGCATAGAAACGAGACTTGAAGTTATTTACGTCATTGTTTCCATGGATTGCTTCAACAACGTCATTAACCTTGATTGTAGAATATGGACGGTCTTGTTCTGGAGTAAACACCTCCTGTTGAAGTGTTGGGAATGCTTCCCAATACTTGCTCAGGTCAGCAATCTCACTATTCGGAATACCTCCGAACATAGTAGAGTAGATATCATACTTCAAAGGTGCTTCACTACTATCTACATAGCGAGGGATATTAAGGTTATAGTCATTACGACGAATTTCATCACGTGTCACGATACGAGAGAATCCTGGAATTTCCTTACGCTCACGGTATGTATCAGCAATCTTCTTAACATCACATGCTCGCAGCTTGTTCTGCTTGCCATCCTTGATGAATCCTTTGCTGGCATCGATAATAAATACCCCCTCGTTTCCACGGTTCTTCTTCAAAACCATGATGAGTGTCGGAATGCCTGTACCAAAAAAGATATTAGCAGGAAGGCCAATAATAGCATCTATATTATTCTTCTCTATGAGGTTAGCACGAATTTGACCTTCAGCCTGTCCTTCCTCACGTTGTTCTATAGGAAGAATGTTACCTTCCTTATCATAAATCTTTGGAGTTTTACCACGGAACAATACACCATGAGGCATTACGATAGTCATAATACCATCGCCTTTCAAATGATGCAACTCATGAAGCAAGAAAGCATAGTCGGCCTTGGTCTTTGGAGCCACACCGTAATTCTTGAAACGAGGATCATATTCCTTATCGCTTGGATCCCAATGCTGAGAATATGGAGGGTTGCTGACAACAGCATCTACCGCCAACGGTTTGTCAATCTCAGAACCTTCCTCGTGCATAGGCCAATCCTCTTCAAGTGTATCTGCACATCGAGTAACGATGTTCTGTGGAATGATGCCACGCATGACGAGATTCATTCGAGTCAAGTTGTAGGTATTCTCTTTCAGTTCCTGCGCATAGTATTTCACCTTGTTCTTGCCCTGAATATGCTTGCTCACAGCCTTGCCAATGGTAATCAGCAGTGAGCCAGAACCAGAGGTGGGATCATAGATTTCAAGGCTCTCTTTGTTCTTATGATGTTCTGCAACAATCTCCGACATAATCATTGCAACTTCGTGAGGTGTATAAAACTCACCAGCCTTCTTGCCGGCATTCGCAGCAAAGTTGCTGATAAGGAACTCATATACGTAGCCCAGCACGTCATAGTCTTGTGAACCGTCGGTAGGAATGTCCTTAATGAGCTTGATGAGCCCTTTCAGGGCTTTTGTCTGTGACGTAGGATTATCGCCCAACTTACTAAGACCTTCACGCAGAGTCTTGAAGATACCGTCGTAAACAGAGGCATAGTTGTCGCTCATCAGTCGCTCGAAATTGCTCAGTGCCTCACTAAGAGTCTGCACACTGAAATTGATTTTCTTATCGTCGAGCCATGTGGAGAACAGATACTTATACTCAATGAAGAAACCAATATGCTCCTGGCACTCCTTGATTGCATTCTTCATGTTCACATCCTCGTAGTTTTCCACAAGTCCTGGAAGTTCATCCTCTTCCCACTCACATATCTCAGTGAAATACTTCACCTCTGTATCAGAGAGGAACTTGTAGAAGATGAGTCCAAGGATGTAATCCTTATATTCGTTGGCCTCGATTTTATTACGCATGTTATTGGCAGAGGCCCAGATTCTATTTGCAAGCTGTTGTTTATTCATAAGATTGTTTTATATCAAAAATCGTTTTCGTTAAAGAAATCACGGTAACTATCATTCTCTTTATCAATGTCCCTGCGCCATGCGCCAGGATCATATCCGCTACGAGTGTTTTTCTTTCCACTTTTCAACATGTGGTTAACACCCTCAACGATTACTGCTGTTTTGACAATGTCCCAAAATCCCATAATTTAATCCCATTTAATAGATACAACATTCAATTATCTTTCGCAAAGATATTATAATTCTGTGCATTCTTTCTTCATAGAAATATTATTTTTGAGATCTTATTCTTTTTTTTCTTCTTTCTTCTGTTTCAAGTTGATATTGTGTAACTTTCTTTCTCAACTCTTCTTTCCCATATTTTTGGAGGGAAGGACACCATTGGAGAATGTTAAGGAGATTTAGTATCAAACTCTTATTCAAATATGGTGCCTCTCCACTGACAATATATGCCGCGATCTCGTCAGAATGAGAACCATTGTTGCATACCTCAACACAGAAATGCATAGAACGTGCTACATGTATTGGAACTATTTGAGGTATTTCTCCTAATGATGAACTACATTTTCCTATATTTGTCCCAGTAAAGGGAACAGGCAGGAGCCCTCGTCCGTCTAAGTAGCGCATAATCCATTCAACAATCTGACGTACTCTGTTTGGAACCGAGGTGTCGGTGTCGAAGCGTTCATCCTCTTGCCTAAGAAGTAAATCCACCAGATCTGAGCTTTTGTAAAAACTAAATACTGAAGCATATTTTTGGCGAATCCGATAAACTTCACGGTCTTGGACAGCCTTTTTAATTCTTTCAAAAAGTTCATATCGCTGGCTTGGCTTCTCGTAATAAAGCCTATCATCATAATCCCTTTCTTTTATGA
>Ga0256404_1007816_pt1 | contig 16599 bp, 16 predicted proteins | sample RumenRJG_01DNA_FD_185990 | JGI IMG/M metagenome (GOLD analysis project Ga0256404, IMG submission 185990) | Bovine rumen microbial communities from Lethbridge, Alberta, Canada - RJG_01 | ecosystem: Host-associated > Mammals > Digestive system > Stomach > Rumen | place: Canada: Alberta | collected...
ATGATGCAGGCAGGAATATCAAGGCAAAGCAAAGTGAGAATAGGAAACAAGTTATCCGAAATGCAGGATGGGATGATGATAAAGAATATATCAAGTTTGAAATCCACTACAAAAAGCCTCATCTTTGTTTAAACAATGGTAGGGCAATGAAACTATATTGCTTGGCAAATCCTACTTGGGAGGATAGGCTTAAAGAAGATTTGTTTGAACAATACCAAAGATTAAACCCATACAAGGAAATAACCATACCAACAGACAAAAAGAACTTTGGTACACCAAACATCTATGCCCACACACTTACAGAATTAGCCATCAATATGGACTACTCCCCCGAAGAAGTAAAAGGAATGTTGTATAATACCATCAACAATGCCACCACCACACTTTCTAAGTCAGATAAAGATGCAAGAAAAAGGGAAGTTACTAAGATACAAGGAACATTGCTAACACCCACTGAAAGCCAATGGGATTTGCGTAACAATCTACAAGAGGCAATAAACAAAACAAACACCCCATAAAAGGCACACAAACACCCCTACAATCACTTTTCTTTTGTTGGGTGCATACTTTATCAAGGAAACAATTTCAAGGGCTTACAAGCCATTATTCCGAAAAACACACAAGCATAATAATTCTTATGCTTTTACCACACAATAAAAGGGGTATGAATGCATCAAACAAGCAATCTTTGCCACAAAATTACTAAGACACATACCCCACTATATATAGTAATTCATTCCCTATATATTAATTAATAAATATAATTAATTATAATATACTATATAGAGTGATGAATCAATATCAAATGTTAAAATAGCCCCATAAAAGCATTTATTTTTTGAATATCACAAGAAAAATGGAATTTTATGCTTATATTTGCACCTGCATATTTGTATGTATGCAGACATATTGCTCGATTGCCTTTGAAATCACCACCTCAAACAAAGAGAGCAAACTGGACATGGATGGAGCCGAACCAATATTGGCGTAGGCTTTTCCGTATCATGTTCGGGTTTGTGGTGAACCTCAAAGGCGTATGGAGTAAACCTGCGCCATTTCTATGTGACTTGCGTGCAGGCTCAAATGAATAAGTTTATCAACAATTAGAGCCGATTGGGGAATGGCATATAAGCACCCGCCAATAACAATGAAAAATATATCTTGTATGATGTTTATCTTAGCAATGTTAAGTCTGTGTGTAACTTCATGTTCTAAAGATGATGAAGGTGCTGCTATATCTTTAGTAGGCAAAAGGTTTGTTGCACAAGGAGAAACTTATACATATACGATATGGGGTACGACATATAACTACACCCCATATTATATGTATAGATTTACTTCTGAACGTTCTTATGAATACACGGTAAGAGAGAATAGCGCAAATGGGAAAATACGCTCAACAGAATATGGAACCTATACTCTTGATTATCCCAAAATAACATTAAAGGAAAGTTCCTCAGAAAACTCTTGGACAGGTCATTTTGTTGACCAATCAACGTTAAGAATTGGATTGTATGAGTATGTTCAACAATAAAGTAAAACACAATGAAAAAGATTTTGTATATTACAATATTTCTGCAGTGCCTGTTGTCATGTGGCAGTGCCGATGACAATGACACTGATGATAGCAACGAAAAAGAAAAGGTTGCAATTACCTATTTACAAGAGAAGGACTTATATGGAACGTGGTTGTTGTCTGATGGTAATGGATTATATTTTATATTTTTTACCGATACAGGGCGCTATGCATTATGTTTTAATAACAAACTGATGGGAGCGGGGACATACAACCTTGATAAAAATATACTTGCTCTATCTAATGAGTATTTGTACAAAAAAGATTATTTGGCTGTTGAGAAAGCTGGGAATCTTTTGAGAATATCGGGCGATATGTATACTTTCAAAAGTAATATTAAACAACCTGTAGATGTAACAGCGTCAAAGTCGCAAATTGAAATTCCGACTACAAAGGCAGGAGAGGCTTTTAAGATAACAGGGTTAAATGCTAATTACGGAAGTACAATTACATATATTAAATACCAATCTGACTACATGATTGATTACCAATTTTGCAAAGATAATTCTTTGAAAACACTAATAAAAGAAGAGTTTTGGTATTACGTGTATTTTGACGATATGACATACACGCAAGACTGTGCAGGAAATGGAGATGTAACAATTTACAAACTGGAAAGTCACTTAACTCCACTTAGTACTCAAATAGTTAAGCAACAATAATCAGAGGCTCTGCAATAAATCAACAGTTGCAGAGCCTTTCTTTTTTCAAAAATTTTTCGGTGGACTATTATAGCCACCAAGCAAAAAAGACTTCATTCCAAAAGCCCCCCATCCCCTCATACAATTAAGATAGGGCTTAACTTACATTATTATGCAGCCAAAGCCCTTGTAATTATGAATGCCTTTCTTGGGTGCAAAGATAGGAAATATATATCAAAAACAAGAATTGTTGCACCAATGTTGCACCAAAAATAAAAAAGTGTGTTGTAACTAATTGATAGCCAACACACTTTGCTTTTAAGCCTTGTACCCAGACCCGGGCTCGAACCGGGATGGGTTGCCCCACTGGTGTTTGAGACCAGCGCGTCTACCGATTCCGCCATCTGGGCTCGAAAAGCGGGTGCAAAGTTACGAAAAATATTTGAAATACAAAATAAAAGAGTAAAAAAAGAAAAAAAATATTGCTTTTTCTTGTTTAGTAAGTAAAAAAAGCGTACCTTAGTAGTCGAATTTTAAATCTACATACCAAATGGAAAAATCAAAACAGAACTACTGTGTGATATTAGCCGGAGGAAAAGGTCGACGGTTATGGCCGAGTAGCCGTGAAGAGCGCCCCAAGCAATTCATCGATTTCTTTGGTGTGGGTCGTACGCAACTGCAGGCAACCTTCGACCGTTTCTCTAAAGTTATACCTCACGAGAATATATTTATATGTACGTGCAAGGAGTATCTGTCACTGGTTAAAGAGCAGGTGCCGGAGATTGACGAGCGCAACATCCTGGTGGAACCTGTCAATCGCAACACCGCTCCCAGCGTGGCATGGGCAAACATGCGTATCAAGCGCACTAACCCTGATGCAAATATCATCATTACGCCCTCTGACCAGCTGGTGGTCGACGAGGCTCAGTTCATGCGTTGTCTGGAGACGGGTCTGAGTTATGTCGCCGAGAACGACGTGCTGCTGGCGATGGGTGTGAAGCCTACGCGTCCGGAGCCCGGCTATGGTTATATCCAGATGGGTGACCTGAGTTGCAAGCCCGACGTGTACAAGGTGAAGTCGTTTACCGAGAAGCCTGAGCGCGAGTTTGCCAAGATGTTTATGGAGAGTGGCGAGTTCTACTGGAATACGAGCGTCTTTATGGTCAACTCGCGCAAGCTGACACAGAGTTTTGAGAGCATCTTCCCCAGTGTGCTGCGCAACCTGAAGTTTGAGAAGCCAAAATACGGTTATGACGAGGAGCTGGAGTACGTGGCACAGAACTATCCGCGCTATCCCAACCTGTCGATAGACTATGCCATCCTGGAACACAGCGATGACGTGTATGTCATGAAGTGTGACTTCGGATGGGCCGACCTGGGGACGTGGCATGCCGTCTATGAGTTTATGAGCAAGGGCGAGGGTGACAATGTCGTGGTGGACTCGGAGGTGATGATGGAAGACTCGCACAACAATGTCATCAAGCTGCCCAAGGGCCGTGTGGCTGTCATCAACGGGCTGGACGGCTATATCGTTGCCGAGGAGGGCAACGTGTTGCTCATCTGCAAGAAGGGCGACTCGTCGGCCCTGGTGCGTAAGTACGTCAATGAGGTGCTGATTAAATATGGCGAAGAGTTTGTATGATAGTTGGAATAGACGCTAAGCGCATTGTGCGCAACGGGACAGGACTGGGCAGCTATGGGCGCACACTGGTGAACGACCTGATACGTCTGGGCGACAGCGACATGCAGCTGCGGCTGTATGCTCCTGACGAGGGGCGTGACGACCTGCGCGGACAGATTATCGAGGGTGCCGAGTTCTGTTATCCGAAGGGTCACCCTGCAGCGCTGCGCAAGGCGTGGTGGCGCTCGCGCAGCATTGTCAGTGATCTGGTGCGCGATGGTGTCACCGTCTATCACGGTCTGTCGGGCGAGTTGCCGATGGGTCTGCGCAAGGCAGGCATTCGTGGCATTGTCACCATCCACGACCTGATTTTTATGCGCCATCCGGAGTACTACCACTGGCTGGACACGAAGATTTATGAGTGGAAGTTCCGTCAGGCTCTGCGCGAGGCCGACCACATCATTGCCATCAGTGAGCGTACGCGGCAGGACATCCTGGAGCTGGGCGGAGAGGAGTATGCCGACCGCATCAGCGTTATCTATCAGAGTTTTGCGCCACACTATTCGGGCGCTGTCAAGGAAGAGCGCAAGGCGGCTGTCCGTGAGCGTTACAAGTTGCCGCAACGCTATGTGCTGAACGTAGGAACCGTAGAGCGCCGCAAAAACCTGGCGCTGGCTGTCGAGGCTGTCGACCTCTTGCCGCAGGACGTACACTTGGTAGCCGTAGGGCGCCAGACGGACTATGTCCATGAACTGCCTAACAGCGAGCGCCTGCACTTGCTGAGTGGCGTGCCCGACGAAGACCTCTCTGCCATCTATGCACAGGCAGAAGCCTTTGTCTATCCGTCGCGCTATGAGGGTTTCGGCATTCCTATCATCGAGGCCATTGCTGCCGGACTGCCCGTGGTGGCGTGTACGGGTTCGTGCCTGGAAGAGGCTGGCGGCCCCTACAACCGCTATGTAGGACCTGACGATGTCATTGGTATGGCAGAGGCATTGAAGATGTCGTTGCGTGGTGCCCGTGGTCGTCTGGAGCGCATCCAGAAGAGTCGTGAGTATATCCGGAAATTTGAGGGTAACGATGTAGCCCGTCAGGTGGCAGAGCTGTACCGTAATTCGTAATTACAGCTTTACATTTAATTGCATGAGCAGGTCGGCCATCGAGGATTGGTCTATCTGTTGCAGACCTGTACCAATCACACTGCGGTCGAAATAGTTAGTTACACCCAGTTTTGTTGCCAGCGCTAAATGTTTGCCGATATCTGCCTGCATCATGAGGCTATAGCGGATGCCATGACCATAGTAAGCTGGGAAAGAGAAGTCATATTGCGTAGATGGTTCATACTGGTAGAGGCGGCTGTCATAGTCGTCACTATGAAACCATGCCACGGTACCTGTCACCTTTAGCCATCGCTGTTGCCAGCGTGCCTGTTGGCCAATCATTAAGCCACGACTGTTGGTTCCCTGTTCACTCACCACCACGCCATCGCCCTGAGTACGTAGCGTCAACGTTGATGTCGTTGTCCAGTCTACAGCTATACGCAAGCGGTGACTCGTCTGGTTGACTATCAACTTCTTCGTGTCGTTATCATGCTGACGGATATGCATGCGGTAGCGCATGTTCCACTTCCACCGTTTCCTGCTATAACGAGCTGAGAACAAAGCGTCGAAGGCATCGCTGCTTGCCGACACTTGATAGCGAGGCCACGAAAAGTGAGCATAGTCCACATATCCCTGCACGAACCACGATCGCAAGGGTTGCCAAGTTGCACCCAGATAGATGCCATGCTCATTCTGTATGCTACTCCCCTCCCTGAAACTGTTAGCATGCTGCGCGGTATAACGCTTGTCGTAGTAGCGATGTAATAGCATCAGTGATAGCTGGTCAGTAACTCTGCAATTGGCCGTGTGAATCAGTGCTACAGCCCCCTTCTTGTTCAGCGCCGTCTCACCACTGAACGCCCAGCGGTGGTTGTTCCATCCGTAGTCCAGACTCATGTTCAGGAAGCTGTTGCCCTGTGCAGAATAGGTATGGTAGAGTACGTTCTGCATGGGTTGCAACGAACGGTCGTAGTGAGTATAGACGGCATTGGCATTGATGTGGAGTGTACCTTGGTGCCACCCGATGCTTGCCCCTAGGTCCGTCTCGTAGGTATTGTGCTTCTTCTCGATTTCCGTAGGTGTACGATGGTAACCACTATATAATAAGGTACGCGCTGTACCATCATCATTTAGTGTGGCATCAATAGCCTGATAGGAAGCAAAGGCCATCACCCTCCATTGCTTGGCGAGGCGCACCGTTGCAGCAATGCCCTGCAGATGATTGCTGGCCGAACGCGAGCTATGTGCCGACAGTGTATGCAACCCGCGTCCCATGGTCTGTAGCGTAGTTAGTTTACCTAAGTGGAAACTGGTGTTCATTACCAGCCCCATGCCCATCTGCACACGGTAGTGCCCAAGGTTCAGTTCCTCCAGACGACCAAAGTCGCGCAGTTGCACATAGTAGTTATACTGGTCGTAACCCATACTGTTCTTGTTTGTAAAAAACGGCTCGCCAGCATCCTGAGCAGCAGTGATACCAGCCTTTATACGATTGCCAAAGGTATATTGATAACGGAGGTCGTGGCGATACTTATAGCCCAGATAGCCGTTTCTATCGCCCTGAGGCTCATAGAATGGAATCTTACCTGTCGCTGTCATGCGGTGTTGCCCATATTTCAGCAGGTCAGCAGCTTTGGGCCATACTGACGACTTCCGTTCCTCACCAGCCACCACAAAACACTGCAACAGTCGACGAGTGTGGTAGTCCAAACCCTTCACCATCTGCAACTCGCTGAGCGAACGCATCGGTTTATAGCGGTCCAGATATTCTGTCAGTTCTTCTACCTGCTGAGCTGTCAGGAAGGGCAGCTCTTCCAGTTCCTCGCGACAGGTCTGATTCAGGTTGATGGGTGTCTGCGCCCGTTCTTCCAGCTGTTCCAAGAGTTCCTCGCCATAGCTCTCCTCCACATCTTCTGCCGTTAGCCATTCGCGCAATGCCTCATGCCAGTCACTTTGTGCAGCAACTGGCACCGTCAGCAACAATAGCAAAAAGAGCATCATTTCTTTCATGCTACAAAGGTACGAAATTTTATCCTTTATTAGTTTGCTAATTCACTGTTTTTTCATAATTTTGCAGCAGAAATGACATCATATAAACAATGAATATTAAAGAATTACTGAATGAAAGCGATCATTTTGCAGCCCGTGCAGGTTGCAAGATTATCGAAGTCGACGGACATCACGCCATAGCAGAAATGACCGTCACCTCCGACCATCTCAATGGCGGTCATGTATGCCAGGGGGGCGCTCTTTTTACCTTAGCCGATCTCGCCATCGCCGCATTAATGAATCAACATGGAGAGCTCACTTTCGGTATTTCCAACAATATTATGTTTGTGGCCAGTGCCAAAGAGGGCGACCTTCTTCGTGCTGAAGCCATCTTCGTAGCCGATCACCGCAAGATTCCTGCTGTTGAAGTTCGCGTAACAAACCAGGATAACACCCTGATTTGTCACGTCACGGGTATGGGCTATCGTAAATCTATTCCGCTTCCCAAGGAATGAAGCTAAATAGATCGAAGAAGAAGGCCGAGGGCGTTGCCCAACAAGACACCAAGAGTGTCTGCCCAGAAATCAAGCCACTCGCCAGAGCGTGTAGTGGTGCAGTAGGCTTGGAGCAGTTCCATAAGACCACCCAGAAGTACCATACCCACAACAGCCAGCAAGAGGATTTTGCGCCAAGCGATACTACTGTGACTGCGCAGGTATTCAAACCAGATAACGCTACACGTGCCACCATACATAGCAAGGTGTGTCCACTTGTCGATGAACTGTACATCGTCAAGCGGTGTTTCAGGGAAGAAAGGGGTCAGCGAAAGCACCCAGATAAGCAGGATGCAGAACACTGACAAGGGGTATTTCCTTACAAATCGGATGAAAAAGTGCATCTTTTCTTCAATTTTTGCTGCAAAAGTAAGAATTATTTTATACTTTTGCAAACGATATGGCTAATAATGTGAACGAAAGAGACAATTTTAGCAGTAAGCTGGGCGTGATTCTGGCTACGGCAGGCTCAGCAGTAGGACTGGGCAACGTGTGGCGTTTCCCCTATATGGCTGGCGAGAACGGTGGTGCTGTGTTCATCATCATCTACGTCGTGTGTGTGCTGATGTTGGGCATTCCCTGCATGATTAGTGAGTTCATCGTGGGGCGTAACGGTCACGCCAATACAGCACGTGCTTTCAGGCAGCTGGCAGGAGGTACGCCGTGGGCCGCGATAGGCTATATGGGTGTGCTGACGGGATTCCTTATTACGGGCTACTATGCGGTGGTCTCTGGTTGGTGTCTGCAGTATGTATGGGCCTCACTGATAGGCCATCTACAGGGCGACCCAGCATATTTCCGCACCTACTTTGCCGAACTCAGCAGTGACCCTGTGAAACCTGTACTGTGGACGGTCATCATCTTAGGTATGACCTACCTGATTATCGAACACGGCGTGAGAGCGGGTATTGAGCGTGCGTCGAAACTACTGATGCCCACCCTATTTATCCTGCTGCTCATTATCGTGGTAGCAGCATGCCTGTTGCCTGGAGCAGGAAAGGGTATCGAATTCCTTTTCCATCCCGACTTCTCGAAGATTACAGGTGATGTTTTCTTAGGCGCCCTGGGACAGTCGTTCTACTCGCTGAGCATTGCGATGGGCTGTCTATGTACCTACGCCAGCTACTTCTCGAAATACACCAATCTGACGAAGTCGGCCACACAGATAGCCGTCATCGACTGTATGGTGGCTATCCTGGCAGGACTCATGATATTCCCTGCGGCCTTCTCCGTAGGTGTGAACCCAGACAGCGGACCTTCACTCATCTTCATTACCCTGCCCAACGTGTTCCAGCAGGCCTTTGCCGCCTTCCCATTGATTGGCTATATCATTTCTCTGCTGTTCTTCATCCTGTTGTCGCTGGCAGCTCTGACATCGCTCATGTCATTACATGAGGTGTCAACGGCTTTCTTCCAGGAGGAATTGCATACCACCCGCAAGCGTGCAGCCTTGTGGGTAACCATCCTGACAGCCATCATCGGTGCGTTCTGTTCACTATCGTTAGGAGCCGTCGATGGACTGGTTATCTTCGGACAGTCGCTATTTGACTGGTTCGACTTCATCACTGGTCAGATATTCCTGCCGGTAGTGGGTTTCCTGACCTGTATCTTCATTGGCTGGGTAGTACCTCACAAGGTGGTTCACGACGAATTCACCAACTGGGGCGAACTGCGCGGACGTTTCTTCCACTTCTACATCTTCTTGGTGAAGTACATCTGTCCGCTGGCCATACTCATCATTTTCTTACATCAATTAGGACTACTGAATGACTGAACGCGGTAATTTTGGCAGTAAACTGGGCATCGTGCTGGCAACGGCAGGATCGGCAGTCGGGTTGGGCAATATCTGGCGCTTCCCCTATATGACGGGACAGAATGGTGGTGCAGCCTTCCTGTTAATGTATGTGGCTTGCATCCTGTTGTTGGGCGTACCTGGAATGATTAGTGAATTCATTGTGGGTCGCAACGCACAGACCAATGCCGCCAGAGCTTACGACAAACTGTCGAAAGGACGCCCTTGGAAGCTGGTAGGTCATCTGGGCATCCTGACCTCGACGATTATCCTTGGCTTCTATGCCGTTGTCGCTGGCTGGTGCCTGCAATACCTGTTTGCCTCAATTAGCGGACAGGTACAGGGCGATGCGCAATATGTGCAACAATACTTCGTCGACTTCTCCAGCAGTGCATGGAAACCCGTCGTCTGTGGCTTGCTCTTCATACTGATAACCCACCTTATCGTCGTTCGTGGTGTGCAGCACGGCATTGAGAAAGCATCCAAATTGCTGATGCCCATCCTGCTCATCCTGCTCATCGTGCTGGTGGTGGCCTCCTGCATGTTACCAGGTGCTGTGGAAGGCATCAAGTTCCTGTTGAAGCCTGACTTCTCAAAACTGAGTAGCGACGTGATGCTGGAAGCCCTTGGTCAAGCCTTCTTCTCGCTGTCTCTTGGAACAGCGTGCCTGTGTACCTATGCCAGCTATTTCTCCAGAGACACCAACCTGCTGAACTCCGCAGGACAGATAGCCTTGCTCGACTCACTGATAGCACTCCTCGCTGGTCTGCTTATCTTCCCAGCAGCTGCAGCAGTAGGCATCAGCGCCGACTCAGGACCCTCGCTCATTTTCATCACCCTGCCTAACGTCTTCCAGCAGGCCTTTGGAAGCCTTCCCGTGGTGGGCTATGTCGTCAGTATCATGTTCTATGCCCTGCTGGTCTTCGCCGCCCTCACATCGACTATCTCCATGCACGAGATAGGTACTGCCTTCTTTACGGAAGAGTTCCACATGCCACGCAAATACGCCGCTTGGGTGCTTACCATCGTTGCCAGCGTTCTCTGTCTGCTGTGCTCGTGGTCAGTAGGTGCTTTTGATATTAAAGTATTAGGACTGTCGCTCATGGACTTCTGCGACCAACTGACAGCCAACTTCATGCTGCCCTTGGGTGGTATGTTGGCCTGCCTGTATGTGGGCTGGTATATTCCCCGTCAGGTGGTGCACGATGAGTTCACCAATTACGGTCAGCTCAACCAAAACTTCTATCGCATATACCTCTTTGCCGTACGCTATGTCTGTCCCGTCTGCATCATGCTGGTATTCCTCCATCAACTGGGAATTCTATGAACCGTAACGACCGTCGTATCGCACAGACAGCGCTTGTTGTCGCTGTACTCGCCCTCATAGGCCTGTGGCTGACAGACGGTGACCAACAGACGCCCGTCGTCCAACAGAGCAAGGACAGCACCCAGCAACAAGGGAAAGGCAATTACTACGGCAAAGGAAGATACAGGCAACACACATCAGCACCAATGGCTGTTGGCGACTTGCCCGCGCGTCACGTTGAGGAATTCTATTTCGACCCCAACTCTGCCGACAGCACACAGCTTTTGCGTTTAGGTCTGCCCGCCTGGATGGTACGCAATATTTATCGCTATAGGGCACGTGGTGGTGTCTATCGCACTAAGCGCGACTTTGCACGAACCTATGGCCTCACTAAGAAGGACTATCAGCGCCTGGAGCCTTATATCCGTATTTCTGACGATTACCAGTCAGCAGCAAACCTCTTTCCCAAGGAAGCGCGCGACACGATGCATTATCCCGTCAAGCTGAAAGAAGGCGAACGCATCGTACTGAACGGTGCCGACACCACCCAACTGATGAAGGTGCCTGGCATAGGCAGTTACTATGCCAAGGAGATTGTTCGTCACGGCAAGTGGATTGGTGGCTACGTCAATGTGGACCAATTGGACGAAATAGAAGGTTTCCCACAGTCGGCCAAACAGTATTTCGTCATCAATAGTCCAACCCCACAGCGTTTGAAAATCAATAAGTTATCGCTTCAGCAGTTGCGTCGCCACCCTTACATCAATTATTATCAGGCCAAGACGATTGTTGACTATCGCCGACTGCATGGCGACATCAAAAGCCTGCAAGACTTGCGCTTCTCAAAGGACTTCACAGAGGACGCAATTCGACGCTTAGAACCCTACGTTGAGTACTAAGCCAAAAGACACGTATTTCGGTCAAAATCAGCCTTTTTCGTCCCATTCCACTTGACCTATATCAAGAAGATGCACTTTTTAGTGTAAAATTTACAAGAAAACTTGTCTGTGTGCGCACACATTTGTACCTTTGCATCGTCTTCAGAGGAAGTCTTAAAGGTAAAATAAAGATTGTTTCAAGGATTATTGGTAAAGATCATTCATATTTTGTTTTAGGTTAGTAGTTTTGGTTATGTAGTAAATTATGTTTCGAGGGAAATGATGAAACATACAGGAAGAGGGACATCCGTGAGGGTGTTCCTCTTTCATTTGTTAGGGGTGAGAAAGGAGATATTAACAATCGGAATCCATGGGGTCTAAGACGTGCTCTTCACGAAGCACCTTATCTACGCTACCCGCATCGAGCAGGCGGTGTTGGGCTTCTTCGTAGTCCAGTCCCAAAAACTCCTGAAGCATACGCGTACCACGATCTACGAGTTTGGCATTCTTCAGTTGCATCTTCACCATGCGGTTGCCGCGCACTCGTCCCATGCGAATCATCAGTGCCGTAGAAATCATGTTGAGCACCATCTTCTGTGCCGTACCGCTCTTCATTCGACTGGACCCCGTCACAAACTCTGGGCCGACAATCGTCTCGATGGGATAGTCAACTGCAGCGGCCAGCGGTGTATTGGGGTTACTGGTGATGCAGCCCGTCAGCAGTCCCTGTTGCTTGGCTTGCTCAACGGCTCCAATCACATAAGGCGTGGTTCCTGATGCCGCAATGCCGATAACGGCGTCGTCAGCTTTAGGATGAAAGGTCTGCAAGTCGCGCCAACCATGCTCAGCTACGTCCTCAGCACGCTCTACAGCATGGCGTAAAGCCTCATCGCCACCAGCAATGATACCCACCACCCACTCTTCAGAAACGCCAAAAGTGGGAGGCAGTTCGCTGGCATCGAGGACACCCAGACGACCACTGGTGCCTGCACCGATATAAAACAGTCGGCCACCACGCTTCATTCTGGGTTCGATAGCCTCTACCAAAGCCTCTATCTGCGGAAGGGCTTTGTTGACAGCCTCAGCCACCAGACGGTCTTCGTCGTTGATGTGCTGTAGCAGTTCGCCTACCGACATCCGTTCCAGATGGTTGTAGCGCGAGGGTTGTTCTGTGATTTTCCGTTGTAGTGCCTTGCTGACCATATTCTGAAAACTATCTTACCACCTCGGTAAATTCTGGCTTGGCATCAGCAGTCTTACCAACCGTGACATAGATGATAGACGTTGACTCCTCACCATTCATTGCTGCCAGTGATAATAATAGCTTTTTCATGTTCTTATTACTTGTAAAAACGCCCCAAAGGTACATTATTTACCGCTATCCTGCAAGTTTTTTATCCTTTATTTACAAAAATCGCGATGATTGTATTGTTGGTTGGAAGATTTTTCTTATTTTTGCAACTGATAAAAAGTTTACAAGGGTAATATCCCTTGTACGATAGAACCTGAAAACCGACATCGCAACTATTATGAGGATACAAAACCTAAGATATCTCCTGAAAAGTTGCATCCTGCTGTTGGCGCTGAGCATGAGTGGCGTGACAGCCCATGCAGCCAATGATGATGAAATTATTGAGTTTCAGGGCGACCGCTATGTCATACATGTCGATAGGATGCATCCTGACAGCGAGATGACCTTGCTGGACGTGCTGAACACCTGCCCAGAGTTTCTTTCCATCAACGGCAAGAAGATAGACCTCAAATACAAGTTACGTGTCGATAATATCGATTTCAGCTTAGATCCCCAGTCATTCCTCGCCAACGTCAAAGCCTGCGAGATAGACCAAATCCAGATTTGCAGCAACACCTCGGTGGCAAAAGCTGTAAACGGCACGAAAGGTGTCATAGACATCTATTATCGCAAAGACGTCAAGACCGACGGCAAGGTGGCACTCACTGGTAGCACCTACGGCAACGGCATGCTCTACGCCGACGTCACCAACAAGAGCGACAAGCTCACCGTAAAGGGCTATGCTTTGGGGCGTTCCTCCTACGGCAAGGCCTATCCCACCAATGCCAGCAAGATGACTGACCGCGCGCTTATCGAGAACCTGCACCTCAACCTCGACTGGAAAATCACCAACAACGACAGACTCTTCATCAAAGCCTACCAAAAGTTCGAGAACACAAAGCAGAGAATCACTCACCTCTCACCCCTCACCTCTCCCTTCTCTTACACCCGCTTCATCAGTCTCGTGCTCTCCTACTCCCACACCTTCAACAACGATGCCATACTCTTTGCCGAGATAGGTGCCGACCACACCCGAACCACCAGCAACGGCTCTCATGTCGGTGACACCTATCCTTACGGCTTCATTGAGTTCGACACGCCTCTCCTCACTCGTGACCTCTGGTTGATGCTTGGTGCAGAGGTGGACTACGAAAACACCTGGAATATCGGGCAGAATCGCGGACAGCATACCGTCAGCGACTTCTACGTACAGCTCGACTACACCCACGGCCCTTGGGTGCTCACCCTTGGCGACCGTTACCGCATGATGAACTACTGGTATCGCCAGTACGACTCCGAAGACCACAGCCTCTGGACACATCAGCGCAATAACCATTGCTATCTGGCCAGCGTGGGCTACAAGACAGGGCACCACTTCCTGCAGGCACTCGTCGCCCGCCGATTCTTCTATCCTGAAATCAGCGATTTCCTCGTCGACGAAACAGCTACCACCACCGACCTCAAATACGATGCCGACAGCTATAGCACCAACCTCGCCCATCAAGGCGTCCTGCGCTATTCCTACCAGCAACAGAACCTCACCTATCACGCCAGCATTGAGGGCAATTGGTACACCCATCTCCCTGGCCCCAACAAAATGCAGGTCGCATGCAGGAACTCCGTCTATTGGAAGACGGGCCCTTGGCAACTCACCCTCGGCGCCAACTACTATTACCAGCACGTCAGTGCGGATGCCACCGCCTCCTCTGATAACGACAATTTCTACACCCTCAAGGTCGCGCCCGCCCTCAGTCTTCCCCACGATTTGCGCCTCTCCGCTACCCTTCTCTATAGCAGTCGGCGCACCCTCGAAGACCAGCATCCGCACCTCTTCGCCACCGTCAAGGCTAATAAGCAGCTCAGCAAGAAATGCAACCTCTTTGCTGAGTTCCACGATATCGCCGGCTATGCAACGGGCAATGTCTCACAACTCACTGGCCTCTACCAGAATCGTGCCCTCAGCATCGGTGCTACCATTTATCCGTTCCGAAAATAAGTTGAAAGTTGAGAAGTTAAGAAGTTAAGAAGTTGAGAAGTTGAGAAGTTAAGAAGTTAAGAAGTTAAGAAGTTATGAAGATAGAATCCCAGTTAGAAACCGTTAGTCCTGGCAACCCCAGACGCGCCACATACCTGTCGCTGATAGCAGTCTTGCTGTTTATGGGATGTCTGAATTATGCCGTAAGCATCAATGGCATGCCCGTCAAAGACTCCTTCTGGGCGCTCACTCCTGCCCTCATGGCCATCACGCTGGCGCTCATTACCAAGGAAGTCTATAGTTCCCTCTTCCTCGGAATACTCACGGGTGCCCTGCTCATTGCCGAGTTCCATCCAGTAGAAATCCTCGACCAGCTCTTTCCCAAAGGCGTCATGACCGTGCTCGCCGACAAGTGGAACGTTGGCATCCTCACCTTCCTCGTCATCCTTGGCACGATGGTGCAGCTCATGAACCGTGCCGGAGGCTCTGCGGCCTTTGGCGCATGGGCCTCGAAGCGCATCAAGAGCCGTGCAGGCGCCCAGCTGTCCACCATGCTGCTGGGCTGTGTCATCTTCATCGACGACTACTTCAACTGTCTCACCGTAGGCTCCGTCATGCGCCCCGTCACCGACAAGCACAAGATAAGCCGTGCCAAGCTCGCCTACCTCATCGACTCCACCGCAGCACCCATCTGCATCATTGCGCCCATCTCCTCATGGGCTGCTGCCGTCGCAGGCTTCGTCAAAGGAGCAAATGGCATTAGCATCTTCATCCAGTCCATCCCCTTCAATTTCTATGCCCTGCTCACCATGTTGATGATGGTCATCATCATCCTTATGAAGCTCGACTATGGCCCCATGTTGCAGCACGAGAAGATGGCACAGGGCGGCGACCTCGACATCGCTGGTGAGAGCGGCCCATCCACTGCGGAGAGCCCGAAGGAAGAAAGAGTAGGCCGCGTGTCAGACCTCGTCATACCCGTCATCCTGCTCATTATCGCATGTGTCATCGGCATGATCTACACAGGCGGCTACTTCAGTGGCAAGTCCTTCGTCGAAGCCTTTGCCACCAGCGATGCTTCCGTAGGTCTCGTCATGGGCTCTTCCGTAGCGCTCATCATCACCATCGTCTACTACATGGTGCGCCAGTCGCTCACCTTCAGCGAATGCATGGATTGTCTGCCCGAAGGTTTCAAGCAGATGGTTCCCGCCATGCTCATCCTGACGTTTGCCTGGACGCTGAAGAGCATGACCGACAGCCTCGGCGCCGCCACCTATGTCGCTGGCTTGGTGGCACACTCAGCCAGCGGCCTCATGGGCTTCCTGCCTGCCATCATCTTCCTCGTTGCCGTTGGTCTCGCCTTTGCCTCTGGCACGTCGTGGGGCACGTTCGGCATCCTCATCCCCATCGTCGTGTCCTGCTTCCAGGAGGTAGACCCACAACTCATGATTATCTCCATCTCCGCGTGCATGGCCGGTGCCGTCTGTGGCGACCACTGCTCGCCCATCTCCGATACCACCATCATGTCGTCGGCAGGTGCACAATGTGAACATCTGAACCACGTCACCACCCAGCTGCCCTATGCCCTGACAGCAGCCTCCGTGTCGTTCTTCACATTCCTCGTCGCAGGCTTCACAAAGAGTGCCCTGCTCTCCCTCCTCTTCGGCATCGCGGCCCTCTTCCTCCTCCTGCTATTCATCCGCCACAGACAACGCGCAGTACAGTCATAAAGAAAGAGATTACTGCGGTGGGCACGGCGCGTGCATACCACTTTCCTGAACGCTTGGTACCAGTTGACTGGTCCTGATGCAAACGATAAAATACTTCCATAACTAGTAATTTTTTAAATGGTTAATAATTTGGTTGTTTATTCTCT
>Ga0256404_1007817_pt1 | contig 16597 bp, 11 predicted proteins | sample RumenRJG_01DNA_FD_185990 | JGI IMG/M metagenome (GOLD analysis project Ga0256404, IMG submission 185990) | Bovine rumen microbial communities from Lethbridge, Alberta, Canada - RJG_01 | ecosystem: Host-associated > Mammals > Digestive system > Stomach > Rumen | place: Canada: Alberta | collected...
GAAGAGGGTCTGGTTGCCTGTGGTCTTGTACTTGCTCATATGTGTTGTCGTTTTTACAGCATATATAACGCAGAATTTTGATTTATATTGTTGAATGTTTGATATTTAATTTTTAGAGGTCACCTTGAGTTGGATGTATAAAAATACGCTGCTTTCAGGCCAAGCACCCCGGGTGCGGGTACGAGTGCAGATATGCGACACCACCGATGTTGTCGACACCGCGGATGTATGGCAGACTCTGTGGGAGTTGGACGAACACGAGTCGGCGTATCAAGAATACCACCTGTTGCTCGATGCATTTGCCGGCCATCGTGTGAGGGTGGCGTTCCAGCGGCACGGGAAGGGTGGCGGCGATGCCTACGTGGACAATGTGGGTGTAGAGGTGCGTCAGCAGCCTGCCATTGCACTTACGTGCCCCGAGTATAGTTTTGCCGGCGACACCCCATCGATGGCGATACGCCTGACCGCCGGCGTAATGAGCAACCCGCAGTACGAATGGTACTCCACGATGGCGCATCAAGGGCAGGCAATGATGATGGACACCGCAGGTGACACTCTGAAGATAGCCTATTTGTCCAATGGCCTCGACACCATTACCGCGACGCTCACCACCGACCATGGCACTGCCACGGCGACGGCAGTAGTCAGGGTATATGCCTGCAGCCCTATTGACACATTCCCTTGGCGCGAAGGATTCGAGAACGGCATCGACTGCTGGACAGGAAACGGACGATGGAGCTTAAGCGACCATACTGTGCATAGTGGAAGTAGTTCCTTGTCGTCGTATGCGCAAAATAACAGGACTGACATTATTGTATCGCCACCCATTTTGGTGCCGTCTGACACACATATGCTACGATTATGCCTTTGGGGAAAGAGAGCCGGTTCTTATGTCGACCAAAGTAGCCCTGTCAGTGTCTTGATTGCCGATGCCGACTGCACCGATTGGAGTGATGCAACAGTGTTGGGAACGGTTATCGTGTATGTGGGTTCGTATCGTTATTATGAGCTCCCGCTCGATGCGTATGCGGGTCGGCTCGTGCACTTCGCTCTGCGCAATACTCAGAATGAACGTGTCTTTGTCGACGATATTTCGATACGTTACACTCGGGAGCCTGTGGTCGGTATCGCCACCTCGTTAGCGACGGTCTATGGGGAAGACTCCATTACCGCCACGGCAACCCTTGTCGAGGGTGACACCTCGGGGCTCGGTTACCAGTGGCATTCCACGATGGCCGCCGAAGGTTTGGCCACCATACTCGGCAGCGGTCAGCAGGTGAATATAGCCTACACCGGTATCGGAGTGGATACAATCATTGCCACCGCCACCAACATCTACGGCACGTCGACCGACACCACCATGGTGCGCGTCTGCCCGAAATACGACACCCTGCCCTATGTGGCTGACTTTGCCAACGGCTTCCCCTGCTGGCAGGTACTGAGAGGCACGTGTAGTGTCCACAGCAGTGGCTACCTTAGCTTCGATGGCGGCCACACCACCGTGGCCACACCACCGGTATGGATACCCGACGACGGCAACGTGGTGCTGGAGTACGATAATGCCTACAGCTTTTTCTCTGGTAGAACAATGGTGATGGTCACCACCGACATGGTGCACTTCGATACCCTTGGCAACTACCCTTTCACTACGGGTTACCACCACAGCACCATCATACCCCTTAATGCCTACGCCGGGCAATATGTCCGTGTGATCTTCACGGCCACGGGCAATTTCTTGCAATACTACCTGACCTTTGTCAAAATACGCTACGCCAACGAACCTGTGGTACAGCTTGAGGCAGACGATGGCCATTTCCCCGGCACACCAATGCTCCTCACAGCCTCCTTGCGCGAAGGGCATCCCGCCAATGTTACCTATCGATGGGCCTCGGCAATGGCCGGGCGTGGTGAGGCTACGCTGACCTTTGACGGTGGTCCGCAGGCTACATTGACCGGCCTGGTGGGTGGACAGGACACCGTAACGGTGTGGGTTACCAACGACTATGGCACCGACAGCACCTGGCGTGTCATGAACATCAAATGCAGTACCATGGACACGTTGCCGTGGGAGGATGATTTCAGCGACAGGTTCCTTTGCTGGTGGCAGCCTGAGGGGAGCCAGTGGCAAGTGATCGATGGAGTCAGGGATTCCGCCTCCGCCTCCGTTTACAATTGGACTACCGTCAATGACAACTGGCTTGTCTCGCGAGCTATCATGCTGCCCGAATTTACGATGACCGATGGCGAGGTGTTGCAGTTGTGGTGGGATGTGGGGTGCCAGTACCAGAATCGCCTCACTTATAGCGTTCTCGTTACCACCGGCGACTATCGCGACAAGGATTCCTACGACACCTTGGCCGCCTTCACCAGCGAGGTGCTTCCTCGCTTCCTCGAGGAGTGGAGTAGCCGGCATGTAGACTTCACCGCCTATGCCGGACAGACCATCCATATCGCCTTCCGTTACAATTCCAATGAGTACCTACCACCAAATCACACGGGATTACCGGGGGTGCTGGTGATTGACAATGTGCGTATCCTTGACACACGCTCCCCGAAGGTCTCTATCGTGCAGCCTGAGCATTGTTTCGTAGGAGATACTGTCGCATGCCAAGTTCAATATATCCACGGAGAGCTAAGCAGCATGAGCTACACCTGGAATTCTTCGCTCCTTGACAGCACATTCTATGGAGACAGCAACGCACTGGTCTATCCGCTGTCGGGCGTGGATACCCTGACGCTTGTAGCCACGAATGTCTATGGTAGCGATACGGCTAGCGCAACCATTACCGTGGAGGCGCAACCATTGCCGCTGCTTGATGCTTCCATCCCGTCGATGGTCTTGGTGCAAACCCCCGTCTCTTACAGAGCCTCCGTCAGCGAATGTTCCCCCCGAGGTCTTGCCGTTACATGGCACTCTACAATGTTAGACAGCACCTTCGTGCAGAGGGACGTCTTCAGCAGCGAGTGGGGGATAACGTATGACCATGGCGGTATCGACACCATTACGGTCATCTCCTCCAACATCTATGGCGCTGACACTGCCACGAAAGAGGTTCATATAAATGTCGACTGCCACGCTCTTCCTTACGCCGAACACTTCGAGCGCGTGACGGCCACGCCCTTCTTGGAGGAAGGTTACTTGCCCGAATGCTGGAACTATAGTTGGAATGGCAGCAGTGCCACCTATAGACCCCATGTGATTGCCAACGGACACTATTGTTGTCCCAACATCCTGCCTAGCCAGGCTCTTTTAATGGCGGCCGGCTCGTACGGCGGTCTTGGCGACACCGTCGAAGTATTATTGCCGCGCTTTGCTAACAGCCTGCAGACTCTTTCTGTCGCTTTCGACTACCGCTTCGAGATTAGCAACAGAGGGTCCCTCACTGTGGGCTACTACGATGGCAACCTCTTCACCACCCTGCAGACCATGACACCTCATGACCGGACCTACCGTCGCGACACCGTTAACTTCGCATCCGCCACCGCGCCGTACGAACGCATCGTTTTGCGCTGGATCTACAGCGGTTCGTCGTACTTCGCTGTGGTTATCGACAACATCGAGGTCTTCCGAAATGGCGAAATGTATGACTTGAGGCTGTCTTCAGCTGACACAGCGATGGGTGCTGTCAGCGAAGGAGGAGGATATGCCGATGGCGACACCGCCGTCATAACGGCCACGCCAGCGGAGGGGTATCATTTTGTGATGTGGAACGACAGTGTTGATGCCAATCCGCGAGCAGTAGTGATGACCAGCGACACGTCATTCACCGCCTACTTCGCTCCTGACACGGTGTGGCGCAGGATATCGGTCGCCTCTGCCGACACATTGACGGGCACCGTCAGCGGCGGCGGTGTATATGTCGATGGCGACACCGCCGTCATCACGGCCAGACCGGCGGAGGGGTACAGGTTTGTGATGTGGAACGACAGTATTGATGCCAATCCGCGAGCAGTAGTGATGACCAACGACACGTCATTCACCGCCTACTTCGCGCCTGACACGGTGTGGCATACCGTAACGATTCATGCGCGATGGAGGGATAGTTGGGAAGGAGATGGCGAGGAGTTGGATGCTTACGTTGCGGGGGCTGGCACCTACCGCAAGGGAGACACCGTTACGCTTTCGGCCGACAGCTTCAGCCCCAAGTGCCCGGCAAGCCTCTATGGCTGGGTATTTGTGCCGGGAGATACCATTATGGAGAATCCCTACAGTTTCGTCATCACCTCCGACACGGTGGTTACGGCTGTGTATGCGCAGGGGGTTGGCATCACGGATGTCGTCGGCGCTTCCTTTGCTCTCTACCCCAATCCCGCCAGCACGGAGGTCATGCTCGACTGCGGCGGGGATGCGGAGGCCATCTTCATCGACCTCCATGGCCGCGAGGTGCTGCGCACCCGATGCCGCGAGGGCAAGAACCGCATCGACATCGGCTCGCTGCCCGCCGGGGTCTACTATGTACGCCTTGCCGCCACCTCCGCCAGCGCAACGCTGAAGTTGGTGATTCAATGACAGATAGCACACAAATATCGTGAACGCGGGGGATTTTTTCCTCGCGTTCCGTTTTTTCTTCGTATCTTTGCAGCCAAATTCACACCGTTATGGATAAGTACAACCAGCGCGGCGTGTCGGCCTCGAAGGAGGACGTGCACAACGCCATCAAGAACATAGACAAGGGGCTTTATCCCAAGGCTTTCTGCAAGATTATCCCCGACCTGCTGGGCGGCGACAAGGACTATTGCAACATCATGCACGCCGACGGCGCGGGCACCAAGAGCAGCCTGGCCTACATGTACTGGCGCGAGACGGGCGACCTCTCCGTGTGGAAGGGCATCGCCGTGGACGCCATCGTAATGAACACCGACGACCTGCTGTGCGTGGGTGCGCTGGACCATATCCTGCTCTCGTCCACTATCGGGCGCAACAAGCAGCTGGTGCCGGGCGAGGTCATCTCGGCCATCATCAACGGCACCGAGGAGTTCTGCCAGACGATGCGCGAGATGGGCATCGACATCGTGCTCACAGGCGGCGAGACGGCCGACGTGGGCGACCTGGTGCGCACCGTCATCGTGGACAGCACCGTTACCGCCCGCCTGCGCCGCGCCGATGTCATCGACAACGCCCGCATCAAGGCCGGCAACGTCATCGTGGGTCTCGCCTCCTATGGCCAGGCTACCTACGAGACGGCCTACAACGGCGGCATGGGCAGCAACGGCCTCACATCGGCCCGCCACGATGTCTTCTCGCATGTCTATGCCGAGAAATACCCCATGTGCTACGACACCTCGCTGCCCTCCGAGGTGGTCTTCTGCGGCTCGAAGCGGCTGACCGACGCAACCGAGGTGCCGGGCGTGGATGCCGGCCACATGGTACTCTCACCCACAAGAACTTACGCCCCCATCATTCGCAAGGTTTTGGATGAATACCGTCCCAAGATTGACGGCATGGTGCACTGCTCCGGTGGCGCGCAGACCAAAGTGCTGCATTTCATCGACAACCTCCATGTCGTCAAGGACAACCTCTTCGCGGTGCCGCCGCTGTTCCGCATGATTCACGAGGAGAGCCACACCGACTGGCAGGAGATGTACAAGGTGTTCAACATGGGCCACCGCATGGAGCTCTACACCGACGAGGCCACGGCCCGCGGCATCATCGACATCGCCCGCAGCTTCAACGTCGACGCCCAGGTGGTAGGGCGCGTGGAGGCCGCCGACATGGCGCAGGTAACGGTCAAGAGCGAGAACGGAATCTTTGAATTTTTTAACTAGATAAACTAGAGATTCTAGACTTTCTAGAAAGTCTAGATTTTCTAGAAAAAGAAAAAACTATGGCAGAGACAACCTTTTCCGACACCTTCTCGAACCGCAAGCAGCTGCGGCTGGAGAGCGGCGAGGCCGACCGCCTGTCGGCCCGCTCCTACAACCTGGTACTCACCGGTTTGCTGGCCTATGGCCTGCTGCTCAACGCGGTGATAGTCTACTATTTCGCCTACCCGCTGATGAACGCCCTGCAGGGTGTCAGCCCCTGGGTGCTGCTGCTGGGCTACCTGGTGCCCACGCTGCTGGGCATCTTCATGGCCGCCAAGTCGAGCAACCCGATGGTGAGCTTCATCGGCTACAACCTGGTGGTGCTGCCCATCGGCATCATGCTGGCGCTCATCATCCCCGGCGTGCCGGCGGACATCGTGGTGAAAGCCATGGCGTTGACCGGCATGGTAACCGTTACCATGACCCTCCTCTCGCTCATCGCGCCGCAGGTGTTCATGGGGCTGGGCCGCACGCTACTCATCGCCCTGGTGGTGGGTATCATCGCCGAGCTGGTGGCCACCTTCCTCCTCGGCTACCGCGGCCAGCTGTTCGACTGGTTTTTCGTGCTGCTCTTCTCGGGCTACATCGGCTACGACGTGGCCAAGTCGCAAGCCTACCCCAAGACGCTGGACAACGCCGTGGACAGTGCGCTGGACATCTATCTCGATGTGATAAATTTGTTTATCAGGCTGTTGCGAATCCTCGGCAGCCGCGATTGAGAAAAAATTTTCACGCTCACACAATAGAACGGCACCGGATGCGTTATGGTGTGAGTTTTATGCGATAGTAGCTCAGTTGGCAGAGCGGCGGCTTCCCAAGCCGCAGGTCGCGGGTTCGACCCCCGTCTATCGCTCACAGAACCAAGCAGGTATCCCCCTCTTTCGGGATGCCTGCTTTCTTCTTTTTCCGCCAAAAGGGTCATATCGGGTCATAGAGGGCCAGAGCCTTTGTATTCCCCTACCATTCCCCTACCGTTCCCCTACCGCCTCCCTGCCATCCGCGCCACAATCGCCCTCGCGTGTGCGAATATTTTCGCGGTATTATAATAATATTCGTATCTTTGCAAGATTGAACAAACCCATAAAAACAACCTAAAAGTATTACACACAACCACTTATGACTGAAACAGCCACCCCCAAGAACCTCAAAAAGGAAGTCTACGCCTACCTGCTGCTCACGCTTGGCAGCGCCCTGTTCGCCATCGGCGACGTGATGTTCGTCAACCCCTACCTGATGGCCCCCGGCGGCACCTACGGCCTCTCCAACGTCTTCAACACCCTCTGGCCCTGGAAGATATCCTTCTACGCCATCTGCATGGACATCCCGCTGCTGCTCATCGGCACCTGGATTCTCGGCCCGAAGTTCGGCGTGAAGACCATCGTCTCCACCGCCCTCATCTTCTTCTTCACCTACCTGCTTGAAATCTGGTGGGGCTATAACCCCGTGATTCTCGACGGCAGTGTCGCCAGCGCCCCCGTCGAGGGCCTCTCCATGGTCCAGATACCGCACGACGGCGGCTGGTTCGTCCCCGACTACTTCCTCAACACCGTGGTGGCCGGCCTCATCTACGGCCTCGCCATCGGCCTCATCTTCCGCAGCGGCGCCACCAGCGGCGGCTCCGACATCATCTCGATGATACTGCACAAGTACACCAAGATTTCCCTCGGCACCCTAGTGATGATCGTCGACGGCATCATCACCCTCTCCACCCTCGTGGCCTTCGGCGACATCCGCCTGCCCATCTACTCGGTCATCATCATCTACATCGAGGGCAAGGTCATCGACCTGGTGGTCGACGGCATGAAGAGCTACAAGACCATGTTCATCGTTACCGACGAGATTGAGGCCGTGCGCAACTACATCATCAACGACCTCAAGCGCGGCGGCACCTGCCTCACCGGCACCGGCCTCTACCAGGGCAACGAGCGCAAGATGCTCTACGTAACCCTCGACCGCGCCGACATGGTCAAGCTCAAGTCCAGCCTGCACCGCATCGACCCCAAGGCATTTGTCAACATCATGGATAGCAGCGAAATCCTGGGCACCGGCTTCCGCGCCCTTCCCAAAGAATAGCCCACACACAATAAACCGGCCGCAACAGCGTTACAATCAATCATGAAGGTACTCCAGCTCTGCAACAAGCCCCCCTACCCGCCCGTCGACGGCGGCACGATGGCCATGAACAGCATCACCCAGGGTCTCCTGGACAAAGGCTGCCAGGTCAAGGTGCTCACCGTCAAGACCGACAAGCACCCCGTCCGCGAGGACAGGATTCCCGCCTCCTACCGCCAACAGACCGCCTTCGACTCGGCCTACATAGACCTCGGGGTCAAGCTCTTCCCCGCCATCGGCGCCTTGCTCACGGGTGAGAGCTACCACGTCAAGCGCTACATCAGCGACACCTTCGCCCGCAAACTGCGCGGGATACTGCAGGAGGAGCAGTTCGACATCATCCACGTCGAATCCATCTTCCTCACCCCCTACGTGCCCCTCATCCGCCGCTACTCCAAGGCCAAGGTCATCCTCCGCGCCCACAATGTGGAGCACCTCATCTGGAAACGCATTGCCGCCTCGTGCCGCAACCCCTTCCGCCGCTGGTACCTCAAGCACCTCTCGCTCACCCTCCGCGCCTACGAACTGGAGCACCTGGCCGACTACGACGGCATCGTGTGCATCACACGCAACGACGCCGACCGCTTCGTGGCCGACGGCTGCCGCCGGCCGGTGGTGAGCATCCCCTTCGGCGTGGAGCCCCCGGCCGCCGTGTCGGCACAGGAGGAGCCCGACTCGCTCTTTCATATCGGCGCCATGGACTGGATGCCCAACAAGGAAAGCATCCAGTGGATGCTCGACGAGGTGTGGCCCGTGATTCACGCGCAGGTACCCCGTGCCAAACTCTACCTGGCCGGACGCAAGATGCCCGAGGCATGGATGCAGGCCAGCATCCCGGGCGTAACGGTCGTGGGCGAGGTGGCCGACGCCTCCGAATTCATCTCCGGCAAGAAAATCAACGTCGTGCCCCTGCTCAGCGGCAGCGGCATACGTGTCAAGATTATCGAAGCCATGTCGATGGGCAAGGCCGTCATCACCACCACTGTCGGCGCCCAGGGCATCGACTATACCGACGGCGTGGACATCCTCATCGCCGACACTCCGCAGCAGTTCGCCAACCAGGTGCAACGCTGCCTCGACGACGACGCCTTCTGCCGCTCCGTCGGCCAGGCCGCCGCCGCGCTTATCCAGCGCCAGTACAACGTGGGACTGCTGGCCGACCAACTGATTGACTTCTACAACAAAAGACTGCAATTATGAAAAAGCTACTCCTTTTCCTATCGCTCCTGCTCTCGGTGAGCGCCACAGCCCAGCGGCTAACCATCCCGGGCACCGACGTGCAATACCGCCTCAACAGCGAGGACTGGGTCTACGTGCGCACCTTCGAACACCCCAGCGGTGGCGACATATACCTATACGCCTACACGGGGCACGAGGTGATAGACCTCGAGGGCGACACCGTGCTGCCCTTCCTCCGCATCTATGTGGTGCGCGACTACGACGGCGACCTCTACGAGCTGGCCTACGAACGCTATGAGGCCCAGCCCTACCAGTCGCTCAAGGAGTACACCAAAGGCGATGGGCTGCCCGCCTCGGGCGGCCTAGGCTACATCGGCGCCTACACCAACCCCTCGGACCAAAAGGACTACCAGTTCTACATGACCTACTTCTACAGCAAGCGCACCTCGGTCGAATTCCGTCTCGAAACCACCAAAGACACCTTTAACGAAATGGACTTCGAGTTCAAGGATATATTGAGCTCCATCAAATAACACCCCTGAAAATGAAAAGAAGCATCCTCATACTGGCCGGCCTGCTTGCCGCCACCTCCCTTGCAGCCCAGTCCGGCACCCAGGAAGAATACGAGGCTCGGTTCACCAGGCTCAACAAAGTGTACGCCAAGTCGCCCAACGATGTCGAAGCGCTCTACAACCTCTCACTCTTCTATTACGAGAGCGGCAACCCCATGCGCAACCTACCCATGGCCATGAAATACATCCAGCGCACCGAAGCCTGCCACATCAAACTCATCGAAAACGACAAGACCGGCGAGCTGGCCCGCCTGGTGCGCAGCGGCATCACCCTGCCCTCCATCCGCCAAGTCAAGCAGTCCATCATCGACGACGCCTACAAAACCATCGAGATGCGCACCGACATGAGCGGTGTGGAGCTGGACACCTACATGGATGCCTTCGGCATCGACATCGAGCTTGTGCGCCTGCTGCGCCAACGCCGCATCAACCAGGTCTACGACGAAGACCTCCGCATCGGCACCGCCGAAGCCTACTACCACTTCATCGACATCTACCCGGGCACCGACGAGGCCCAGCAAATGGAGAACCGGCTGGCCAAGCTGGCCCCCGGACTCTTCGAGGGCCTGACCGCCGAGAATGAAATCGACGCCGTCGCCGCCCGCTACCCCCTCAGCCCCTCCGTGCAGCGTGCAGCGGAAAAACAGAAGAGCCGTCAGGCATACGCCATGGCCAGCCGGGGCAACACCGTCGAGGCATACACCGACTTCCTGCACCGCTACCCCGCCAGCGACGAGAGCGAACAGGCCCGCGAGCGCCTCGACAACCTCCTCGCTGTTACCTTCTCCAAGTGCAAGACCGCCATGGACTACGGCCTCTTCGCCACCACCTACCCCGACATTTCGCTCGCCGACAAGGCCCTCGCCCAGATGCGCATCCTCATGTACGACCAGCAGGACGTGGAGGCCGCCCGCTACTACCTCGAGAATTTCAAACTGGATCCATTTTACAACGAAGTCTTCAGCCGCTACTACACCTGGCATGCCGCCGAGGGCAACGGAGACCCCATCCGCCACTTCGTGCAACGTCATCCCGACTTCCCCTACCAGCGCTCGGTGGAAGACGACCTCGAACGTGCCGAGAAAATCGACCACGTCAACCTCATGGCCGACTTCATGGAGGTGGAATACGCCCGCTATGCCGACTACGTGCGCAAGCTTATGGGCAAGGGTATCGCCATCGTCCCCCTGCAACGCATGATACAGCTCCAAGTGGCCTCAAACAACTACCAGGCCGCCCTGGACCGCATCCGCCGTTTCGACATCTGCTTCGAGACCACCTCCAACAAAGAATACCGCGAGCTGCAGCGCGTGCTCTCCGCTCCGGCCACAGGACGCAGGGCCACGCGTGAGTTCTCCGCCACCTATCACATCATGAACCCCTCCGTCAACGCCCGTGACGGCCACCTCTACTTCACCCGCACCTCGGGCAGCAGTCGCCGCATCTGCTACGCCGTCCGCGAGGGCAACGAATGGCGGCCGGCAGGCGAAATCGTCCTGGCGGGTCTCAACTCCACCGACGGCTACTCCTTCTACGGCTTCTACAACGGCGGCGCCAGCATGCTCATCGGCCACGAGGGCAACATCCTGATGGCACAGAAGGAAGGCGACCAGTGGCGCATCTCCGACATGCCACCCTACCCTGTCAATAGCGACCACCTGGAGGTCGACGCCTATATGCTGCCCGACGGCAGCGGCATGCTCCTCGCATCGGACCGCCCCAACGGACGCAACCTGCAGTCCTCCGGCGCCTACTTCCATGGCGACACAGCCCTCGCCACCGACCTCTACTTCATCCCCTACATCAACAACGGATGGGGCGACGCCGTCAACCTCGGCATCACCATCAACACGCCGTACTGCGAACGCTCGCCCATCCTCAGCCGCAACCTCAAGACCCTCTACTTCGTCTCCGACGGACGGGGCGGACTGGGATATGGCGACATCTACATGAGCACCCGCACCAATGTGCACGACTGGACCTCCTGGTCCGAGCCCCAGAACATCGGCAAGGAGTTCAACACCGGCTTTGCCGAGGCGGACATCAGCTTCAGCCCCGACGAGAAACGCATCTTCTTCTCCTCCAACCAGGACATGGGGCGCTACTCCTGCTACAGCCTGCCTACCACCCATGAGGCGGTCGACTCGTACCAGCCTTACACGGTCGACATCCTGGGCATGGAATCGGCACTGCTGCGTGTGCGAGTGGCCGACCTCGTGCAGCAGTCGGTTACCCAGGTGGTCGACTGCTCCGGCGAGAGCAATGCCGTTACCTTCAACGTACACAAAGACAAACAGTACGCCGTCATCGGCGATGCCGGCACCTACTTCGTCCCCGCCATCATTGTCGACCCCAAGGCCAAGGCTACGCCCCGACTCAAGGGCTACACCTTCCCCGTCCTGGTGGCGATGGACAAGACCGTGCCGCTGCTGGCCGTCGACTTCGACCCCACCTCCTCGAGACTCACCGCCGTCGCCGAACTCCAGCTGCAACAGCTGGCCCACTTCCTCACCCTCAATCCCGGCGGCATCGCCGAGATTTCCATCGACGTGGCCGGCAGCGACGAAACCCTCTGCTACAACCTCTCGCTCGAACGCGGACGCCTCATCCGCAACTACCTCAACTACCAAGGCATCGACAGCTCGCGCATCATCATCTCCGCCTACGGCAACGTCAACGTCAAGCGCCAGGGACACTCCGGCGTTGGCGTCAAATTCAGGGAATAACCGACAATACAAACCTCATGGAACAACACCGCACCATCACCGTCGACGGCCATACCGTCCACTATCGCGACGAAGGCCGTGCCAACAGCAAAACGCTGGTACTCCTTCACGGATTCATGCAAAGCCTTGACGTGTGGAGCCCCTACGTGCTCACCTACATGCACAACCTGCGTGTGCTCACGGTCGACCTCCCCGGCCACGGGCTCTCCGACATCCCGTCCGAGACCGTCACCATGAACCAGATGGCACGCACGGTCAAGGCAGTACTCGACCACGCCGGGGTCGACCAATGCGTCATGGTGGGGCATTCCATGGGCGGCTACGTGGCGCTGGCCTTCGCCGACCTCTTCCCCTACAGCCTGCGCGGCCTGGGGCTGGTCTGCTCACACGCACTGCCCGACACACCACAGCACCAGCAGGGACGCCAGGCCGCCTGCCAGCAAGTGCAGGAAAACCGGGCCTCCTACGTTGTCGACTACATCCACTCGCTCTTTCTCCAGCGCAACCGCGGCGTCCTGTCGCAAGACATCAAAGACCTCTGCGACCAGTGCCTCGAAACCCGCGCCGAAGCCATCATCGCCGCACAGCAGGGCATGATGCAGCGCCCCTCGCGCCTCGACGTCCTGCAGCGGCTCGAAGTCCCGACCCTCTTCATCTACGGCAAAGGCGACACCCGCCTGCCACTCGAATACGCCATCTCGCAGGCCATGGAAGCCAGCCATGCCGAAATCCTGCTACTCGAAAATGCAGGCCACATGCCCTTCATCGAAGAGCGCGAATACGTCAAACCACGCATCAAAAACTTCGTCGACACCTGCTATTACTAATATATCTGTACGCGCGCAAGGCCCCACTAGTATACCCCACACAACCAACTGAGAACAAATTACTTACAATAGAACTATCCACCCCCCGCTGCATCCACCCTACCATAAGCTTCCATATCCTTCCAGTGCCCTTGTATTCCCCTACCGTTCCCCTACCATTCCCCTAGAAAACCCCTCCCCTCTGCTGACCCCTTTTTAGGAAAAATTTTAAAAAATGCTAAAAAATTTCTCCCATTGCAGAAAAAGATGTACATTTGCCTCATTGAAATAAACCAAAAGTTTAACACAAAACATTAAATATCATGAACGTACAAAACATTATGACCAACCTGGAGGCCAAACATCCGGGTGAAAACGAATACTTGCAGGCCGTCCGCGAGGTCCTGGAGAGCATCGAAGAGGTGTACAACCAGCACCCCGAGTTCGAGAAAGCCAAAATCGTCGAGCGCCTCGTCGAGCCCGACCGCATCTTCACCTTCCGCGTTACCTGGGTCGACCGTAACGGCGAAGTCCAGACCAACCTCGGCTACCGCGTGCAGTACAACGCCGCCCTCGGCGCCTACAAAGGCGGTCTCCGCTTCCACCCCAAGGTCAACGTCTCCATGCTCAAATTCCTCGGCTTCGAGCAGATCTTCAAGAACAGCCTCACCAACCTGCCCCTCGGCGGTGGTAAAGGTGGCGCCGACTTCGACCCCGTTGGAAAGACCGACGAAGAAATCATGCGCTTCTGCCAGGCCTTCATGTATGAGCTGTGGCGCAACATCGGTGCCGACCAGGACAGCCCTGCCGGCGACGTGGGCGTTGGCGGCCGCGAAATCGGCTACCTCTACGGTGCCTACAAGAAACTCGCCCGCGAGCACTCCACCGGTGCCCTCACCGGAAAGAGCTACGGCTGGGGTGGTTCCCTCATCCGTCCCGAAGCCACCGGCTTCGGCGCCATCTACTATGTCGAGCGCATGGTGAAAGAGCGCGGCGACAAGATGGAAGGCAAGCGCATCGCCCTCTCCGGCTTCGGTAACGTCGCCTGGGGTGCTGCCATCAAGGCCACCGAACTCGGTGCCAAGGTTGTCGCCATCAGCGGTCCCGACGGTGTCTGCGAAATCGAGAACGGCATCACCAAAGAGATGATCGACTACATGCTCGACATGCGCGCCTCCAACCGCAACAAGGTCGAAGACATGGCCACCAAGTTCCCCGGCCAGGCCAAGTTCACCGCCGGCAAGAAAGCTTGGAGCGTCAAGTGCGACATCGCCTGCCCCTGCGCCTTCCAGAACGAGATGGCCGAGGCCGATGCCAAGGAACTCATCGCCAACGGCGTCCAGTACGTCGCCGAGGTCTCCAACATGGGTTGCCAGCCCGAGGCCATCGCCGCCATCCAGGGTGCCAAGATCCCCTTCGGTCCCGGTAAGGCCGTCAACGCCGGTGGCGTCGCCACCTCTGGCCTCGAAATCTGCCAGAACGCCGGCCACATCAACTGGACTGCCCCCGAGGTCGACCAGAAACTCCACAAGATCATGAACGACATCTACGACATGTGCGTCCAGTACGGCAAGCAGGCCGACGGCAGCATCAACTACGTCAAGGGTGCCAACATCGCTGGCTTCATGCGCGTCGCCAACGCCATGCTCGCCCAGGGTATCATCTAATCATGAACTGATTGGTCACACTTCCGAGGCCGCCCGCCGTGCGGGCGGCCTCATTTTTGATTAAAAAACACCTATCCTTATCAACATTTCCACATATCAACCTATCAACTCTACAATGAACTGGTTCCAAACCCTCTTCCTCGAACACAGCGTAGCCAACTCGCTGCTCATCATTTCCCTTGTCATCGCCGTGGGTCTCACCTTGAGCAAAATCAAAATGGGCCGCGTCAACCTGGGCGTCACCTGGATACTCTTCGCCGGTATCGCCGTGGGCCAGCTGGGCCTCTCCATCGACGCCACCACGGCCCACTTCGTCAAGGAGTTCGGCCTCATCCTCTTCATCTACTCCATCGGCATTGAAGTGGGCCCCAAATTCTTCGCCGCCTTCAAGTCGGGCGGCCTGCTCCTCAACGGCCTCGCCGCGGGCATCGTTCTCCTTGGCTGCCTCACAGCCTTCGTCATGCAACGCCTCACCGCCACCGAACCCGCCGCCATGATCGGCGTGCTCTACGGTGCCGTCACCAATACCCCCGGCCTCGGTGCCGCCCAGCAGGCCTACTCCGACCTCGGCGCCGGCTCCAGCCCCCTCTTTGCGCAAGGCTATGCGGTGGCCTACCCGTTGGGTGTCATCGGCATTATCCTCAGCATCACCCTCCTGCGCTCCCTCTTCCGCATCAACCTCGAGCGCGAAAACGAACTCTATCAGCGCAATGCCGCCCGCAACGGTATCGAGCTTCAGCGCGAACTCGACGCCAAACAGGGCCCCAAGACCCACCAGCCCAACCTCTTCTTTATCTTCATCGGCATCATGCTCGGCGTGGTGCTGGGAGTGTTGCCCATCCATATCCCCGGCATGTCGGTGCCGGTACGCATCGGTTTGGCCGGCGGTCCGCTCATCGTATCCATCCTGCTCACCTACTTCGGTCCGCGCCTGCACATCAACACCTATACCACCGAGAGCGCCAACCTCATGCTACGCCAGGTGGGCATCAGCCTCTTTATGGCTGTGGTGGGCATCGGCGCCGGCCAGGGTTTCCTCCAGACCATCGCGGACGGCGGCTATATGTGGGTGCTCTACGGCGTGGTGATCACCATGGTGCCCTGCCTGGTCATCGGCGCCATCGCCCGCTGGCTGTGCAAGCTCAGCTACTTCACCATCGCCGGTATGATCAGCGGCGCCTGCACCGACCCACCCGCCCTGGCCTATAGCAACGACATCTGCGGCGGCAGCCAGGCCAGCATCGCCTACACCACCGTCTACCCCCTCTCGATGTTCCTGCGCGTGCTGGCGGCGCAAATCATGGTCATCCTACTGTGTATTTAGACGCATAATATTGAAATCATGAAACTTAAACTCTACTGCATGGCAGCCAGCTGTTCCATGACAGCGGCCTCATAGGCAGTATTTTCCTTTGCCATCGAGACAGTCCGTATCTCCACAGCAGACTTGTTGTTGTTGTTTTCACAGCTGGTCATCGGGATGCCAACTGTCATCATTGTCTCCGCAGGCGGAAACAATCTACAAGATCCACAAGATCTCGCCAGCGCAGCGGGCAGGATGCAAAAAAAATCGTGTTTCCCCAAAGGAAAAGACACAAAAAAGGAGCACCTCGAAAGAGATGCTCCTAGAAAGATGGGCGGCGACTTACTTTTCCACAAACAAGTGCAGTATCATCAGCGAGGGCGGGCTTAACTTCTCTGTTCGGAATGGGAAGAGGTGAACACCGTCT
>Ga0256404_1007819_pt1 | contig 16594 bp, 16 predicted proteins | sample RumenRJG_01DNA_FD_185990 | JGI IMG/M metagenome (GOLD analysis project Ga0256404, IMG submission 185990) | Bovine rumen microbial communities from Lethbridge, Alberta, Canada - RJG_01 | ecosystem: Host-associated > Mammals > Digestive system > Stomach > Rumen | place: Canada: Alberta | collected...
TCTTTTGATCTATTCAGAGTAATCTTAAAGTGGCTCACTTTCAAGTCAGCGTTTTGAGCCGAAATGGCTCACTTTTAGATTAGCATTTATAGTGAAAATACCATTCCCTGCAGACCAGAAGGAACACCAATATGCAATATTCGTTTCAAGGTCTGCCGGTCAATCCCAAACTCTTCTTTCCGTACACGGATGACGGCATCTGTGTGACGCAATTTGATAAAAAGGATCAATGAACTGACAAAATTGGAAATTACTGTTGCCAGTGCTACACCATTTACTGTCATATGCAAGATTACGACAAAAAACAGATTAAGTGTAACATTAATTACTCCGCCGGCGATCAGTGCAAGCAGCGGCATCCTGGTATTCCCGATGCTTCTGAAAATCGAGGCCTCAAAGTTATAAAGCAGAATTACAGGCATGCCACATAAATAGACACGCAGATACAGCAAAGCCATACTGTACACATCATCCGGAACGCCAAGGAGTGTGATAACCGGTGCCGCCAGTATTTCTCCGATCACAGTCAGAAAAATACCACCTGCAATCGCCACCAATATGGAAGTATGAACCGCCTTATTCACGATATCTGTTTTTTTCTGCCCAATCGCTGTAGCTATAACAACATTGGTACCAAGTGAAATCCCTACGAAAAGATTAATCAGCAGACCAATCAAGGGACTGTTGCTGCCAACCGCTGCCATGGCCTCTTTCCCTGCAAATTGTCCCACGACAGCAATATCTGCAGCATTAAACAGCTGCTGCAGAATACCGGTAGCCGCAAGAGGCAGCGCATACAGCAAAATTTTATCGGCTAAAGAGCCATTTAACATATCTATCTGATTTCCAGACCGCAATACTGATCACCTTAATAAAAAGCAAAATTTCTCACAGCCAGACTATTACCTGACACTCAGATTATTGGTACAGCTTCCGAAAAGCACCGTTTCTATTGAGCTGAAGGATAATTACATATGCCAGAATACTGCCTGCAACTGTTGATATCAAAAATGGAATGATATAGACAAACATGCCTTCCGGATTCAGTCCCATAAGCAGTTTTGCAATCGGATACGCCGCTATGCCGCCAAGTACACCCGTACCGAAAGCTTCGGCTGTACAGGTAAAAGCGAGCCGTACCTTGAAAGTCATCTTCTTCATTATAGAAAAAACAATTCCGCAGCATAAAGCTCCAACCATACTGCCAGGGAATGCCATAAGCGTACCCAGTCCCAGTAAATTTCGAAGCAAACTGGCACAGAAAGCTATGCCAACTCCCCAAAACGGTCCAAGCATTACAGCCGCAAAAACATTAATCATATGCTGAACCGGCGCACACCGGCTCCCGGCAATAGGAAAACTGATCAGACTGCCTACAACCGCAAGTGCCGTCAGAATACCCGCCATTGCAAGTTTTCTGGACATACTATTCTTATTCACGCAACTCTCTCCCCTTGACATCATAAAAAAAAGCGGATCAACCATGATGGCAATCCGCATAATCAGAAAACGATAAGTTCCTACGTTGGCATTACCCACATCAGGTCTACAGGTTAAGGACTTACAGCCTACTCTCAGCCTGCTTCAGCAAGCTCCCTGCTAATTTTTACATTATAACACTGTGAATAAGAAAGGGAAAGATAAAAGAGGATTTCGGATAAAATAAGACAGCAGTAAAACCTGTACAACAATCTGCCGTGTCGAAAATATCTGCTTGGGGATAGAATATGTTTCATATTACGGAACAGATTGCTATACAGAGTTCTACGCCTTCTATCATAAACAGGACAAATCAAAATGACTGCTGTTTAGGTAAATCAGCAGTCTGACAGACTGCTCCGCTTCAGACTTTATTAAAAACAGCATCATTTCATGGCATGTTCTGTTATGATTATGTTAATGCCGGCAAACACGATTAACGTTACAGTTAGTTTTATAAATGGATACGTATTTAAGTCATTTAGTTACGCAATACTTAATTGCTATCTGAAATTTTTTTGAAAAAGCCTGTTACTGTTGATCTTAAGGGAATTTGCATGTGGAAAATCCTAGGTAATGACCACATTTGTTACCCTTAATGCTTGTACATTGACAAATAAATAAGCTTCAGATGTTGACACATCTGAAGCCCAAATAGTTATATATTGAAAAATTTGTTCAAGACATCGGAAGAAAATGCTAGTGAATTCAGAGAATCGCGCTTATCATCCATGGAAGGATGAACATATAACTGCATAGTTGTTCTGACTTCCGAGTGCCCCAGAATTTCACTGAGTGTTTTAACATCAAGTCTGTTTTCAATACAGCGAGTTGCAAACGTATGACGCAGTGCATGAAACGAATATGAGGGAAGCCCCAGTTTTCTGAGAATTCTTTTATATCGCGAGTAATAATTCCGTGGCTCGATAAAACATTTACTGCCAGTCAGAAGATAGTCATCATCATCTGACCGAAAATCAGTGAGCAGCTTCTGCAATGGTAATGCGACAGGTATAATCCGCCTCGAATCCGGAGTTTTGGGTTCCGAAATAATTAATTTGGTTTTCGAACCATTTGAACCATCCGAAATGGGAATACGCTGCAATGTTTTACTTATGTAAATCAGCCAGCCATCAAAATCAATATTTTTCCATTTCAGAGCACATAGCTCACCGATTCGAATACCTGTATACAAATCGAGAATAATACCCATTGTATAAGTAGTGAGATGCGTGATCAGGTATTTTTCCAACAGATCCTGTTCGCTATGAGTAAAAACCGGAGACTCATTTTTCCTCCTGGATGGAATAAATATTTTTCCATCCAAGTGAGTTTCCACGTGATTTTCATTAGCATACTTGATTACAGCAAGAATTATCGTTCGAATATCAATAATACTTTTCGAACTAAGGCCTTCCTTATGGTTGGCTTTGCCATTTATTTGCAGCTTTGTAAGACACATATTAATCTTTTCACAGTCAATACTTTTAACTAAGTAATTTCCTAAATAGGGAATTATGTAATGGCTGCATAAAAAGACATAGTGTGAATAAGTCGATTCTTTAACGAACAGTTTTTTGCTGCTGAGCCATCGTTCAGTTAACTGCTTAAAGGTAATATTTTTGTCGACTGTTGTTGAAGAATCAATAGAAGTCCGCATTCCATTTTGAATAAACTGAAGTTTTTTGGCTTTGACTTCTTCATAACTTTTACCATAAATGGAATGATAGACTGAATGGTTACATTCATCTTTCCCGATGATAACCCGTGCTTCCCAGCGGCCATCTTTTCTCTGTCTGATATTTTCTCCATGTCTTGGCATTATTATCACCTTCCGTTCTGGTAACTTAGAGAAATACCGGCTATCATCAAAATGCGGCTGTGTTATACCACAAATTGCGACCACGAATAGAAACTAAATAGTAGATTACCTGATAAACTACGAAATAAACGGTTGCTAAAAATACAGATGCTAGCATATAAATAGCTGGCAGATTGACATTATTAATAATATAGACTACAATTTATTGTACTGAATTAAAAAAAATAAAGTTTAAAAGCAAAAAACAATAATCTTATAGTGCGTAACTAAATGATTATTCATTCTGTAAATAAAAAGAGCAAGTATACTCCGCTGCCCGTATCGTATCCTGCTCTTTATCTTTCGTAATCTGCCCTTATTATATCAGCCTGTACCCCGCCGTCAATTATCGTGAATCGACACGGAACGACTTTTACTTCTATAGTTAATATACCTTCTTACAGATGAACCTTAATAAAATTATGTTTAACAGCCGGCAAAAAAACTTCAAAAACATCTTTTACTGACAGTTTCAGGCTCGAAGTATTAATGCAAGGATGAAATCCGATTTCCTCCCCCTGCAGAATATCTTCGTCTGCTAAAAGCTGCACATGGTTATCCGTATCATTCATAAGACCGAATATGCTGACTGAACCCGGCGTAACGTTCAGATATTCCAGCATTTTATCATCCGGGGCAAAAGAAAGCCGCGACGAACCGATCTGTTTGGACAGGTCCTTGGTTCTGAACTTTTTCTCAGGCGGCATCAGAAGCAGATAAAACTTCGTCTGCTGATGATTGCATAAAAATAAGTTTTTACATACGGTACACTGCAGTACTTCATCTATTTCACGGCAGGCTTCCATGGTGTCCGCTTTTTCATGATCCACACGCTGATATCTGATATTCAGCCGATCAAGCAGATCGTAGACCTTGATTTCCTTTTCAGTTCGGTTCTCGTCCGATTCCGGTCTTCCTTCAAAAAGTTCAAGCATTATTTTTCCCTCTGATTTCTTTTTTCTTTCATTTATACATCGTACAAATCTGATATGCAAGAAATTCCCCGTTTCTTGTATAAAAATGTAATATTGATTGACTTTGATATATAAATAGTCTATATTAGGTGATAACAATAAATTATTCTAAGAGGGTGTATTTTTATGAAAAAAATTCTTACAGCCGTACTTTCTTTCAGTATGATCGCCTGCCTCGCAGCATGCGGATCATCTTCATCGTCTTCAGCATCTTCATCAACAGCTGATACAGCAACTGTTGACGAAACAGAAGCTGCCGGCACAGGCAGTTTCACTACTATTGAAGATGGAAAACTTCACATGGCAACCAACGCCGCATTTCCTCCATACGAGATGACCACAGATGATGGCGGTTATGAAGGAATTGATGTAGAAATTGCTCAGAAGATCTGCGACAAGCTTGGTCTTGAACTTGTTGTTGATGATCAAGATTTCTCCTCAGTAATCACATCAGTACAGAGCGGCAAATCAGATATTGCCATGGCGGGTCTTACCGAAACCGATGAGAGAAAGAAAAACATCGACTTTACAGATACCTATGCCACTGCTGTTCAGTCAATCATTGTAACCGATGATTCTGATATCCAGACAGCAGATGATCTTGCAAATGCCAGCTCAATCGGATGCCAGGAAGGCACAACAGGTGCTCTCTACTGCACAGATGATTATGGTGAAGATCACGTAACTACTTATCAGGACGGTGCTACAGCTGTTCAGGCACTGATTTCAGGCAAAGTTGATGCGGTTGTAATTGATAATGCACCGGCACAGGAATATGTTGAAAACAACGACGGCATCAAGATTCTTGATTCTGCCTACACAGAAGAAGAATATGCAATCGGCGTTTCCAAAGACAATCCGGAGCTTCGCGATGCAATCAACCAGGCTCTTAAAGAACTTCAGGACGATGGCACCGTTCAGCAGATTATTGATAAATACATAAAAGCAGATTAATCCAAGTCATCCCAAAGCAGGGAAGCTTATCAGCTGCCCTGCTTTTTTTAAGCAATACGGAAGGAAATAATCAAGTGAATGCATTTTTTACTGATCTGGCAGATCAGTTTACAATGAGTTTTATCACGAACGACCGATGGAAACTGTACCTTAAAGGTCTCGGCATGTCGCTTCTGATTGCAGTTTTTGCCCTGGCTCTTGGTATCGCTCTTGGTGTTATCGTCGCTGTCGTCCGTACCAAACACGATCAGAATAAGAAACACATCAGCAAAGGACTGGCATTTGCCAATGTCATTTGTCAGATTTACACCACAGTTATCCGCGGTACGCCTACAATGGTACAGCTGCTGATCATGGGATTTGTCATTTTTGCATCCAGCAAACAGTATTTTCTGATTGCTGTACTTGCTCTCGGCATCAATTCCGGTGCTTATGTATCGGAAATCATCCGAGGCGGTATTATGTCCGTCGATATCGGACAAATGGAAGCCGGACGTTCTCTCGGCATGAACTACAGCACTGTTATGAAAGATATCATAATCCCGCAGGCTATAAAGAACATTCTGCCGGCACTGGGCAATGAAATGATTACACTTTTCAAGGATACATCCCTTGTATCTGTAATCGGTATGACAGAGCTGACCAAGGTCGCCAGAGATATTCAGGCAAGAACCTATCAGCCATTCATGCCTTACATCGGCATCGCGATTATGTATCTTGTCGTATGTATGATTCTTACGTACCTGCAGGGTAAACTGGAGAGGAGGCTGAGAAGAAGTGACCGATAAAAAAGTACTGATCAAAGCGGAACACCTTACAAAAGCCTTTGATGAAAATGTCGTTCTGAAGGATATCAATGAAGAGATCTTGGAAGGCGAGAAAATCGTTGTCATCGGGCCATCCGGTTCCGGTAAATCGACTTTCCTTCGCTGCCTTAACCTCCTGGAAGAACCGACACAGGGAACAATAACATTTAACGGTACCGACATTACGAATCCATCCGTTGACATCAATGCAATCCGTCAGCAGATGGGCATGGTATTCCAGCATTTCAATCTTTTTCCGAATATGACGGTGAAAAGAAATATCACACTGGCACCAGTCAGAACCGGTAAGATGAATCAGGAAGAGGCGGATCAGGAAGCATTAAAGCTTCTGGCGCGCGTCGGCCTTGAAGATAAGGCAGACGCTTATCCAAATTCTCTCTCAGGCGGTCAGAAACAGCGTATCGCCATTGTACGGGCACTCGCCATGCATCCGAAGGTGATGCTTTTTGATGAACCTACATCAGCACTTGACCCTGAAATGGTAGGCGAAGTGCTGCAGGTTATGAAGGAACTCGCCGACGAAGGTATGACAATGGTTGTTGTCACGCATGAGATGGCATTTGCGAAAGAGGTCGGCAGCCGTGTATTCTTTATGGCAGAGGGCAATATCCTTGAGCAGGGAACGCCGGAAGATGTATTCGACCATCCGCAGAACGCCCGTCTTAAGGATTTTCTTTCAAAAGTTCTGTGACGTTAATTAATAAAGGCCTGACATCCTTTACCAGCACCTGTTCGTCAGATCCAATATCTGATAACCAGAAGCGATAATAGATGTCAGGCCTTATCTTTTTAATTATAAAGGCATAAACGGTTTCCGTCTGAGGAACATACCTCTGCTCTTTTCAAGGACTTTTCCTTCCTGAGCAGCTAAAACGCCGCGCAGATAAACATCCTCGATCACACCCTGAATCATCATGCCCTCAAGCGGTGCATAATCAGAGCGGGAAACCTGCGTTTCCCTGGTAATCTTCTTCTCACGTGCCGGATCAATGACAACAAGATCCGCATCTGCACCTTCCGCAATCACACCTTTACGCGGATATAAACCATAGAGCTTCGCCGGATTTTCGGAAAGCACTTCACACATTTTCTCTTTGGTAATCCTCTTCTTCATGACACCCTCGGAGAAAATCACCTCGCCGCGCGTCTCGGCGCCCGGCATACCGCCAGGAAGTTTCCTGAAATCATGACGGCCAAGCTCTTTTTGAGCAAGCGTAAAAGCACAATGATCCGTTGAAATGGTCTGAATCTCTCCATCTGCAATGGCTTTCCAGAGTATATCATTGTCCTTTTTCGTCCGCAGCGGCGGAGAAATCGTATATCTGGCGCCTTCAAAACCTGGAAGATCATAAAGATCCTGCGTCATGGTCAGATACTGCGGACAGGTTTCCACATATACTGTCTGCCCTCTTCTTCTGGCCTGCCGGATCTCCTCCAGTCCCTCCGCACAGGTAAGATGTACATCAATTACAGGCGTATCAACAACTTCGGCAATATGGAGCAGACGATTAATCGCCTCTGCCTCTGCGGCCGCCGGCCTGCTTCTGTAGTGGGAAGGAACACTTTCCTGATCTCCTGCGTCAATCAGGTCCTGCTGCAGACCGGCAATCAATCCGGAATTTTCACAGTGCACACCAGTTATGCCGCCGACTTCCTTCAGGCGTTTCAGAATCTGATATAAGGTCTTGTCATCAACCTGCGTATCATACGTCATGTACAGTTTGAATGTGGTTACGCCTTCATCCATCATCGTCTGGCACTGCCGTGACGCTTCCTCATTCCAATCCGTTATCGACATATGGATGCCGTAATCGCAGGCACAGCCGACAGATGCCTTCTTCAGCCAGTTCTGCAGTCCTTCCTCGAGTGTCTCTCCCGGATACTGGGTACCGAAATCGATAATCGTGGTAGTGCCGCCGCTGACAGCCGCCTGCGTACCGCTCGCAAAATCATCACAGGTAACCGTTCCTGCCACATGAAGATCAAAATGAGTATGTGCGTCGATAAATCCAGGAAAAACAAGCTTGCCGGACAGGTCCTCCTCCTGCGGTTTCTCAGGCAAAGAAGCCAGATACGTCCTCTCCTCTTCGGCATTTTCCCTGCGGAATATCTTCGCTATCTTCTCTCCTTCAATCAGAATATCGCCGGCGTATGATTCATGGCTGCCGACAAGCGTACCGTTTTTCAGTAATAACATTTGCATTCACCTTCTGACAGATATAAATTTTTTTTAGAATTCGGTCGGCCATCCTTGTAAACCAGCCTGCCGCAGGGGAAACAGGGCTGTATGCTCTGCGCTGACAAGCCGCTTTCAGACTGACTGTCTGAAACCGGGATAACCTTCCTGAAAAGTGCTGTATTATGCAATTTACTCAATTTTCCCTATCTAATTCATCTATATACTATCATTTTCACAAGGAAAATACAACTGCACGTATCACAATTATTTTTTGAAATCTTAAAATTTTTTCAAAAAAGTATTGCAATCTTTTTATATCGTGATATAGTAGAACTATCAAAAAAATTTTTAGATAGTGAGACAGGCGATCAATCATCAACTTTACAAAAGATAAGGAAGGACAGCTTACAATGGATGAACCCTGCATGGATTCGCTGACCGAAATTGCCAAAGGCATCGCGGACACATTCGGTCCCGACTGTGAGGTCTGTATACATGATCTGAAGTCAGCAGATCCCGAACATACCATCGTCTATATTATCAACGGCCAGGTTACGGGCCGCAAGATCGGCGACAGTGCCTCAGGTGCGGTGCTGAAGGCCATGGAAGCTGCCGAGAAAGGCGACGTTATCAAAAACCAGTGCGGATACAGAACATACACCGCTGACGGACGGATTCTGAAATCCTCGTCCATTTTCATTCGTGATAAAGAAGGCGAGATACATTATCTGCTCGGCATTAATTACGACATTACTTCGATTATCGGTGTTTCATCGGGAATCCGCAATCTGATCGGCTCCGGCAGCGGATCAGAGGAAGACAGTGATGAAAAAGAGAAAATTCCGCAGAATATCAATGATCTTCTCGATACATTGATTGAAGAAAGCGTTCAGATGATCGGCAAGGCACCGGGAATGATGGATAAAGAGGAGAAAATCCGGGCCATCGAATTCCTGAATGACCAGGGTGCTTTTCTGGTCACGAAATCAGGTGACAAGGTATCCAATTATTTTGGTATCAGCAAATTCACCTTATATAATTACATTGAACAGGGCAAAAAGAAAAGAGCATAAGACAAAGGAGAAGGAAAATGGCACAGGAACTGAAATGGGTAATGAACAAAATGCCTGAGACAGACGACAGAAATCTTCCGATCATGTCCGTGGAAGAAGTCAGAAAAGCAAGAGCTTTTCATGAAAGCTTTCCGCAGTATACGGAAACACCGCTGGCAGATCTTAAGAACATGTCTTCTTATCTGGGACTTGGCAGCGTTAAGATCAAAGATGAGTCCTACCGCTTCGGACTCAATGCATTCAAGGTACTTGGCGGTTCATATGCAATGGCAAGATATATTGCTTCAGAGACAGGCCGCGATGTATCAGAACTGCCTTACGAGGTGCTGACATCACAGGAACTGAAAGATGACTTCGGCACAGCTACTTTCTTCTCTGCAACAGACGGCAATCACGGCCGCGGTGTTGCATGGGCTGCTAACAAGCTGGGACAGAAAGCCGTCATCATCATGCCGAAAGGTTCAACACAGACCCGTCTGAAGAATATTCAGAAGGAAAATGCCAAGGCATGGATTTCCGATGTCAACTATGACGAATGTGTACGTCAGGCTGCTGCTCTTGCTGCTAAAGAAGAGCATGGTGTTGTTATCCAGGATACTGCATGGGAAGGCTATACGGAGATTCCTTCATGGATCATGGAGGGTTACGGAACCATGGCTGATGAAGCATGTGAACAGTACGGCGAACGCCCTACGCACATTTTTGTTCAGGCCGGTGTCGGTTCCCTTGCCGGTGCAATGGTCGGTTACTTTGCCAATAAATATAAAGACAACCCGCCGAAGATGATCGTCGTGGAAGCCGCCGCTGCTGCATGCCTGTATAAAGGCGCTGTCGCAGGTGACGGCAATCCGAGAATTGTCGATGGCGATATGCCGACAATCATGGCTGGTCTTGCCTGCGGTGAGCCGAACATCATTTCATGGGATATCCTGAAGAACCATGTCGACTGCTTTATTGCCGCAGAGGATTCCGTAGCTGCCCGCGGTATGCGCATGCTGAATGCACCGCTCAAAGGCGACGCACAGGTTACCTCCGGTGAATCAGGCGCAGCACCTTTCGGCGCTCTGGCTACGATAATGATGCATGATGAATACAAAGATCTGCGCGATCAGCTTGAACTCGGTCCGGACTCCAAAGTACTGCTCTTCTCTACTGAAGGCGATACCGATCCGGAACGCTGGAAAAATATCATCTGGGAAGCAAAAGAACGATAAACTATTAATCATAAATATTAAATAAATGGAGAGATAAAAATGGGAAAACTTACAAGTGAAGAACTTACAAAAATCAGAAATGCAGCAGAAGGTTATAAGGATGACATGACACGTTTTCTCCGTGCCATTGTTAAAAATCCAGGCGAATCAGCTGGTGAGGCAGATCACGTAGCTACCATCAAAGCTGAAATGGAGAAGGTCGGTTTCGATGAAGTCAAGGTTGACCCGCAGGGCAATGTCATGGGCTTTATCGGAAGCGGAAAAACTCTGATCGCATTTGACGGTCATATCGATACTGTCGGTATCGGCAATCGCGACAACTGGGATTTTGATCCTTATGAAGGCTTTGAAGATGACCACAGAATCGGCGGCCGCGGCGTATCTGATCAGCTCGGCGGTACGGTTTCCGCTGTTTATGCGGCAAAAATCATGAAGGATCTCGGACTCCTTAATGACAAATACAGAGTAATGGTAGTCGGCACAGTTCAGGAGGAAGACTGTGACGGTCTTTGCTGGGAATACATCTGCAAGGAAGACAAAATCCGTCCGGAATTTGTAGTTTCTTCTGAGCCGACAGATGGCGGCCTTTACAGAGGTCAGCGCGGACGTATGGAAATCCGTATCGATGTAAAGGGTGTATCCTGCCATGGTTCCGCTCCTGAGCGCGGTGACAATGCAATCTACAAGATGTCCGATATTATCCAGGACATCCGTGCACTGAATAACAACGGCGATGCTGAATCTACACAGATCAAGGGTCTTGTTAAGATGCTGAACCCGAAATACAACCCTGAATACAAGGAGGCAAGATTCCTGGGACGCGGTACTGTCACTGTATCACAGATCTTCTATACTTCTCCTTCACGCTGTGCAGTAGCTGACTCCTGCGCTGTTTCTCTTGACCGCCGTATGACCGCCGGTGAGACATGGCAGAGCTGCCTCGAAGAGATCCGTCAGCTTCCGGCTGTTCAGAAGTATGGCGATGACGTAAAGGTATCCATGTACCAGTATGATCGTCCGTCCTTTACCGGACTTGTATATCCGATCGAATGCTACTTCCCTACCTGGGTAGTTCCGGAAGATCACAAAGTCTGCAAGGCTGCGGTAGCCGCTTATAAAGATCTCTTTGGCGATAAGAGAATCGGTGATGAGGAGACCGTTGCCGACAGAGAAAACCGTCCTCTTCTTGATAAATGGACATTCTCCACAAACGGTGTATCCATCATGGGAAGAAACGGAATCCCTGTTATCGGATTCGGCCCTGGTGCTGAAGCACAGGCTCATGCTCCGAATGAGATTACCTGGAAAAAGGATCTCGTAACCTGCGCTGCTTTCTACGCAGCACTTCCGCAGTACTACTGCGACTGATTGCTGTAAATATAGAAATACCTGATGCCAAAAGGCGGAGTACGCACTGCGTACTCCGCCTTTTATGTATACACTATTCGATATCTTGCAGAAAAGCAGGCTTATGCCTGCCTTACTGCATCCTTCATACTTTTAACATAATCATATATATACGGCGCTGCATCTTTTCCGTACTTTTCTGCGAGCCGGACTATCGCACTGCCGACGATAACGCCGTCTGCCGTCTGTGCCATTTCCCTGGCCTGCTCCGGCGTATTGATTCCGAATCCGATTGCAGTCGGCACATCGGTCACTTCTCTGATGGAACTGACAATTGACTTCAGATCTGTCTTGATTTCCGACCGCACACCCGTTACACCCAGTGATGAGACTACATAGATAAATCCCTTTGCGTCCGAAGCAATCGCATGTATCCTTTCTTCCGAGGTAGGTGCTATCATGGAAACCACGTCCACACCATGCATCGCCGCAATACTCTCACATTCCTTTTTCTCCTCAAATGGCATATCTGCGATAATAATGCCGCAGATGCCGACCTTTTCACAGTTGGCGAAAAAGCGCTCATAGCCATAATAAAAAACTATATTAAGGTAGGTCATGAAAACCAGCGGCATATCTGTTTCTTCCCGCAGTTCTCCCACCATCCGGAAAATATCATCTGTTGTTGTGCCTCCATTCAGGGAACGCAGATCCGCTTCCTGAATAACAACACCTTCTGCGATCGGGTCAGAAAACGGAATACCGATCTCAATCAGATCTGCACCGGCCTTTTCCATTGTCAGAATGAATTTCTTCGTGCTTTCAATATCCGGATCACCGGCTGTGATAAACGGGATAAATGCCTTCCCGTTTTTAAATGCATCAGCTATTTTCTTACTCATCGATTTCCACTCCTCTATAACGCGCTATGGATGCAACATCTTTATCGCCACGTCCGGAAAGGCAGATAATGATGATCTGATCTTTCCGCATGGTCGGTGCCAGTTTCCGTGCATATGCTATTGCGTGCGCACTTTCAACAGCAGGGATGATACCTTCTGTCTTTGACAGATATTCAAAGGCTTCAACGGCTTCTTCATCCGTGACAGGCACATATTCTGCCCTATTGCTGTCTCGCAGATATGCATGCTCCGGTCCGATACCAGGATAATCAAGGCCGGCGGAAATTGAATATACCTTGTCGATCTGCCCGTATTCATTCTGGCAGAAATAGGATTTCATGCCATGAAAAACGCCAAGCTTGCCTGTCGCCATTGTGGCCGCTGTCTCGCCTGTATCCACACCGCGTCCGGCTGCTTCGCAGCCAATCAGTTTTACCTGCGGATCTTTGATAAAATCTGCGAACATTCCCATCGCATTTGAGCCGCCGCCCACACAGGCCATGACAACATCCGGGAGTTTTCCCTCTTTTTCAAGGATCTGCCGTCTTGCCTCTTTGGAAATCACGGACTGGAAATCCCGTACCATTGTCGGGAACGGATGCGGTCCCATGACAGATCCAATGACATAGTGCGTATCCTCAACACTTGATGCCCATTCGCGCATGGCTTCATTGATCGCGTCCTTCAGCACCTGCGAACCAGATTTAACATGATGCACCTTCGCTCCAAGAAGTTCCATTCTGTACACATTCAGCTTCTGGCGCTGGCAGTCCATTTCACCCATATAGACATCGCAGTCCATATCCAGCAGGGCCGCTACCGTCGCTGTCGCCACACCATGCTGGCCGGCACCGGTTTCTGCAATCACACGGCGCTTTCCCATTTTCTTTGCGAGAAGAACCTGTCCGAGACAGTTATTGATTTTATGCGCACCTGTATGATTGAGGTCTTCCCTTTTCAGATATATTTTCGCACCGCCGAGATCCTCTGTCATTTTCTTTGCGTAATAGAGAAGTGACGGCCGGCTGGCATAATTCATAAGCAGATCAATTAATTCGTTTTGAAAAACGGGATCCTTTTTATAATATTCATATGCTTTTTCGAGATGGTTCAGTTCATTCATAAGAGTTTCCGGTACGTACTGACCGCCAAACTGTCCAAATCTTCCTTTAATGTTTGTCATCTGCAACCTCCAACTTTTCATTGACAAGAACGAATCAGACGGATAACGCGGCGGATTTTTTCCGGATCCTTTCGTCTGTCCGTTTCTACGCCGCCGCTGATATCCACAGCGTATGGCTGAAATTTCTCTACTGCCGATACTGCGTTATTTTCATTCAATCCGCCCGCCAGAAAGAATGGCCGGCCGATATCTCTGATCAGGCTCCAGTCAAATGTCTGTCCTGTCCCCGCGCCGTTATCTAAAAGAACATAATCCGCAATGCTCTGCCGGGCAGCTTCGATATCTTCCTCGGATTCGATTTTAAATGCCTTGATTACCGGCACTCTGATCTCTTTTTGCAGCTCCTGGATATAGGACTGCGGCTCATGTCCATGGAGCTGGACCATATCAATCAGATCATGCCTAACGTAATCTGCAATATAATCAACCGGCTCATCAACAAAAACACCGACACTGCGGATGTTATCTTTCAGACTGTGCCGGAGCCCTGTCAGCGTATCTTTGCTGATAAAGCGCCAGAAACGGGAAGAACATATAAAACCGGCATAATCCGGCTGATATCTGTTTACCGCCTCAATATCTTCCATGCGGCGAAGTCCGCATATTTTGATTCGTGTTTTCTGTTCCGTCATTTTATCACCGCCGATCAGTCATGACAGTCCTTCCGGAGCCACTCAACTGTCTGCTTTTTATCCGGACTGCGCATCAGGGTTTCACCGATCAGAACCGCATCCGTACCATTATGATACAAAACAGATACATCCTGCGGCGTCTTGATTCCGCTTTCCGAAACATAAAGCACGTTCTCCGGAATCATCTCGCGAAGACGAACGGAATTGCGAATATCAACTGTAAAATCTTTCAGATTCCGGTTATTGACACCGATAATTCGTGCGCCGGCTGCTGCGGCCTTTTCGACTTCTGCCTCATCATGCGCTTCACACAGTGCACTGAGACCTACCGAATCTGCAATTTCGCGGTACTCTCGCATTTCTCCCTCATCGAGAAGAGCTGCGATCAGGAGGACAGCGGAGGCACCCAGCACCCTGGCCTCAAAAATCATATAAGGGTCAACGGTAAAATCTTTCCGCAGGACAGGAATCGAGACGCCCGCCGCGATTTCTCTCAGATAAGTATCGCTGCCCATAAACCATTTAGGCTCTGTCAGACAGGAGATTGCACTGGCACCGGCCGCCTCATACGACCGCGCAATTTCCATATAAGGAAAATCCTTCGCAATCAGACCTTTCGACGGCGATGCCTTCTTTACCTCGCAGATCAGGGACATGCCCGGTGCCGCAATCGCCTTTTCAAAAGGAAAACCGGTGCTGCTGCCCATCTGCTCTGCCTGTCTGCGCACTTCCGAAAAAGGTATTTTCTTCTCCGCTTCCTTCACCCTGTATCTGGCATAATCTGCAAGCTGTTCAAGAATATTCATAATCAATCACTCGTTGGATGCCTTGATGTACTGTTCCATCTTGCTGTATGCGGCGCCGTTATCAATTAATTCTGCCGCTTTGGCTACGCCGTCTGCAATCGAGGCCGCGCCGCCGCCGACATAAATAGCTGCACCAGCATTGAGAAGCACGATATTTCTCTTTGTGCCCTGTTCCTTGCCGGAAAGGATATCCCTTGTAAGCTGTGCATTTTCCTCCGGCGTACCGCCGACGATATCCTCTTTTCTGCCGCGCTTTAAGCCGAAATCTTCCGGCTTGATCTCTGTCGTTCTGTAATATCCGTTCCGAAGTTCACAGATGACGGTCGGTGCGGACGCGGAGATTTCATCAAGCTTATCCTGTCCATAAACTACCAGTGCATTCTGAACGCCCAGCTTGTCCAGTACCTTGGCAACCGGCTCTACAAGGTATTCGTCATAAACGCCCAGCAGGAAATATTCAGGATTGGCCGGATTGGTAAGCGGCCCGAGAATATTAAAAACGGTACGGAAGCCCAGCTCTTTGCGAATCGGGCCGACATACTTCATCGCGGCATGATATTTCTGTGCAAACAGGAAACACATTCCGACATCCTGCAGCATCTGCAGTGCTTTATCAGGATCCTGTACGATATTGGCACCGAGTGCTTCCTGGCAGTCCGCAGTGCCTGACAGTGAAGAGGCAGCACGGTTGCCATGCTTTGCCACCTTGATTCCCGCCGCCGCAATGATAAAAGCGCTTGTCGTTGAAATATTAAAAGAATGCGCGCCGTCTCCGCCGGTACCTACAATTTCAAGAACCTTCATACCCGGATGCGGAACTGGCGTTGCCAGCTCGCGCATGGCCTGCGCACAGCCCGAAATTTCATCAATGGTCTCCGCTCGCGTTGACTTGGTGGAAAGTGCTGCCAGAAATGCCGCATTCTGCGTCGGTGTCGTCTTTCCGCTCATAATCTCATTCATTACGCTGTATGCCTCATCGTAAGTGAGGTCTTCCTTTGTCACAATCTTGATAATCGCTTCTTTAATCATTTTTGATCTTGTATGATGATTACAGAAGCTAAATCAACATTTTCCTTTCTTTTTCATTCTGTGGTTCAATACATTCAGATACTGTGGGACTTTTTATTTTTGCCTGTAGCCCTGACTACTTTATGGGAGTGTAT
>Ga0256404_1007820_pt1 | contig 16590 bp, 13 predicted proteins | sample RumenRJG_01DNA_FD_185990 | JGI IMG/M metagenome (GOLD analysis project Ga0256404, IMG submission 185990) | Bovine rumen microbial communities from Lethbridge, Alberta, Canada - RJG_01 | ecosystem: Host-associated > Mammals > Digestive system > Stomach > Rumen | place: Canada: Alberta | collected...
GGACATAAGGCACCTCGATTAAACCGTTATATGCTAATATTAGTTTACACAAGATGCCCAGCAAAGTCAATATATTAGTTTTACATAGTATTTCTTAGTTCAAAAAATGATTGAGACGCTACACTAGTTGATTCCTAGCTTCATTCTACAAAGGAGGCTCGTCATAGTCAGGGTGCGGTGGTTGTTACGCTTACGAATATATGCTTGTTAGAGTCTTTCTATATATTTTTCAAGTGCTAAGATAGATGCTCCATATGCACTGGCTTCAAGTTCGCAAACACAAGGATGAAGATAGCTCATACTATTTACTTCGAATGCATCAAGTTGAGTAACCTTTGGCCATAACTTATGCATCCAGGGCCCCATGAATTTACCGACATAACCGCCCAAAATAATTTCTACATCAAAATTCATGCGTAAATCGATTACAGCAATAGCAAGATGATCAAGATAGTCATCCCACGTTTTTTCAGCGTCCTTATCGCCTGCATTCAACTTGTTGAAAAAGTTTTCCAAATGTTCTCCGGTTGGGGAAAGGACTAATGCAGAGCAATATGCGTCAAGGCATCCCCTCTGCCCACAATAGCATCTCTTCCCACCCGGGATTATTCGCATATGTCCAAACTCACCGCTCCTCTGACTAGATCCATAAAACGGTTTTCCGTCAATAAAGACTGCACCGCCGACACTGTTGCTTAGTGAGAGATACACAAAGTCATTCTTAATCTTTCTTTTGCGCATTTCTGCGTATCCAGCTGCATTTGCATCATTAATACAACAGCTATCCCAGTTGAAATTGTTCGTGATCATCTGGCTCGGAACGTTCTTTAGATTCAAGACATAGGAGTCCGTGATAACGCTACCATCAGCATTAAGAGTTCCAGGAAATGAGATTCCGACTCCAACGATCTTGCTTTCATCAATTCCAGACTTTTTTAGAAATCTACGGCTCCCATCCTCGAGAGTTTTATAATAGATGCTATCATTCCCATATGGGACAAGATCTCGTTCCTTTTCCACAATTTCTTCACAAAGGTTAATAATCACATAACTAATATGATTTTTTGTGATGTCTACGCCAAGCGTATATGCGGCGCTATCGGAACATGTCAGTGCTGTTGCCTTTCTTCCACCCGTGGATTGAAACTGGCCTGAATCTCTAATCAACCCTCTTTCCATTAGTTCGTTGATATATTGCAATGTTGTTGGCATGCTGATGTTCAAATCACGAGCAATGTCAGTTCTGGATGTTATATCATGCTCAAGAATATATTTAAATATCTCTCTTCTATAAATCCCTTTAGTGTCACCAGGTTGAGTCTTCTTGGGCATATCTACTCCAATCTAATAGCTACAAACAGCCACGAGCTCTTGTTGTATGTTTTATAAAATGTTTTATCAAAGTATAGTATAGAAGCGCGCAAAAATCAAATATATATTTCATAGTTGACGGATCTGTTATTTTATAATGATAATTCATAAATCTTCAGTTCGTATAATTCGAGTATGGTCCGCTAAAGCAGTATCGGAGATATGCAACGGAATTACTGGCATCATCATCTAGCTGCTTTCCGTCTGCACCATGGCTTAAATCACGCCAGATTTTGATATCGTTTCCAACACCACCACCTTGCTGTACAAATGGCTCCATAACAACATTTCCGTCATAACCGATTTCGCGAAGTGCTTCACCAATGTGATACCAGTCAAGTCCTCCCTTGCCAGGAAGTCTGCGATTGTTCTCACCAACATGGAAATGTCCAAGTTTCTTACCGGCTTTCCGAATTGCTGCAAACATATCATCTTCCTCAATATTCATATGGAAGGTATCAAGCATAACCTTTACGTTTGCAACATCAACCTCATCGACAAATTTCAAGCACTCATCACATGTGTTAAGAAGATATCCTTCAAAGCGATTTAAAACCTCAAGGCAATAATCAACTCCGCACTCCCGAGCGATCTTTCCAACCACCCGCACATTCTTCACGCTTGTCTCCCAATCGCGTGCCTTATCGATCGGCTTTGAGTAATCAATAGGCCAATATGAATAGAGGCCTCCACCAATAGTGTGGACACCAAGTATTTCAAGTTTCTGCAATATATCTGTAAAAAATGCAATCGCATTCTTCTGTATCTCAGGTTCCGGACTTGCCAGATTTTCCTGTTGACGCGGACCATATCCAGCTGTCAACTGTACGCCAGCATCTTCTGCCATCTTCCTTATATCGATAAGTCTCTGAGTTGAAATATCTCTTAGCATTGCGCATGAAATTTCCAGGTCATCAAATCCGATATCCTTCACTTTTTGTATGTATTTTGTTTGATCAACGTCCCACTCTTTTTCCCAATATGCAAAGTAAATACCGTATTTCATAGTGCTCTCCATAATTGATTATGGTACATAAATAAGAGTTGAGCTTGCTGGTGCCAGTAATATGCATCACCTGCAAATTCAACTCTTTGCATTTACTGTATTGTATTATATCAGTAATGTATAATGATTAGCCTTCTGCATCAATATCTACGATGACTTTCATTGTCTTCTCTCGATTTGCATCAATATACTTATATGCGTCCAGGTAATGTTCCATATCGAAATGTTTTGTCATAAGCGGCTTTAACTGAACTTTCCCTTCCTCAACAATGCGCAATGCATCAACATAGTCCTCATGGCGATACATCATGGATGTATTCAAATCGAGTTCCGAATCATTCAGCTTTGCAAGATCTACAGTCGCAATTTTTCCGAATACTGCTACCAGAATAATGGTACTTCCCTTCCGCGCATTCTGAATTGCTGCGTTCATTGTTGTATCATTTCCAGCGCAGTCATATATGACATCTGCCTTATCTGGACCAAACTCGCGGATCATAGCTTCACCGAAGTCTTCCTTCTTCGTATTCGCGATTGCATCCACTCCAACCTGTTTCGCAAGCTCCAGCCGGAAGTCAGAGATATCTGTACTCAAAACCTTCTTTGCTCCAAACGCCTTACAGGACTGTGCAAGAAGTATTCCAATTGGCCCGCATCCGAGAATTGCAACATTTGCTCCCTTAATATCTGGGAAGCGTTTTGTTGCATGTACGGTAACTGCCAAAGGTTCAATCATTGCGCCTTCGTCATAGCTCAAATCATCCGGAAGGGGAGTGACTTTCGATTCATCTACTGCAAAATAGTCACTTGCTGTTCCTACAGTCTGGAATCCCATAACCTTTAAATGCTCACAAAGATTGTATTTTCCATGCAGACACGGATAGCAGCGACCACAAAAAACCTGTGGTTCAATAACAATTCTCTGACCGGGCTTGTACTTATTGGCATACTGACCGCATTTAACGATTTGCCCGGAGACTTCATGACCCTGTGTCACCGGATACTTAGTATAAGGATGTGTGCCATGGTATACATGAATGTCACTTCCACAGATGCCAATTCTCTTAATCCGAACCAGGACCTGATCTGGGCCTGGTTCCGGAACTTCAACCTGTCTAATTGTGATTTCTCCCGGTGCTGTCATTAACTCCTGTCTCATCATTTTCATACTTTCGCTCCTTTGGCAACAGCTATTGTAAGCTAGCAGTTTTACACCGTTGCGATAACAATTTCAGCAATCTATCAGGGGAGATTCTTGCCTTCATATGAAATTTAGCAATCGGTTAGTAAATTCTAACTTCGAATATTCTTGCGTCCGCACATCCATTCGTTGTGTACACGGTAATACTCATTGTATCTGCTTCTACGGGCTCACCAAAATCAACAACACAGAGTCTTTGATAATTACCTCGTATTCTTCTACTGATAATAGTCTTGCCGCTTTTCAGAAGGGAAATGTCAAAGTCTTTTACTAAGTTTTCAGGAATTCCTCTCTTTTCTTTTTCAATGAATGCTTTCGATACAGAGATGCAAATTTCTGCTGAAAGATCTGGATCAAAAACAAGCCTTGCTTCTTTTAGAGTCTCGACTTTTGAAAGCTTTAATGTTAGTGTTTCCCCGCCATTACGAATGCCATCCGATATCCAAAGATTTGATTCCTTACCAACTTTCCGTGTAACTCCAGAAATGACATTTATCGCTTCAAAACCTTTTTTCTCACTTGATGCAGTAACTGTTGCATTTCTTGCAAAGTCCTTCTTGTCTTTATTTTTTCCTCCAAGGATATAACAGTCATTCTTCATCAGCTCCTGCCGCAAATCCTGGATATGGTTCTTGCCAAACTCTCTTGGAGTCTCTCCCAGTAGTGCTGCCATGGCTGCTGCTGTTCCTGCAGCCTGTCCACCAATGGCGCAGGTTCCCATGACACGCGTAGAGCCAAATGCCAGTTTTGATGCACTGATATCCCTTCCCGCCATCATAAGATTTTGGATATTTCTGGAGCAGTAACACCCATAGGGAATTGCATATAACCCAGGAAAGCTTCGAACCTTTGATGGAATCACACCCTTTGCATGAAATCCTCCTGCAGTATGCTCGTCCATGGGCCAGCCACCATATGCAACACCGTCTTCTGACTCATTATTTGATATGATGTCATTCTCCGTAAGCATGAAATCTCCGACAAGTCTTCGGCTCTCACGAAACGCTCCCACGACACCAACCCAGTCCAATTCATAATTTTCAGCACCATGATCACCATGATTTTTTATGTGATCCCAGACGCCGTACACTATTTGGTATAATTCATACCGGATATCTTCTGCCTGTTTGATGATATCGTCGTAGTCACCGCCAACTTCAATCCACCAATAGCCCGACTTCACATCATACTTTTCCACAAGTTGATCAGCATGATCTTCATAATCCTCACCAGGCTTTAGTACGACAACATCATCAGCATCATGATATACAACAACATCTCCATGGTAACGATATTTAAACCAGCTTTCATCAAAGTCGAGTGCCCAAGATGGTTTAACGAATTTTACAGGATGACCCGTATCGTGTGCGCAGAAATATATAGTATTTCCCATTGTTTCGCCATCCGGCTTATCAGGTGCATCCTTTTCATGGAATTCGACTTTATCTTCCCGCCCAATTCTATATTCTGCACCAGCAAAATAACCAAGCGTGCCATGGCCGGTACAGTCAATATAAATTTTGGATGTAAATTCATAGCGAACTTCTGTGCTCATCTGATAGCATTCTATTGATCGAATTTTCTGTCCATCAGAGTGAACCACATCCATTGTTGTGTTCATGTAACTGTCAAGATTTGCCGTATTGCGAACCGTTGACCAGAGAACACCATCCCATATGGAATAATTGTAACTATCATTAAGACGTTTGTTCTCAAGCTGCAATTCCATCAAAATTCCGGTTTCTGCTGCATTCTCCTTACCCCAATGGCAAGATGCACCTGATATGTGCATTCTGTTTTCTGAACTTGCATTTCCGCCATATACACTGCGATCCTGAATCAGGGCAGTCTTTGCGCCTTCTCTAGCACTTGCTATTGCTGCACAGATTCCGCTCATACCGCCGCCTACAACTACTACATCATATTCTTTTTGAATTGGCGGATTCAAAGATGGTTTCGGAATTTCATGAACAAAGCATTTCATAGTGAGTATCCTTATATTAATTTACATAATAGCTTATAACTCAAAATTTTGATTAATTTAACGTGTGCAAATTGATAAGATAATTCTTACAGCTTACTGATTTCCAATAGTAGCTATCTTATATCAAGTATTTTTTCCGTACATTCTTACTTCCTGAATTCTTGCAAATGGAACTCCATACGTTTCTACAACTGCAATTTCAATTCGATCGCATAATATGTCCGAAGTTTCAATAACGTTTAAGCGCTGGTGGTTATCTTCTATATGTTTTTCAAGTAGGATATTCTTTCCTAAATACATACGTACGATATAGCTTTTCACCAGTTCATTTGGCATTCCCTTTACTTCACGATCATAAACATTGCGAATCATAGATGGTTGAATCTCAGTACTAAGATTTGTATCAAATGTGATCCGTATTTCACTAATTTCCGTCGGCTCTTTTAATGTGCATGTAAGCATTGCATTTGAAAGATCTTTAGACTGCCAATAGTTTCCTTTATTTCCGACAGGCCTTGAAACACCATTTGCAACATTTTCTGCCGAGCACCCCTCTATTTCGCTATTTGCTGTAAAAATTGCATTTCTTGCGAGATCGTTCTCGTCTTCATTAACAAATCCAGGAATATAGCAATCATTTTTAAGTAGAACCTGCTGAAGCTCATGAATATGCTTTAACCCAACATCCCTTGGCGTCTCATGATGTCTTACTGCTAGAGCTGCCGCTGTTCCTGAAGCTTGCCCTCCTACTGCACAAGTCCCCATAACTCTAGTAGAGCTAAAAGCCATTTTTGATGTACTTATGTCACGCCCTGCCATCATCAGATTATCGATATTTCTGCTGTAATAACATCGATATGGAATCGAATAACATCCTTCAAAGTTATAGACTTTCGATGGATAACGTGATAGATCATTAATTCCGCCAGGAATATGAACATCCATTGGCCATCCACCATATGCGACAGCATCATCAAAGATGCGATTTGCCCTGACATCATTTTCATTCAGAATATAGTCGCCTTCCAGCCTTCTGCTCTCACGATACCCTGGTACCATTCCTACCCAGTCAAGATCATAATTCTCTGCTCCGTGATCGCCACCGTTTTTGATATGATCCCAAACTCCATATACACATTTTAAAAGCTCATTTCGAATTTCTTCACAGGTACTAATATTGTCGTTAAGGTCTCCGCCAAGCTCGCACCACCAATATCCAGCATCCATGTTCGAAAACTCAGGAAGCTTGCCTTTTGCTTCTGGTGAATTCGCATCACCTATCCCGTTCTCATCATCCACTGCGATTCGATTTACATGAGGACGGAATCTCAAGTCTTCTTCCGTATATGTATGCGCCCAGGCAGGTTTGATAAATTTTACTGGCTTTCCTCGATTTACAGCATGGAACATTATAGTACTGCCCATTTTGTAGTTGTTTGCCTTTTCAGGAGCAGTAGGCTCTCCAAATTCATATTTTGATTCCGATCCGGTACGATTTGCCGCTCCTGCCATTACTCCAACAGTTCCATGGCCTGTTGCATCGATAAAAATATCAGCAGAGAGATTTAACTCAGTCTCTGTTGAATTTTGATGTCCTATCACTGATTGAATTCTGTTACCATCCATTACGACATTATCTATATTTGTATTAAGGTAAGCGGTAAGATTAGGAGTTAAGTAAACCGTTTCCCATAAGATCATGTCAAATATCGGGAAGTTTGCATACGCATTTCGATGCTTATTCTCCAACAATATTTCTTCTAGAATCCCTGTTTCTCTAAGATTTGCTTTTGAAGAATGACAATTTGCTCCAACAATGTGCATGCGTATTTCTGAGCTTGCGTTTCCACCGAAGACAGAACGATTTTGTACAATGGCTACCTTGCACCCCATTCTCGCGGCAGCAACAGCGGCGCAAACACCAGCAATGCCTCCTCCTATCACTACTATTTCATACTGCTCATTTTTGCTTCTAACCGACATAGGATTTGTCCTCTCTATTCACGCCGAGACATACGCCGGGCTTATTTCCGGGTCAGGATTAAGACATTCATTCTCTAAAGGCTCTATCCTTTTACTGCCCCTGCAGTAAGACCGCTTACCAACTGTTTCCCAAGAACCGTGAACACAATAAGAATCGGAATAATGGCCACCGTAGCGGCAGCGCAGAGCGGACCCCATTCCTGGCCGAAGAATCCCATATAATCATAAATAGCCATCTGGACGTTCTTAAGTTCTCTGCTGTTGATCATGACAGAAGTGGAAATATACTCATTCCAAGCTCCGATGAATATGAAGATTCCTGCGGCAGCAAATGATGGCTTAATAATCGGCGGAATCAGTTTTGCGATTATATATTTTTGAGAACATCCATCTATCTTTGCCGACTCTTCTACCTCAATTGGAAGAGACCGTACTCCAGATATCATCATCCAAATGCAAAGAGGAAGGTTATATGTAGTGTAAATTATCGGCATAGTATAAATATGATTTGTCATATGAAGTTTCATCATCATCAGATAATTTGGGATAAGAAGCACTGAGCAACCCGTAGAAAGCGGAATACCAATTACAACAAGTGAGAACCAAAATCTCTTTAGCGGGAAGAATCGGCGTTCGAACCCATATCCTGCGATGTAGCCTAGCACAAGGCACAAAAGAATGGTCACAAGTGAATAAAAAGCACTGTTTCCCAGTGCTCTTAAATACCCTTGTGCAATAATACGCATGTAGTTGTTCCATGTAACATTAAACCCAATGACCTTAGGTGGGTACGATGCTATTTCGTTCGTGTTTTTTAGAGATGTCACGATTCCCCAATAAATTGGAATTATTGTGATGAATGCAAGGAGAATTAAAATGATTATTTCTACTATTTTATTGATTACGACCTTATGTGTGATTTTTTCCATTTTTGTGGCCTTAATATTCTTGGTATGATGCCTGATAAACCATAGTAGTATTAGATCTTATAATCGCTGACCTTGATGTATGCCAAAATTATCAGAGACACAACTATCATGATAAGTACAGACAAAGCAGATGATGTGCCGAAATGGTAATACCGAAATCCTAGATTGTATTGCATAAGGGTGATAACATTTGTTGCATCATTTGGTCCGCCACTTGTAAGTACCAGCGGAACCGTGTTGTTTGTAAAGTTACTAACTGTGAGAACAATAGTAGAGAGAAGAACGGATGTTTTGATCAACGGAAGCTTAATATACCAAAGCATTTGCCAGCCATTTGCACCATCAACCTTGGCCGCCTCGACTAGTGACTGATCTAGACTCTTGAGTCCAGCAAGAATCATAACCATCGCATAGCCAACGAGTCTCCAAACAAGGACAAATACAAGAGCGATTCTTGCCGAATCTTTGTTTTGCACAACATAAATAGGATCGTGTCCCAGTCCTTTGAGGATCATATTGAATAATCCTAAGTCTCCATTAAACAGCCATCTCCATAGCAGTGCTGCAACAACCATGGAAATTACCCACGGAATTAGACCGAACATTTCAATTGCGTAAGCGAAGGGGCCATGTTTTCTATCAATCCAAAGGGCAAGTGCAAGTCCAATAACGACAGAACAAGCTGTCGAAATAATCGTTATGACAAATGTAAATCTAAAAGCACTAATAACTCTTTTATCGGTGAGTAAGGTAGCATAATTTTTAAGTCCAACAAAGTCGCCTTTTACAAGGTAGTCAAGATTAAAAAAACTGCAATATAAAGTATATATCAACGGGGCAATTAAAAACATCGTTAAAAAAGCCATTGCCGGCACGATGTACATAAATGAAAATTTTTTTAGTATTTTTGTGTTCACGGCAGCCTGCCCTCTCAATTTATAGCAGGAGCTTATTGATACGCGCTCCTGCTATAAATAACTATGTAATTTTCTGCTGATATTTCTAGTAATTAACGGCCATTGTCACTGTTGAAACGATTTTCCGCGTCTTTGAGTGCTGTCATCGGATCGGCATTATTCGTCAGAACGTCCTGAACCGGATAGTTCAAATCAAGTTTCCAGCCAACATATGCCTTATCATTAGACGGAAGCCACCCTTGATCAAATGCGGCGAGCATCGAATCCAGATACTTGTTTTCGTCGGTAATTTCGATCTTATCAACAGTTGATTTTCTGTTAGGTGCCTGACCACCAATCTGAATCCACTTAAGATCTGACTCCGGAGAGTACATTTTCTCGAGAAATTTTCCTGCTTCTTCCTTGTGCTGCGATCCAGACCAAATACCAACAAACCAACCATCAATTACAGTTCCTCCCGGAAGGGGTGCAAACTGAATTGTACTGCCATCAAACGAAGCATTCTGGCGCAGTGTAGAAAGTCGAACAGCACTGCCAACTGACATAGCATATTTGCCTGCCGCAAACTCTGTATAGATATCCTCAATAGTCGTATTCACACTCTCAGCAGGTGTAATGCCGTCATCAACACACTTTTTGGTCCACTCAAGTCCCTTAACGCCGCCTTCATTAGCCCAGTTAGCAGTCCCATCCTCATTGAAGAGATCACCATTTTCCTGGAGGAGCCAGTTCACGATGCACTGAGCATCATTGGTTTCTGTAGAGAAAGACATTCCCATACCATAACGGTCAATGCCGCTCGAATCCTTACCAGTTAACTTCACTCCTGCATCATAGAGTTCATCAAATGTTGTCGGGACTTCCAATCCGGCATCCTTTAAGAGATCCTCACGGTAAAGAAAGCCTGTGCAGTTCTTATTCAATGTCAGCGTATAATGCTTGCCGTCACGTTCACCAAATCGGAAGAAGGCGTCATCAACATCATCGATCTCTTCCTGTGTCCAGTCTTTCATAAACAAATTTTCAAGCGGTTCAAGAGCGCCAGCATCAAGTACACCGTACAGCTCATCGCGTGCGCACCACATAATATCAGGTGCATCTCCGGACGCATTGGCTGCAAGGAATTTCGCTGTCATTGTTGTCCAATCCTGAGGCTCTACAACAACCTTGACGCCAGGATTCTCTTCCTGGAATTCGTCAATCATCTGCTGAAGAGCAACAGATCTTCCATTCTCAGTATTTGTCGGATCTAGGAAAGTCCACATTCTAATGGTGATATCATCACCGGACGAACTATTTTCTGTTGTCGTTGCCTCGCTGGTTGAGGCTGAAGCTGTCGATGATGCCGACTCTGTTGAAGTATCATTTTCGGCTGTGGTTGTTGAGGTGTCGCTCGAGGATCCACATCCTGCTAAAAGTCCGACCGCAGTTGCTGATGCAAGAATCAATGACAATGCTCGTTTTTTCATTACCTTTCCCTCCTTAGGATAAAAATTGTGACTCCGTTTCACACAGAGCCGGTGTTCGCGATGAATCTCCCCTGATTCAACAGCCATTGATAATGATTTTAAGCAATTATTTTATAAAATCATTTATCAATGTCTTTATGCTATCATCAGTTGTGCAACATGTCAATTTTATTTTTGTAAAATTTTGTATTTACCGTCAAATATACATATCCTATATACTATATAATTATTCAAAATTAGATATTATGTCGCTATATATGCTGAGTTTACTTGATATATTGTATTTGTTGCCTATGATCATTTCTTGTGTATAATATTATTAATAATATCTATCCGAAATAGCTGTGCAGGTAGTATGTGACCTGCATCATTTATCTTGTGTATATCTAGTGTATTAAGCACGTAATGCATATTATTTGTAGTTTTATGTTTTAGTTTATATAGTGTCAGCTGAACGGGATTGAAAATCTCAGTTTTGCCTCATTTTGCGGCGTTCTTTGGCCCTTCAGTGGTAAATAGGTGCAAGGATTTGGAACCCTGATTTGAGAGGAATCGAGGATTTAAGGCAAATTCCCCCTGCACACACTCTCAAAAATCGCTCTGAGAGGACCGCGGAAGCCATGTACAAATATTCATCCGAAATGCATAACCAGATCCAGCTGAACGACTTTGACCAGCCCATTGGGAACCCTCTTGACCACCATAACCGCTGTTACCAGCTCGCTGAGCTGATCCTCTGGGATGACTATGAAACCGTCTACGCATCCAAGCTGAGCAGAACGGAAGCTGGAAATCTGGCGAAGCCATTCCGAATGGCGTTAGGAACCCTGATCATCCAGACCAGATTTGGAACTTCAGATCGGGAGACGGTCCGGCAGATTCAGGAGAATCCGTATTTCCAGTACTTCATCGGCCTGCCGCGCTTTCAGACGAAAGCTCCATTTGACCCAAGTCTCATCACTCTGTCCAGAAAGAGAATCGGGAACGTGACCGTTGACCAGATCAACGAGGATGTCGTCTCTAAGAACCATGACCTCGTTATGTCAGCAAAGGACAAGCTCACGGAAACCGCAAACATCCCCATAGGAAGGGCGGTCCCAGCGACCCAGGAGGCGGATCCTCTGGTGATACAGCCGCTCCTTCCAATACAGATGGCGCAGACCCCGGAACGGAGAAGGCGTCTGAGGCAAGCCAGAGCAGCAAACCGGCATAAGAAGCAAAGCCGGCAGGGGAAGCATCAAACGGCGGAGCTCTGATTCTCGATGCCACCTGCGCTCCTGTGGACATCCGTTATCCCATGGACACTTTCCTGCTGAACGAGGTAAGGGAGAAGGCGGAGGCAATCATCCGGAGAGTCTGCCACGATAACAATCTCCCCATGCCAAGAATGCACTGTGAAAACGCCCACAAGGAGTACCTGAACCTGGCAAAATCCAAGAAGCCGAGTGCAGACAGGATCCGCAGCGTGGTCAAGGGGCAGCTTCCGTACCTGCGCAGGGACCTTCGCCATATTGAAGACCTCATGGCGAAGGGGCAAAAGCTGGATGACCGGGAGATGAGAAAATTCGTTGTCATCCGGGAGCTCTACCTTCAGCAGAAGTACATGTACGACAACAAGGTACCGCGTGGATCACAGGATTGGCAGCCTTCAAATGCCGTTCATTCGTCCGATTGTCAGAGGCAAGACCAACAAACCGGTTGAATTCGGCCCCAGGTTCGACATGAGCCTTGACGAGTCTGGGCTTGCCAGGATCGAGAAGTTCTCGTACGAGTCCTACAACGAGACCGAGACTCTGCGGGGGGGCGGTCGAGCGCTATCGCGCTCGAATCGGTCACTACCCGGAACGGGTCCTAGTCGACCAGATCCATCGGACGAGAAAGAACAGGGCGTACTGCAAAGAGTATGGCATACAGATGTTCGGACCGAGACTTGGCAGAAAGGCATCTGACCCCGATCTGGCGGAAGCCGAGAAGAAAGCAGAGTACCAAGACAACAAGCGATCGTTCAGCCTGAGCAAGCGTTGCTACAAGATGGGGTTGGTCATAGAATACCTGGACGATACTGTCCATACGGCAGTCAGCCTCTCGGTTCTGACAACCAATCTGTTTGAGATTCTGGAAGCAGTCCAGTCTCTTTTTTGCCTTTAATTGGAATGTACGAAACTTCGCGGTTTTCGGTTGGGAGGCCCTTCCGTCGGCAGCTTGAGCGGTCAAATATTCATCGCAAATGCATAACAATCAAGAAATATTCACTTTGAAATTTAAAGCCGGACTATTCATCTGAACTTCCTAAAAAGTTAACTCTCGTTGCCTAACATCACTTAGAAATGCAGGAAACAAAGGCATTTTGAGCAGAAAAGTCCTTTCAAAGCGAGTGTTAATTAACTCTCGACATTTAATCCATACAGCGGCTTATTTTCCTTTATTTGCAAGGCTTTTGGGTATCGATAGCTAATTTTCCGGGAAGTTCACAATTAAGCTGACGCTAATTAGTTTTTCCTAATTTAAGTATTTGCCTAATGTGTATCTTACGGCTCCGACCCCTGCAATTTCTTCCCTAAACATGATTTCGATCTTGTTTCCGATTCCTGCTTTATACAAATCAACGCCAAAAATATTTTCATTTGATAATATCGGATAAAGCTGATTGGTTAGCGTATCCGGAACCCCAAATATTATTTTTTGATTTGTTTCTTTTCCTTTTTTGCCCGTGTTTTCAATCTGATTCTGTAATTCTGGAATCATGGGATCGGGAGCAAGTTCAAGCGGCTTACCATTGTCATCTATTGCTAGCAGATAACGTAGCCAGCCAGCGATAGCAAGAGGAATTCCAACCAAATTCTCGGCACTTCCATACCGTTCTACATATGATTTGATCGTCTCGCCAAACCGAATACCAACCATCTGGGATATATCAACCGCAATACGCTGCGAGGTATCTCCTAAATATGGATTAGCCATTCTCACATTGATAACTTCATCAAGAAATGCCCGAGGTGAAATAATACCAGGATCTATTACAACCGGAAGTCCTTCAATATAACCTATTTGATGTGCAAGTTTAGCTAGATCCGGGTCCTTGATCCCATCTGCAAACTTTTCATATCCCAGCATACAAGCGTATGTGCACAAGGCTGTATGAATAGGATTCAAGCATGTGCAAACTTTCATTCTCTCAGATTTGTTTACAGTATCTCTATCCGTCAAATAGACCCCAGCATCCTCAAGGGGAGGTCTCCCGTTGGGGAATGTATCTTCAATCACTAAATATTGTGCCTTTTCAGCATTGCCAAACGGAGCAATAAATGTTTTTTTATCCGTCGTGACAATATTCATATCTTCGATTCCAATTTTACTAAGCTTTGCAGCAACTTCGGGTTCTGGTCGTGGCGTGATCTTATCTATCATTGTCCAAGGAAACGCAACGTATTTTTCATCGCTAAGATATTCTTTAAATTCTCTCTCGCAAAATCCTCCACCAATCCATTTATTAGCAACTGTTAAAACAGAATTTTGCAATTTCTCTCCGTTATGTGAGCAATTGTCCATTGATACAAGAGCGATCGGATATTTTCCTGCTTTATAGCGTTTATACAGCATGGATGTGACAATGCTCATGACAAGGATCGGATTATTCGGCCCTCTTTTGAAATCCGCAATAGCTGCATCAGTATATTCCCCATTGGATTGTTTTAACGAATATCCCTTTTCAGTAATTGTAAATGATGCCAGTTGAAGGCTTGGAGATTCAAAAACTTGTTCCAATCTTTTCCAATCGTCCGTTTCTTTACTGGATCCTATTAATGCCTCTGCAAATGGTGCAAGTACTCTTTTATCCTCTGTTCCATCATTGTTGAGAATAACACTTAATTCAAGGTTGTCATACCGACGATATATTTCACGTACAACATCAAAATCAAATGTTTCTACGCAAATTAATCCGGATTTCAGCTTTCCCCGAGTAATTAATGTGTCTGCAATGCTCCCTATAAAGAGTCGAAAGATATTCCCTATTCCAAAATGAGCCCAAATCGGATTACGCTCTGCTTCTGCGCGGATTGCTTTCACATCGTACGAAGGAAGCGTTACTCCTGCTTTTTCCCAATTATCCTTCTCCATTATGCCATCTAATGTAAGTTGCATGATACATTCCTTCTAATAATATTGTCATTGATTTTGCAGTTTATGTAAAATCGTTTTCCTTATATTCGAATATTATCCTGTCATTATGCTAAAGTCAATTCTAAAATCTTACCAATATTACGGCAATAGTGCTAGCAAAAAGGCACGATAATGTAATAATTATGTAATTGAATTTTACATATATATGTTGTAAAATGGCTTTTATGGGAATAATATGCGATATGCTATCTGTCAGAAGGAGTCTGTATGTCACAAATAACAATGAGCGAACTCAAGAAGATGAATCGTCAAAAGGTATACAGGCTTATTTACCAAAACGGAAGTCTTACAAAGCATAATATTTGTAGTATCATGAATATTAGCAGGCCTACTGCGACACAGTTCTTAGATGAACTGACTGCTAACAATAAGATTTATATAGGTGGAAAAGATAAACTTGCACATGGTCGGCCAGCATTTACCTATTGTTTTAATCCTAATGCTCGTATTTCAATTGGTGTCGAGATTATGGCAGATAAGATAAAAATTGCTGCCGTTAACTTGGCAGGTGAAATTGTCAAGAGTGAGATTATTCGTCTTGCTTTCATTAATTCTGAATCTTACTTTCAACATGCTTCTAGCTGGATTAAGGCTTTTATTTTTGCTTTGAATTACGATACCAATTCCATTTTAGGTATTACGTTATCCTTTCAAGGTATTATTTCGCACGACAATGAGCATATCACATATAGTAAGCTGCTCACAAATACGCCATTCAAAAGAAGCGATTTTGCAAAGTACTTCGATGCCCCTGTTTCTCTTGAACATGATTCAGAAATGGCAACAGTCGCAGAGCTATGGCATTATAATCAGATTTGTAATGCGGTTCACCTATTTATAAATCCATACATGGGTTCAGGAGTAATTGTTAACGGATCTGTCCTCCACACTCCTGATTTGAGCTCGGGTGCAATTGAGCATCTTACCCTACATGATAATGGTGAGCTTTGTTATTGTGGTAAAAATGGATGTGCTGATGCGTATTGTTCAGTGAATACACTCGAAAGAAGAGCAGGAAAGAATATTAACGAATTATTCAAAGGAATGCATGCCGGTAATGTTAATGACCACAGAATCTTTGATGAGTATCTTCATGATCTTGCACTATTAATCAATAATGTTCAAATGGTAATACCCGGAGATATCATAATCGGAGGATTACTATCGCAATATATTCATCATGACGATATTGACAGACTAAAACAAATGATTCAACAAATTTCCACATTTAAAGAAGTGCCTTTTGAAATATATATCGGTTATTACGGTAGCAATGCTTCTCTTGTTGGCTCTGCCTTAATGAATATTTCAAAATATCTCATCCAAGAAGGTCTCAGGTGATCAAAACCTAAATTGATTAATCTGTAACGGTATGATTATAGGTACGCCACGGATTGCTTCCTTTTGAACAGATTGAAATCCTTTCGACAGAGGAAAGACTTCACTTTTTGACCAGTTGAGCTGGTGGTTAACAGCAGAGACTTCCTCCTGACAGATATAGAGCTGGAGGACTGGCAGAGGTGACTCCTCCGCTGACAGATATGGATC